>Ga0209415_10001378_pt1 | contig 46523 bp, 38 predicted proteins | sample PeaSoiSIISIP2007_FD_187696 | JGI IMG/M metagenome (GOLD analysis project Ga0209415, IMG submission 187696) | Peat soil microbial communities from Weissenstadt, Germany - SII-SIP-2007 (SPAdes) (version 2) | ecosystem: Environmental > Terrestrial > Soil > Wetlands > Peat | place: Germany... | reverse complement strand
ACCCAAGCTGGCTGAATCCGGCGGACAACACCTGGCAGCTCGTCGCCGCCACGTTGGTCGGCCTGATGAGCCTCCCTGGACTAGCCGTTCTGTATTGCGGCCTGGTGCAGAAGAAGTGGGTGGTCAACACCATGTTGATGGCTTTCATGGGATTCAGCTTGGTGCTGATCGTGTGGGTGCTCTGGGCCTACAACATGGGCTTCGGCGTCCTGGCGCACCTCGGTCCGACGGGCTCCTTCTGGAGCGGCCTGATCGGCAAGCCGCACCCGGTCGTCAGCCATTTCGGAGAGCAGAACCAAGCGAGCTCCAGCGCGCAGACGCTGATTCCGTGGCACTTCTCCAACGCGACACTGGCCTACTTCCAGTTCGTCTTCGCTGCCATCACTCCGTTGCTGTTCATGGGCAGCATTCTCGGACGGATGAAGTTCAAGGCGTGGCTGCTGTTCGTGCCGCTGTGGATCACTTTCGTCTACGCAGTCAACGCTGCGTTGTTATGGGGTGGCGGTTTCTTCGCTCAGAAGGGTGCCGTCGACTACTCCGGCGGGTACGTCATCCATTTGTCGGCCGGAGTGGCCGGGTTCGTGGCCGCAGCAGTCGTCGGACCAAGGCTCCGGCGTGACAGGATGAACGGTGCCCCCCACAACCTGACGCTCGTAGCCGTTGGGGCCGGGATCCTCTGGCTCGGGTGGAACGGCTTCAACGGCGGCGACCCATTTTACGCCGGGGTCGATGCCGCCTCCGCGGTCCTGAACACCAATGTCGCTACAGCAGCCGCACTTGCGACCTGGGTATTCATGGACATGCGCTTCCTCAAGCGGCGCAAGCCATCTTTCCTCGGGGCTGTCAACGGCATGATCTGTGGTCTCGTCGCCATCACGCCGAGTGCCGGGTGGGTGGACGGCTACGGCGCCATCCTCGTGGGCCTCATCTCCGCGGGAGTGGTCTGGGTGTCCTTCAACTACCTGCCCAAGGTTTGGCCTTTCTCGAGGGTTGATGACGCGCTCGGCGTCGTCTACACCCACGGGATCGCCGGGCTCGTCGGGGGCCTGCTGGTCGGGTTCCTGGCGGATCCCGGCATGATCGAGTACGGAGTGACTGGTCGGAACTTCGCCGGCAAGGGCGCCTTTTCGGTCGCGGGCCTGTTGTACAGCGGATCGTGGCACCAGGAGTGGGAGCAACTGCTCGCGGCAGCCTGGATCATCGTGTTCACGGCGATCATGACCTTCGTTCTCCTCAAAGTCGTGAAGTTTGTGGTTCGTGGGCTGCGGGAGCCCGACGAGGTTCTCGAGATCGGGGACGTCGCCATCCACGGAGAAGAGGCTTACCCTGACGAAGAGCTCGCCGAACTTCTCGGCGCCTTCAGCCTGGTGGGCGTCGCCAAGGGTTCGAACGGCGCTGGCGATACGCATCAGCCGCTGGCCATGCCGCCTGAGCACGTCGGGCGAGCCATCCTGCTCGGAGCAGTCGAGACCCACGGTGCCACGCGATTCGACGACCTCGACGAATACGCTGACGAGCCCTGACCGGATACCCATCGGAGAACCGTGGCCGGACGTCCCGCGAGGACGTCCGACGGCGCGGCGAGGTCCGGGCGCCGGGGACGTCCGGGCGCCGGGGACGTCCGGGCGCCGGGGACGTCCGGGAGTCGCGGACGTCCGATTCCCGGCGAGGTCCGATGCTCCGGCCAGAGGCCGGCGCTACAGGCCGAGCACCGTTCGCGTCACGCGGTCGCGCACGGCGGTCGGCGTCACCCGCTCGAGCACCGCTGCGGCCTGCGCGTCATAGCCGACGAGGTAGCGAGGCCTCGGGCTTCGCGCTCGGACGGCTCGCCTGATGACGCGAGCGACCTGGGAAGGGTCCCCCATGAGACCTTGTGCCATACGGGTCCCGCTCACCAGGCGCCTGTAGGAGGGCTCGAACCGGGACCCTTCCCGGCCAGTCAGCTCCCGCTCAGCCTCGCTCCAGATCCCCGTCCGGATGCCGCCCGGCTCGATGAGTATGACCTTTACCCCGGTACCTGCGACTTCGGCGCGAAGCGCGTCGGAAACCGCCTCGAGTGCGTGCTTGCAAGCCTGGTACCAGCCTATGAGCGGTGTGGTCGTGACGCCGAAGATGGACGAGACGTTGACGATCCGACCAGCGGAGCGCTCACGCATGTACGGAAGTGCGAGGCGGGCGAGGCGGATCGGCGCGACGAGCATGGTCTCGAGTCCCTGGCGGACTTCGTCGTCGCTGACGTCCTCCACCGCTCCAGTCAGCGAGTAGCCGGCGTTGTTGACGATCGCGAAGGGCCGGAAGCGGTCGATCACTCGAGCGCACGCGGCAGCGTCGGTGACGTCGAGGATCGTCGTCTCGACGGCGAGGCCTTCGGCCTTTGCTGCTGCGGCGACTTCTCTCGCCTTCTCCTTGGAGCGTACGGTCCCAACCGAGTGAAGCCCGTGTCTCGCGAGCTCGAGGACGGTGGCGAGCCCGATGCCCGAGTTCGCGCCGGTCGTGAGGGCGACTTGGGGGTCTGGCATGTGCGCTCCGTTTCGGCGGCCAACTGTGCGCGGGGGAGCCTACCGGCGTAGCCGACGAGGCCCACGGCCCGGCCGCGCGTTGATGAGCTCGTGTGGCGCCCGATCCTGCGCGGGCCGGTGTCAGCGAGTGGGCGGCGCCGGCGGGTAACGCCGGATTCCCTTCAGGCGGTCAGGTGCTCGGGCAAGGGATCCCACCGTCTCGGGCTCTTGCGCCTCGAGATGCGAGACGATGGCGAGGAAGGCTTGGGCGGTCGTCAGTGCATCGCCGAGCGCGTGGTGAGGGCGGTGCTCGGGTAGGTGCAGATAGCGGACAAGCTCTCCGAGTGGCAGGAAACGCGGGGAGTCAGCGCCACGCACCGCCATGAGAAGGCGGCCGAGTGCGACGGTGTCGAGTACCGGCTCCCGCAGCCGCACACCCTGGCGGCGAAGAACCTCACCGAGGAAAGCCCTTTCGACGATCGCCGCGTGCGCGACGAGAATCCGGCCGGTCATCGCCTCGAGCAGAGGCGTGATCGCTGTCTCGAGCGGCGGTGCCGTCTCGAGATCCACCGTACGGATCCCGTGGATGACGACGGAGGCCTCGGGCAACGGGCGGGTCGGCCGGGCTAGGCCGTAGACGGTGCGATCTGCGCCGGCGCGTCCACCGTCGATCGGGACCGCACCGAACGAGATGATCTCGTCGACGCGCGGGTTGAGACCGCTGAGCTCCAGGTCGACGACGCAGAAACCTGCGTCGCGCCACGGTGTTCGGCGCCCCGGCAGCGCAGCTCGCCGGTAGGCCGCGGCCGCCGGCGTCGTTGTCGGACGCTTCCGGACGGACCGGAACATCACCGGAGCGGGAACGACAGTTCGCTCGCGACGTGCTGCTGCACGGAGGCGACGGCGCGGAAGGCGTCCTTCAGGTAACTGCGAGTGAGGGTGCTGAGCTCGGAGGGGTCGACGAAGTCGTTGGGCTCGGCGCCGGCCACGAGCTGCGCGACCTGATGGTCGAGACGCAGCTCCGAGACGAGCTCGAAGGACTCGATGAGCGTGTTCGCGTCAACTGCGGTGAGCACGCCCGCGCCACTGGCTGCGAGGAGCCGCTCGCGCGTCGACGCACAGGTCACGCCCGATGACATTCCCGCCCACCTCGCCAGGTCAACGATGGGGAGTGCGCCCCCATCCTTCAGGTCGAGCCGGCCGCGGTGCTCCCCGGAGTGCTCGACGACGAGTCCGCCGAGGAACCCCGTCGGGGGTCGGTGCGAGAGCGAGAATCTGGCGAGCTGGCGCAGCAATGCTGGGTATTGCCTGGCGGGGCGAAACGTCTCGGCCAGCGCCTCGCCCGCGCTGGTCCCGACCACTGGGCGGCTGTCTACGAGGACCGACACGAGGATGAGGGCCTTGTCCTGAGTCGGGTCCTCGAGCCAGGATCGGCCGGCGCGTTGCCATGAGTCGAGGGAACGAACGAAGAGTGGGTCCGACGCGCTCACACGATGAGTGTCAGGGTGGAAACCGCATGCGATGAGGATCTCGGTTGCTCGCTGCGCGAGCTTGGCGAAATACGAGCGGGCCAACTCGATGGCCTCCGGCGTCCTGTCCTCGAGAAAGACGACCGCACTGTCGAGGTCCGAGCTCGGCACGGCCTCGCGCCGTGCTTGGCTCCCGAGTGCGAGCCACGCGAACCGCGCTGGGGGCTCACCGAGCTCGGCGACCGCGAACTCGAGCGAACGACGCGTCAACGCGTCCGAGACGATCGAGAACACGGCTTCGATGTCGAGCGGAGCCATGTTCGCCTGGTGCAGGCTCACGACGGCCGGTCGCAACCCAGCTGCGACATCGGCCAGCTCCGATGGATCGGCCGCCCGGGCGATGGCCTGGCGGAGCGAGAACGACGACCGTGTCTCGGCCTCGACGAGGTCGGAGTCGGCGACGACTCCGAGCACAGCACCCGTCGGCGAGAGCACCGGGAAATGGCGGAACCCGCGATCCAGCATGTCCAGCAGCACCTCGCCGGCCAGGCGGTCTGCGGGGACGGTCTCGGCGGGCGCTGTCATCGCCTCCGAGACAGGGGCGTCAGACGAAAGCCCAGCGGCCACGACGCGCGACCGGAAGTCACGATCGGTGACGATCCCGAGTGACGATCCGAGGTCGACCACGATCGCCGTTGCGCCGTTCGCGCTCATCTCACGGGCTGCGTCCCGGATGGAGGTGTCGGGCGGGCAGATCACGACGGGTGACCGTACGAGCGCGCCGACCGGCTGGGTCAACTGGTCGCGTTGTGCCACGGCCGTTCGTCCCGACCGGATCCCGTAGCGATCCTCGAGCAGCAGACGAGTCATGTAGCGCAGTCCCGCGGGCTGACCGAGGAGCCCGTAGGCAACGTCAGCTGGGATCCGGTAGGTGAGCGTGTCCTCGGCCGCGCGAGCGGCGAAGCCCGTCGGCAGACCCGACAGCATCGAGGCGTGACCGAACATCTCGCCGACCCCGATGAGGTCGAGCACCCTCCCGTCGTGGAGGATCTCGACGGCTCCGGCGCGTATCACTCTCAGGAACTCGCTCGACTGGGCGCCCTGGGAGAAGATCACTACGCCAGCGCGATGGAATTCGATCTCGGCCGATGCCGCGGCGCGCTCCACCTCGGCCACTGGCAGCGAACTGAAGGGCGGATGCGCACGCAGGAAGTCGACGATCTCCGGCACGGCGCTCACGGCAGATCAGTGTGGCAGTGCCAGCCGTCGCGCACGACTCGGAGTCGTCGGGGCTCGCGGTCGGAGCGCCCGCTGTGTGCTCTCCAGGGTCCCATTTCAGCTCCGATTGGCCCATCGTGATCGGCACTAGGGTCCGGATCATGAGCCCTGAGGTGCGAACGATCGGAACGTCGGATCTGCCTCGTTTCGTTGCGTGCGTGAGCAAGGGTTTCTTCCACCCGATGCCCGAGGAGTATGCCGAGTACTTCTCGGGCGAGGTCGACCTCGAAAGGACGTGGGCCGCGTTCGATGCGGGCGAAGTCGTCGGCACTCTCCGCTCGTTCGCGACCGAGCTCACCGTGCCGGGTCCGAAGCAAGTGTCCGCGGCAGCACTCACCAATGTCACGGTGGCGCCCACCCATCGCCGGCGCGGCTTGCTCACCGAGATGATCACGGCTGATCTCCGCTCGGCTCGCGACCGCGGTGAGCAGGTCGGCATCTTGATCGCTGCTGAGTACCCGATTTACGGCCGATTCGGCTATGGCGCCGCGGTCGAGGGAGCCAAGTACACGGTGAGCTGCGACAGCGCTCGGTTTCTCGAACCAGGCGTGGGGAGCGTGGAGCGCGTTGATTTCGTGGTCCTGCGACGGGAGGCGCCAGGTGTCTACGAGCACTTCAGGTTGGGACAGCCGGGCTCGATCGAGCGCTCGGACCGCTGGTGGGACCGGGTCCTGCATCAAGTCGAGGTTCCCGGTGCCGAGCCTTCGACGTCGCACTCGGCCATCTACCGCTCACCTGACGGCGAGCTAGAGGGCTACGTGCGCTACCAAGGCAAGCAGATTTGGGACGACATGCTCCCGAACGGCGTCCTCACCGTCGAAGAGCTCGTCGCGACGACGCCCGCCGCGTATCGGCGTCTCTGGCAGTACTGCTGTGACATCGACCTCATGACCAAGGTGGAGGCGGGCGACCGACCCGTCGAGGAGCCCCTGACCTTCTTGCTCGCCGACGGGCGCGCCGTGCGGCAAACAGGTCGATTTGACTTCGTGTGGGTGCGGGTGCTGGACGTGTGCGGCGCGCTTGCGGGCCGCCGATACCCAGCCCAGGGTCAGGTCGTCATCGAGGTTGTCGACCAGCTCGGATTCGCGGGAGGTCGCTACTCCCTCGAGGGCGGTCCGAGTGGGGCCACCTGTACTCGTTCGAGGGCAGGGCCCGACCTGACCGTTCCGGTAGACGCACTGGGTTCGATGTATCTCGGTGGCGAGTCGGTGCACGCTCTCGCGACAGCCGGGCGGGTCCACGAGGAACGGAGCGGTGCACTCGCGAAAGCCGACCTCATGTTCCACTCCTACCTGCCCCCGTGGTGCTCGACTTGGTTCTGATCGGGTGCCGGACCGACTCGGAAGTTCTTGATCCACTGCCTACGAGGTCAAGGCACGTAGCATCGATACCGGAGCCTGTCTCGAGACGGGCGCCAGATGGCGGCGCCGGCACCGGCGTGATGGGTTGGACGTGACAACACAAGGGGCACCGAATGGTGGGGTACCGATGAGCGACGAGACGGAGGAAGGGGAGCTGGAAGACCTCGAGCTCGAGGCGCCCCCGGCCGGAGCCGCCGACGCGGGAGGCTCCGGGCTCGAGGAAGTCCGGAACGACCTTTTCGCTGCGATCGAGGAGCTGGGTCTCGCGTCCGCCGATGCGGAAGAGGAAGGCTCGGTAGCCGCAGGCTGTTACCTGTCGAACGTGCCTTCGGATCGTCACGGGCACGGGGGAGTTGTCGTCCGCTGGCTCCTGCCAGACGCGGTCGCCGAGGAGTCCGACACCTCGGGGCCGCTCGATCCCGTGGACATCCTCAACGAGGCGCTCGGGCCGCTGCTGCTGGCGCTCGGGTTCCCCATCGAGCCTTACGCGGTTGACGGCCGCTGGATCGTGACGGGCCGCCGAAGCGCGAGTTGAGCGAAGCAGCACTCGCCTGCGCGACCGCAGCCGCCCGATGGTCGGCCCCGGCGAGGCACCGTGGCGGGCGGTCGGTGACGTGCCGGCTTGACCGGCTGTCCGCTCACACGATCAGAAGTCGCGATCGGTCAGTGCCGTCGGCGTGTGGCCGCGAGGCATCAGCAAGGCGTAGGTACCAGTACCCGAGAGCAAGGCCGCCGACGAGGTAGGCCCAGGCAAGAACGAGCGAGGGGAGCGGTGGGCTCCAGGCGGTGTGCCAGGTGAACAACGGGTTGATGGGGCCGTCTACAGTCACGGTGTAACGGCGGAGGATGGCCCAGTAGGCGATGATCTCGGCCAGGACGGCGGCGATGATGATCAGCGACGGCACCGCCGGGTGAGGCTCGGTTCTCCTCGAAGCGGCGAGGGATGCCATGATCGGCAGGCCGACACCGAGAGGCAACATGTAACGCCCCTGCCAGATCAGGCCGTCCCGTTGTGCATTGGCCAGCGTGAGGATGACCGGCAAGACGAGCATCTCGACGGCCGTGGTCGCAAGGGCAAGTCGCTCGCGAGTGGACCCGTTCCGAAGACCGATCGCTGCCAGGACGCCGAGAGCGGCATAGATCAGGGCGTAGGTCGCCGTCGGCGCATGCGTCACGTAGAGCCCGAACACACCGACCATGCCGTTGAGAAAGCCGGCCGTCCTGCCGAGGATGATCCCGAGCGAGCTCCAGAGCGAGGCATGGAGGAAGGGGTTACCCGCATTTGCCATGACATCGAGTGCGCTCGTCGTCGCAACCCAAATCACCTGTGCTGCGAGGCTCACTACCACGACGCCGGTCCATCGGCGCGCGAGCGGCGCCCGCAGCCAGCCCTGCCAGGTGCGCCGGGGCACGAGGACGATCGTGACCGATGCGATGCAGGCCAACCACAGTGGCGAAAGCGGGCGGGTGAGCACGAGCAGCGATGCGGTGGCTCCCACGGTGTGCACAAGGGCTCGTGGGGGCGAGCCGGGGCCGTGGCGCGCCAGGAGCGTGAGCGCGACCCAGAGAGGGATGGCGCACGCGGCCTCGAAGCCGTTCGGCTCCACGACGCTGTTGAGGTACATGGCTGCCGGGGTGAACGAGAGGCAGAGACCGGCCGTCATCAGCGGCGTACCCCCGAACCACACGAGGAGCGCGAACGCGAGGGCAACGAGTGCCGCGGCGAACAGCATGCCGAGCATGCGGATCAGGAAGATCGAGGCCGTCGTACTCGACAGGTAGCTGGGAAGGCCGACGAGCAGGTAATAGGCCGGCGGGTAGCGGCCCACATGTGTCGAGGCCTGGACGAGGACGGGGGAGGCGACCAGTCGTGGCGCGCAACTCGCCGTCAGAAGAGGGTTCGCGTGGTAACAGGTCGCGAGCCCGGTCGTGGCGGCGTAGGTCTCCGGTACGACGACGCGCATGACAGCGGCCGGCGTGCCGGGGACATGAGTCCCGAGCCATTGCCCCCTCACGACGGCAGCAGCCTTGATGAGCTGGTGCGACTCGTCGGGCCCCGACCCGACGGGGGTGGTCAGTACCCAGAGCACCCCGAGGATCGCGAGCAGCAGGAAGGTCGCGAGCCAGATGCCCGACAAGCCGCCGAATTTCTCGCCGGCTCGCCCACCGTCAGCACGCGTCGCGTGGCTCATCGACGGCGTACGGTCCGAGACGGTTGCAAGAGCGGAATTTAGCCCGGGGAGGAGGTCGTCCCGGAACCGGCAAGGTCACCGCCTCTCCAGGCGAGAATCAAGCCGACTCTTACTCGAACGGGTAGCGTTTGTGACCTCAGGGGGGCTTGAGGGCACTCAAGAGGGGGAGGTGCGGCTCATGGCTGTGGACGCGGTCATCACGACGACGTCGGTACCGGCAGAGAAGGGCTTGAAGAGCGGCGCGCTCGGGCTCATCTCGAGTGTCGTCATCGGCGTGGCTTCGACCGCGCCCGCCTACAGCCTCGCTTCGACGCTCGGTTTTGTGGTCGCCGCGGTTGGATTGCAGACTCCGATCGTCGCAATCATCGCCTTCGTTCCCATGTTGATGATCTCGATCGGCTACAGCGAGCTCAACAAGGCGGACCCGGACTGCGGCACGACGTTCACCTGGGCGGCGCGAGCGTTCGGCCCCCGGTCCGGCTGGATGGGCGGCTGGGGCATCGTCGCCGCGGACATCCTGGTCATGGCGAGCCTCGCTCAGATTGCCGGCCAGTACGTGTTCGACCTCTTCAATGCGAACGGGATCGGGCACAACGCGACGAGCGGCTGGGTCCTGCTCGTGGGCATTCTTTGGATCGTCGCGATGACCTACATCTGCTATCGCGGCATCGAGGTCTCGGCGAATTTCCAGAAGGCCCTGCTCAGCATTGAAATCGTCATGCTGCTCGTGCTCTCGATCGTCGCCCTCGTAAAGGTGGGATCCGGCCACGCGCCGCCGGGGCACCTGGTTGTCGCGGGATCCTGGTTCAACCCGTTCAAGATCCCGGCGCTCAAGACCTTCGTCGGCGGCTTCATCACGATGCTCTTCATCTACTGGGGTTGGGACACTGCCGTCGCGGTCAACGAGGAGACCGCCAACGCTTCGGTGACGCCGGGAAAGGCCGCGATCATCTCGACGTTCCTGTTGCTGGTCACCTACGCGCTCGTCATCCTCTCGGTCCAGTCCTACGCCGGACTCGGAAAGACGGGAATCGGCCTTGGCAATCCTGCCAATACGGGAGATGTCCTGTCGGTTCTCGGCGGCTCGATCTTCGGCACGTCTGGCTTCGGCAGTTTCTTGGGCCATCTCCTGATCTTGATGGTGTTGAGCTCCGCGGCAGCGTCAACTCAGACGACGATCCTTCCCACAGCCCGGACGACGCTCTCCATGGCCGTCTATCGCTCGATCCCCGATGCCTTCGGCAAGGTGCATCGCAAGCACCTCACCCCGACGGTCTCCACGCTCGCGATGGGCGCAGTCTCCATCGTCTTGTACGCGATCATGAACTACCAGTCTGCGGGAACCGTCATCGTGGACTCGGTCACCGCTCTCGGGGTGCTCATCGCGTTCTACTATGGGCTCACCGGAATCACGTGCTTCTGGTTCTACCGCAAGAACCTGACAAGCAATCTCCGCAACATGGTCATGCAAGGCATCGTGCCGCTCGCGGGAGGGGTCATCTTGTGGGCCGCCATGATCTACAGCCTGAAGGAGGACTGGGGAACCGGCTCCAGCTACACGAGTTGGCACATGCAGTTCTGGCCGCACTGGGACATCGGTGGCGCGTTCGTCCTCTCCTTCGGTGCACTCCTGCTCGGCGTCGTGCTGATGTTGGTCCTCATGCCTTTCCGGCGTCCCTACTTCCGAGGCGAGACCTTGAACGGGACCAGCCCGACACTGGTGCCGAACGTTGGTCCTGCCCCAGCACCCGTGCCGGAGGCTGCCCCAGAGCCTTCGAACTAATTCTCCCAGAGCCTTCGGACTAATTCGCTCGGCCCATGACCGAGCGGCTCGCGGTCGGCCGCGTCAGCGAGCGTCGAACTCGCTCGCGAGCTCACGCGCGAGTCCGACGGGTACTTCGACGATCCTGACCGTGAGCCCCGCGACCTGCATCGTCGAGAGGTAGCCGACGACCTCGTCGTGGACGACGACCGCGAACGTTGAGCCCGCATGCTGCAGGAGCAGCGATCTTGCTAGGCGGGCGGAGGAGACGGGCACCGACAGGATCAACGATGCCGAGGGCGCAGCTCCAGACTTCACGACTCGCGCGCTCGTGACTCCGGTGAGCGTGGCAAGTGGAGCGTCGAGCTGAGCGCACCGGTTCGCCTCCGCCGACGCTGACGCGGGTGCGTCATAGAGCGTGACAGCGCTTGCCGGCGGTGCCTGTGCCAATGCGGACGGCGGGACACAGCCCGCGTACGGCCGTTGCCCGAGGAGTCGCAGTTGCAACGCCGGCGCCGACGCGGTCGCCGGACCGCCGTGGGTTGAGTGGCCAGGCATGGCCGACCCACCCGACACCGTCGTAGCGGTGGCGCTCGAACCGCCGCCGAAATTCGGGTGGACGCGCCAGATGGCAACGCCAGCTCCTGCGATGATGATCAATGCGGCTGCCCAGCTCGTCACCATGAGCCGGCGACTGCGCTGCACCGGGTTGGGGAGTTGCCTGACGGCCGCGACGTCGAGTGCGAGATCGAGCTGCCGTTGCCGCGTCGCCGCCGGGACCGATACCACCGGTTGGCCGACGACCTCCGCGGCACGCGAGAGCGATGCGAGGCGCTCACGGCACGAAGGGCACGTCTCGAGGTGGCGCGCCGCAGCGGTGCGAAGTTCTTGGTCAGCTTCCGCGTCGAAGTACGCCGACAGCGCCTCGTCATCGAGGTGTGCGTCGCCGTCGCCGCTGTCGTGCGCTGATGGAGGCGCTGAAGGAGGCTCGGTCATCGTTCTTGCTCTCTTTGACGTTGCAAGCGCGGGGCCGAGTTCCCCTGCTCGGCCTGATTTGGTCCGGAGGACCTGGGCGCCGCGTTGTCGTGTGCCGTCTGAGGGTGCTCGAGCAGCGCCGCCATCGCGCCGCGCCCGCGGGCGATGCGAGACCTCACGGTCCCGATGGGGACGGCCAGCACCTCGGCGATCTCCGCGTAGTCGAGGTCGAGGAGATCGCGGAGCACTACGGCCATTCGCTGCTCCTCGGGAAGCTGTGCAAGCGCCGCGTCGACGTCGAGGCGGGCGCTGACGGCGTCACCCGGATCCACCCAGGTCGTCTCTGGTCCTGTCGTCGGGAAACGCTCCTCTGAAGGTGTCCCGGGTTCCTGGCCCTCGCGGAGCCCCGGGAGGGGCCGCCGGCGTCGCCGGCGCATTTCGTCCAGGGCGGCGTTCGCAGCCACCCGGTAGGCCCAAGTGGAGAATTCGCTCCGGCCATCGAAACGGGGGAGCCCCCGGACGATGGCGATCAGAGCCTCCTGGGTTGCATCTTGAGCATCCTGGTCGTTGCCGAGCATGCGCCGGCAGAGCCCATGAACTCGGTCGTAGTGGCGCCCGAGGAGCATCTCGAGGGCGTCCCGATTGCCGCGTCGCGAGGCGGCGATGAGCGCTGAGTCCGGGCTTTCGGGATCGAGGGAAGCGGCGTGCGGGATGCCCAACGCTACCGAGCGCGCGGGCGACTGGAGGGAACCGAACCGGGCGAGCCAGCGTCGAAACCGTTGGCCGGGTTGATCGGCTTGTTGCGCTGCAGTGACCAATTGAGGCGGAAAGGTGGGTTCGAAATGAGGGTCAATCGCAAGGCCGTCGTGGTGTTGGGGCTGGTGGTCGTCCTTCTCGGGCTGGGTGCGGGGTTGATGACCCAGCTCCACGGCTTCGCTTCCTCGGGGTCTTCGGCGACCGCAACGACAGTCACCGGAGGCTTCCCCTCGCAAGGTCACGGAGCACCTTCGGGAGGGTCGGGCACGCCTGCCGAGACAGGCACCGGGGTCTCGGCGACCGAGCTCGGGAAGGTCGTCCCTGCGCAGGGTCCCGACATCATCGAGACCGGTTCGATGGCGGTGTCGGTCCGCAAAGGTCATCTGCTCTCGGCCTTCGACGCGGTCACGAGCGACGCCGAAAGCGAGGGAGGTTACGTCGCCGACTCCTCGAGCGCGTCGCAGGACAGCCAGGCGCCGACGGCCAGCCTGGTTGTCAGGGTGCCGTCCGAGCGTTTCACCCCTCTCGTGATGGAGATCGCGACGCTCGGGAAAGTGGACAGCCAGCAGCAACAGGGCCAGGACGTGACGGGCCAGCTCGTCAACTTGTCGGCGCGGATCTCGAACCTGCAGGCCGAGCAGCTCGCGTTGCGCAACCTGGTGGAGCGGGCAGGCTCGATCCCGAACATTCTGCAAGTCCAGAACGAGCTCTTCAGCGTCGAGTCGGAGATCGAGCAGCTGTCCGCCCAGCAGGCCTCCCTCGAAAACCAGACCGCTTATGCCACGCTCACGGTCGACCTCGCCGTGCGACCGCTCGCTCCGGTCGCAAGGCCCCGGGCCGAGAACACCTTCGCCCGCGGCGCCAAGCTCGCCTGGCACAACCTCGCGGTGGGTGGACGTGCGATCGTGCTCGGCATCGGCTGGGCGTTCCCTTTGCTCATTGTCGCAGGCTTGGGCTACGTCGTGTGGAGATTGAAGCGCCGCCGTGGTGCAACGACGCCCTCGCCCGCCGGTTCCTAGTAGCCCGCGAGTTCCCAGTTGGGCAGCGCCCTCTTGACCGCTCAGGCGAGCACGAGGCCTGGCAGCTCGGTGACGCTCTCGAGAAGGTGCGTGTGAGGGGCTGCCTCGAGTTCGGCGCGCCCATGCGCGCCGGTGAGCACCCCGGCCACGATGCCCGCGCCTGCCCGCCATCCGGCTACAAGGTCGGAGACCGTGTCGCCCGCCACGGCAACCTCTCTCACGTCGTCGATCTCGAGGCGCAGGACAGCCGTCAGGATCATGTCCGGCCACGGCCGGCCACGGCCGGCATCGCCCGGCGACAGAGCGAGGTCCACGGTGTGTGACCAGCCAAGTGCCGCGATGATCCGCTCCCTGGTCGGGGGTGCAAAGCCGGTCGTCAGGCACACCCGCACGCCACCCTCGCGGAGGGCCTGGATCGCGCCAGGGGCTCCGGGGATCGGGCGGATCTCGCCGCGGTCGACTGCTTCCCCATAGGCGCGCTCGAAGGCGAGGTTGGCGCGTGCCGCAAGCGCGCGGTCTCCGCCCAGGAGCTCGGTGAACACGGCGATCTTGGCCTGGCCCATGGTCCGGCGAACGAATTGGAGCACCTCGCTGCGCTCGATCGAGCCCGCCGGATCCACGGCCGCGATGGCTTCGAGGAACGCTCGCTCCACGATGCCGTCGTCGACCACCGTTGTCCCAGCCATGTCGAGGGCAGCCAGGCGGATGCGCACCGTTGAGCCCAAGGGGACTAGCCGCCGGCCGAGGTGTCGGTCAGCGGGGTTGCCACGCGTCGGGACGGGCGACGAGCTGAGCAACCTGGTCGGGGAGTTCGCCGGACACGACCTGCGCGAGCGTGACCTCGTCGAGCACGTCGCGCAGGCACGCTCGAACAGCCACCCATACCTCTTGGAGGTGCTCCGCGGCTGCCTCGTAGCTGGCCGACTCGGGGCGAATCCCACGCACCTCGGCAAGGGGGCCCTCCAGGCGGCGGAAGACTTCGCCGATCGTGATCTCGGAGGCCGGCCGCGCGAGTTGATAACCACCTTCGTTCCCGCGCTGGCTCGTGACGATCCCGACGCGGCGAAGATCGTTCAGGATTGCGCGCAGGAAACGCACCGGAAGGCCTTGGGATTGGGCGAGCTCTTCAGCAGTGAGGGGTTCGCCGCCGCGGGCGGCCAGGGTGCACAGGGCTCGCAGTGCGTACTCGATTCTCGCTGAGATATGCATGCGGGCGTCCAGTGCCGTCAGGGCCACCGCCGTGGCCGGATACCGATTCTAGGTGTGACTCGATGCTAGGAAGCCCGTCGAGCAGGCGGAGGACTCCGCGGTGGGAGCCGGCCGCGTCCGGCGACGGCTCAGTCCTCGACGAGCAGGTTGGAATCGACGGCCTGGAGGTAGCTGCTCCAGGCCGCACGTACGGCCTCACGGTGAGCGTCGAGCTCGCCGTCCACGGCCGCACGGTAGGCCGCCCTTGCATTGTCCACCGACCGGAGATAACTGTCCCGGGCGATGGACATGCTCTCGTTGTAGGTCTTGCGGATCTGTGCAGCCAGCTCGTTGTAGGTAGCACGTGCCTGGGCGACGATGTCACGGCGCATCGTCGCAGGGGCGTTCGCCACTGCCTGCTTGTAGTCGCCCCAAGCTTCGTCGATGGCCTTGCCGTGGGCTTCCTCGGCCGCACCCTGGGCTTGCTCGTAGACGTCGCGCACGGGCTTGAGTGCCTCTTCGTAGTCTTCCCAGGCACCCTCGACGGCCTCGCGATAGATCTCCCAGGCATCATCGATGATGCCCAGGTAGTGGTTGCGTGCCTCCAGGTCCGACGCCCCGCTGTCGCCGTCTCTAGGCATCAGGCACCCTCCTCCCGGGCCAACCGCCGGGCATTTGCCCGACGTCTTGTCTCCTCACGGAAAAGGCCAATACATGCCGTTCCGTGCAGCTGCGTCCACGGCTCCCTTGGCAGCGGGACCCTCGCACCCAAGATGCTAGTGCGCCCGCAATGCTACTGCGAGGAACGGCTCGAGATCACCACCTCCCTGATCAGTCGGCGGCGTGCGCCCGGTCGCTTGCATCCTCAGGAGTCTCGCCGAGTCGGTTCGCGACCGGCGAGCAGGGATCGGACTTCTCGCCGGGAGGCGGTCAAGTGCTCGGGAGTGACCTCGGCCAGGCGTGCGAGCTCGCGATGAGTGGCCTCGATTGCCGCAAGAAACGGCGACGGCGTGCGAGCCGAGCGGCGAGCCCCGAAGACTCGCTGGCGTGCCCATGAGCAATACAGGTCGTCCATCGCACGCGTGCACGCGACATAAAGGAGCCTCCGTTCTTCGGCGGCCGCCTCAGGGCTGCGCGCGTGGGCGATCGGTACGAGACCGTCCTCGAGCCCGGTCACGAACACGACTCGCCATTCCAGTCCCTTCGCGCGGTGGAAGGTCATGAGGTCGACGGCATCACCTGATTGACGGGGGGGATCGGCGCGAAGGCTCGCCTCCAGCCACGTGACGAAGCCGTTCGCACCCGGGCTCGGGTCACTTCGGAGGTACTCGAGCGCGAGGCGCGCAAGCTCAGCGAGGTCATCGTCGACGGGCCCGAGCCCGGCGCGATCGAGTTCGCTGTCATCACCGCCGGCTGGTGGCGGCGCTCCCGAGGCCGTGAGCTCTTCCATCCACGCGTGAAAACCGGGCACCTCGGAACGGCTCGTCAAGCTGTCCAAGGCGCTGCGAACACTCGGGCGCGCGAGGAACGCGCGGCCGCCCCCGCTGCGGAAGGGGACGTCCGCTTCGTCGAGCTGGCGTTCGAACGCCACGAGCTGGGCGTTGGTACGAGCCAGGATGGCGAGGCTGGACCACGGCGCACCTGGACTCCGGGCTCGTCTGAGGGCGGCGACGACGCCCCGCGCCTCATCGATATCGGTGTCATAGGCGACGATGGGTTGTACCGCTCGGCTCTGACGTGGTCGCCCCGAAACGAGAACCTCGCCGAGCTCCCGTCCTGGCTCGCCGGCCTGGTGCCCGCGGGCCGGCGGAGCGGGACCGGCCGGCACCGTCGCAGCTCCAAGGACCGATGACGCGACGGCGAGCACGGTGTCGGTGGAGCGGTAGTTCATCGCCAGCCGAACGACCCGCGCACCTGGATACCGGAGCGGAAACTCCACCAGGGCCCGTGGATCGCTGCCATTCCAGGAGTAGATGGCCTGGTCGGGATCACCGACCACACAGAGATCGTCGCTGTCGCCAAGCCACGCGTCGAGCAGGCGTACCTGTGCGGGGTTCACATCCTGGTACTCGTCCACGAAGAGGTGGCGGAGCCGCCATCGGGCCGAGGCGGCGAAGTCCGGGTCGTCCTCGAGCTCGCTCGCGCAGCGAACGAGGAGGTCCTCGAAATCGAGGACTCCGCGGCGGCGCTTCTCCCGCTCGTAGCGCTTCCAGACCTCCGTGACCACCTCGGGGTCGGACTGGCTGCGCCGTCCGCCCGCGGTCACCGCCCGCGTGTAGTCGCGGGCGCTCAGGCATCGAGCCTGCGCCCACTCGATCTCCGCGGCGAGATCTGCGAGAGCGGTACGGTCGTGAGCGACGTCGTGCCCGGCGGCCGCGGCGAGAAGCCGAGCCTTGGAGGCGATGACCACGGGGGCTGGCCGCTGGCGTTCCGCGGCGAGGCGTCGCAGTTCCCCGAATGCAACCGCGTGGAAGGTCCCCGCGGTGGCCTCCTCGGCGAGGCCGAGGCTGGACAAGCGGCCACGCAGCTCGGAAGCAGCCTTGCGCGTGAACGTGAGCGCAAGCACGTAGGGCGCCGAAGCACTGCCTTCGTTCACGCGCCAGGCGATGCGGCGGGTCAGCACTCTCGTCTTGCCCGAGCCCGCCGCCGCCAACACGCAAAGGGGTCGCGCCGGCGTCGTGATCGCCTCACGCTGCTCGGCGTCGCATCCGGCCAGCAGCCGTCCGGTCATGTCGCTCGGTGTCACGATCCGCGCCATCACAAAGACCGTACCGGTCGGGTGTCTCGCTGGGTGTCCGATCGGACGAGCGACCGTGAGCTGTCGGGCTGCATGGACGCGTTAGGGCTCGCCAGGATGCAATTCAGATCGCGCAGTCCCTACCACGTGAGCGTCACATCCTCGAATTAGTGTTCGCGGTGATGCAACTGGCATCCTCAGGGCCGGGCTGGCCCAGGACGGAATCGAGGGGCGCTCCTCGTGAACGTCGAGCCGGTAAGCCGATGGCTCGCCTTCGCGCGGGTTATTGCACGGCGAGCCTTTAGGTTTTCGAAATGCTCACGTCGTTCGCCGGGGCGCGCCTGTTCGGGGAGTCGTACGGCACGGGCACGCCTTGGGTCCTGGCCCTGCACGGGTGGCGCCGGGATCATCGGGACTTCGAGTCGGTTCTCGCGCCGGCGGGCATCGACGCGATCGCGCTCGACCTGCCGGGTTTCGGGAGCGCACCGGCACCCGAGACAGCCTGGGGCACGCCGGAGTACGCCGACGCGGTCGGCGCTGTTCTCGACGAGATGGCAGCGCGCGTCGTCGTGCTCGGGCACTCGTTTGGAGGGCGTGTCGCGGTCCACCTGGCTGCTCGCAGCCCAGATCGGATCGCCGGCCTCGTCTTGAGCGGAGTGCCGCTCCACCGCCCTGCCGGTGCCCGGCCGAAGCCGCTGCTCCGTCTCAGGATCGCGCGAGGGCTCGCGAGGCGTGGAGTGATCGGGCAGGACCGGATCGAAGCCGTGCGGCAGCGCTACGGGTCCGACGACTACCGTGCGGCCTCCGGCGTCATGCGGGAGATCCTCGTGCGCACCCTCGCCGAGGACTACTCGGACGCGCTCGCCGGCGTGCGGTGCCCCGTCGAGCTCGTCTGGGGTGACAACGACACCGCGGCTCCGCTCGCGGTGGCCCAACGGGTGCAGAGCGAGCTGTCCCAGTCGCATCTGGTCGTTTGCCGGGGCGCAGGCCACCTCACGCCTCTGACGGCTCCCGCTGAGCTTCGTGCCGCCATCGGACGGCTGAAGCCGTGACCTCCGAAGGGCCGCCTGTCAGCGCGCCCGACTTGTGACCGCACTCGACGCCGCCGCTCTCGCCGCAGCCGTCGGCTCGATTGTCTGTGCCGACGTGCGATGGCTCCGCGTCGCCCAACGAGAGCACTACGTGCCAGGGTCGGCCGCCCGTTTCGCGTGGCGCTGGTGGGCGAGCACGCCGGTCAACGTCGTGCTCGCCTTCGCGGCCGTGGCGGGAGCCGCGACGGCAGGCATAGTGCCGGCAGCGGCTTTCGCGCCCGCCGTCGTCGTGGCGATCGGGCCCATCGGTCTTCGCCTGCGCGGTCGCACGTCCCGTCTCGTGTGGACACGCCGTCTATCGGTGGTCGCCGCTGTTGTCGCGGGCCTCGAAGGCCTCGCCATCGCGCCGGCCGCCGCCGACGGCGGTGTCTCCGCCGCCGTGCTCGCGGCGGCTGTCGCTTCGGTCGCCGTTCCCCTCGTCGTCGACGTGGCGCTCACGGTTCTCCGACCCGTCGAGGACCTGCTGGCCGAGCGGTACGTACGCCGTGCATCGGCGGTCCTCGCCCGGGCTCGCCCGGTCGTGGTCGGGATCACGGGATCGTACGGGAAGACGACGACGAAGGGCTACGTCGCTCACCTTCTGGCTGGGGATCGCAGCGTCGTCGCAAGTCCCCGTAGCTTCAACAACCGCGCCGGACTTGCACGGACGGTGAACGAGCATCTCGTCCCGGGCACCGAGGTGCTGGTTGCCGAGATGGGCGCGTACGGCCCGGGAGAGATCTCCGCTCTTTGCCGCTGGCTTCAGCCGGAGGTCTCGGTTATCACCGCGATCGGCCCGTCCCACCTGGAACGCTTCGGTACCCTTGACCGCACGCTCTCGGCGAAGGCAGAGATCGCCTCCGGAGCTCGCGTGATCGTGCTCAACGTCGACGACGGCCGCCTCGAAGGACTTGCACAACGGCTCGCCGCGACCCAGAAGGTGATCCGCACTTCGGGGACCGAGACCGGCGCAGATGTCGCCGTGCTAACGCATGCCGATGGCCTGGAGCTCTTCCTCGGCGGCGTGTCGTCTGGTGTCATCGCCCTTGGGCCGGGGACACCACCCCCGATCCCAGCGAACGCGGCCTGTGCCGCTGCCGTTGCCCTGGAGTTGGGCATCCCGGCCGAGGTGGTCGTGAGGCGGCTCTCCACCGTGCCGAGCGTGCCGAACCGCTTACAGCTCTACCAGGCCGATGCCGGGTATCTCGTGCTCGACGACACGTTCAACGCGAACCCCGCCGGCGCCCGCATCGCGCTCGGCGCGCTGGCTCGCGAAGCCTCAGCGGGCCGGCGAGTCCTCGTGACGCCCGGGATGGTGGAGCTCGGGAGGACGCAGCGAGCCGAGAACGCGGCCCTCGCCGAGAGTGCAGCCGGTGTCGTGAGCGACGTCGTCGTCGTGGGCAGAACGAATCGGGTCGCCCTCGTCGAGGGTTGTCACCGCGTCGCGCGACCACCGGCCGTGAAGCTCGTCCGCACCCGGGAGGAGGCAGTGACGTGGGCGCGCGCTCACCTCGGTCCCGGTGATGCCGTGCTGTTCGAGAACGATCTTCCGGACCATTTCCCCTGAGCTCTGCGCGGGTTGCTGCACGGCCAGGCTTTAGAGTTGGCGGCGAGATGAGCGAGAGCGCGAGGCGCCGGTTGGCGTTCGACGACCGGGGAGCGTTCGGACCGACGGGCGCCGCCGGCATGGGTCCTCACCACATTCCGGCACGCGTCGCCGTGATCTATGGCGGTCCCTCGCCAGAGCACGACGTCTCGATCCTGACGGGCCTGCAGGCCGTCCAGGCCCTTGTTGGCACTCCAGGAGTGGATAGCGTGCGCTCGCTCTACTGGTCCAAGTCGGGTGACTGGTACGAGATCCGCGTCGCGACCGAGGCGGCAGCTTTCGTCGAGGGTGTGCCCGCCAACTCTTCGCCCCTTCGGTTGGTCAGCGGGCCGGGCGGTGGGTTCGTCAAGCCGGGAAGCGGTTTTCGCGCGAAGGAGGATCGTCTCGAGCTCGACGCCCTCCTGAATTGCTGTCATGGCGGTCCGGGTGAGGACGGGACGCTCCAGGGAGCCCTGGACCTGACCGGCATCCCGTATTCCGGTCCCACGGCAACGGGCGCCGCACTGGGTATGGACAAGCTTGCATTCGGCGCGCTGATGGCTTACGCGGGGCTGCCGGTCTTGCCGCGGGTGCCTTTGAGCGAGCAGAGCCAAGAGCCCGGTTTCGCACCTCCGTACATCTTGAAGCCTCGCTTCGGCGGCTCTTCGATCGGCGTCGAGGTCGTCGCCGACTTCGCGACCGCTCGCGCCCGCTTGGAGGCGAACTCGCACCTGCGACGCGGTGCGGTCCTCGAGCCGTACCGCGAGGAGCTGGTTGACCTGCAAGTCGCGGCCCGTACCTGGCCCGACCTTCAGCTGTCGGCGATCGAACGGCCGCTTCGGACTCGCGGCGATGGCGAGATCCTCGGCTATCAGGACAAATACGTCGGGTCGGAGGGGATGACGTCTGCGCCTCGCGAGCTGCCCGCGCAGATCCCGCCGAGCGTCGAACACCGCATCTTGGCGCTGGCCCCACAGGTCACCTCGCTCGTCGGCCTGCGCGGCGTCGCGAGGCTCGACTTCCTGTCTCATGGCGACGAGCTCTTCGTGAACGAGGTCAACACGATCCCGGGGTCGCTCGCCAAGTATCTGTGGATCGATCCACCGGTGTCGTTTTCTTCGCTGCTGCTCGAGCTTCTCCACGAGGCGATCGCCCGGCCGGCAGCCACGTACTCCTCGGCGGGATCTGACGGGTCCGTCCTGCGAGTCGCAGGGTCCATCGCGAGCAAGCTCGGATGAGCTGGTCCCCGCCACGGGGTGGATGTCGATGACCTTCCCGACCAGGCTGCTGGCTCCCGGCGAGGAGGTCTACCTCGACTCGAGGCCGAACTGGTCCTACCTGTTCTGGCCGTCGGTCCTCACCGTGCTTGTTCTCGCCGGCTGCGTCGCCGTGGTCGTCCTGTGGGGGAGCGCACCGGTCTGGGTGGCATGGATCCTGCTCGCGTGCGGTCTCGGCGCGCTCGCCTACCTGGGCGCTCGCTACGTCGGGTGGCGGACCAAGTCCTTCGTGGTCACCTCTCAGCGCATCGTGTACCGGACCGGCGCGGTGAGGAGGACCGGCAGGGAGATACCGATCGGGCGCGTGCAGGACGTGACCTACCACCAGACGGTCGTGGAGCGGATCGTGAGGGCCGGCAGCCTCACGGTCGAATCTGCGGGCCAGCAGGGCCGGGATCCCTTTCCGGACATCAGCAGACCGGACGAGGTGCAGTCGCTCATCAACCGCGTCGTCGCCCAGGCCGCCGGCGGTTACCCGGTCGCACAGGCCCGCGCGACGGGCCTCCCGCACGGCGTGGCGCCACCGGCGGCGCCTCTCGCCGACGCGCCACCGCCGACGACTGATCCAACCCCGCTGATTCCGCCAGCGCCGTACGCGACGGCCTCACCGTACGCGGCCCCGCCGTACCCCCCGGCCCCTCCGTACCCAGCGGCCCCGCCGTACTCAGCGGCCCCACCGTACGCGGCCCCTCCATACCCAGCGGCCCCGCCGTACGCGGCGTCGCCAAGCCCAGCGGCCCCACCGTACCCGGCCTCGCTCAGCACCCCGACCCAGACGATCGCCCAGCAGCTCGGTCAGCTGGCCGAGCTGCACCAGCACGGCGTCATCACCGATGCCGAGTACGAGCAGAAGCGCCGGGAGTTATTGGACCGGCTCTGAGGAGACGGCGACCGTCGCCCCCTGCGAAGCCCGAACATGCCACACGCGAGGTGCGATACCTGCCGGGAGCCGAGTGCCGCGCTCCACGAGAGCGACGGCACACCCCCCGAAACCAGCCCCCGTGAGCCGGGCTCCCCGCACGCCGCTCAACGCCCGCAAAGACGAGACGAGCTCATCGAGTGCGGCGGTCGACACCTCGAAGTCTTGTGCGAGGCTCGCATGACTCTCGTTCATCAACGCTCCGGCCGTGTCGATGTCGCCGGAGAGCAGCGCGCCGGCCATGGCCAGGACCCGAGCATTCTCCGTCACGACGTGGCGAGCCCGCCGCCGCAGCCGCAGGTCGTCGATCGCCCTGAGGTCGGCCACGGTGACCCGCGCCAGCGGCCCGACGACTCGTTCCGCGCGTTCGCACTCAGACACGCGCTCGGCGTACGCGGAGGAAGCCAGGCGCCGCGGCTGCCCTGAGTCGGCGACGACGATCTCCACGCCTGCCGGTAGCGGGACGGTCTCCCAGGTGAGTGCACCGCAGTCGATCAGCAGTGCAGCGCCCTCAACGCCCGCGGCGATGACGAGCTGATCCATCATCCCGCACGGGACGCCCGACGCCAGTTTCTCTGCCCGCTGGCAGGCGAGCGCAAGCGCGAGCGGCTCGAGCTCGGAACCGATCGCGAGCGCGGTCGCGACCTCGACGGCGGCACTGGACGACAGTCCGGCGCCAGCCGGGAGGTTCGAGCAAATCGAGAGGACACCCTCGGCACCCGGGTGCGTGAGCGCCGCGATGGCCGCGACGTAACGAGCCCACGCTGGCTCGATGTTCGCCAAGCCGGCATGATCCGCCTGGAGGCGGCTCGGGAGCATCGCCTCAGATGGCTCGAGATCCGAGCGAACCTGCAGCGTGTCCGTCCCGGCGAGAGGCACAAACGTGGCAGTGGCCTCGAGGTTGATCGCCATCGGGAGGCAGTGACCGCCCGTGTAGTCCGTGTGGTCCCCAATCAGGTTGACTCGGCCCGGTGCCCGCGCGACGAGGGAGAGATTCACATCAAGACGGACCGGTCGCCCCGCCGCAGGCCTTGGATGATCGACCGGTAGGTGCCTGCGGCATCACCTCCCATCGAGTCGAGGTCGCTCCAGCGCACGCCGCGGGCCCGGTCAACCCCGAAGATCCCGAAACGAGGCTGGTAGCTTCCCCACTCGTAATTGTCCGCGAGGCACCAGTGCCAGTAGCCCGTGACGGGGACCCCGCGCTCGATCGCGTCGACGAGTGCGCCCAGGTTGGCCTTCAGATACCCCACCCGGTCCCAACCGTCGAGACGTGGGTAACTACGGCCGTTGCGCACGCGGTTGCTCAGACCGTTCTCGACGACCCAGAGGTCGCGGCCGGGCGCGACATTGGCGGCGCAGTACGCACCGAGGCCGTCCGGGTTGGGGGGGTCGTCCCACAAGGGGCGCCCCGGGAGTCTCGTCCGCCCGCCCGCGGTCCGGGCACCGGGGAGCTGGAAGTGCCCGGCGGTCTCGGGGTCGTAGAAGTCGATCTGCACGACATCGAGCGTCCGCTCGTGGCTGCTCGTGTACACGGCCTCGATCGCTCGCGGCAGGAGCTGGACGGGATCCAGCCGGCCGGCGACCCGCCGGAGCCATTCCTCCAGCCGGGGCCGCCGCCGGATCGCGCCACTCCCGGCTGGAGCGCCTCGAGCCGCGGCCGACGCGTACCAGCGGTCACGTCGATCTCGCAGCCAGAGCCCGAGCTCGGCACGCGCGACGCCGTGAGCTCGCGCCTCGAGTACGTCGACGAGAAGCCGGTCCCATTCATAGATCGAGAAACAGCAATTGTTCGTGCTCACGATCCCTGCCCGCTGGCGCCGTTTGATTGCGTCGTAAGCGAGCACGTGGCCGGCGAGGAGATGGTCGGTCGCGCGCAGGGTAGCCGCCACGTCGAACCGTCGTCCTGGCGGGAAGGCGCCGAGAAAGTAACCCGTGAGCGGCACGATGTTGATCTCGTTGAGGGTCACCCAGTTCTGACAATGTGCCCCGAGCCGCTCAACCGCGGCACCGGCCCAGCGAGCGAACTGCTCGGGGGAATCGGGCCGATCCCAGAAGTCGTCGCCGAGCCACGCCGGATGCGTGAAGTGGAGCAGCGTGACCAGCGGTTCCATGCCGCGTTGCCGGCAGGCGTCGAGGATTGTGGCGTAACGCTCGAAGGCAACCTCGTCGACCCGGCCCTCCGACGGCTCGCAACGTGCCCACTCGACCGAAAGGCGAAACGAGTCGACTCCCAGTCCCGCCGCCCGGTCAAGGTGCTCGAGGTAGCGGTTCCAGAAGTCGAGGGCGATCCCCGAGGGCTCGACGCGCCCGGAGGACTCCCACTCGTGCCAGTTGTTGCGAGGCTCGCCCGGGCCGTTGAAGCCGCCCTCGATCTGGAAGCCTGCCGTTGCGACGCCGAACCGGAAGCTGTCGGGCAGCAACGCGTGAGGGGCCTGGGGAGTTGTCACTCGCTCATGGTGTCACGGGCTTCACTTGACCGCAGCGGACGTGCCGGGGAACCTGTCGCGGTGACCATTCAGGAAGTGAGCGGGCGCGGTCCTCTCGAGGGGCTGAGAGTCGTCGAGCTCGCCGGTATCGGGCCCTGCCCGTTCGCGGGAATGGTGCTCGCGGACCTCGGGGCCGACGTGCTCCGGGTTGAACGTTCCTCGGCGGTGTCCGGTGCCGCGCCGCCGCCTGCCACGCCGCCGTCCGCCACGCCGCCGTCCGCCGCGGCGCCGCCTGGCCCGTCATGGGATCTCCTGCAACGCGGAAAACGGTCCATCGGCGTGGACCTCAAACAGGCGGACGGCGTCGCGTTGGTTCTGGATCTCGTCGAACGCGCGGACGTCCTGCTCGAGGGGTTCCGTCCCGGAGTCGTGGAGCGCCTTGGGGTCGGCCCCGAGGCGTGCCGGGTGAGGAACCCGCGGCTGGTCTACGGCCGGATGACCGGCTGGGGACAGTTCGGGCCGCGAGCCACGGAGGTCGGGCACGACATCGACTACATCGCCGTCGCCGGCGCGCTCGACCTCATCGGCAGGTCAGGGGACCGGCCCGTGCCGCCTTTGAACCTCCTCGGAGACTTCGGCGGCGGCGGACTGTTGCTGGCCCTGGGCGTCGTCGCCGCGGTGCTGGCCGCGCAACGCACCGGGGAGGGTCAAGTGGTCGACGCTTCCATGGTCGACGGAGCCGCGTTGCTCACGACGATGATCTGGAGTTTTCGCGCGCTTGGGATCTGGCGAGACGAGCGCGGGACCAACCTGCTGGACACGGGAGCCCCATTTTACGACGTCTACGAATGCGCCGACGGCCGGCACGTCGCGGTGGGGGCACTCGAGCCCGAGTTCTACGCGGCGTTGCTCGAGGTGATCGGGCTGGCGGTCCCGGACTTGCCGGCGCAGATGGACCGCGAGCAGTGGCCGGCGATGAAGGAGCGTTTTGCGGAGGTGTTCAGGACACGCAGTCGCGACGAGTGGGTCGCCCTGGCGGACGGTACTGACGCCTGCGTCGCCCCGGTGCTCGCGATGGGTGAGGTGGCGGACGATCCACACAACAAGGCCCGTAACACGTTCGTCGAAGTTGGTGGCGTGCTCCAGCCCGCGCCGGCACCGCGCTTCGAACGGACGCCGGCCGCAGTGCCCACCCCGCCGCTGCGCGCGGGGGAGCGTGGACTCGAGACGCTGCGGTCGTGGGGGTTCGAAGATGCCGAGATCGCGGCTCTTTGCGAGGAAGGGGCGCTCCGGTTGTGCTGAACCTGCGTTGGTAGGCTTCATAGGTGGACGAGCGCTTTTGGGTTGCGACGCTCGGCTGCCCGAAGAATGACGTCGACTCGCAGAAGCTGATCGGTCGCCTGGCAGCGGGCGGCTACGAGCCGGCACAGGATCCTGGTGAGGCCGATCTTGTCGTCGTGAACACGTGCGCCTTCATCGAGGCCGCCCGCGAGGAGTCGATCGAGGCCATCCTCGAGCTCGACGGCCTCCGAAAGAGTGGGTCCCGACTCGTCGTCACGGGCTGTCTTGCCGAGCGATCAGGTGAAGAGCTGGCGGCCGCGCTCGGGGAGATCGACCTCGTCGCCGGCTTCGGCGTGCCCGTCGAGATGAAGACGGCTCGGCGCGTCGTGCGGGCCGCTCACGACCTGTTGCCTGTCGAGGGAGCGCCGAACAGCTTCGACCTTCTCGAGTTGCCGCGGCCGCCCGCGAGCGCGCCGTGGGCGTATGTCAAGGTCGCGGAAGGCTGCGACCGGCGGTGCGGGTTCTGCGCTATTCCGTCATTTCGTGGCAAGCAGCGCTCGAGGCCGCTGACCTCGATCCTGGCCGAGATCGAGACGCTGAAGGTGCGAGAGGTCGTGCTCGTGGCCCAGGACCTTGCGTCGTTCGGTCACGATCGCACGGCGCGGCCGGGGCAGTCCCAGAGCACGGGTGCCGGGATCGTCGAGCTCGTCGATGCCGCGGCACAGCTGGTCGACCGGGTCCGCCTGCTCTACCTCTACCCGTCCTCGCTCAACGATCGTCTCGTCGAGGCGATCGTGCGAACCGGCGTTCCCTACTTCGACCTCTCCTTGCAGCATGCTTCCGGGCGCCTCTTGCGCAGGATGCGCCGCTACGGGGATTCCGCCCGGTTCCTCGATCGGATCGGTCGGATCCGCGAGCTCGAGCCCGGCGCCGCGTTCCGGTCGTCCTTCATCCTCGGCTATCCCGGAGAGACCGAGGACGACCACGACGAGCTGCTCCGGTTCCTCGAGGAGGCGGAGCTCGATTGGGCGGGGTTCTTCACGTTCTCACGCGAGGACGGGACGCTCGCCGCCGATCTCGACGAGCAGGTGACGGCCTCGCTCGCCCTCGAGCGGCTGCGGGAGTGCTCGGAGCTGCAAGAGACGATCACGGCTCGACGACGCCGCGACCTCCTCGGGACGACATGCGACGTGCTCGTCGACCGGCAGGGACATGGCCGGTCGTATCGCGAAGCACCTGAGATCGACGGCGTCGTGAGCCTGCCGTCCTCGATTCCCCCGGGCTGGCTCGGTTCGGTCCGGATCCTGGGCGCGAGCGGGCCGGACCTCGAAGCGGTGCCCGTAACCGAGCTCGTCGGCAGGTCCGTGCGGTGAGGCGCACAGACAGAACCTTCGGGCCGTCGGCTTTGCTGACGCCGGCGAACGCGCTGACGCTCGCGAGACTCATGGCGACACCGGTCATGGTCGCTCTCGTGATCGCGACCGGGCCTTCGAGCTGGCTGCTTGTCGCTCTTTGGTTCGTCTGCTCGTCCTCCGACGGCCTTGACGGCGCCCTCGCGCGGCGCCAGGGGACGACACGTTCGGGAGCGTTTCTCGACCCGCTCGCCGACAAGTGCCTCGTGCTTGGCGTGCTGGCGGCTCTGGCCGCAATCGGAGAGGTCAACTGGCTGCCGGTGATCCTGATCGCAGCCCGCGAGGTCTCGATGAGCGTGTTCCGGAGCTATGCCGGCCGGCGGGGGGTCTCGGTGCCAGCCCGGCAGTCTGCAAAGTTGAAGACACTGCTGCAGGACCTCGTAATCGGGCTCGCGTTCTTCCCTCCGATCGGTTCGCATCATGTGAACGTCGTCGGCTGGGCGCTCTGGTTCGTCGTGGCCATCACGCTGTGGACCGGCTTGGAGTACTTGCGTGATTCACGGAAGTTGCTCGCTGGCGCTCAGGCGCCGACGCGCGATGGCCTCGGCCGTCACGCCGCCTGAGCTCCGAGCATCGAGCCGAAGGAAAGCCATTGCGAGCCGAAATCGTCGCCGTCGGGACCGAGCTTCTCCTGGGCCAGCACGTCGACACGAATTCGGCTTGGATCGGCGAACACCTGGCCTCCTCAGGGATCGACTGCAACTTCCAGACCCGGGTGGGCGACAACGTCGGACGCATCGTTTCGGCGCTCCGAGCGGCCCTCGCGCGAAACGAGGCGGTGGTCGTGTGCGGCGGTCTCGGGCCGACCCAGGACGATCTCACGCGAGAGGCGATCGCGCTCGTGATGAACGTGCCGCTTCATCGGGATGCGGCGGTTCTCCAGACGATCAGGGACCGTTTCGCCTCCCGTCGGCCGAGCAGGGCGATGCCGGCGAACAACGAGCGCCAGGCAGACGTGCCCGAGGGAGCGATGGTGATTCCCCAAACCATGGGCACCGCTCCCGGTCTCATCTGCCCGTTGGGGAACAAAGTGATGTACGCGGTACCCGGGGTGCCTTACGAGATGCGCGACATGATGGAACGAGCGGTTCTGCCCGACCTGCGGATGCGTTCGGGCCAAGCCGCAGTGATCCGCAGCCGGACGTTGAGAACCTGGGGCCTCACCGAGTCCGGTCTCGCCGAGCTCGTCGGGGACCGCGTCGAGGCGCTCCAGGCCGGTGGCCCGGGCGTGCCGACGATCGCGTTCCTCGCGAGCGGCATCGAGGGGATCAAGCTCCGCCTGACGGTCAAGGCCGCCGACGACGCCGCCGCGGACCTGGCGCTCGAAGCGGAGGAGTCCGAGCTCCGCACGCTTCTCGGCGAATCGGTGTTCGGCGTCGACGAGGAGACGATGGAGGGAGCGGTCGGGAGCCTGCTGCTCGAGCGCGAATGGAGCCTCGGCATCGCCGAGTCACTCACCGGCGGCCTCATCGCCGCCCGGGTCGTCGCCGTGCCGGGTGCCAGCACGTGGTTCCGGGGAGCAGTGGTCGCCTACGATGCCGCCGTCAAGCGGTCGGTGCTCGGTGTGGCGGAAGGACCGGTCGTGACGCTTGAGGCGGCGGCGGCTATGGCCGAAGGTGCGCGGCAGGTCCTTGGCGCCGAGGTCGGTCTCGCGACGACTGGCATCGCCGGTCCGGCCGAGCAGGAGGGTCGACCAGTGGGCACCGTCATCGTCGGCCTCGCTCTGCCGGGCGCGGTCCCCGAAGGCGTCGAGCTGCGCCTGCCGGGTGACCGTGAGCGCGTCCGGCAGCTCGCCACGATCTCGGCCCTGGACGTCCTCAGACGCCGGCTTCGCGCCTCCGGCCAGCCTCTTTAGTCGCGAAATGCCAGGCCCCTTCAGGCCTTCCTCGAACACCGGCCGTTCGAGGCGCGCTCGGAAACCGCGGTCCACCACCGAACATATGTTTGGAACTACAGTGACGTGATGAGCCTGCACGAGCGATCCCCGGCAGGAGTGACACACCCATTTCGTAGGTTACGGCCTGCCGGCGTGACACCGGTGAGCCGGGACGAGGCAGCACCTCAGCAAAGAGATCCGGTCCGGGAAGTGAAGCGTCGACAAGCACCACGAGAGGAGAGAGGATCGACGATGGAGCGTGACAAGGCACTCGAGGCGGCACTCGGCCAGATCGAGAAGCAGTTCGGAAAAGGCTCGGTCATGCGCATGGGTGAGCACACCGGCATGGGGATCGAAGTGATCTCGACCGGCGCGATGGCCCTCGATCTCGCGCTCGGGATCGGTGGGCTCCCGAGAGGACGGATCATCGAGGTGTTCGGGCCCGAGTCCTCGGGCAAGTCGACCCTTGCACTGCATGTGGTTGCGGAAGCCCAGCGTAACGGGGGAATCTGCGGCTACATCGACGCGGAGCACGCGCTCGACCCCGTCTATGCCAAGGCCATCGGCGTCGACATCGACGAATTGCTGATTTCCCAGCCCGACACGGGCGAACAAGGGCTCGAGATCGCCGACATGCTGATCCGCTCCGGGGCGATGGACGTGATCGTCGTCGACTCGGTGGCGGCCCTCACGCCACGTGCCGAGCTCGAGGGTGACATGGGCGACACGCACGTCGGCCTGCAGGCCCGCTTGATGTCCCAGGCACTCCGCAAGCTCACGGGCACGCTCAGCAAGTCATCGACGATCATGCTGTTCATCAACCAGTTGAGGGAGAAGGTCGGCGTGATCTACGGATCGCCCGAGGTCACGCCCGGAGGGCGCGCGCTCAAGTTCTACTCCTCGGTCCGACTCGACATCCGCAGGGTGGAGTCCATCAAGGACGGCACCGAGATCATCGGCAACCGCACTCGGGTGAAGGTCGTGAAGAACAAGTGCGCCCCGCCCTTCCGCATGGCCGAGTTCGACATCGTCTACGGCAGGGGTATCAGCCGAGAGGGCTCGGTGCTCGACGTAGCCGTCGATTTCGGGATCGCCAAGAAGTCCGGCGCCTGGTACACCTATGAGGGCGAGCAGCTCGGCCAAGGGCGTGAGAACGCCAAGCAATTCCTGCGGGAGAGCCCTGAGCTCATGATCGAGCTCGACCAGCGGATCCGCAGCATCGTCGCCGAGAAGACGGGTCTTGCGGTGGGGGCGCCGATTGGAGCCGGGGCCTTGGTCGACGACGACGAGCCCATCTCACTCGACTGACGAGCCAGATCCCAGGACCGATCGATCCCGAGCAGGCTTCGCCCCGCTCAGGCGGTCGGTCAGCCCGAATTGGCCGGCCGCCTCCCACAGTTCGTCGCGCGCCAGGGGGTCGGCGGTCTCCTCGATGAGGAGACGAGCTTGAGCGCGCTGGCTACGCCCGAACACGCTCGCGCAGCCATGCTCAGTGACGACGGCGGAATGCTGGAACGATCCGACCGGAACCTTGAGGAGCGGGATCACCGCCGAGGTGTCCGTCTTCGCGTGCCAGGCCCTTAAGGCGATCACTGCCTGACCGTCGCGCGAATGCAGCGCCCCGACGACGAAGTCGGGCTGACCGCCGAAGCCGGAGTAGATGCGGCCAGCCACATAACTCGCGTTCGCCTGCGCGAACAGGTCGATCTGCAAGGCGGTGTTGATCGACGTCATGGCTGGGTTCGCCGCGATGAGGGACGGGTCGTTGGTCGCCTCGGTCCGGCGCAGCCGTAGCCGTGGATTGCTGTCGACCCATCGGTACAGCTCCGGCGACCCGTACACGAACGAGGCCGTGATGTCCTGTTCGGGATCGAGCGCTCCCGTACGTTCCAGACCGAGCACGCCGTCGCTCACCATCTCGGACCAGATGCGCAGGCCGCGGCGCTGGCCGAGACGTCCCAGGGTCGCGTCCGGGACCTGGCCGATCCCGAGTTGCAAGGTCGCACCGTCCGAGACGAGGCGGGCGACATGCTCCCCGATCTGCTCCGTCCGCTCGTCGGCGAGGTGCGGTTTGGGGCTCGGGAGGTCCTGATCGACCTCGATTGCGAGATCGACCATCTCGGTGTCGAGTTCCCCGTCGCCGAACGTGTAGGGCATCTTGGGATTGAGCTGAGCGACGACGAGTGCCCCTCGCTCGTGGGCCACGTCCAACGCGGCGGGGAGGACGTTCACCTCGATGCCGAGCGAGATCTTGCCGGATCTTGGCGTCGAGGTGTGGACGACGACCAGATCGGGTGAGCGGGAGGCAGCGAACAGCCGCGGCACCAAGGAGAGGCGCATCGGCACGTAGTCGAGGCCGGGAGAGTGGCGCATGCCCGGTCCGACGAACGACGTCTCGTGCAGCACATCGGGCCGGGAGGCGATCGGGTGTTGCGCATTCAGGACGAACAGCCGATACGTCTCGATCGTCGCGTCGACGATCTCGAGCGCTCGCAGGGGCGTCGCGAAGTTGCCGGACGCGATGACGCGGGGCGCTGGTTCGGTGATCGCTCCGAGCAGGTTCGCGAGCTCACGCTCGGAGACGACGCGCACGGCCCGACGCTATCGAGCGGGCACGGCCGGGAGAATGCTCAGTTGGGGATCGACGTGCGCTTGAACTCGTTGAGCTCGACTTCATACTCGAGCAGGTCGAGGATCCGCTCGATCGTTCTTGTAGCCAAGGCTGCGTCGCCGCCCGGCCGTGTCATGATCCGGACGAAGGAGGCCTGGTCGCCCGCGATGAAGGTCGGCACGCCGAAGACATCGTGCTCGGCCACGGCTTTTTCGTGGGACTTCCGGAACTCGTCGAGAGGCCATCCACCGCTGATCTCCTCGAAGACCCGAGCAGGATCGACACCTTCGCGCGCCAGCACCGAGCTCAGCGCGGTCCGATCGCGCAGGTCGCCTCCTTCGTCGTGGCGGAGCGCGAACAACGCTGTGTGGACGCGAAGGAACTGCTCGGGGAAGCGGTCGCGGACCACGATCCCGACTTGACCGGCGAGGAGGTCCTTCTCTCGTTCGGGATCGTCCCAGACCGGCGTGCCACCCTCTTCGACGTGCGCTTGGTTGAGGGAGAACGGAACGAAGCCAACCTCGAACGGAGCACCCGCCTCGAGGGTGGCCACGAGATGCTCGTGTGCATTACGGGCGAAGGGACAACGGTAGTCCCAGGTCACGGAGAAACGCTTGGGGGGCACAAAGACCAGAACCCCGCGCGCGGGTCGCTGATTCCCAGGCTCGAGGATCTCGGGGGATCTTCGGGGGGAGTCTCGAGCGGCTGTCACGCCGGCAGTACCATGCCCGCCGTGCCAGAGGTTCGCCCGGTGCGGCCCGAGGACGTACCGGAGGTCGCGGCGTCCCTCGTGCGCGCGTTCTACGACGACCCGTCGATGGTGTACATGTTCCCGAACCCGCGGAGCCGGGAACGGCGCCTGCGGCGATTCTTCACCTACCACCTCAAGCGGACATATCTGCCAAGAGGGCTGCCCTATACGACCGAGGAGTGCCGGTCGGCGGCTCTGTGGATGCCACCGAGAGAAGGACCACCTCGGATGCGCGAGGTGTTTGCCCAGCTGCCGCTGCTCGTGATCTTGGGACGGCGAGCCGGACGGGCACTCCAGCTGGTCCAGCTCGTCGAAGCTCGACACCCGACGGCTCCGCACTATTACCTCGCTGGGCTCGGCACGGACCCGGCCTGGCAGCACAAGGGTCTCGGCTCGGCCGTGATGCAGCCCGTCCTCGATCTTTGCGACAGGGAAGGCCTTCCGGCGTACCTGGAGTCCTCGAAGGAAAGCAACATCCCCTTCTACCGGCACCACGGGTTCGATGTGACCGGTGAGGTGAGCGTGCCCGACGGCTCCCTGCGGCTCTGGCTCATGTGGCGCGAGCCGCTCGGCCCGCCTTCAGACCACGGTGGCGCCTAAGGCCTTGACATCCGCTGGACTGGCGCGGAGGCGGTCGGGAGGCACCGGGGTCAACCCCTCGGGGAGCCTCGAGGGATCGAAGACGATCTCCGTCAGCAGGTCCAGTACGGCACGTGCCGGCGCCGAGGGGAGGCCCGTCGCCCGCTGCACGACGCCGATGAGCCTTCGGGGCATCTCGGCGATGCTCACGAGCTTCCAGTGATCGCGCAGGTAAGTCGGCACGGCTGTGGCAGGGAGGATGGCCGGCCCCCACCCCTCGAAGGTGAGTGTCGCGATGAGCCTCGTGCCGTCGACCTCGGCCCGTGCGAGCAACGTGGCCCCGCTCGCAGCGATCCCGGCGTCGATCTCGGCGCGAAACGCGGTGCCACCGAGCGGCAGCAAGAGGGGGATCTTCTCGAGCGCGCGGAGGCTGATCGCACGCTTGGCGGCGAGGGGGTGGTCGGCGGGCACCACGAGGACGAGCTCCTCATCGAAAAGGGGGGTCACCGAGAGGTCGGCACCCGCCGCAGGCAGGTTGAGCACGGCAAGATCGACCTGACCGGTCGCGAGTTGAGCATCGAGCCTGGTCGTCGTCGACTCGACGAAGATCAGGCGGAGGTGCGGATAGCGCTGGGGAGCGACGCGCAACAGCTGGGGCACGAGCCATCGGGCGGTCGTCCCGATGATCCCGATCCGGATCGTGCCCGCGACGTCTCGCGTGAGTGCGACAACGTCGGACAGCAATGCATCGAGCTCTGCCTGCACCCGCCTCGAGCGCGCGACGACGATCTCGCCTGCCTCGGTCAGCTGACCGCTCGCGCGATCGACCAGCTCACAGCCCAGCTCGCGCTCGAGCTTCTTCACGTGGGCAGAAACGTTCGACTGCACGGTCTGAAGCGCGTCCGCAGCTGCCGAGAAGGAGCCGTGATCGGCGATCGCGACAAGCGCGCTCAGCTGACGCAGATCCATCGCAGTCAACGATACCCGCTATCGGTAAGAACTGTTTGACCGATGTTGTGAAGTCGTGCACTATGTGATGCAGACCTCAGGAGCGGAATCCCCCCTCCAGCAACTGAAGAGTCTTGAGAAGGGGCCGGTACCCCCCACCGGTCCCTTCTCCGCGTACAGCCACCGGTACGACGCGCATCCGAGCCCCGAGATCCAAGCTCTCAGTTGCGCTCACCTCGACTCAGACCTGCGCCGAGCTGGGCTGCATGGTTACGGCGCAGGTACGGCACGCGGCGGGCGATCGCCTAACGTCGTATCGCGTGGTCCGCACCTCCGCGATCTTCGACCTCGACCGAACCGTGCTCCGCGGGCCGAGCGGCCTGGCCATCAACGAGGCGCTCGTCGAGCTCGGGCTGCGAGGCGGGAGCATCTTCGGCGAGACCGTCCTGTACCGGACCTACGCGCTCTTCGGTGAGAACCCGCTGGGGATCGCACTCGCCCGGGCGGCGGCCCTTGGCGTGCGGGGCTGGTCTGTCGACCGGATGCGAGCGGCAGGACGCCGGGCAGCCGACCTGCTCGCTCCGGAGGTCGGCTCGTACGTGCCCTCACTCCTGGAGGAGCACCGACGCGCCGGCCACTTGCTCGTGCTCGCGACGACCACACCCGACGTCCTGGTCCGGCCCCTCGCCGAGCGATTGGGTTTCGACGAGGTGATCGGCACGCGCTATGCGTGGCGAGACGGCGCCTACACCGGAGCACTCGAGGGAGGATTCGTCTGGGGCCTCGGGAAACTCGCGGCCGTGCGCGACTGGGCCGAACGCGAGGACGTCACGCTCGAGGAGAGCTTCGCGTATTCCGACAGCGTCTACGACCTTCCGCTTCTCTCCGCGGTCGGCCATCCTGCTGCGACGAACCCCGACACGGCACTGCATGCGATCGCCTTCGTGCGTCGTTGGCCGATCATGCATCTTGACTCACCGCCCGGGGTCGCCACGATCTGGGGGGCCGAGGCCTTCGACTTCGCCAAGCACGCACTCCGTGCCGAGCTGTTCCCCTATGCCCGTTTCGACGTCGAGGGAATCGACCGAATCCCCGATGCTGGGCCCTTCCTGCTCGTCGCGAATCACCGCAGCTATTTCGATGTCGCGGCGATCTCGCTGGTGATTGGGCGCAAGGGTCGGCGCACGAGATTTCTCGCCAAACAGGAGCTCTTCGACGCGCCCGTCGTCGGTCAGATCGCCCGGGCGCTCGGCGGGATCCCAGTCGAGCGCCAAGGTGCTGCGGGTGACGCCTTGGCGCCGGCAGAACGAGTGCTTGCCGCCGGCGAAGGCCTCGTGATCCTGCCCCAGGGCACCATCCCGAGAGGTCGGGCGTTCTTCGACCCGGTGCTGCGAGGCAAGACGGGCGCCGCGCGCCTGGCAGCGCGTACCGGGGCACCGGTCGTTCCCGTCGCACTTTGGAATACCGAGGCTGTGTGGCCGCGCTCGTCCAAGCTGCCGAACGTGACACGCGTGCTTTCGCCGCCGACCGTGCGCGTGCGCGTCGGCCCGCCAGTTGCCGGTCTCGGACTCCGTCGGGGCGACGCCAGGCGTGACACGGAGAAGATCATGGAGGCGATCGCAGCGCTACTTCCCCCAGAGGCAAGGCTTACCCGCGAGCCCACCGAGGTCGAGCTCAGACGGACTTATCCGAGTGGACACCTCGGCGAAGAGCGCGCCCTCGGAGTCGACCCTGTACCCGACGCGCCCGCCACGACGGCGCGTGCACCGGCGCGCAACCGAGCCCGTAAGCCCGTCCCCGGCACGTCGCGGCGAAGTGCTGCCGCGCCTGCAGCGGAGGCGACGCTCTGACGGTCGGATGGAGCCAAGGGGGACTCGGGGCTCCCTGGTAGTAGCGGTAGTAGTCCGCTTGTCCGGTTGTCCGTACAACTGTAGAGTGGGACTCGTGACTATCGCCGAGCTGTCGCTCGTGCTGTTCGTGATCTCGATCGGGGCAGGCGCGCTCGGCTCGCTGCTCGGCCTCGGCGGCGGCTTCATCCTCGTGCCGGTCCTCACGTTGGCCTTTCACCTCGACATACGGCTCGCGATCGGAACCTCCATCGTGGCGGTGGCCGCGACGTCCTCGGCTGGAGCTGCGAGAAACGTGGGCGAGAGCATCACCAATCTGCGAGTCGCGACCTTCCTCGCCCTGGCGACGACGGTCGGGGCAGTGACGGGCGCTCTCCTGGCAGGCGTCTTCGACGACCGTTTGCTCTTCGGCTTGTTCGGCGCCATCCTCCTCGTGTCCGGGGTGCAGATGCTGCGCAAGCGCTCGTCAGCAGCGACCCACGAATCGAGTCCCGCGACGCAAGCCGCCACGGCGCCGGCCTCCTCAGGACAAAGCCCGGTCGCCGGCGCTCGGCATCTCGCTGACCGGCTGTCGCTTCACTCGGCCTACTACGACGAGGCGCAAGCCCGCGAGGTGCCGTACATCGTGACTCACACCGGCCTCGGCCTCGGGCTCATGTACGTGGCCGGCACCGTGAGCGGGCTGCTCGGGATCGGCTCGGGCGCGTTGAAGGTGCCTGCGATGGACCTCGCCATGCACATCCCGATGAAGGTCTCGACCGCGACGAGCAACCTCCTGATCGGCCTGACCGCGGCAGCGAGCGCCGTCGTCTACTTCGCACGGGGCGACATCGACCCGCTCATCGTCGGTCCAGTTGCGATCGGGGTCCTGGTGGGTGCCTGGCAGGGATCCAAGCTGCTCGTGAGGATGCGCTCGGACCGGCTGCGGGTCGTCTTCGTCATCGCGCTGTGCCTGGTCGCGACGCAGATGCTCTGGAAGGCGATCGCGTGACGCGTACCTCCGTCGGCGCCTACGGCGCCCTCGTGCCGCCTTCACCGCACGGGGTGCGAGCGGCCGTGGGCAAGGTGCTGCACACCGGCGTGCTTGCGAGTGGGGCGATCCTGCTCACCGGTTACGTCGTCGGTCTCGCCCGCGAATCGGCAACGTTTCGCTCGGCCGCAACGGAACAGGCCCACCTCGCGGGGAAGGCCACGTACCCGCACTCGTTCGTGGCGGTGTGGGACGGCCTTGCCCACGGGAGCAGCGAGGCGATCATCGTCGCCGCCATGCTGATGCTCATCCTGACACCCGTCGCCGGTCTCCTCACGGCTGCCGTGGCGTTCGCCCGGCGGGGTGACTGGCTCTTCACGGCGATCTCGGCGATCGTGCTCGCGGTCATCTGCGCGTCCTTCCTGCTCGGTGCCTTGGCACGATGACGACGTCTCGATGGGCAGACCGAGACGGGCCCTCGCGGCCACGGCGGGTGACTGCGCTCGACTCGCGCCACCCGCTGCCGCTCTGGGCGCAGCTCGCGGCAGATCTCCGCCGCAGCCTTGCAGCCGGCGACTTCGACGAGCGTTTCCCGACGGAGGCGGAGCTTGTCGCTGCTTTCGCGGTGAGCCGGGCAACGGTCCGCGAGGCCATCCGCCGCCTGCGTGCCGAGGGGCTGCTCGATGCTCGCCGGGGCAGCGGAACATTCGTCGTGCGCCGCCAGCTCGACGAACCGATCCTCGGCACCTCGGGCCTCGCACAGGCGATCACGGCCGCCGGACTCGTCGAGGCGAGCAAGGTGCTGCGTTGCGAAGAGGGGCCGGCGGGCGAGATGGCGGCACGGGCACTCGGGACCGAGAGCCACGAACAGGTCCTGTGGGTCGAGCGTCTGCGCTACGCGGACGGTGAGCCCCTTGCGCTCGACCGGTCGGCGCTCGGGTTGGACGCCGCCGAACGGCGCTCCTTCGCGGGTGCCGACCTCGGGCAGGGCTCGCTGTACGGACTGCTTGACACCCGATGTGGCCTGCGGATCACCGGAGGGCGGGAGCTGCTTCGGGCCGTCACCTGCAACCAGTCCGAGCGCGAGCTGCTGCACCCAGGCCGGGGTGAGGGCGTCTTCGAGGTCGAACGTGTCGCCTATGCCGCCGAGCGGGCTGTGGAGTGGCGTCGGAGCCTGGTGCGTGGCAGGGGCTACGTGCTCGGCGCGACCTGGGGGATGTTGCCGCCCGCGTCGCGAAGTTGAGCGGCGGCCCGAGATTCGAGGTTGGCGCTGCTCAGGGGAGCGGCCACCCGGTCGAAGGATCGTTCTTAGCCCATCCTGGGGGCACCTGGGACTGGGTCGTGAAGAGGCTCGCGGTGCAGGCTGTCGCCGTGGTCGGCCCGAACCAGAAGTCATAGCTGCCAGGAGAGCTCTCGGCCAGCACCGCGGTGGATCCCGCCTGGAGCACGAGGGTCCCGAGGCAGTGGTGGTCGACCGGGTTGAAGGCCGTGTACACCGACACGCCGGTCGCGCTCGCGACGCTGACCACGCCCGCAGCGGTCGGCGGCCCGCTCACCTCCGGTACGCCGGCTCCAGCTTCGCCGCTGATCCCGGAGATGCCGGCCTGCACCGCGCCACCTTCCACCGCGAGCTGCAGGTTCGTCTCGAGTGCGACATCGGTTTCGGGCAGGGCCGAGAGCGGCGCGAGCACCGCGTTGCCGAGCGCCGTGCTCGCGCCGCAGCCCGAGAGCGCTGCTGCAAGCCCCACGGCCGCAAGGAGGCCGAGGCCGGACCGGACCGCCGCTGGCGTCAAGTGCTGCACGCGCGCGTTCGGCGGTCCGGAGTCAGTCATCCCGGCTCCAGGGTTGGCGACGCCGGCGTTCATGGACGGCGCGCTGGTCCTTGCGCGCAGATTCGGGCAGGGCCCATTCCCGGCGCCAGGGGGAGGCTTCCGGGCCCCGGAACGGCGGTGTCGTTCCTGCAGCCGCGCGGCGTCGGGCGGACCACCAGTCCGACTCGGCCTCGTCGGCGAGCGATGCAACGGCATGCTCGATTCGAGCGGCGAATTTCCTCGCATCTTCGCCCTCTGTTGGATTGAGCGCGTCCCCGAGGCGGATCTCGGTCGATCCCGGCCGCACGCGCGAACTGCTCTTCGCGAGCACCGCTCGAGTACCGCGGAGGTGGACCGGGATCACCGGAACACCGCACCGCTTCGCAAGGTAGGCGGCGCCTCCCTTAAATTCCTGTCCCCACCCGTCGCCCGTACGGCCGCCCTCGGCGAAGATGATCAGGCTCCAGCCCTCGTCGACGAGCGACGCCGCCAGGTCCGCGGAGCGGCGGTTGACCTTCGAGCGCTCCATCGGGATCGCGCCGATGCCAAAGGACCAGAAGGCCGCCTTCCAACGGCGGTCGAAGAAGTAGTCGGCCGCCGCCGCGACCATGGTGCGGTGTCGTAGCCACGCCGGCAGGCTCGAGAGGAGCAACCCGGCGTCGAGATGGCTGGCGTGGTTCGCGGCGAGGATCATCGGGCCCTCGACAGGCTCGAGGTGCTCGACCCCGATCACGCGAGGTGAGAGCGCCACGCGAGCGATCGGCCGGGTCACGTTGTCGAGCAGCACGGCGCGGGCGAGCCGAACCGGGTAGCGGCGAGACCATGCGGTGTCGTAGTCGACACCGAGGTGTCGCGCTGGCGGGGGCGTGACGATACTCGCGGGCCGCGTGGGACGCTGAGACACGAAACGAAAACCCTCCCGCCCCGACCCAGCCGCCCCGCGAACGCCCCTTGTCACGTGACGTCCGCCAACAGCACAGGCGGCGCGTGGAAGTGCGTGATAGTCGGGTCGCGGCCGACGACGTCCTCGGCAAGCTCGAGGGCATCCGCGAGCGTCGAAGCCGGCGAGAAACCCATCCGGCGCACGGCAGCCCGGTCACCCCCGACCACGATGACGCGACCGACGTGCTGGAGTGCGTGGGCGCACCAGTACCACATGTAGAACGGGTGGACGCCGTGGTAGGCGTAGCTCGTGCGGTACAGGTGCACGTACCAGGGATCCGTGGCGAAGGACTCCTCGTACTTGGCCTCGATCTCGAACATGTCGGTCGTCTCCGCCAGCACCTGCTCGAAGAAGTCGATGTAGCTCGGGTGATGGACCGGGTTGAACTCCCACGGGGTCGGATGCGACATGATCACCACCCCTCCTTCGCGTACGAGCGGCCTGCCACGGTAGAGATTGAAGAAGTAGCCGAGCCCGAGGCAGGCCACGAGGATCGGGTTCATCGTCGAATTGACGTTGTACGGGCAGATGTACGGGAGCCCCATCGTGAGCACGTCGGTCTGTCCCGAGACCTCGACGAGCTGTTGGCGGTGGACGCTCGCGAGGGTGGCCTCGTGCACGGCTTCGACAGCGCCCGCTTGGACGGAGGTGAGGTTGTGCGGCGCGCGCACCGCGTGGAAGATCCTGCGACTGAGCCCACCGGGCGTCCGGTCGAGCGCGCTGGAAGTGGCGACGAAGCTCGCCCGGTCACGGAGCGTCCACTCCCATTCGCGCTTTTGCAAGAAACCGAGCTGCTCGGGGAACGTGTCGGTGTTGAGCGTCGACTCGATCTGGAAGAGCTTCACGCCCGATTCCGCGATCAGCCTTCCCATGCGCCAATTCGAGGTGTGCAGTTCGGAATTGGGCACGTCCATGAACGAGCGGCTGTGCTGCATCGTGCGCACGTTGTGGTGGTGCTTGATGCTGCGGTAGGAGGCGAGGCCCGTCGCGACCGATTTGTGACCTCCGTCCATGGCGACGATGTTGATGTTCACGTAGATGAGGAGGTCGCTCTCGGCCGCACGACGGTTGATCTCGACGTCCTCGCCGTGGTCGGTGAGCCCGAGATGGACGAGGTTCGAGGGGTCCTCCGCGTCGTGCTGGAGCAGCAGGCCGTGCGGGGCGAAGGCCTCGAACACGCGGTCGCCGAGAGCGTGGCGGAGCTCGGGATCGGTCATCCGCCGGTGCAGGGCGAGCGCGGCGATCAGCACGACGTCGTCGACCCCGGCAGCCGCCGCCAGATCGAGGACGGCTTCGACGATGCGCTGGCGCACGTCGGGGGCCCGCATGGGCGGGAGGGGGAGCGAGACGTCGTCGAACGCGATCGTGAGACGCATGCCCGGATGAAGGAGCGTGCGCAGGGGCTGGGAGTCCCCGAGCGGGTGCTCGAGCGCGTGCCGGATGGCCTCGTCGGGGTCGGCGAGCGGCATGAGCGGCTCGGGACCGTAGACGACCCGGGTTCCCACGGGCAGACGTTCGAGTCGGAAGCCCTCGCCGTGCCACATCAACGTCGGCGGAGTCGAGCGGTCGACCTCGAGGACGAAGCCGGGCCTCGGGCTCACATTGCCTCCTCGGTTGTCCTGGCCGAATCCGGCCGCCTGACCCGGGCGGCGCCGGGCAGGTCCGGACCGGGTCCCCCCTTGCGCAGGTCGAAGACGATCTTGACCGCGCCGCGGCGTCCGGCCGCGGCAGCGTGCGCGACGGCGTCCTCGTAACGCTCGAGCGGGTAGCGCGCCGAGACGAGGCGCTCGAGGCGGGCGTCTCGCACGAGATCGAAGGCAAGGTCGAACGTCGACCTTGGCCCATCGGGGCGCTCCTCGACCCCGTAGGCGTACGCGCCACGTAGCTCGATCTCGCGTTGCCAAAGTGGCGCAAGGTCGATTTTCACGACGCCCGGCATGCCAACGAGCACGATCGTCCCTCCAGGGCGTACGACGTCGAGGCATTGCTCCAAGGAGTCCGAGCTTCCCACGCAGTCGACGACGAGATCGACTCCGCCGGTCAGCCGCGCGATCTCGCCGTCCTGCGAATCGAGGGCGAGCGAGCCAGTCAGGCGTCGCACGGCTCGCTTGTGTTCGCCGGGCGAGACGACCTGGTCCGCGCCGAGGTCGCGAGCCAGCCGTCGCTGATCAGGATGCTTGGCGACGGCGACGAGGGTGCCCGGGAGGCACAGTGCCCTCAAGGCGGCGATCACGCACAGCCCCAGCGTGCCCGCGCCGAGCACCACGACGCGTTCGCCGCCTGTGATGTCGGCGGCACATGCGGCGTGGACGGCGCACGCGGCCGGCTCAACCATGACGGCAGCTTCGTCGGAGAGGTCGCCGGGGACCTCGTGCAGCTGGCTCTCGTGAGCCACCAGTCCTGCCGACCAGCCCCCGCCGGTGTCGGCGCAGTAGCCGGTCTGGAGCCCCGGACGCAGGTGACCAAAGGCGATCCGTTCGCACGAGCCCTTGCGTCCTGTGGCACAACCGGCGCACTTCGGCTCGATCCCGCGGGCCTCGCAGCCGAGCACGGGCTCGATCACGACGCGCCGGCCGTCGAGAGCGCCACCCTCGACGTCGCCGACCACTTCGTGGCCGGGAACAAACGGAAAGCTCACTACGTGCTCGAAATAACGGCTGCTGCGACCGTCCAGGGTCGCCAGGTCAGAGCCGCAGATTCCGGCGAGGCGGGGTCGAACCCGCACCCAGTCGGGACCGGGCACTTCCGGAGCATCGACCTCGACAAGCTCGAGTGGCCCGACGCGGACTCCCTTGCCGGAACCCGCGATCACCGACGCGACCCGCGCTGCCGCGAAGCGTGGCACGTTGCGCTCGAACCGGAGGGCCTTCACCGGGCATCCCCGGCTGAGGAGGTCACTGCCCAGTTCGTCGGCCTCGTCTGGACGCCGGGAAGGCGGGTCGCGATCGCGAGCGTGCGCCTCGGCCCTCCTGCTGCCCGTTTCCAGTGCTCGATCGACCATCCCCGGCGGCGGGCGATCGCCGCGAGCTTGGCCTCGGGGTTCACCGCCACCGGGAACCCGGCCGCCTCGAGCATGGGAAGGTCGCTCGTCGAGTCCGCGTACGCCACGGTGTCGCCCAGCCCGAGGCCCTGGGCGCGTGCAAACTCCTCGAGCAGGAGGGCTCGCGCCTCGCCGGTCGGGGGCGACCTCGTGAGCTCGCCGGTGAACTTGCCGTCGCGTTCGCCGAGGCTCGCGCAGACGATCTCGTCGAACAGAGGCCGAAGCGGCTCGACGACGAAGTCCAGAGCCCCCGTGATCAGAAGAGTCCGGTGGCCGAGGGATCGATGGCGCCGCACCCGAGCAAGCGCCTCGGGGAACGCCCGCAGTCCGAGGAGGTCACTGAACAGCTCGTAGCCGTCGAGGCGTAGCTGGTCGGCGGGGGCGCCGTCGTAGCGGCGATAGAACGCGCGAAGGAAGTCGCTCCGGTCGCGACGGTCGAGCCTGAGCAACCTGGGGCCCTCCGCCAGCAGCCCTGCCACGAGCAGGGCCCGCTCGGACCGCTCGAGGTGGCGGGTCGCCAGCCAGGCATAGCTCTCGACGACGTTCGAGGCGATGAGGGTGTTCTCGAGGTCGAAGGCGGCACACCGGGGCTGAGTGCTGAGGATCGCTCTCAGGGAGCGCTCTTCGCGGTTTGACGTCGTCCGTTTGCCGCCGGGGCTGGTGCGGACTCGGGCATGCTCGACCACCGAGGGCAGGTGGACATCTTCGATGTAGTGGTGCCAGTCGATAACTGCAGGGTCGAAGCAGAAGGCGGTCTGGTCAGCAGGCTCGAGGCTCTCGAACAGGCGCAGGGTCCTGTCGATCCGAAAACGCGCCTCGGTCTCGCTGTAGGCGCCGTAGAGCTCGACATAGCTGAGTGCCCGCTCCGCCTGCCCGCGTCGTTCCTCGAGGCGTGCGCCTGTCTCCGCGCGTTCGCCGCGCAAAGGGAGCGCGTTGACGAGTCGCTCGGCGGCACCGAGGGTTCGCGTCGCCCGACGCAACTGGCCCTGGACTCGTCCCCGGCCCGGGAAGGACCATTTCGGGACGACGATCGGTTGGCCACGATGGTCATAGAGCGGCCGTTCCGTGAACCACCGTTCGGTGAGGTCGACGAGCTGGCCGTAGCGAAGCGGGTTCCGGACGCCGGAGGCGACCTGGTAGACGGTCGGCCCGGACGGGTCCGGGCCGGCTGCCGCGACCGCGATCAGAGCTGCCACGACGAGATCGACGGGTATGACGTCCACGATGCCTTCGGGCACCCCGGGGAATTGCCGGAGCAACCCGCGCGCGTAGGAGATGATGACCGGCTCGGCCATCCTGAACCCCCGGATCCACCCCGGGCGCGGCTGGGAGAGCGAGGACTCGACGATCGAGGGGCGGACGAAGGTCACGGGCAGGTCGCCCCGCTCGTCGAGGAGTGCGTTCTCGCCCAGCGACTTGGTGAAGGCGTAGGCATCGGGCCAACCGAGTGCCTGCGCACGGCTGCGGCCCAGTGCCACCATGCGGTCCCGGACCCAGTCGCCTCGGAGCTGCTCGGTCTTCTCCGCCAAGAGCGCGGTCCCCGCCGCCCCGAGCTCGAACCGCGCCGCGCGGTGAAACCCCGTCAGGCGCTCGGGGCTCCTGCTCGCCGCATCTTCGTCCGCGCGAGCGCGCCGAGCGGCGCGCACCTCGGCCCGCCAGTCGATCTTGGACACGAACTTGGACGAGGTGATGAGCTCCTCGGCGGCGTCGCCTTTGTGGCCGCTGTTCACGTACGCCGTGGAGACGGCGACGAGATGGGGGAGCGTCACTGTGCCGTCTCCGCTGGTTCGCTCGGCCGCGAGCTGCATGAGCGTGCTGGCGACCCGGGTCGGACCGAGCAGGTTTACTTCAACGGCTCCATCCAACGGCGCGTCGAAGGTGACGGCCGCCGCGGAGTGGATCACGATGTCACAGGCTCCGAGCAAGTCCTGCCCGGCCTCGTCGAGCGCGAGCCCGTCGCGCCCGACGTCCCCCGCGATCGGGTGGAGACGGCGGGCGATCTCCTCGTCGAAACGATCGCCGAGCTCGCCACGGAGACGATCGAAGCAGTCGTTGCGCAGGATCTCGCGGCGGGTACGTTCGGCGGGCCCGTGGCGCTGGCCCGGGCGGACGACCACGACCACGTCGCATTCGGGCACACTTCGAAGCAGCCGCTCCACGAGCGCCGTTCCGAGGAAGCCCGTTGCCCCTGTCACGGCGATCCGCCGGCCGGCGAGCTCGTCGGGGATCACGGGTGTGTTTCTAGCACCCGACTGTCGGCGAGCCGGACCATGTCAGCTGCGGAAATGGCGTGGGCGCTCGGCGAAGCCGGGGCGTCACCGGTCTGCTGCTCGGCTTTCCGGGGATCATCGTTTCGGAGGTTCCGCGCGAGCTGGGGCCGTCTTCTTCGTTACGGGCCGGCTGGGGGCTTTCGGCGGTGTGTAACGCTTGTTGGGCTTCAGCGCCGACCGGCCCGCGGCCGACGTGGCCTTGGCGCGAGAGGGCTTCGCCGGCCTCGGCTGCCTGGCAGCCTCGCGCGCCGAGCCACGATCTTGCCGGTTGGGGTTCTTGAAGGCTTTCATGACGAGCCACACGCCGAAGCCGAGGTACGCGAGACCGATCAGAAGCAGCGCCTTGATCTCCAGCAACCAGGCGCCGACGAGCAGCGAGCTGAAACCGACCAGCGCTCGCCGCTTGACGATCGTCCCGAGCACGAGGAAGGCCCCGAGGACGAGCCCCTCGATCAGGAACACATGAACGGCGTTCAGGGTCTTGAGCTCGCTTACGGTGCGCTGGTGGCCGTGGAGCAGGTAGGGGACGACGACAACCCCGACCAGGCCCAGTTCGGCGACCGAGGCGACGATGGCAAGGCGACGTTCGCGCGGTTCGAGGCCGTTCACGGCAGCCCTGGTGGCCGCGGACCTCGCCTCGGCGGACTGGCCGGGCCCGTCGGAGGCAGTGCCGGCTCTGGACCGTCGGGTCGACGAGCTCGACCGGAGACGGCTCTCGGCGCTGAAGTTGCGACGGACCCATTCACTCCAGCCCTTGGTGCCGGCGAACGCGCCCTCGGCCGGATCGGAGGCCGACGAGTCGGCCTCCCTGCGCTCCTCGTCGTCGTGGTCGGGCATCGTGTCCAGGGTACCTGGCGAGGCGGCCACCGGCTCGGGAGCGCGCCTGTGCGTGAGACGACCACACATCACCAGCATGAGTCGCCGGCGGCGACCTGCTGGCCGGCCGGCGCGAGGGTCCACCGTTTGGAGCGCGTGTCCCCTACGATGCCCCGGGTGAGCGGGACGATTGAGGCTCCCAGCACACCGGCTCCCGGTGACGAGGGGTCGGGCGAGGCGCACGTCGCGAGATCGCCCTCCGTTTCGCCGAGAGGCGAACCGCGACACGCACGACACGCACGACACGCGCAACACGCGCAACACGCGCGAGCCCGCGGGCTCGCGGTACCGCTCGCGATTGGATGGGTGATCCGGCTCCTCTTGGCCCCGTTCACGAGCTGGAACTACGACGACAGCGCGTGGGTGAAGGCGAGCTCGGCAGGTGCCTACCACCTCGGTCTGTACCGCCGGCCGATCATCTCCTACCCGCCTGTCTGGGGCCACTTGCTGCAGGCCCTCGGTCAGCTCCTCCCGCACCTCGGTCTTCCTGCGTCGAGCTTCGCGAACGTGACGCCGGGAACGGCGTCGCTTGCCCTGCTCGGCGAGATGAGCCCGTACATCACCTCACCCGCGTACAACCTCGCCTTCAAGTCCGTGCTGTTCGCGTTCGATACCGGCACGGCACTCGTGCTCTATGCCCTTGTCGCCCATGTGTCGCGAAATCGGCGGCGCGCTCGCCAGGCCTTCATCGTCTTCTTTCTGAACCCGGTCGTCATCTTCGAGAGCGGCGTCATGGGGGATTTCGACGTGATCGCGGCGTTCGCGATCATCCTCGCGATCTACTGGCTCGTCA
>Ga0209415_10001377_pt1 | contig 46542 bp, 35 predicted proteins | sample PeaSoiSIISIP2007_FD_187696 | JGI IMG/M metagenome (GOLD analysis project Ga0209415, IMG submission 187696) | Peat soil microbial communities from Weissenstadt, Germany - SII-SIP-2007 (SPAdes) (version 2) | ecosystem: Environmental > Terrestrial > Soil > Wetlands > Peat | place: Germany... | reverse complement strand
CAGCCAGCCGATGAACGTGGTGCTCATCGCGGCGCCGCTGCTTATTTACTTCGTGGCGATGTTCCTGCTGAGTTTCTGGATGGGCCGAAGGCTCGGCGCCGACTACTCCAAGACCGCGACGATCTCGTTCACGGCCGCCAGCAACAATTTCGAGCTTGCCATTGCGGTTGCCGTCGCGGTGTTTGGCATCAACCACGGCGCCGCCTTCGCCGCCGTCATCGGGCCGCTCGTGGAAGTCCCCGTGCTCATCGGCCTCGTGAACGTTTCTCTCTATTTTCAGCGGCGATATTTCGGCGATGAACTGCCCTCCGACCGGGCCTTGTGCAATCCCAGTAACCCTTTTCCGGAGAAGCCATGTCCGATTCAATCGTAAACGTTGTCCGAGCGAAGTACGGCCAGGTCGCCAAGAGCGCCCTATCGACCGGCGACGCCGGCGTTCGCGCCGTTGCCGAGGCCTTTGGATATTCGCCCGAGGAGCTTTCGTCGATTCCCGCCCACGCCAATATGGGGCTTTCCTGCGGCAATCCCACCGCGTTCGCCTCTTTGCGCCAAGGCGAAACCGTTGTGGACCTCGGCTCCGGCGGCGGGCTGGACGTCTTTCTCGCCGCTAAAAAGGTCGGTCCCCATGGAAAGGCCATCGGCATCGACATGACCCCGGAGATGATTGCGCGGGCGAAAAAGAACGCGATCGAGGCCAATCTCCCAAACGTCGAGTTCCTTCAGGCCGGCATCGACAAGCTCCCGCTCGCCGACAGCTCGGCCGACTGCATCATCTCCAATTGCGTTATCAACCTCGCTCCCGACAAGGAAATGGTCTTCCGGGAAATGTTCCGCGTCCTCAAGCCCGGCGGACGCGTCGCGGTCAGCGACATCGCCCTCAAGAAGAAACTTCCGCCGAAATTGGCAAAGGACGTCGCTGCGTACGTCGGTTGCATCGCCGGCGCAATCAGCATTGACGATTTCCGGCGGGGTCTCCGCGCCGCGGGGTTTGATGCCGTTCACATTGTTGACTCGGGGTCGGATCTGAACGCTTATGCCGGCATCGAAGGCCAATCCGCCTGTTGTTCGCCGGCGATGGAGAAGAAGACCGCTCTACCGGTCGCCGATGAATCCTGCTGCGGCCCAACATGCTGTGGAGGGACGAAGGAATCAGCGGTGCACCAGGGCCTCACCGACGTTCTCAAGCAATACAACGTAAACGACTACGCCGCCAGCGTGAAAGTGTACGCGGTGAAACCGAGGGGCTAATTCCCGCTCGGCTTGGAATGCCGCTCATGTCGAATTGCCCAGAACCACGATCCAGCCGGGAACTTCGGCGCCGGCGTTGCATCGGATTGCGGCCTTGTCGGCCGAAACCTCAGTCAGACCGCTCGCCGATGCCATCTCGCGAACGTATCCGATCGAATGGGCGAATCGCTCTTCGGAGTGCAGGAAAAACCCCTGGCCATCGTAATCCTCGATCGAGCAGGCAAACAGCCCGCCGCCCCGCAGCGCCCGCGCAACGGCCGGCATGAAATCCGTCAAATCCCCGACGTATATCAGCACGTCCCCTGCCACGATCAGGTCGTAACTTCCGGGCGCATCGCCAAGCACGGGCAATATTTCGCCGGTGATCAACTGATCGTAAATCCCACGTGTCCCAGCCGCCCGGATCATCGCCGGCGACAGGTCCACCCCGACCAGCCGGCGGGCGCAGGGACGAAACTCCTGCCCGCACAATCCCGTGCCGCAGCCCAAATCCAGCACGTCCAAATCCCGCCGTGGCGTGGCCGCCTGAACCGCTCGCAGCAGTTCTTGCGGAGCCTGGTATTTCAGTTTCTCGACCAGATGCTTGTCGAACTTCGGCGCGTATTCCTCGAACAATTCCCGCACGTATTGCGTGGGAGCGGTTGCGACCGAACGATCTCCCAACAACGCCGACAATTTGAATTCCCACTCCGGCGTGTCCGGCCGAAGCCTGATCGCCTCGCGATACGCCGCCGATGCCGCCTCCACCCGGCCCGCCCTTTGCAGGGTGTGTCCCAGAAAAAAATGGGCCTTGGCGTTGGCGGGATTCCCATCCACCGCCCTCCGGAAACAAACGATCGCCTCATCCAGCCGGCCCAGCCGGGCGAGAATCTTGCCCAGGCTCCAATTGGCTCTGAGATGTCCCGGTTTGAGTTCCACCGCCTTGGAATAGGCCGCGATCGCCTCGTCGATCCGCTCTTCATCCCACAGCGCATTTCCCAGGCTGTCGTGCGCGTCCGGCCAATCGGGCCGCAGCCCAATCGCCGTCGCATACGCCGCCATCGCCTTCCCGCGATTTCCCTGGCTGTGATACGCTCGGCCCAGGCTCAAATATCCGGCGGCCATCGCGGGCTTGAGTTGAACCACCTTCTTGCATTCTTCGATGGCCTGTTCGAGCTTGCCCTGTTCCCGCAGCGCATCGCCCAAGGCGCCGTGGGCCTCCGCCCAATCCGGCCGAAGCTCGGCCGCTCGGCCGTACGCCCCAATCGCTTCATCCAGTTTGCCCCGGCTTCGCAGCGCATCGCCCAGGTTGTGATGCGCCTCGGCCATGGCCGGATCGATCTCGATCGCCCGCTGAATCAATTCCATCGCTGCGTCGAACCGACCCTCCTGCCGGGCGATCACGCCCAGCAGACGCATCGCATTGGCATGCCGCGGCTGCGCCGCCACGACCCGGCCGTAAATCTCCCCGGCTTCCGCCAGTCGCCCCGCCTGATGATGCTCCAGCGCCCGGCGCATCGCCTTCTCAATGTCGCCTTGCGTCATCCTTAAGCCTCTTTGGCATTCGCACCGTCAGACCATCTCGGGGGCAATGAGATCGTCCATCGTTTCCCGCCGGCGAATGATGCGGAATTGATCGCCGTCCACCAGAACCTCCGGAGCACGCGGGCGATTGTTGTAGTTGCTGCTCATGGCAAACGAGTAGGCCCCGGCCGTGAAGACCGCCAGCAGATCGCCGCGCCGCGTCTGCGGCAGCGGACGATTCCTCGCCAGGTAATCACCGCTTTCGCAGATCGGGCCGACCACGTCCACGATCTCGCCGCCTCGCGGCTCCAGCGACCGGCTCCTCTGCGCCGGAACGTTCCCTGCATCCGGCTTCACCGGCCAGATGAAATGGTAGGCCTCGTAAAGCGTCGGCCGGATCAGGTCGTTCATCCCGGCATCCACGATCACGAATTTCTTCTGGCCACCGGTTTTGCGATACAGCACCCGCGTCAGCAGAATCCCGGCGTTGCCCGCCACGTACCGGCCCGGCTCCAACGCCAGCCGGTACGGCTTGTCCTTCAGCAGCGGGATCAGCGCCCGCGCATGTTCCGTCACCGGGCGCGCCTGATCCGGCCCCTCGTAATTCACCCCGAATCCGCCTCCCATGTCGAACCATTCGATCCGGTGCCCGCGCTCGATGAGTTCGTCGATCAACGCCGTGATCTTTCCAACCGCCTCCACGTACGGCTGAATTTCATTCACCGGAGAACCAATGTGAATGTGCACCCCGGCCACGTGCAGGTTCTTCAGATTCCGATATTGCTCGAACACGCGCCCGGCCCGTTCGATGTCCACCCCGAACTTGGTCTCCTTTTTCCCGGTCGCGGTCTTGGCGTGGGTCTTGGGATCGACGTCCGGATTGATTCGGATCGCGCCCACCGCCGTCTTGCCCAGCGAGCCGGCAAGGCGATCGATGTTTTCGATCTCCTCTTCGGATTCCAGATTGAACGCCGCGATGCCGGCGTTGATGGCATCCACGATTTCCGCATCGGTTTTCCCGACCCCGGCATAGATGATCTTCCTCGGATCTCCCCCGGCCTTCAGCGCGCGGAACAACTCTCCACCACTGGTCACGTCAAACCCGCAGCCCTCCTCGGCCAAAAACCGGCAGATGTGGATGTTCCCGCATACCTTGATCGAATAACAGATCGTCGGCTTCAAAACCGCGAACGCCTCGGCGATCTGCCGGTAATGATGCAGAAACGTCGCCTTTGAGTAGACGAACGCCGGCGTCCCGACGTCCCGCGCGATCTTTTCCGCCGGAACCTCCTCGCAATAAAGCTCGCCGTTTTTGTAAGTGAAATAGTCCATGGTTCAAGAACCGCCAATTCTACGAAGCTTGCTCATCCCGAGCTAATCCTAAGTTGTCGCATCGATCGGCCATAGATATGCGATGACCTGTCACGCGGCCAAATGCCGTCCATTGAATCCTTCCTGTCGCAAAATCGGCGCACAGTGTCGCAATTAATGTAGGCGATAGGCCTCGTGGGCATACCCCGCTTTCATCCCGCGATGGCACCGGAAAGGATGATCGTCGAGAGTGCATTATCTGAATGAATTGCCCATAGCAAGCGCTTTCGCAATGGGTTACATCGCTGCCTATCCTTGAATTTTTTGTAAAGATTTCGTGCCAATTGTGCAAAGGTGCTTCATTTACGACTCTGGTCTGAAATGGTTATTTTAACTATTGAATCAGGTTGTGTCCTACTCGACACGGTGGAGGAAAAATGCAAGACAGCCGATGGCGCCAAAACCGCATTCAGTCTGGTCTGTCGCTGATTTGTTTTGCTGCGGCGATGTCACTGCTCGCCGACCCGACGGCCAAGGCATCCATATATTACATCGATCCGAATTACGCCGGCGTTAACGGCGCCGCGTACGGAAACTACGCCGGCGCATACAACAACATCGACGCCGCTCTGGCATCGTCCGGAGGAGTTCCCGCGGGCGCTTCGGCTTCCAATCCGAACTATCTCTACTTTGCCCCCGGAACCTATAACGTCGGGACCGCGTCGCTCTCATACTCCAAAGCCAATGTCGATTTGGTCGGCCTTACCGGCAACCCCAACGATGTCGTGATCACTTCCACGCTCGACTCCTCATACAACACTGGAAGCGGCACCCTCGGCACCACCGGAAGCGCCACCCTTCAGTTGAAAGGCAACAACCAGTCCGCTTCGTACATCACCTTTGCTAACAGCACCGATACGCCTTATATCGCTAACAACATCAAGTTGGCCGAGTCGCCGACCGGCACCTTCCCCACCCTTAACGGAGCCGGCACCTCTAACAGTCAGACCAGCAACTCTCCCGCCGTCGCGCTGCTATTGCAGGGTGACCAGCAGGTTTTCAATGATGTCAGAGTCGTCGGCTATCAGGACACCCTCTACACCAAGGGCGGGCGCGCATACTTCAACAATTCCTATATCAGCGGCGACGTCGATTTCATTTTCGCCAATGGAACCACCGTATTTAATAATTCCCAAATCAACATCGACAGCGACCACTCCGGTAGTGACATCACCGCTGCCAGCACCGCCAAAACCACCTCCAACGGACTGGTTTTCCTCAATTCCACCATTACGGGGAACTCCACGGCCGGCAATTCCGTCACCGATCCTTTCAACGGCGGAAACCATAATCCAACCGCTGCCGGCTCGATGTATCTTGGACGCCCCTGGGGCTGGGAACAGGCCGGCGGGGATTCAAGCACCGTCTTCGTCAATACCGCCATGGCGAACGTCATCAAACCGGCCGGCTGGTTGGCGTGGAATTCCAACGAAACCACCGCCAACGCCAAAAACAACGGCAACCCCGCCGAGGACAGCCGGTTCGCGGAATACAATAGCACCGATCTCACCACCGGCAATCCCGAAAACGTCGCCAGCCGCGTTAGCTGGTCGTATCAATTGACCGCCGGCCAGGCTGCGGATTACACGGTAGACAATATCTTCGCAAGCTCGCCCGACACTTGGTATGGCCTCGGATATCCCTCCACCGACACTGACATCATCGGCACGGGACCTACTTCGGCGGCCGGGATGGGTTCGGCTAATCCCTTAGCTTCGAATTACAGTTGGCCCGCCTTCTGGGGCGACCGAAACGTCAACAACGACGCTTCTAATGATACCCTGCAAAACGATCCCGGTTCTTATTCCGATCTGAACTGGACTCTCGGCGGGAATTGGGATCCTAGCGCCCAATTGGCCTTGGCCGAAGTAATTCCCGAGCCCGCGACCGCGGCGCTCATGGGCGGCCTTGTCATCCTTCCCCTGCTTCGCCGTCCGCGCCGCCTATCACTTGCCCGTTGATTCGAGTTGCTCTACAAGTGAATGAATGGCGCTGACGTACCAGGGCAGCGGCGTCGATTACGGCCCGCTGGACGCATTCAAACGGGCCTGCCAACTTGCCGCGGCGTCCACGGTGGGGGTGCTCAAGCAGCACGGCCTGACCGAGCCGCCCAACGTGCGCGGCGAAAGCGCCTATCTCATCGAAACCCCCGACGAATTTCTCGCCCACGTTGAAGAAGGGTTGGGTACCAAGAATCTCGTCGCCGATGCCATGTTCCAGCCCACCGGCAAGAGCTATTACGCCAACATCGGCATCGACACGGTCGCCACCATCGTCAACGATCTGGTTACCACCGGCGCGTTGCCGATTTCCGTGGCGATGCACGCGGCCGTTGGCGATGCCGCCTGGTTTGCCAACGCCGAGCGAGCCCAGGATTTGGCGAGCGGGTTTGCCGAGGGCTGCCGCCGCGCCGGTGCCGTCTGGGGCGGTGGAGAAACCCCGGCCCTCCGGGGCATCGTCGATCCCAAAACCATCGTCCTGGCCGGCTCGGCCATCGGTCGAATCCGCCCCAAAACCCATCGCATCGCCGGCGTTCTCGCCGAGGGAGACGCGATCGTTCTCCTGGCCAGCACCGGCGTCCAGACCAATGGATTAACCCTCTGCCGAACCCTGGCCGAGCGCCTGAGCGACGGTTATCGGACTCCGATCGATAACGGCCGCCCGTTTGGCGAAGCGCTTTTGGATGCCTCGGCGATTTACGTCCCCTTCGTCGCCGAATGCCAGCGCCGCGGCACGCGCCTGAAATACGCCTCTCACATCACCGGCCACGGCTGGCGAAAGCTCATGCGGCTGGAAGAGCCTTTCGTCTACCAGATGACTTCCGTGCCTCCCATTCCGCCGGTGATGCGGTTTATATGCCGGCAGGGTCCCGTGGACGTCGCCGAGGCTTATGCGACTTTCAACATGGGCGCCGGCTTCGCCGCTTACGTCGATGCCAAGGACGTCCCCGCCTGTCTGGCCGCCGCCCGGGCCGTCGGCATCGACGCCTGGCTCGCCGGGCGCGTCCTCAAACAAGGCCGCCGAAAGGCCGTGGAGATCGAACCCCTTGGCGTTGTTTTTGACGGGGATAGTCTTCAGGTCAGATAGACGATATGCTTCAAACGTCCCCATGAGCAGCGATCGCTTCCAAATCACCCATGAGCAGTCGGCGAACGTCCTGCACTTTGTCTTGCCGGCGACCATCGACACCATGGAAATCGACGGCCTGATCGAAGCCGTGCTGAAGCAACTCACCTCCAGGGGCGAGCAGGGTTGGGTCGTCGATCTCTCCCAAGTGGAGTATCTCGGCAGCTCGATGCTCGGCCTTTTCGTCAACATGCGCGAGCGCATTCGCCAGGCCGGCGGAATCCTCGTTCTCTGCGGTATGTCCCCGCAGCTTCTACAGATTTTCAAAACTTGTTGCCTGGAGCGTCTATTCACGATCGCCAAATCCCGCGCCGACGCCCTGGCGTTGGCGGCAAGGGTTTAATGCTGCTTCCAGATCCCGTTTAGCCGCGTCGCTTGCGACGCGCGTCTCTTTCATCCGCTTCTCGGAATTGAGATATTCCTCCCCGGCCGCCGCACGCGCAATCGCCGGTCGTGAGCGGCAATCGAATCCGATTTTCGCATGACCGATCGGCGCAACCGTTCCGCCGCGGAACTGTTTGTCATTTCTGCGTATCTCGCCAGCCACGTATCCCGCTGCAAATCCGTCACCGGCAGTTGCGTCGTGCTGTACCAAAATTGTGCCAGGTCTTTGACGATCCATCGCCGGCGCCCCAGCACACGCGGAAGCGCCGCGACCCGGGCGGCGTCGATCAGCCGAAGTTCCACCGGCTCGTTCTCCGCGCCGCGGGCCAGAAAGTGGCACAGATACAGATCGCGATGGTGCAACCCAGCCTTGTGCAGCCTGGCCGCCAGGTCGGCGGTGGCGTTCAGCAGCCGGTCGAAATCCACGCCGCCTTCCACCAATTTGTCGGCCGGCTCGAAGCCCGCCAGGTCTTCAGTGGCAATGAAGCTTCGTCCGTCGTCGAGCCTGCCCCACGCGGCCACCGCCGCCGACGCAATGCCCCGCTCGTGCAGCATTCGGTATCCCTCGGCCTCCACCTCGGCCCATGACCGCCGGCGCGTCGCCGGGAACCGTTTGACGTGCAATCGGACGTTTCTCGCGCCAACCAAAACGTCCCACGTGCAGTTCTGCCGATCTTCCAGGATTCGCCACGGTTTGATTGCCGGGTCGGTGAAGATCGTTTCCGGGGCCGTGCCGATCTGCCTGAGAATCTCGCGGTATGGTTCGGCGATGAAGATCACTGTCGTGGCGCGTCGGACTGTCGTGGCGCGTCGGGATGATGAAGGAACCGGCTGATCCCCGGCTTGAAGATCACCTTGCCGTCAACCACCACCAGTTCCTCTTCGAGAAAGAGTTTTACCGCCCGGCTGAGGACGCTGGCCTCCAAATTCAGGCCCTTTTCCTTCACGTCTTCCAACGCGTCCGCCCCGACGTTGATGTGAAATACGTCCTGCAAAATGACCGGCCCCTCGTCGAGTTGCTCGGTCACGAAATGCGCCGTGCAGCCGTGAACGCGGACCCCGCTCTCGTACGCCTGTTTGTACGGCGACGCCCCTGGAAAATACGGCAACAGCGACGGATGAATGTTGATTATCCGATGCCGGAACGCCGCTACGATGCGCTGCGGCAGAATTCGCATGTATCGCGCCAGCACCACTAGGTCCGGGCTGAGCAGTTGAAGCTGCTTCAGCAGCCAATCGAAATGTTTTTCCGGATCGTCCGACGGTTGGTATGCAAACGGGCAATTGCCCTCTTTCGCCACCGATTCCAGGTTGGGATGATTCGCCAAAACGCCCAGGACCGTTCCCTGGAGTTTCTTGCTGGAAAAATCCTCGATCAGCCGCTTCAGGCAATGCGGTTCCTTGCTGACCAGGATGGCGACCTTTTTCTCCCGCCGCTCGCTGTGCAGGTGCACGCGGACTTCCATGTCCAGCCGGCGGCCCAGTTCCAGCAGGCCCGTGACCAAGTCGGACAGATCGACGGACAGGTCTTTGATATCGACCAGCATGTCCATCAGGAAAAATCCGCGGACCACGCGCTGCTCGATGTCTTCGATGTTGGTGCCGCGCTCCGCAAGATACGTCGCGAACTGCGCGACGACCCCTTTTTGGTCTTTGCCCAGAACGCTGACGACGGCCAGAACGGGTTGCGCCACTTGTATGCTCCTTTGCCCAATAGTCTAAGTCGGATTCACCTCGATGGCACGCGCTCGCCCAGAATTTGCAGGTTTTGGATCGCCTGCGGGTTATTCGGATCGATTTCCAGCACTCGCTCGAACTGCGCCGCCGCCCGATCGCGCTCGCCGATTTTTGCGTATGCGATGCCCAGGTTGTTCATCGCGCGCCATGACGGCGGATCGAAAAGAGCGATGGCAATCTGAAAATGTTCGATGGCCTGGTCGTATTTGCCCACGCTGGCCAGCGCGTTGGCCAGATTGTATTGGACATAGGGGTCTTTCGGATCGCGTTCCAGCGATACGAAAAAATGGGGAATCGCCTGCTCCGGATGCCCCTGGCGGTTCAGCTCGGATCCGGCCATGGAGTTGCCCATTGCGCTGGCCGGATCGATGGCCAGTGTATGGGCCACCACCGTCTGGCTGTTTCGCCAGATTTGAAGTTGGTCCACGCTGTGTAAGGCCAGAATCAAACCCGCCGCCGCCGCGATCGGCCACACCGCGCGCGGATGCAGCCCCGCCAACAGCGTTGCCGCTGCGAGTGCCGGGCCGAACGTCCACAGATACTCCAGCGTACGGACAACAAGCGTAAGAGCAACCAGCGTCTGGCCGTTTAGCCAGATTTGAAGCAGGTCCACGCCGAGCAACGCCAGAATCAAACCCGCCGCCGCCGCGATCGGCCACAGCGCGCGCGGATGCGGCCCCGCCAACAGTGTTGCCGCCGCCAGCGCCGGGCCGAACATCGCCAGATACGCGAAGTGATCCGCCACCGTCGAGATTTCTTGGAACGCAAACGGCACCAGCCCCAACACCGGCAACAGTGCCGCGACGGCGATTATCGCCCCCATTGCCATGCCGCGGCGCCTTCGCCGCAGCAGCCAAAACAGGAGTCCCAGTACGATGGCGATCTTGGCATTGGCGACCCAGCCATGTCCGGGCAAAACCGAGTCCGGCGTGCGGCCGTAGTCGATGGTCAGCGCCAGCGGCATGAGTATTTGCCGGCCATAGAACCCCAATGCGTCCAGCGCCACCGCGGGCCGATCCAGGATCGCCACGGCGATCCCACCCTGGTTCCGGTGCGCGATCCATCCGAACACTCCGGCCGCGGCCAGCCAGGGGACCAGTGCATAAACCGCCGGGCGCAGCGGCCGGCGAAGTACCCCCGTGTCGAGAATGACGGCGATCAGCGGAACGACGACCGCCGTGGGTTTGGACAACAGCGCCGCCAGATACGCCGCCGATCCAAGCGCGTAAACCATCCATCGTCGTCTTGCGGTCGTCGTCCCCGATGCCAGATACAGCCGGATCGCCGCCAGTGACAGCGCCGCCGCCAGCAGGTTGTTCATCTCCGCCACCCAACCGACGCTTTCCACCTGCATCGGATGCAGTGCGAAAACAATCGCGCCACCGAACGCCGCCGCCGGCGATTTCACGCACAACCGCAGAATCGAGAACACCAGGGCCGCGCACGCCAGGTGGAGCAGGACGTTCAGCAGATGAAACGCGTGTGGATTGTCCCCCGCTCCCAATCGGGCCAAAGTCCACCACGTGGTGTACGTCAGCGGCGCGTAAAGCTTCAGGAATGGACCGGACCAGATCTGGCGGAGATGATCGGCGGTCGGCGGATGCAGCAGCGGATTCTCGGTGACCTCGTTGAGATCATCCAGATTGACGAACGCAAAATTCCGCGCCGGTAAAAAAGCCGCCGCCGTGCCCATCAGCAGGATCGCGCAGAGGATTGCCCCGCTCGCTCGCCCGGTCATGGTCAGTCATCCCGCCGCGTCGCCGAGCGGCGATTCACCCGGTCCAGCGCCTCGCGCAGCGTATGGACCAGATCATCCCCTTTTCCTTGGGCCTGAAACCGGATCGACACCAGCTTCGGCCAGGTGTCGTGCAATATCGGCGAAACCGAAACCACCGTGAATTTCCCCGCCCCAAACGCGTCGAGCACGTCCTGGGTTTCATCATCGCACGCCAGAAAATCGCCCAGCAGCTTCACCTCGCCGCACGGGCAACTGAAAAAATAGAACCGCGATTCGATCCCGGCAGACGTCGGGATTTGGCCAATGTCCGATTCCAGGTCGATGTCGCTCCGCGGCACGATCACCGCGAAACTGTCGTCGGAGACGATCTGCTCGCCGTGCAGCGGCAATGTCGTCAGCTTCCACCAATCCGGCGAATCAAACGGGTGGAAGCTGGCCGTCGATTGTGACGCCGCCGAGTGCGACGCGCAGCCGCCGGCAAGCATAGCCAGCATGCAAATCAAACCCGCGAATCTCCCGCCGCAATATCCCGGTCCCGCCGAACCTCGTTTCATGCCATCCCTCATTTCTTCCCGCTGGCGCGCTGGGCCTTGAAAAAATCGCGAAGAAGCTGGGCGCATTTTTCGGCCATGACCCCAGCCGAGATTTCGACCCGATGGTTGAGCCGCGGATCGTCGCAGATTTTGAACAGCGTTCGGATCGCCCCGGCCTTCGGATCGTCGCACCCATAAACCAATCGCCCCAACCGCGCGTTCACGATCGCCCCAGCGCACATCGGGCACGGCTCCAGCGTGACGGCCATCGCACATTCGCTCAGCCGCCACGTTCCCAACTCCGCCGCCGCCTCGCGCAACGCCACAATCTCCGCATGCGCCGTCGGATCGCCATGACTTTCCCGGCGGTTGTGCCCGCGCGCGATCACCCGATCCGTCGGAACGTGCAGAATCACGCACCCCACGGGCACTTCCTCGACGGCCAGGGCCGCATCGGCCTCGGCGATCGCTTCTTGCATCAGGGATTCATCGGTCATTGGACGGGAATGACCTGCGTCACTTCCGGAATCTGCTCACGAAGGCTTCTCTCGATCCCCATTTGCAGGGTCATGTGGCTGCTCGGACAGCCGTGGCAGGCCCCGTGAAACCGAATCTGCACGACCCCCTCGCCGGTCACGTCCACCAACTCGATGTCTCCGCCATCAGCCTGCACCGCCGGCCGGATCAAATCAATGACGTTCTGCACCTTCTCCCGCATGGAAGGCTCGCTAGGCGACTTGGAAATCGTTGTGGCCATAAGGTGAACAATCAATTATAGACGCTAACCGCCGGACCAGCAACTCACTTCAAACGCCGGTAGTGCGGCGGTTTGAAATTATTTCCCTTTCGGAGGGATCGCACCACATTCTGGACATCGATCTGGGGTCGCACGAAGATCATAACCGCAGGATGGACAAAGTCCGGGCGGAACCGGACGACGCAAACGAAGACATATTAGGTAAATTGAAACCCCCGTGATTAAATAGACTGGCCAACTTGCGATTGCCCACCTTCGAGCAATTCTGTGATTTCCATGAAAAGCATAACGGGCACTCAGATACAGAATGTCCGGTGATGTGATTGGAGCAAATGCGAGCAACTGTTCGTGCCACGAGCCCCACGGTTGGCGCCAGAATCCATTTGGATTATCTGCGACAACGACAGAGAACATAGCGAAATAGCTTTCCGTGGCATGCGCGATAAAAATAGCTTTCCACAATTTCACTGGCAATAATATTAATCGATTTGTATCGCCAATTCCTCAATCTCCCAAACGTGATCGGTGAGGCAAGCCTGCATTGCTGGCGCAATAACCGGGACAGCTCCGGGCGGAATGACCGGCACAGCTCCGTATTTCCATGGCTCTGACAAATCCAAAGTGCCCCGGTTATTTCGTTCGACCTTCGCCGTAAATGCGAAGCCGTGGCCATTCCACAATTTCCAGCGGAGGTCGGACAAGCGGGGCTGATGGACGGTTGAGGTCGAGCGTGAGCTCGAAACTCCTCAACATTTGCCGCCGCAGGCGGCGACTCGATTTTCGCTGCGCTTGCAGACGGATGCCGCGAACTTTGTCAGGCCAGCCGGCGGTCCAAACAGCGCCGACGCCCGTTTATATTCGAGTACGCGCCGCCGGACGGCACGAAAACCGTAACCGATCATCCTCTTTATAATCCATCCGCCCCTGCCGTTTCGGTCAGGCACGCCTGGGTCAGTATCCGTGATTGCAGATGATAGGGCGGCCAAGCCCGCTGGTTACACGGGGAAACAGCGGACGCAATTGTCCGGCGGATGTTCAATTCGGCAGAGAATCCCTCGCCCCCATCAGGAACTGAATGGTATGTCCGGTGAAATAGGCCACGCCGCCCTCGACGGCCTGTAAGGCCAGGTTGTCATCTATCACCGGAAATTCCGGATTGAAGAGCAGGAACCCGGCCTCTTCATCCGGCAATTCCTTCACCATGCGGTTGAAGAAGTTCAACGTCACCCTGTTGCCGGGCCGATTGCTTTCCGTTGCCGGCGGGCCGGGGCGGTCCACCAGCGCCAGGTAATCCTTGCCGAAAAGCATTTGTTTATAATTGGTGACCCGCGTCGGATCGTCCTTCCAATCCCAGCCAGCCTTGGGCGGGTCGATTCGATACGTGATCACGTTCCGCGGGCTGAAGACGAACAGGTAGTTTCCCGAAATGTGCAGCCGGACGTTGGCGCTCGTGGACGACGTGGGAACCACGCCCGTGGTTTCCAACCCGTTGCGCCCCTCGGTTTGCCACAGGTCTCCCGTGTCGATCGAGAAGATTCGGATTTCCTTGCCGCTGTTGGCCACGGCGAACACCCGGCCGCCGTGAATCAGAAGTTGCTCCGGTTGCGGCCGGCCGGCGCCGAGAAACATCGGAGGCTGATTCGGCAACTCGACGTCCTTCGCCACCCCCGGCTCCATACCCTGCGGGGAAAGATTCGCCTCGAAAAGGTCCTGAATGCACAGTTGGCCGGGAAGCGTATAAACCAGCGTCCCATCCGCCGCCAGCGCCAGGTTGATCGGATACGCGGCCGTATCGAGTCCGAACGATTTTCTCCCCAGCAGCTCGCCGCTGAGGGAATTGTAAACCTGAATCTCCGCGGTCTGGCTGTCCTGGGTTCGGACGACCGTGAAATCGTCGTTGGCCAGAAGCGGATTGACCGCGCCGCCGACGCGCGTTTGCCACGCCACCCGCCCGGCCGCCGGATCGATCCCCAGCAATCTTCCCGTGGTTGTCGTGAGAACGATGCGATCGTTGACCGGCCTCACCTCCGCGACCTGTTCCGGTCCGTTCTCCGCCGGCGCAGCGCCCAAATCGCCCGCCGTCACGATTGCCGGCAGCGTGGCAACCTCCACCGACCAACGTTGCCGGCCCGATGCCCCGTCCACCAGCGCGATCGATCCGTTGCTCCACGCCAAAACGTTACCTTCCATCCAGGCCGCCCCGATCGGCGCCTCGTTGATGCCGGCGCACTTGAACAGCGGCTTGTTTTGCCCAACGGGGTAGACCGACAAGCCATCGGCCGCCGACCACGCGATGATCCGGTCGTTACGCCCGAAGTCTTCCAGCGGCACGACCATCGCATCCACCCCGACGATTTTCGTATTCGGCGATTCCGGTCCAAACGGCTTGGCCCGTCGCCCCATGGCCTTCCAGTAGAGGTTCGATTGCTGGTGCGTCGGCAGGTGAAGGTCCGGCAAAGATTCCAAGCTTGCTTGCGATTCATATCGCATCAGCACGTCCCGGGCGCTGCCCAGGGAGACGTTTTGCAGGACCGTTCCGCCCGGCAGCGTCAGCGGCTGCCCAATCATGGCATGGGGCGCCAGGCTCGCCGCCAACGCCAGCCGCGAAACCGCCACGTCGAGATGGTTCGGCAGCTTCAGATAATTGCGCGCCATCGCTTCCAGAATGGGAACGCGGTCCCGGTCGTGGACCCTGAGCAGAATTTGCCGCAGCACCTGCGTAGCCATTCGCGCATCGCCGAGCGATTCGTAGCACTGCGCCGCCGCCATCATCGCCGCCCCGGCGACGTGGGAATCGGGATAGACCTTTGAGATCTCCAGCAACCGCTCCGGATCTCCGGCGGCCAGGGCGTCGCGCAGCTTCTGTGCGGCGGCCTGCTCGAATTGTTCGTACGCCATGTGGCCGTCCGGCGTTCCCAGAATCTCCCGGATCGACCTCTCCGCCAACGTGCCCGCCGGCGTGTTGCCTGCGGTTTGCGGATCGGGCATCGGAATCGCGCGGTAGGATGGATCGCCGAGGATTTCCTGATAGAGCTGGATCGCCGCCGCCGCGTCGCGATTCGGCCTCGACCAGTCGTAGCCGGCACGGGCCATGCGATAGCTGACCTGCTGTGTGGCCGACGTCGCTGCCGCACGGGCCAGGTCGAAAAACCGCTCGATCAGTTGCGGCGGGGTTTCCTTTTGCGACGACCGCCTTGCAAAACTCAAGGCATCGGTGAAAGCGCGGTCCCGGCTCGGCCCGACTCGCGGCGATTGCACGCCCCCCAACAACTGAAATGCCTCTTCCATCCGGCTCTCGGCAACGTCCGGCTCGGCCGCCGCGAACATCACCTCCGCATAATGCAGCCGCGCGTCCGGGTCGGCTGGGGAATCGGCAATCTCCCGATCGAGCTTGGCGCGCGCCAGCGCCAGGTCCGTGTAAACCGCCACCTGGCGATCGCCCGCCACGATCAGGTGGTCCTGCGTCGCGATGACGTTTCCCGGCCCTTCCTTGCCCTCCTCCCATCCACCCTTGGGAAACGAACTGTTCACCGAATCGAGCAGCCCGGAGGAAACCAGGATCCGAAGCAAATACTTCTGCGTCGGAAGATAGACCGCATCCGCCGTCACGAAACCCCGCCCGCGCACCTGGATCAGCAGGTTCTGGTCCCCTTGCTTGGAAGGATTTTGATCTCCCTCCGTCGAACGCCAATAACCTGGAGTCGAATCAATGTTGGTCGGGTTCTGTGGAATGATTCGCCACGGCACCTGCCACACCTGCCTCGTCCCGGCCAGATAGACCATATCGCCCCTGACGCCCAGCAGCGTGCTGGGCAGGTCGGGCCTGTTTTGCACGTTGGGATCGAGCGTCTCCTGCAAGCTGCTCAACGGAATCTGTTTGATCAGCTTCCCGCTCGAGGCGTTGTAAACGAAAAGGCTACGGCTGTCGGCCGGCAGCATGAAAAGATTCCCGTTTTGAACGACCGCCGGATTGTAAATCCACGGCGCCGACGCATACGCCGACTCATCGTCCGGCTCCGGCGCGCCGCGCCGGAAACGCAGCAGCGCCGGATTGAAATTAACGCCCGCCGGCGATGATTCCGTTCGATAAATATCCAGCCAGGCGATCGCGCCCGTGAACGCATCCAAGGACGCGACCGCACCCAGATTGGTGACGACGAAAATCCGCCCGCCGGCGTAGGCGATGTGCGACACCGCGTCGGAAAACTCGCCCGCCTCGTCGGCCATCGGGCCGAACACCGGCTCGATGCCGGAATTGGCGATGAATGTCGCCCAGCGGAATTGTCCCGTCGCCAGCGCGAAACACGCCACGTAGCAATCCTCGAACTGCCCCTTGATGCCGTGGACCAGAACGTAGAGATTGTCGCCGACGAACAGCGGCGATCCTCCCATTTGCAGCGAGCGCAGCGCGGTTTGCGAATCGGGAAGATCGTGAAGGGTAGTCGTCCAGATTTGCCGTCCGGTTTTGCGGTCCAGACAGACCAGCCGCGAATCTTCGCCCGGCGGCGACAGATCCTGCGTCCACGGATCCGACAATCCCGTCACCGCCGCCACGTATTTGTCGTTCACCGTGACGCACAATTGCCGGCCCAGCGGCACCGGCGACGCACTTCCGGGCACCTTGTACGCCCCGCTTTCCATCGGATAAGTGTCAACCGGATAAGTCTCAACCCACGCCGGCAGCGGCTGGCCGCTGTCCAAGTCCATCGCGTAAATCCGCGTGTTGTCCTGAAAAAACAGTTGCCCCTTGTCCACCGCCGGCATGATGCCCAGCCCCACCCCTTTGGCGCGCAGGTCCTCGTCGTTGCGCTGTCTCTGCTGACGCTCCGGCGGACTGGGAATCTGGGCCCAGTCGAACCCCATGATCCGAATCGTGTAAAGCCGCGCCCCGGGCTTGACCGTCGATGAGCAGATTTTCGATCGGCTCTCGTCGCCTCCCACCGTCGGCCACGAGTCGCTTGGCGAGGCGAGGCCTTCGGCCCCCTGGCCTTGGAGGATGCCGGCGCGGGAAAGTTCCTTTGTCAGCGAATCCGTCAGCAGCACCTCCTGCCCGCGGATCAGACCCGTCGATTGGGAGAATTGACGTTGAAGCTCCTCCAGACAACGCCTGGAATCATCCGCCTGGCCCGCCAGCCTCGCCGCCAACGCCGTGCGATACAGCACCATCGGCCGCTGCGCCAGCAGGTTCGGATGCCAGTCCAGCAGTTCCTTCCCGATCTGACTCACCGCGGCGTAATCGCCTTCCTCGAAATAAACGTCCATCAACCGGATGCCCGCCTCCCTGGCGGCATCAGTGGGGAAATACCGCCAGAGAACCTCGTGCAGTTTGTCCACGCCCTCGTTCCCCGCGGCATTCAGCAGCGCAGCGGAAGGGGTTTCGTATCGGCCGCGATAAACCGTCAATCCATCGTCCGGCCATTTGCACAGCGACTGGCGCACCGTTTCGGTCACGGAGGCGTATTGGTCGACGACGTGCGTCTGCGGATCTTCGTGAGCCGGCACCACTCGGTCGGAATATTTTTCCAGGATTTCCTGGTACACGTCCGCGGATTTGCCCCATTCGTGCAGCCGCTCCATCCGCCGCGCTAACGCCAGCTTCTCCATCGCTATCGCCGAATCACGGACGTACACCACCCCGGTTGGATTCTGTTCCGCGCCCGGGGGAAGTCCGCCGACGACTTGCGGCATCCCCGGCGCGACGAGCACGCGCATTTGCCCCCATGCCGATGACGCCGCCAGCCATGCCAGCCCCGCGATCAGCAATCGGATAAAGACCCGAACCCGCATGACAACATCTTAGCCGAAATATTTGCCCCACAGCGGCGAAAGCCGCTGGATTTCATCCCCGGCAATCCGCGATTCATCCGACCAGATCGCGAGTTTCAGCGCTTCCCGGGCCGGGCACCCCAGCAGCGGCGCCGGGTCCGCCGCGATCCGGCGAAGCACCCGGCGGATCAATTCCATCGCGTTGCTCGCCGCCGCCTGGAGGTTGCCGGTAATCTCCTGGAGCAACGCCGCCGCCGACGGCGCCTCCGCCGAAGGCGCCGCAGCCTGCCCCGGCGGCGCGGCCGATTTCCACGAGTCGTAATCCGTCACCAGCCCGATCAGCGCGTACGCGATTTCCGCTTCCCTGGCGAGTTTGGCTTCCGGCATGGCCGTCATCCCGATCAAATCTCCTCCCCAAAGCCGATGCATCAGGCTCTCCGCCCGCGTGGAAAACGCCGGACCCTCCATGCAGACGTAACACCCCCGGTCGTGGGCCGTGATCGCCTCGCCGATTGATGCCTGTTCCAAAATGATTCGACGCAGCACCGGGCAAAAAGGTTCCGCCATTTCCACGTGTACCGCCGCCTTTTCAAAGAACGTCCCGGCCCGCCGATGAGTCTTGTCGATGATCTGATCGGGCACCACCAACTCCCGCGGCTTAAACTCCTGACGCAGGCTCCCGCACGCCCCCGTTGCGATAATGTGCGTACACCCAAGCTGCTTGAGGGCAAAAATATTCGCCCGGAACGGCACGCCACTGGGCGGAATCAAATGCCCCGGCCCATGCCGTCCCAGCAGCAGCACCGTCAGTCCCTCCCAATCGGCCTCAATCACCGCATCGCTCGGCGACCCGAACGGCGTCTGCATTTCATGCCGTCGGCCACCCCGATTGCCCAGAAGCTCTCCCAGCCCAGTCCCGCCGATGATCCCGATTTTCACTTCGTTCATGACTTCACAGGATAGACGATTTGGTTGTCCCGATCTAATGTCAAAAGTTGTCGGTTAACTCCACGCAAAGCCGCGGGATGGCCATCCCGCGGTCTTCGAAAGCAAACCGCAACAGTTCGGAACCGACTTTAACCCCGGTTTGATTTTCCCCGAACGCCCAGGGCGCCGCCGTGGAGCCTTCCGGCGGAAATTGGCGGTTGCCGCCTCCAACGCGACAGACCGGATCGGAGAGATTAGAATCCGAAGATTGTGCCGCATGTCTATCCCATCTTCCTGGACGTTTCCCGACGCAAGGTGGTGATTATCGGTGGGGGGGCGGTCGCCGCGCGCAAGGCGGCGGGAATCCTGGCGGCGGGGGCCGTCTCCGTGCGGGCCGTCGCGACCAAATTCGTCCGGGAATTTCCCGACGGCGTCGAGAAGAAAATCGCCAATTTTGAGCCGGCCGACCTCGACGGCGCGGAACTGGCTTTCGCGGCGACCGATTCCGGCGCGGTGAACGATGCAGTGGTCGCCGAGGCACGGCGGCGCGGGATTTGGGTGCAGCGCGGCGATGCCGAGGAACTCGATGAGCCGGGAGATTTTGTTTTGCCCGCCGTGCTCAAATGCGGACCCATCGTCGTCGCGGTCTCAGCCGGCGGCTCCCCAGCTTTGGCCGCGGGATTGCGGGACACGCTGGCCGGCAGCGTCAGCGATGATTGGGTGAAATTGGCCGAGGCTTCCAAACAGCTTCGCCCGAAAGTCAGGAGCAGTGGTTTGCCCATCGCCCGGCGGCGGGAAATTTTCCGGGCGTTGGCGACGACGGACGCGGCCACGGCGCTGAAAAACGGCGGAGTGGCCGGGTTGTGCGATTGGCTGCGGGGGAAATTCAACGATCTTCCCGACTTGACGCCCGGATCGGAGGGAGCGTCATGAGCGCGGCGACCGGCGCCAACGCGGGGCAGATCGGCCTGGTGCTCGCCGCGGCCGGAGCGTTTCTGCTGGGCGGAGGCATTTCCGCCGCCTGCCTCTGGAGGCCCGGAAACCGCCTCCGATTGACCGCCAAGTCCATGGCCTATTTTGGGATTTGCCTGGGATTGGCCGCCCTGATCTGGAGATCGGTGGTTCGTGGCCGCTGGATGCCGCTCGAAGACAATTTCGAAGCGATGGCCACGCTGGCGCTCCTGCTCGCCGGGTTCACCATGTACGTTCAGCGCGCCAAGCCCATCCCGGGGTTGGATTGGTTCCTGATGCCGATCGTTATCGTGATGCTTTTGTGCGCCGCGTTATTGGGAATATTTCATCCGGGAAACTATGAGCCGGCGGGGATTTGGGATTTGACGCATCGCGCCAGCAGTTTTGCGGGGATGGCCGCGTTCGGCGTGGCCGCCGGCGTCGGCGCGATGTACCTTGTTGCCAGCGCCCGCCTGAGGCGCAAGGCGGCCATCGGCAATGGCCCGCCCGTGAGTTTGGAGCGATTGGAAAACTTGACCCATTGGGCCGTCAGTTTTGGTTTTGCCCTGCTCACCGTCGGAATCGTCACCGGCCTGGCCAAGATTATGCAGCGGGGTCCGCATACCATGCTCGGTCCGCATTGGATCACCAGTCCGAAAGTGATTCTGGCGTTTTCAGTCTGGGTCGTTTACGCGGTGGCGCTGCACACGCCGATCACCCCGGCGGTCCGCGGGCGCAAATCGGCGATGCTGAGCATCGTCGGCTTCGTGCTCATGGTGGCGACCCTGATCGCGGTCTTATATCTGCCCACGGAGCGATGAGGAGCGATGCGTCGATTGCTCGTTCTGGGACTGAACCACAAGACCGCGCCCCTCGACCTGCGCGAGCGCCTGGCGTTTTCCCCCGAGCAGCGCAAGTGCGCGCTGCTGGCGCTGGGCGCCCGCTTCGATCGCTGCGAGGCGGTGCTTCTTTCAACCTGCAATCGCGTCGAACTATACGTCGCTCGCGAAACTCACGGCCATCCCCGCCACACGGAATTGGCCGAATTCCTCGCCCAGAACCGGGCGCTCAAGTTGGAGGATTTCCAATCGCGCCTCTACCACAAGGTCGAACGCGACGCCGTCAGCCATCTGTTCTCGGTAGCCGCTTCGCTGGATTCGATGGTGTTGGGCGAGACGCAGATCCTGGCCCAGGTGCGCGAGGCCTACGAGGCCGCCAAGGAGGCCGGCACCGCCGGACCGATGCTCCATCCCCTGTTTCAGCGGGCCGTCGCCGTCGGAAAGCAAATCCGCGCCCAAACCACGCTCGGCGAAGGAAGAGTCTCCGTCGCCTCCGTCGCGGTGGATTACGCCCGGCGGATTTTTGACATCTTCACCGACAAAACCGTGCTCAGCATAGGCGCTGGGAAAATGGCCGAGCGCGTCCTGGCCGCCATCGCGGCATTGAAACCCGGCAGCCTGATCGTCTGCAACCGCGATGGCGCCAAGGCCGCGGCCCTGGCGGGAAAATTCGCCGGTTCGCCCGCAGGTTTCGACCAATTGCCCGATCATCTGGCCGCCGCCGACATCGTCATCACCAGCACCGGCTCCGACAAGCCCATCATCACCCGAAACATGTTCCAGACCGCGATCCGGCGACGCAGGTACAGGCCGATCTTCGTGATCGACATCGCCGTGCCCCGCGACGTCGCCGCCGACGTCGGCAAGATCGAGAACGTCTATCTGTACAACCTCGACGATTTACAGCAGGCGGTGACGGCCACGTTGGACAAACGCTCTGCCGCGGCCCAGGCGGCCGAGCGGATCGTCGAGGACCACGTCAACGATTTCGCCGCCTGGAACCGGGCGCGGATGATGGGACCGCTCATCGATCATCTCTATCAGCGCTCGCACGCCCTGGCCCAGGAGGAACTGGCCCGAACGGTGGCGAAATTGTCCGGCGTTACGGATGGGGACAGACAACAACTGGAGGAACTCACCCGCCGCATCGTTAACAAGCTCCTTCACGATCCCATCCAGGTGCTGCGCGATTCCGAGCCGGCGCATGCTCCGATGGCCCAATATCTGCATGCCGTCGAGAAGTTATTCAAGTTGGAAGACGACGCCGCCAAACCCGAAGGTGAGGCGTGAACCTGGCCGCCGCGGTCAAATCTCGCGCGGCAGCGATGGTTGCCGGGGCGATTGCTTTTCTCGCGATATTTCTGGCGCTGGCCGGGCCGTCGTGGGAACTGGCCGTTTATCGCCTCTTGCAGGATGGAGGCTGCGCCATTCTGTGGCTCGCCTCCGCCGGCGGGATCGGCTGGGTCGCATGGAAAATCCTGCGCCCGCGGCCGGCCAACAATTCCCTGTTTTCCCCCTCCCCATGTACTCAGGGGGAGGGTTGGGGTGGGGGTCGAAGATCCCTGGCGGCCGTGACCGCCATCGGCCTTGGTCTGGGGATCGTGAGTCTGGCGGTTCTCTCGCTCGGGCTGATGGGGTGGATGAAACAGGGATGGGCCATCGGCATTCTCGCGGCCGGGGATATCATCGCAATTTCAGTTTTACACGTTCGCGGAAAGAATTGGGACGCCGGAAAATGGTTGCGCGATTCAGCCGGATGGGGATGGCTGTGGCTCGTGGCGGCCGTGGTGGGGGGCGCGGCGGCGCTGGCGGCATGCTTCCCGCCGGGGATCTTGTGGGGCGATGAACCCAACGGCTATGACGTCGTCGAGTATCACCTCCAGGTCCCGCGCGAATGGTTCGAGGCCGGCCGGATCGTCCCGTTGCATCACAATGTCTTTTCATTCTTCCCCTTCAACGTCGAGATGCACTATCTCCTGGCGATGTTTCTGCACGCCGGCCCGTGGGCCGGGATGTATCTCGCCCAGATGATGCACCTGGGATTTTGCGCGATGACCGCCTGCGCGGTCTATGCTTTGGCCGGGGCTGGCAAACGCGGAACGGTTGCCGCCTTGTTGGTGGCGGCGACGCCGTGGACCGGATTGCTCGCCCCCGTGGCCTACAACGAAGGGGGAACGCTCCTTTTCGCGACCCTGGCCATCGGATGGTCGATTCGCGCCCAGACTTGGCGGGAATTTCTCCTCGCCGGAATATTCGCCGGTTTCGCCGCCGGCGCGAAATTATCCGTCGCCCCCCTTGTTTTTGTCGGCATACCTCTCGCCACGATAATCAAAAACGCGATATGCTTCCGGCCACGCCCGAGCCTGGCGCATCTGTTTTGCTACGTTCTGGCCGGGATTTTGGCCCTTTCACCCTGGTTGATCCGGAACTGGAAATGGACCGGCAATCCGGTTTTCCCCGAAGCGATGAACGTCCTCGGCAAAGCGCATTTCAGCCCGGTCCAGGTCGAACGCTGGCGGCAGGCCTATTTGCCGGACAAGGACCACCGCTCCGCCGCCGGCCGCCTGCGGGCACTGGGCAGCGAAATCCTTTGGGATTGGAGATACGGATACCTCCTATTCCCTCTTGGGATCGGCGTGTTGGCGTTGGGCCTCCGCAATCGCACGATGCTTGCCCTGGGGATCATGCTCGTCTTCCAGATCGCCTTCTGGCTTTTCTTCACGCACCTCCAAAGCCGGTTCATGGTGACGGCAATTCCCATCATTGCATTGATGCTTGCGCAAATCGAAGGTCGCGCATGGCTGCCGCTGTGCTCCGCCGCCGGACTGGCGTTGTCTGCCTTCAGCTCCACGATGCTGGTCCAGAAAATGGGGCGATTTCTTGAAATGGACCACCACCAGGCGGCATTGATCGGACGCGAAAACCTACAGGGATTTCGATTGCTGGATACCCGGAAATTGGTCGACGGCCAATCCGTGAACTTGGTGGGCGACGCGTGTGCGTTCTGGTATCAGATTCCGATGTCCCGCCTGAATTACAAAACCATTTTTGACGTGGACACGAGCGATCCGAATCAGTCGATCGACCAAGCATGGCTGGCCGGCATGCCCAGAGATGCGCTGGTCTGGCGCGACAGTGATGAGTTGCGCAGATTCGCCCGCACCTACTACGGAATCAAACCTGAAACCCGAAACCAGAATGACGAATCAAATCCGAATGACAAATGACAAATGACAACCATCGTTCAGGACCACCACGTCTCCGCTCCGGCGGGGGTTGTGCTCATCGCCGGGATGCGGAGGCGAGCATGGTCCCAGAGAGATTGGGCGCCCTCATCGAGGCTCCAGCGATGCGACTCGAACCACGCCAACGCCGCGTCGAATCGGATGGCATCCCGGAATCGTTCGTTGTCCGCCAATTGGGCCAGCACGAACGCCGAGACCAAGGCGTCTTCAGGCATTCGGCGGATGGGGATTTTGGGCCAGATTCCGCCCGGCTGCTGGAGCGTGGCCAGATAGGCTAATCCGCGCTCGATGGCCTGTCCCTGGCCGTTTTGGAGGCACAGCGCCCGGAGACAAAGTGCCGTGGTCGCCACGTCGCCCCAGCCCCCATCGGTGTCCTGGAGGGCCACAACGGTCCGGATCAGCCGTGGACACAGGGACGCCTGCGGCTGATGCAGTTCATCCAGCCGAATCAGCGCCAGCGCCGCCGCCGATGCGGCCGGCGTTTCCGCCAACTCCCCAGCCGCCGCCGCCTCGACCCGGGGAGCGATCAACTCCTCCAAAAGCCGCGCGTATTTCCGGGCGTCCCATAACTTCTCGATATATCGCACCGTCAGCATTCCGTTGCTCCTTGATTGGTGTCTGTTAGGGTAAATAATACCTAACAAAATCCGTATGTCAAAGGGAAAAATCAAAAAAATTGTGCCCTGGTCTGAATCCCGCCACGCGGGCAGATAGCAGGGGCGCTGGAATGGCCGGCGGCTGCTAGAATCCCGATCCCACATTTAACCGTGACCAACGCCCTGCGAATTCTCTTCCGGTACACCCTGAACAACGTGGTCTTCGGGATCACGCTGATGGTGATGATTGCCCTCTACATCGCCGTCGGCTCCGGAATGCCCGCCGTGCGCGAATACTTTGAGATGAACGAGTTGGAGTTCTTCGACGCCTGGCCGTTGAAGCTCATGATGTTGTCGTTGTGCCTGACCCTGGCAACCGTGACGTTGAATCGCATTCCGCTGACCCCTCCCCGATACGGGGTTTGGTGCATTCATTCCGGGATCATCATTTTGATTACCGGCGCGTCGCTTTATTACCACCTCAAGGTCGAGGGCAGGACGCTGATTCCCGTCGGCCACGTCGTGAACGTGTTTTATGATTCCAGCCAGCGGGCGCTCTACTCCCGGGTATTGAAGGGAGAAATGTACGGCATGCATCCGCTGCCGTCTTTGCCGCGGTTTGGATCCTATGACCAGCTCCACGATCCCGGACGATTGGGCAGGCCCGACTTGGCCGGGATCTCCAATTTCACCCCCATTGGCTTGCAGTCCGATTCATCCAACGACCTTTCCACCTGGCTGGGTTTGTCGCAGCCGGTGACGGTGGACGTCGTCGGGTTTTATTCCTATGCCGATATCGAGGAGGAGGTTTTGGACGATCCGGGCTCCAGCGAGGTCGGCGTGGAACTGGCGATCCCGGATCGGCCGCCGATCATGCTCCGGGCCGCCGATCCGACGGCGTCGCATCAGTTTTTCGGTTCGACGGAATTGGAATACCGCCAGGTCTCGGATTCGTCGCTGGAGGCGATCCGCGAATCGGCCGACCGGTTGTTCGAATTGACCGCCGCGTTGCCCGGCCAGCACGTGGAGAAACTGGAGTTGGGCATCGGCAAAGCCGCGGAACTGGCGCACGGTGAATACCGCGTTGCCGTCGAATCGTACAGCCCCGCGTTTCCGATGTTCGGGACGCATGAGCTTGTCCGGGTGTTGACGCTTCACGTTATACCCAAGCGCGGGACGGAATTTTGGAGGATGATATTGGCCGGCCGCACACTCCAGACCGATTTCAAGATGGACCCGGCCACCACGCCGCCGATGGTGAAGGGAAACCGTCAGAAAAACCCCATCGACGCAAATTTGGTGTTGGCCTTTGTCGTGACCGATCCCGCGGCCCTGTTGCCCACCGCCAGCGACGACAAGCACGTTCTGCTGACCACGGACAAGGCGCTGGTGGACGTTCACACGAGTTTTTCCTCCGCCGCCGAGGTCAGGGATTTGACCGGCGGGGGCGAAATTGCTCTTTTGCACGACGGCCAGCCGGTCACCGGGACCCTCCGGCGAAGGGATCATTTCAAGGTCGTCTCCCACGTTCTGCCGACGCCGGTCCAAAGGCAAAGCAAGGACGAGGGCGAATCCGGCGCCAGGCAGGTCGTGGTGGCGCGGGTGAAATGCGGAAACTGGTCCCAGGACGTGCCGGTTCCCTGCGATTTGTACTCCGCCCCCGACCCTATGCTCCTCGAACCGATGATCCCGTGGGCCATGGGCGTCGTCCGCGTCCCGGGCGCCTCGGCGGCATTGCAGTTGCAGTTGGGGTTTGTCTGCCGGCCGATGCCCGCGGCGCTGTCGCTCAAAAAATTCGATCTTGTCCCCTATGCCGGCGGCCTGCCCACGGGCAACGGATTATTCCGCGACTTTCGCTCCACCCTGGAATTGACCGATGCCGATGGCCATACCGAAACCGACGTCGCCAGCCTCAACAGCCCGATTTATTATCAGCACGGAAACTGGATTTTTTTCCAGGCCGGATATGATCCGGATGGACAGTCGTCCACCATCGGCGTCGGCAATCGGCCTGGAGTATTGGTGATGTTGACCGGTTGCGTCATGATCGTCCTGGGATTTTTGTACGCGTTCTACGTCAAGCCGATCGTGATCCGCCGCATGAAGGCCGGCGCGCTTGCGCGGGCGGCAAAAAGAGGCGAGCAAACTTTTTCCTTGCAATCCCCCGTGAGTTAGGCAAATGCGTAACAATCCCTCCGCGACATTTTCAGATGCAATCCCGCAAGAGCCCCTTCGCGTAACTTCGCTCCTTCGCTTCTTCGCGGTAATTCTTTCAGGAGTGCTCGCCTTCGCCGCAAAAGCCCACGCCCAGGATTTCGCTGGGCAGCTCGATCTATCCCCCTTGGCGATGGCTGCCGTCCAGCATAACCAGACCATGAAAACCCTCGACACCTTCGCCCGCCAGGCGATCTGGCAGATCACCGGGCATGAAAGGCTCGACGGACATGAATCGGTCTACACCCTGCTGGATATGTCGTTCCATCCCGACCAGTACGTTACTCGGAACGTCATCAAAATCTTGAATGTCCCCTTAAGGCAGGAATTCGGGAACTTGCAGTCCATCGACGCGGCCGAGAAAGAGCGCATTATCAAGCAGGGAACCGTCTCCCTGGCCTTCCTGGAGCGGCCCGAGGTGCAGGCCCTGCTTGCGCGCGTGCAGGCCGACAGCGTCACCAAGAGCAAAGCGATCGATCAGGTGATGATGGCCATGACCGCCATGCGCGACATCTGCCAGGACGAGCGCGACTTCATCCCCGCTGAGATCGTGCCCCCGGCCCCAACCGGCGGGGACGGCCTTTGGCATCGGCCCACGGACATGATCGGCGACGTTCCCGCCCTGGTCGATGTCCTGAAACAGCATGGTTCCATCGCCCCGCCCGGCCCGGAAGGGTACCAGGACAAGCAAGCCGTGCTATCCGACATCTTCACGGCGACAGGAAGGCTGATGCGCGGTTGGGATGACCGCAACGCGACGCTGGTGAACCAGAGCGCCCAGAATCTGGCGGATTTGCTCCAGCAGGTGAACCCCCAGGCCTATCCCTCCCACGCCAAGCGGGCCGCCGAAGTGATCTACAACCGTTTGACCATGCTGACCATCCCGGGCGCGGTCTTTTATTTCGCGGCCTTCGTGATGTTCCTCTTGTCCGCGCAGGCCGGCGTCACCAGGCTCCGCCCCTGGGCGATTGCCTTCATGCTCATCGGATTGCTCATCCATTCCACCGGCATCGGCATTCGCTGGTGGCTCGTGGGCGGAATCTTTCCGCCCATCAAGAACGAATTTGAGAGCGTCATGTGCTCCGCCTGGTTTGGCGCCGTCGTCGGACTCGGACTGGAACTCCGTAAATCCCGCGGGTTCTTTGGCGCCGCCGCCAGCTTCGTCGGCATGCTCTGCCTCGTCGCCATCTTCGCCGCCCCCTACGTCACCGATCGCCAGATCGGCGGCGAGATCGGCCAAGTCCAGGGGATCCTCATGAGCTATTGGCTCTATATCCACGTCACCATGGTCACCGCCAGCTATTCCCTCATCGGCATGGGATTTCTGCTCAGTTCCTGGTGGCTGGCGAGGTATTACTTCGGCGGTGCCGCCGCGGGCGTTTCGCCGGGATCGTTCCTGGCCACCCTGGACTTGTGCAATTTGGTCGTCCTGCAACTGGCGTTCTGGATGCTCGGCGCGGGGATCATTCTCGGCGCCATCTGGGCCGATCAAAGTTGGGGCCGCCCGTGGGGATGGGACCCGAAGGAGACCTTCGCGCTCGTGACCTGGATGGTGTATTTGATTGCCGTCCACGTGCGCGTGGTGACGGTGGATAAGGCCTGGTGGACCGCGTTATTCGGCTTCGTCGGCTTCTGGATCATGCTGTTCAACTGGATCGGCGTGAATTTCCTCCTGGTCGGCCTGCACAGCTACGCCTGATTTCAATCCAAAGCCCAGGGATGGCCATCCCTGGGGAATTTTTGCCGCGGCGCGCGACCTTATAAAATGCATCAATCCATGTCCACCGACGTCGTCACATTATCTCGCCTCCAATTCGCCCTGACGATCATGTTCCACTATCTCTTCCCGCCGCTGACCATCGGCATGGGCGTGGTCATGGCCTATCTGGAAGCGCGCTATCTCTGCACCAAGGAACTGATCTACGAGGTCGCCGCCAGATTCTGGACCCAATTGTTCGCCGTGACCTTCGCCATGGGCGTGGCCACGGGGATCGTCATGGAATTCCAGTTCGGCACGAACTGGGCCGCCTATTCTCGCTTCGTGGGCGATGTCTTCGGCTCGGCCCTGGCGGCGGAAGGAATCTTCGCCTTCTTCCTGGAATCCGGCTTCCTCGCCGTCCTGGTGTTCGGCTGGGACAAGGTCAGCCCCAAATTCCATTTCTTCGCCACGCTCATGGTCTCGCTCGGCTCGATGTTCTCCGCCGTCTGGATCGTCGTCGCCAACAGTTGGCAGCAAACCCCGGCCGGCGACCACATCGTTCAAATGATGCGCGACGGCAAACCCTGGTTCGACGCTTTGGGCCATCCCGTCATGCGCGCCGAAATGGTCGATTTCCACGCCGTCGTCTTCAATCCGTCCTTCGTCGATCGCTTCGTTCACACCCTCATCGGCGCGTTCGTCATGGGGGCGTTCTTCGTGATGAGCATTTCCGCCTATTACCTCCTACGCAAACGCCACGAGGAATTCGCACGCCGCTCGTTCTCCGGAGCGCTGCTCCTGGCAACGGTGTTCAGCCTGGCGCAACTCCTCTCCGGCGACGCCAACGGCCGGATGGTCGCCCGCCAGCAGCCCGCCAAACTCGCCGCGTTCGAGGGACAATTCCAAACCAAACCCGGCGATCTGAGCCTCCTCGGCTGGCCCGATGTCCAGAACAAAACAATGCGCGGCGAAGTGGCGATCCCCGGATTGCTCGGCTTTCTCCTCCACGGCGACTCCCACGTGCCGGTGACGGGATTGGACCAGGTTCCCCGCGAATATTGGCCGCCCGTGGCCGCTGCATTCCTGACCTATCACGCCATGGTCGCCATCGGAACGTTCTTCATCGCCCTGACCCTGCTCGCTTCGTTCCTGCGGTGGCGCGGGACCCTGTTCGAAAAACGCTGGCTGCTTTGCGTCTTCGTCGGCTCCGTGTTCCTGGCCGTCGCCGCCAACGAGCTCGGCTGGGCGGCCGCTGAGGTGGGGCGGCAACCCTGGGTGGTTTATCCCGGCCTCCAGCGCGACGCGGCGGGAAATCTCCTGCTCGATTCCCACGGGCTTCTCCAATACCGAACCGCCGAAGGGCTCCTCACCCGCGACGCCGTCTCGGAATCGGTCAGCAGCGGCCAGGTGATCGGCTCCATCGCCATGTTCTCCGTGATCTATGGCCTCCTGCTGCTGGTCTGGCTGGCGGTGCTGAACGACAAGATTCACAAAGGACCCCAACCGCTCTCGCCGCCCGATCGAACCACGGGCCAGTCGCTGGCCGCGGTGGTCGGCGAGTTGGTGGACCACGGCGCCTCACTCAGCGAGGCCAAGGATGAATCGCCGGATTGATTCGGACTCACTTTTATGGATTTACACGCGATATGGTTCGTTCTTCTGGGTGTTCTGCTAGCCGGCTACGCCGTCCTGGACGGCTTCGACCTGGGCGTGGGAATCCTGCATCCCCTGGCGCGCGACGACCAGCAGCGCCGCGTATTCCTCAACGCCATCGGCCCCATCTGGGATGGCAACGAAGTGTGGCTGGTGACCTTCGGCGGCGCACTCTTCGCCGCCTTCCCCGAGGCTTACGCCACCACTTTTTCCGCCTTCTATACCGCCTTCATGCTCCTGCTCACCGCCCTGATCTTCCGCGCCACCGCCATCGAATTCCGCGGCAAAAGCTCCTCGCCACGTTGGCGCCGCGCCTGGGATTTCGCCTTCTTCGCCTCCAGCCTCCTGGCGTCCCTGCTCTTCGGCGTGGCCGTTGGAAACGCGATGATCGGCATCCCGTTGAACGACCGCGGCGTGTTCCTCGGCACTTTTTGGGACGAGATCGGCCCCTATCCGATCCTCGTCGGATTGCTCACCGTTGCCATGTTCGCCATGCACGGCGCGCTCTATCTTTACCTCAAAGTCCCACATGGAGAACTTCACCAGCGCGTCGGCCGGTGGATGTGGCACACCTGGGGAATGTTCCTGGTGACCTACCTGTTGACCACGATCTACACGCTCGTCGCCGTTCACGGGGCGACGCAAAATTTCCAGCGATGGCCGTGGGCCGCGGCTATCGTCGTCGTCAACGTCCTGGCCATCGCCAACATCCCGCGAACCGTTTTCGCCGACAAACCGGGCCAGGCCTTCGCCTCCAGTTGCGTTACCATCGTCGCGCTGGTGGCATTGTTCGGCATCGCCCTTTGGCCCAACCTCGTGGCCGCGCGAAACAACCCCGCCAACAGCCTTTCCATCTATCGCGCCGCCTCCAGCGACAAGACCCTGCGAATCATGTTCGTCATCGCCTGCCTGGGGATGCCGTTGGTTTTGACCTACACGCTGGCCGTCTATTGGACTTTCCGCCGCCGCGTGCAGATCGGCCCGCACAGTTATTGAATTGTGGCCAGCCGGCATGACCTTCGTCGCCGACGGAGCATTCCCAATCCGGCCATCGCCATCATCCCCGCGCACGCCGGCTCCGGAACGCTGGACGTCGGCAAGGACAATCCGTTGGCCACCGCGAATGCGTCCAGCGCGGCAAAGTCGCCGGCCGTGGCCGCGCCGCTCACGCCCTGGTTGAAGTTCGCCGCCACGTCGAGGAAATCGGCTCCGTTGACCAGGCCATCGTAATTGAAATCGCCCTGGTCCCAGCCGGTGACGCTCTGGTTGAAGTTCGCCGCCACGATGTTGAAGTCCGAGGCGTTGACCAGGCCGTCCAGATTGGCGTCGCCGAGCAGCGTGTATTTCACTTCGATCTGTCCAGACGTCAGGCCGGCGACGACGCCGTCCTTGCCGTCGGCATATCCGACGCCGTAATGCAGGCCATTGGTTGTCGCTTGCGCCGCCGTGGAAATGATGCCGGGGCCGTTCCACGAGCCCGCGTTGTAGCCGGATTTGATGTACCCGGCGATGGATGTGATGGGGTCCGGCCCGCCGCTGTAGTTGACGATCATCTCGTTATTGGTCAGGTCCAACGTCGAGCCGGTGCCGATCGTCAGAGATGCAACGCTGCTCGACCCTGTGCCTGCGGCGATTTGCAGGGTGCTGCCGGACGAGCCATTACCGATTGTCAGGTGGCCGTTGCCGGTGATGCCGCCGATCGTACTGTTGACGTTCACCGTCAACGATCCGTTGTCGATGATCGCAACATGCTGGCCCGGCAAGAGCGAATCACTGAACGGGTCGGTTGTCCCATTCACGATCACCTTGCTTCCCGCGCTGATGTTCAGCGCCGAGCCGGCCCAGACCATGACGTCGTTGCTCGTCACGTTGAACACCACCGCGCTGGAATTGGTTACGTTCAGGGTTCCGGCCGACCAGGTCAGCGTTGTGGAGCTCAACGTCAACGTGGTTCCAGTAGCGGTGGTGATGGTTCCACCGCTCGAACTCACGGCAAAGGGCCGGCTGGTGCTGAACGACCCGCCAACCGCCAACGTCCCGCCGTAAAGAGATAGATCGCTGCCCTCGGCGCCGATGTCGCCGTCGGAGGATGCCGTCAACACGTTCCCGCTGGAAACGATGACCGGAACCGCCAGGCCCGTCGTCAGCGTAAAGCCCAGCACTCCGTTGGGTTGGTCAAACGTCGCCCAGTCAAACGCTCCCGCATTTTCCTGGCTCAGGTCGGCCGTGATGCTAGGCTCGATGAAATTCATCCCGAAGTCGCCGTCCAGCGTCAGCGATTTGCCGGTGATCGGGTCTTGCACCGTCACATCGGTGACCAGCACCGGGGCGCCATTGGGGTTGATCGGATCGCGAGTGAAGTTGATCGGATCGCCTTCGACGGTTGGAAGCGAAAGCCGGTCGAGATAAAAACCCGCCGCGTCCACGGTCGCCCCGCCCGCGCCCGTGATCGGGATCGCAAACTGATTCGCAATCTCGGCGTGTCCGGGGTCGGTGCTGACCAGATACGGGTCGCCGTTGGAGTCCAGCAGTTGGTGCCCCTGCGCGTCGGTCGCGTATTCGACGTGCAGGTTCATCGCCTCCGCCGTCGAAATGAACGACGCCTGCGCTCCGGTGTCGAACAGAAAGCTTCCCATCGATGCGTGGCTCCCGAACGCAATCCGCACCGCTTGTGTGTTATCCGTGCTCCCCGTGTTCAATAGCTTGACCGGGTCCGGACCGATCATTGGATTGGGACACTGAAGCGGCGTATAACTCGCGGGCGTCGAAGTGGGCAACAATTGCGTGAACTGGCGGTAATCCGCGTAGCTCAGCTTCACATGCAATTGCCCGGCGGGAATTCCCGGATTGGTATCCTCCGTGCCCGCGTTGAACGGCGTCCCAGGCGCGTATAGGTACGTTTTGGTTTCGCCAAGATTGTTCGGATCGTTCGCCGGACGAAAGTCCAGCACCACCACTTTTCCCTGCATCACCGGCATTCCGAAAATGTCGATCGGGCCGACGAATTCATCCGCCGCATTCTGGTTCGTCTGCATCCGAATCGCGCTCGTGACCGGCGAGTAAGCGCTTATCGGTGGCGGGTCGTTGCCGATTTCAATGTCGTTGTCGATGCTGAACGGAGCGGCCGAAAGATAATACTGCGTGGAGACATTGTACGTATCGACGCCGCCCACCGCCACGTCGTTGAACGTTATCCCGTTTTCCAGCCCGACTCCCAATCCCTCTTGAGTCTCCAGGCTCAGCAACACTCCGCTGGTGCCCGTATCCAAGAATCCCTGGATGTCGTAAACCTCATCACCATATCCATCATTGACTTCCAGAACGCTTCCCGGCATCGTGCCGCCCTGGCCGTTGGAAACCGCGGTCTGAAGATACACGTGCGTTTGCGGCTGATCCGCCGCCGCCGGCAACACTCCGGTGATATCCTCCCCGCGCGCAAGCGGGCCGGCACCGGCCACCGCCAGCGAAATGATGATCCGAACTTTTGAGAGATTTGGTCGAGGCACAACAAACCGCCGTCCGCCCGCGCTCAACCCCTATGCATAGTAACCGGCTTGCCCGCGTTGCGATACTGAAAAATCCGTCAGTTTTCGACTATTGCCGCGTCCTTCGCCGCCGACGGAGCATTCCCAATCCCGCCATGGCAATCATGCCCGCGCACGCCGGCTCCGGTACGCTGGACGTCGGCAAGGACAATCCGTTGGCCGCCGCGAAGGCATCCAGCGCCGCAATGTCGCCGGACGAGGCCGCGCCGCTCACGCCCTGGTTGAAGTTATCCGCCAGATCGAGGAAATCGGCGCCGTTGACCAGGCCGTCGTAGTTGAAATCGCCCTGGTCCCAGCCGGTGACGCTCTGATTGAAGTTCGCCGCCAGGATGTTGAAGTCCGAGCCGTTCACGAGGCCGTCCAGATTGGCGTCCCCGAGCAGCGTATACATCACTTCGATCTGGCCGGAGGTCAGGCCGGCGACGACGCCGTCCGCCCCGTCGGCGTAGCCGAGGCCGTAATGCAGGCTATTGGTCGTCGTTTGCGCCGCCGTGGAAATGATGCCGGGGCCGTTCCAGTTGCCGAAGTTGTAGCCGGATTTGATGTATCCGGCGATCGTCGCAATCGGATCTGAGGACCCGTACGTGATGATGAGGTGGTTGTTATTCACGTCGAGTGTACCGGCGCCGCTGATGGACAGTGAGGTCATTTGCGCCAGGCCCGTCCATGCCCCCAATTCCAAAGTGCCGCCAGTGATCGCGACTTCGCCGTTGGGCAATGCGGCATTCGCGCCGACGATGAGCGTGCCGCCCGTCACCGTCGTCCCGCCGCCGTAACTGTTGACGCCGCTGAGCACCACCGTTCCGGCGCTCAATGCGGTGGCGGTCGCGGCCAGCGTGATGCCGCCGCTGCCCCCGATGTTCCCGGAGATCGTCAGGACGTTTCCCGATTGCCCGACCGCGATGGTCGTGTTGGAAGCCAGCCAAACCGGCGCGGAAATCGTGTGATTGCCGTAAAGATCGTTGATCTGGGCGCTGGAGCTTCCGTTGTTGAGGGTCAAAGTTCCGCCCGAACCTTGCGCGATCGTGTAGGAGAAACTACTGTAGAAATTGATGGTCCCCACGGTCCAGTCGGCGTTGAGTTGAATGACGCTGGCGCTGGTTATCGTGGAATCGAACGTTGCCACGTCCCCGGCGTTGGTGGGGATGGCGGCGCTCCAGTTGCTCCCGCCCATCCAGCTTCTGCCGCCCGTGGCCGCCCAGCTTGAGTAGACTGTCGACGCCGAGTTGGCGCCCACCGCCCACAGCGTCGCGTTGTTGATCGCATACACAGTCCCATCGGGCCCGATCTCCGTGGGGGTATACGCCTCGCCCAGTCCATTGGTGATGTTGACGGTTTCGCTAAGCGTGTTGGACAGCAGGTTCCATCGGTACAGGTTGCCGTCTTCGCTGTTGACCAGGACCGAATCCGTCGCCGGGTCAACGACCGCCGAGTTATCGCACCATTCGTGGACCGCTCCGGGATATTCAGTGTCGAAATCGGCGTCGGGAGTTGGCCCCAGAATCGTCTCGACCGTCTGCATGATGGTTGCCCCGCCGGCGCCGTTGGCGTTGTATCGGGTGTCCGTTTCCTTTGCGTTGGGATCGAGGATGGCCAGCATGTTCTGGCCATTGCCGCCGGTGCCGGGATCGGCGTAGTTGTTGTACTTGGTCATGATCAGATAGCTGGAAGTGCCGTGATACGATGGCACCATCGAAGCCGGCACGATGGATGCCGTGTCGTCCCAGCCGAATCCCCCGGTCGGCTTGGTCATCGACAAGTTCGCCGAATAATGTTCCATCCATCCGCGGCTGGTGCCGTAATCGTCGTAGACGCCCATGTAGACATCGCCGTCCGGACCGATCAGCGGCGACGCGGTGCCGTCGTTCGGCAACAGCGCGGGATTGCCGGTCTTGGGGTCCATTAATTCCACGCTCGCCTCGGGCGCCAGCGTGGTCGCGTTCAGTTCCACCAGCCGGCCCGACCCGAAGTTCCCGGTGCTCATCGCCACGTAAACCGAGCTTCCATCGTTGCTGAGCGCGGGAGCGCAATTCATGGCCACCTGGTTCATTCCCGCCGACACCCCGCCGACTTGCAACTGGCTTGCTTTGAAAAATGTGCCGACCCCACTTGCGCTGATCCGCGCGATACCGCTGGTCAATCCTCCCGGCGCCGAGCCGTTTGTCTGATAGCCAAAATAAACGTCTCCCTTGCCATCCGTGGTGATAGGCGTGCTGATGGCGACGTCGGCGTTGTACGCGGCGGCATTGGCCTCATACGTCGCCAACGAACCGTAAAACGGGACCTGGGTTGGCGTCACCGAGCCGCTGCTGTCCAGCGAGCCTCGCTCATAAATGGTTCCCCCGTTTCCCGCGTAATACAGCGTGCTTCCCGAAATCGACGGAGAGTACGGCGGCGTCCAACTGTACCCGCTGGTCGGCAGCGTGTAATCCGTGCTTTGGCTCCACAAAAGGCTTCCCGTCGCGCCGTTGAATGCGTTCAGTTCGAATCCCTGGTACTTCCCGGTCTTGACCGGCACGATTACCGTGTTGTCTGCGGTGATGACCGGCGAGCCGTAGTGAATGTACAAATCGCCGCTCGACGCATATTGCGGATCCAGATCCACCGGCGTTTCCCAATGAACCGCCTGCAATGGCTGGGATGCAATCGCCGACAGGGCGGTATGTTGCGCGTTTTGTCCAAGCCCGTCCCAGACTTGACCCCGTGCCACGCCCGCCGACGCGGCGATTAACGCCGATGCGATTGGAATTCTCATCTTCTCAACTCCCGGCCCGTGCCATTTTCCGACCAGATTCACCGCAATATATGCCTGTCTTCTGGCGAAAGCACGGATATTCGGTTCTCGCCGGAATACGCCTGGATTATGGATGGGTCCGGTAATATGCCCATCTTGCCAGAATGCCGCCCCGGAACCCCAATGTTCGCATATTGTTAGCTATTTAATCCGAATATGGTCGCATTTAATGGTTGCAATATGCGGCTATGCCGTTAACATTTGCGACGGTAAAGGCATTTCCTCCGGTGTGTGTCGCCTGTCCGCTGGTTGAAGTGATAATGCCGTTAGCATGTGTGGCATCCGTGCTAGCGAAATTTGTCGTTGTCGAGGGTGGGATGAATGCCATTTCGGTCGGTTGAATTGGCGAGGCTTGATCTATCAAGCCGGCGATATGAGGAGGCACAGTGAGAAAGCAGATTTTTCGTGTCGGAGTGGTTGCAATCGGCGCGGTTTTAATCGGATTCGCCTGGAGTGCATCAGCTCAGGCGAACACTATTTCGTATAGCCATACCACCACATCCCAGGCGGTGCCGCTCAGCGATTCGTTTTCTCTGAACGGCTTTGACCCATCACTGGGGATTCTCACGGGTGTGACCCTGGAGCTTGACACTTCCGCGACCGCTGAAGTGGATATCCTTAACTTTAGCGGCAGTCCGGAATCTTTCAGCAACGCCACCGCGACGATTCCGGTGACCGCTACGGGACCCGGGCCCACTTTGGTCACCAACAATCTGATGGCCGGACCCATCAGCGGGACGGCATCAATACTCTATCCCGGTACCAATCAGTATCCGGGCAATCCGGCTAACGACAATAATTCCACCAGTGTGGCGCCGGCAGACTTCGGACCCTACATTGGTGTTGGCCCCATTGTTCTGGTCGATGTTTCCGCAAACACTGGTTCGTATCAGGGCACCGGCAACAACCTCTTCTACGGCGGCTCAGCCGTTGCCGGAGCCGTTACCACGGTGACTTACACTTACACCGTCGTCCCCGAACCGGCCAGCATGGGCCTCATTCTCGCGGGATTGCCGCTTCTGGCCGCCCGGCGTCGGCGTCATGCTTGACCAATCGCGGTCGCAATTAACTGAAATCTCAAAGCCATACGGATTAGCCGTATGGCTTTTTCATTTCCTTCGCCGACCGTATACCGACGAGAGGCCGCCGCGGTTTTCGCTGAACCTCATTTGTATGCTAATGTCAGCTAATTCCCCTACGCCATCTGGCGGGGAAAACCCGATTCATTTATCCCGGCTGAAGTCGGATATTCCTTTCATCAAAGCTATGGACACCAATCGAAGACAATTTCTGCGACACAGCCTGACGGTTCTGGGCGCCGCCGCCGCTGGCGAAATCGCCTGCCGTTGCGCCCGCGCCGCCGACAACCAGGCTCCCTCCGGCCCGGCCGTCCCCGCCCTCACCCCCGACCATCAGATCGTGGATGCCCGCACTGGAGCACCCATGCCAACGGCAGTGGATGCCGCTCGCCAAGGCGTGCCCGGCCGCCGCTGGATCATGGTGATCGATCTGGCCAAGTGTGACGGATGCGGTGCCTGCATCAGAGCCTGCGGCAAGATGCACTTCATCCCCCCCGACCGGCAATGGATCAAGGTCTTGCGCATGCAGGATTCCGAAAAGACCTCGCCCTATTTCTTCCCCCAGCCGTGTTATCACTGCGACAACCCGCCCTGCACCAAGGTTTGTCCGGTGGATGCTACGTACAAGCGTTCCGACGGCGTGGTCTTGATCGACAATGAGCGGTGCATCGGTTGCCGGTTCTGCATGGCCGCCTGTCCGTACGGCGCCCGCAGTTTCAACTGGGGTCCGCCGCAAAATCCGCCCGAGGCCGTGGCAAAGGGATACTCGCCCGAGCATGGATTTCCGCGCCGGATTGGAACCGTCGAAAAATGCGACTTCTGCCCCGATATGGCCGAGATGGGCATGCTCCCTTCCTGCGTCAGTGGTTGCCCGATGGGGGCAATGTATTACGGCGATGAGAACGAAGACGCGGTGACCAACTCGCAGGGCGAGACCCAACGCCTGTCGAAGTTGCTGCTCGACCGTAGCGGATACCGGCAGATGGAAGAATTGGGAACCAAGCCGCGCGTCTATTACCTCCCGCCCAAGAATCGTATGTACGCCCCGCCAACCCCGCTGGCCAAGGACTGAGGTTTTTCAATGACCGACGCCAAATCGCAACCGCACACCGTCGAAGCGGACATGCTCGCGACGTTCGGGCCGCCCGGCTTCGCCCACAAGTTCCTCGTCATCGGATTGGGGCTGGTTGTCGCCTGGGCCTTGGTGGCTTACGTCCACCAGCTTCGCATCGGCTTGTCCGCCACCGCCATGAGCGATTACTTCTCCTGGGGCGTTTACATCGTCAATTTCGTGTTTTTCATCGGTATCAGCATGGCCGGAAGCCTCATTTCCGCCATGTTACGCCTTTCCAACGCACATTGGCGTCATCCCATTTCCCGCTTGGCCGAGGCCATTACCGTCTTTTCCCTCCTCGTCGCCGGACCGATGATCATCATCGACATGGGCCGGCCCGATCGGTTCCTGCACGTGCTCCGGTACGGCCGCCTGCAAAGCCCCATCCTCTGGGATGTGCTCTCTTTGACCAGCTATCTCGCCGGAAGTTTTCTTTATCTCTATGTCCCGATGATTCCTGACCTGGCCATCCTGCGTGATGCTCCCGGTCTTTCTCCCTGGCGGAAAAAACTTTACCGCACGCTGGCGATGCGCTGGACCGGCACCGCCGACCAGCACCGCCACCTCGATCGCGCCGTTTCCGTCATGGCCATTGTCATTCTCCCGGTTGCCGTCTCAATCCATACTGTGACCGCCTGGCTGTTTGGCATGACGCTGCGCCCCGGATGGCATTCCACCATCATCGGTCCGGATTTCGTCATCGGCGCACTCTATTCCGGCGTCGCCGCCGTCATCACCGCCATTGTCCTGTTCCGATATTTCCTGCGCCTTCAGGCGCTCATCCCCGTCGATCATCTCCGTAAGCTTGCAAGGCTGATGCTCGTGTTCGGCCTGGCTTATGCCTATTTCGTCATCAACGAGCACGTTGGCGCGGCCTATACCGGCGAAGGCGCCGAACGCCCGCTTTTGGAAAAAATGATCAGCGGCCATTATGCCATCCAGTTCTGGGCGATGATCTTCATCGGGCTGGTGGTTCCGCTCCTGATGCTGGTCACGCCCATGGGCCGCACCATCGCCGGAATCGCCGTCGCCGCGGTTTTCGTTAACGTCGGCATGTGGATCAAACGCTACATCATTGTCATCCCCACCCTCGCCTCCCCCTTCATGCCCGCGCGCGAAGGCGCCCACCTTGCCTATGTGCCCACTTGGGTCGAATGGTCTATCACCGCCGGCGGGTTTGCCGCCTTTCTTCTCATGTTCATCCTGTTCTCCAAGGTCTTCCCCATCATCTCGATCTGGGAAGTGGATCAGACCAAGTGGCCCCGGCCGGGCGAGACCCTTGCCGATCCTGGCGCTGCCGCGGGGGTGTTGGCATGAAGCAGATCCCTTTCATCACGTTGATCCTGCTCCTGGCGCCATGGCAAGCCTTTGCTCAAACCTCCCGGCCCACCATTGCTGTCACTACCGACATTGAAGACGGCAAGAAAATGGTCCACACCCTGGTCACCCTCAATGGCAAGCCGATCGAAAACGTCAACCTGCAATATTTCGTCCAGCGAACGTTTGGAACCCTGCCGATCGGCCAGGACACCACCCTTGATGATGGCACTTCCGCCGTGGCATTCCCAACGGACTTGCCCGGGGCGCCCGATGGCAAGCTTCACCTGATCGTCCGAATCACCGCGCCGCCGCAATATTCCTCGATTTCCCTTTCGGCGGCCTTTCCAGCCGATGTCCAGCCCGCTCCCGCCGATGCGTTTCCTCGCGCTTTGTGGGCGCCTAACGCCCCGCTGGCGCTGATGCTGAGCATTTTTGTCCTCCTCGCGGGCGTTTGGTTAAGCTACCTCTTCGTCGTCAGTCGGATCTTGGCCATACGAAGCGCTGGACAGCAATGAAGCAGACCACTTCCGCCCGATGGGTATCCGTTCTGTTCGCCATTTTTCTTTTGGTGACGGTGTTTCCATCGCTGGTCATGATGGCCGACGATGCCGCCAGCCCTCCCTGGGTGGCCCCCGCCCGCGCGGCGCGAAAGAAAAACCCCATTGCTCCCGACGACAAATCCATCGCCGCCGGCAAGGCCGTCTACGTCGCGCAATGCCTGAAGTGTCATGGCGATGCCGGCAAAGGCGATGGCCCTTCCGCCAAGGACCTCAACCCCAGGCCAAAGGACCTTTCTGATCCCAATATCGCCGGCCAAACCGACGGTGCCCTCTACTGGAAAATCACCACTGGGCGAAAACCGATGCCGACCTTTGAACAGCTCATTTCCGAGGACGATCGATGGAACGTCATCAACTACGTTCGCACGTTGGCGCCGGCGCCAAGTACGCAGCCCGCCACGCAACCGGCCAACGGCCAATAGGCGAAGGAGCAACCATGCACAGAGTTCTTCTCGGTATGTGTGTCTTGGGACTGTTCCTCTTCTCGTCGGCTTGGGGGCAGGACAACCCCAACGATCAACAGCCCGTCAGCCGCAAGGAGTTCGAGGAGCTGAAGAAAGACAATGCCGAGATGAAGCAGGAACTGTCGGACCTCAAGAAGCAGCAGACCGAGCAGGCCAGCACCGCCGATCAGGACGCCCAGGACTACGACAAGCAGTTGAAGGCCATCCAGGACGCGGTTGATAAGGAACGCCCCGGCCTGGAGGGTCTGGTCATCGCGGGCGATGCCAATTTCGGGTTCGAGACACAAGTAAAATCCGATTCCACATTTTTCGCCGATGTCAGCCCCCTGATCATTTGGCAGCCGACCGACTCGCACTTCCTGATCGAAGCAGCCTTCGATCTGGCCATCGGCGCTGATGGGACCACGCAAGACACGGAAAACGCGAGCCTGGGCGTCAATCTGGCCGACATTTCCTACGACGTCTGCGATTATCTCACGATCGGCGCCGGATTGTTCGCCGTGCCGTTTGGCCAATATCACAATCACTTTGATCCCCCGTGGGTCGACAAATTCCCCGATGATCCCCTCGCGTTCGACGCCATCGCCCCGATTTCGGAAGTCGGCGCCTTCGCCAAGGGCGCCATTCCATCGGGAACCACCCGGTGGACATACGATGTCTACGTTGCCAACGGGCCCAATCTCATCACCGATGATCCGAACGCCGCCGGGCAACTCAATTTCAACGACTACACCGACCTGAACGGCAACAAGGCCGTCGGCGGGCGCATCGGGTTCCTACCCTTCTATGACATGGAAATGGGCTATTCGCTTCAGTATTCCATGCCGAATCCCGATGGCTTCGCTCACGTCTACGCGTTCATGCAGGCCGCGGATTTCCACTTCAAGCCGATCGTCAAAGCCCTCAGCGGCCAGTTCGATTTCGCCGCGGAATGGATTTGGTCCACCGTCTCCCCGGTAACCTACGATCCCATGGACGCACTCGGCTTCGGCCCGCTCACCTTCAACAATTACCGCCAGGGCGGCTACGTCTCCTTGGGCTATCGGCCCACCGAGGTTGACAACAAAATCCTCCGCAATCTCGAATTCCTCTGCCGATTTGACAGCCTGCAAAGCCCCATCAATTCTCCCGGCGGTGAGCACGAATCGCGCTGGACCTTCGGCATCGACTATTGGGTCACTCCCTATTGCGTCGTCAAATCCGCCTACGAAATCGATCAGAGACAGGTCGCCCAGGATCAGAACGACTTTATTTTTCAAGTCGGTATTGGACTATAATGCGGAGTTCCCATGCTGAACAAAACCAAAACTAAAACTAAAACTAAAACCAAGTTCCTTGTCGTTCTCGCCTTTGGCGGCGTCCTGGCCGGCATGGTGCTGTACGGCTGCAATTCCGCCCAGAATGCAAATCCTCCCACCACCCAGAGCGTCGCCTCCGCGGACCAGCCCAGCTTTGCGCTCTTCGGGCCTCCGCCCAAAAAATCGGGCGTGCAACTTTGGTCTGAGAACTGCACACGTTGTCATAACGGCCGTCCGCCGGAAGAATTCAGCGCCGCCCAGTGGGAAGTCATCGTTCACCACATGCGCTTGCGCGCCAACCTGACCGGTCCCGAAGCCCGCGAAATCGTCAAGTTCCTCCAAGCCAGCAGTTGACTCCCCGGCACGTCGTTGATTGAGGATTTGCCGTGCCGACGATTGACAAGCCAGTCACCCCGCTCCATCCGTCGGCCCGCAAGACATTTTCAGGCCCGCGCGGCCACTGGTTCCGGGGCTGCCTTCACCAGATGCGGCGCGATCCCCTCGGGCTGTATTCTCAAGCACGGCAGGACTACGGCGATTACGTTCGCCTCCGCGTTATACCCGGCTTCCACTGCTATGTGCTGACGCACCCCGATGCCGTCGAGCATGTCCTTCACAAGCGTCACCAGAATTACCGCAAACCCGACATTTTTTATAACAGCGTCGGCCTTCTGGTCGGCAATGGGCTTTTCACCAACGAGGGCGAATCCTGGCGCAGTCAGCGGCAACTCGCCCAGCCCGCCTTCCACAGCCAGTACTTGGCCCTGCTAAGCCCCCTCATGGTCCAAGCCGCCGAGGACTTCGTCCGCCAACACGAATCGGACGCCGGCCAACCCATCGACATGGCCCACGCCATGATGAAGCTCGGCTTACGCATCGCCAGCACCACGCTGTTCAGCGCCGACATCTCCGGCGACGCCGACGCCATCGGCAAGGCCTACCGCGCCGCCTTCGCCCACATAAGCCGCCGCCTAAATTCCCTGCAACTCGTTCCCAACTGGTTTGCCACAAATTCCAACCGTTCCTTCGCCCAAGCCAAGCAGGTGCTCGACCGCGCGGTGGGGGAGTTGATCGCCGCTCGCCGCATCAATCCCAACGCCCCTCACGATCTGCTGACGATGCTCCTCAATGCCCGCGACGAGCAGACCGGCAAGACCATGCCCCAGCGGCAACTCATGGATGAAGTGCTCACGCTTTTGACCGCCGGCCACGAAAACATCGGAGCGGCCTTGTCCTGGACGTGGTATCTGCTGGGAAAACATCCCGATGTCCAAAATGACGTGTACGATGAAATCCACGGCCAATTGCAAGGCCGCAGCCCGACCATCGACGACTTGCCGCGCCTTCCGCTGATCAAAGCCGTTTTCGAGGAGGCCATGCGGCTCTATCCCCCCGGCTGGGGCGAGCTTCGCGAGTCCATCTCCGCCGATGAAATTGATGGCTTCCCCATCCCGAAAAAGGCGATCATCATCCTCTGCCAGTGGGTGACCCATCGCCACCCGGATTTTTGGCCCGACCCCGAGCGCTTCAACCCCTCGCGCTTCCTGCCCTCCTCGATCGCCAATCGCCACCGCTTCGCCTACTTCCCCTTCGGCGGCGGCCCGCGCATCTGTATCGGCATGCAATTCGCCCTGATCGAAGGCCCCCTGGTCCTGGCCACGATCCTCCAGCACTATCGGGTCGAGTTGGTTTCCGATCACCCCGTCGAGCCCGACGCGACATTCACCCTCCGTCCCAAGCACGGCCTGAAAGTGATCCTTCAGCCCCGCCGATCAGGAGTTCCATGAAATAGCTGACAGTCGTGCGGCGATTCCCTTTCACAATCCAAAGCCCAGGGAGCTTGCTCCCTGGGCAATCCAACTCACTTCCGACTCATCGCGGATGGCGCGGCAGCCTTCGCCTCCGACGCATTGAAGAATCCGGGTTAATGGACAGGGATTTGGCCGCGATCGGTTCAGCCCGCAACAAACAACTCCCGCGCCTTGGCCAGCAACTGGTCCTCGGTCAGATGGTGCTCGTCCACGGCCATTGAGCCGACGACTCGCTTGGCGATATCCGGGTGATGGAGCTTCAACTCGGCGAGCAATTGTTCCATGGCGCTGCTGGCGCCCGTGCCGGCGCCGAACATCAAAATCTGTTGGGCGCCGTGCAGCGTCTTGGCCACCGCTTCGTAAAAACTCTTCCGCTCCGGTTTCCGCTGTCCGTTCGAATCGTCCTGGTTGTAATGCAGGTCCCGGCCGAAGCCGAATGGGTCGTATGGCACGATCCGCTGCGGGATCGAGCCGTGCAATTCCGTGCTGTATATCCGCGCCTCGCGATGATCGATGACCACCAGGAGATGCGTGCCGGCCGTCGCCGGCGGCGGGGCGGGGGTCCCGGACCGCTCCAGGAAGTGACGCACCTGCATCAATTCCCTCTTGTCCGCCAGGTCCTTGCCACGAGCACGATGCAGCACCAGCATTTGCCCATTCCTCGCCACCTTCAGATTTCCCTTGTCATCCTCGACGGCTTGGGCATCGGTCATCGCGCCCAGCATCGACCACACCTCCCGCCACTGCAAATTATGCGGCATCGGGTGTTGGAACACGCGCTGGTAAATCTTCTGGTGAGGTCCGGACAACTGTGATTCCATTTTGATTCTCCGGTTGCTCCGGTTTCACGTTTTGCTTCTGGTGTTGAAGTCTCCGGACGGCACGTTGCCCGAGAGCTGGAACACTTGCACCATCGTGCCGGTCGTGAAGACCTGGACGACCGCGCCGGACATCGGTTCCACTTCCGCAGCGGCTTCGCGCACGTTCATTCCGGTGATCCGCCTGATTTCCTGCCGGAGCGTGTCGGATGCGCTTTGAAACAACTGCCGGTGAAACTCCTGCACTTTGGCAGCGCCTTGCGCGCTTTGCGCCATCGCGTGCTCGGCCGGCGACAACGCCCCGTGCAGCGTGACCACCAGCGTGTCCCCGCTGAGCACCACGCTCACCGATTTCGGCGCGTGGCCCGTCCGTTGCTGCTGGAACGCGGTTGCCGCTTGGGCAATTCGCTGCGCCATCGTTTCAGTGGGTTGAAGCATCGCATTCATTTCCGGCGGTTCATGCCGCCCCGTATCGTTAAAGAAGGGAGGTTTGCCGGCGAACCTTGCGATCCGCCGGCATAACCTCTCGGGTTGTTGCTCAGTTCAAAGCCGCCAGGCCGTTTTCGACCAGTTCGTTCAGCGGTGTGCCCGGTTTCATTTCAAAACCCGCCTTCGCCTTCGGCGAAAAAAAAACCGACGTGATTGATTCCCGAGGCTTCGGGATTCAATCACGTCGGCTTACTCAGCAACTGGCCTCCCGGCGAACCGGGGTGCCTTTCATTTAGTCGTCCGACGACTTGTACTCATCCATCATGCAGGACTCATTAGCTCCCGTCTTGCTCTATAGCTTATGACCATGGCCCGGAGATAGCAATAGAAAATATCGAGCTTTCGCCCAAAATTGCAAATTAAGTCCTATTTTTTCTTCGTTTCTGGGAACGATGGCGACTCCGCCAGGGTGAAAATCACGATCTGTCGCCGGTTGACCGCCCGCCCGGCAACCCGGCTTTGGAGCGGGCAACGCATTGTAAGCCTCACTGGCTGAGTCCGCCGTCCGAGACCTTCAATAGGAGTCCGTCGGCAATGAAATAGCCGTTTCGGTTCCCAATGCCTTGGAAGCCTCGATCAACTAATCGACGTTGCGCGATGCGGAAATTCAGAGGCGTTCCCCTCCCTTTTCGCTCACGATTGAATGGCCAGAAGATCCATCAGCCGATCGTGAAAATCCCCGCACTGCTTCGCCAGGTTCTCCAGAAAGCTCTTGCGGCCAGGATCGGTTTCCTGCTCATCCAAGGCTCTGCACAACTGCAGGGCGTAGTTTGTCGCCTCGGCCTGCGTGAAGATCAGCCGACGCTCAAATTCCTTCCCGCTGGAAGTCAGCAGCGCTCTCTCATCATCCTTGGCCTGCAAATCCCGGCTCCTCTGCTCCATATACGGCAGGTCCTGCACGTCATATTCGATTCGGTTATTCTGCTTGGGAAACTCATCCATTCGTTTGCTTGCCGCCTGGCA
>Ga0209415_10001376_pt1 | contig 46546 bp, 29 predicted proteins | sample PeaSoiSIISIP2007_FD_187696 | JGI IMG/M metagenome (GOLD analysis project Ga0209415, IMG submission 187696) | Peat soil microbial communities from Weissenstadt, Germany - SII-SIP-2007 (SPAdes) (version 2) | ecosystem: Environmental > Terrestrial > Soil > Wetlands > Peat | place: Germany... | reverse complement strand
ATCATGGTCGCCATTTGCCACAACATGCATCTGGGAGATGCTTGGGAGCACGCCGATGATCCGCGCTACCCGGAACGATTCTCCTCGCTCGCCTATCGCCTGGGGATCAATTACATCATTTACGGAATGACGCACTAGCCGGAGTCGAGAAGTCAAGGAGTCGAGAAGTCGAGAAGTCAAGTACCAAAGGAGCCAAAGGCACACTCGACGATCGAACCCCGAAGACTCAACTTCTCAACTTCTTGACTCCTTGACTTCTCGACTTGCATATGAACAGACGAGACTTCCTCAAATCCGGTTGCGGTAGCGTCGCGGGACTCGGCGCGGCCCGCTTGGCTGGCGCGCAGATGCAGATGCCGCCGGGGTCGGCGCCCGAGGCGGGCGGGGCGGACGTCACGCTCAAGATTGCGCCCGTAATTGTGCAGCTTGATCCCAACCGCGCCATCAGCACTATCGGTTATAACGGATGCTCGCCTGGCCCGGTCCTGCGCATGCGCGAGGGCAAGCCGATCACGGTTGATGTCTTGAATGACACAGACGTGCCAGAGTTGGTGCACTGGCACGGGTTCTTCATTCCCCCCGGGGTCGACGGGTCGGAAGAGGAAGGCACGCCAATGATTCCGGCTCATGGCCGGCGGCGCTATCAGATTGTGCCGCGCCCCGCGGGAACGCGCTGGTATCACACCCATACGATGGCCGGAATCGACTTGCACCGGGGCACTTACACCGGGCAATTCGGCTTCGTCTACGTGGAGCCGGCCGAGAATCCGGGCCGATACGACCAGGAAGTTTTTCTGGCTCTGCGCGATTGGGAACCGTATCTGAGCTCGGAAGATATGGACGAAATGGAAATGGGCCTGCCGGGACCGCAGCCCGAAAAGCCCGCCGTCCCCGACAAGCGGCAAAACGGCTTGGAGGTCGGCTATAGGATTTTCTCGATCAACGACAAGTCGCTCGGGGCGGGAGAGCCGATTCGAGTCCGGCAGGGCCAGCGCCTGCTGCTGCATGTTCTCAACGCCAGCGCCACCGGAAACCGCAGCATCGCCTTTGCGGGTCATCTGTTTAACGTCCTGGCATTAGATGGGAACCCGGTTCCGTCGCCGCACCCTGTAGAAGTCCTGGCGATGGGCCCTGGCGAGCGCGTGGATGCGGTGGTGGAGATGAACCGGCCGGGGATTTGGATTCTGGGCGCCACCAAGGATGACGATCGCAACGACGGCATGGGCGTCCTGGTCGAGTATGCGAACCAGCACGGCGATCCGAAGTGGGTCGCCCCGACGAACCTTCAATGGGACTACTCCATTTTCGGCAAGCCCGCCGCCCACCCGGCGCCCGACCAGACTATTGACATGATCATCGAGGTCATTCCGGGTGGCCCCGGAAACTTCAACCACTGGCTCATCAACGGCAAAGAATATCCGCACGAGGGCGAGTTCGTCTTGAAGGAGGGCGCGCGCTACCGCCTGGTGTTTCACAATCGGAGCGACGACGCCCACCCTGTGCACATGCACCGGCACACATTTGAGCTCGTGGACGTAAACGGCAAGAAGACCTCAGGCGTAATCAAGGACACGGTGGTAGTGCCGAATTATGGTGTGGTCTCCGTAGACTTGGTGGCGAATCAGCCGGGGCTGACGCTCTTTCACTGCCATAACCAGCAGCACATGGACTTTGGCTTCAAGGCGCTGTTCCGGTACGCGTGAAACGTGGTAGCCGTGCCTGTCGTCCGGAGTGGTCATGGGTCTTCGACCCCTCCGGTGGAACGAATTTCGCGTACACCGTCACCCCCGCGAAAGCGGGGGTCCATTGTTGGTCCGGAACACGATGGATTCCCGCTTGCGCGGGAATGACGTGGTTCTCGAGAGAGCGTCCAGTAGGATCTCCGCAGTTCGTCGTAAGCTATTGATAACGAATAAAAACTGCCGAGACCTCTCACTGCGCCCAGAATGGCAGCACAAGCCGCGATCTTTTTGCATCCAAAGGGTAGTTCAGGGCATCGTACTCAGGGTAACCAGGGCTTCGAGAATCTTGACCTAGAGCATATGGGCAACCGCGAGCTTGGCCCTACGAGCACTGCATGTTTCAGTTTTTCTTCAAATACCCGCGGCTGGTTTTTTCGAGGGGCGAACTGGTGCTGCTCAGCACCTGGCCGAGGTGGCTCCTGGGACTGCTGGTGCTGCTGGCGGCGGGTGGCTTGGCGGCGCTGATACGCGCTCGTCTGCCGCAGGCTGCCCCAAGCGTGCGAAACTGGCGGGCTGCGGTCATCTGGCTTCTGCAATCGTGTCTCGTGGCGCTCTTGCTGATCCTGCTCTGGCAACCCGCCCTGGTGGTCGCGCAACTGGAACCCCAAAAGAACATCATCGCCATCGTGGTGGACGACTCGCGCAGTATGGCCACCACGGAGGACGGCGTCTCCCGCCTGGAACGTGCTATCAAAGTTATGCAAGGCGGAGTTCTAGCCGGTCTTCAAAAGCAATTCCAGACTCGCTTTTATCGCCTCGACAGCGAAGCGACGCGTGTTTCGAGCCTGGAGGAGTTGCGTCCGTCGGCGCCCGTGACGCACATCGGGGCGGGGCTGAAACAGTTGGCCGAGGAGACGAGCGATCTGCCGATGGGGGCTGTAGTCCTGCTGAGCGACGGGTCTGACAACTCGGGCGGCGTCGACCTGGATACCATCACGGCACTTCGCTCGCGGCGGATTCCGGTGCACACCGTCGGCTTCGGGCGCCTCGCCATGTCGCAGGACGTGGAGATCGACGACGCAACGGTTGCACCCCGTGCCTTGGCCGACTCGCGCTTGTCGGCGATTGTCCGTTTTCACCAGCACGGCTACGCCGGGCGGAAGGCCACGCTGGGCGTTCACGACGGCGCGACGCTGCTGGCGGCGCGAGAGATCACTCTCTCCGCCGACGGCGCTGCCCAAACCGAGAACCTGATGTTCAACGCCGGTCGCGCTGGCTCGAAGGCGCTCCGCTTTTCCGTCGACCCGCTGCCCGGCGAGGAGAATGCCTCGAACAACGCCGTAACGCGACTGGTGAACGTCGAGTCGGGCCGGCGCCGCATTCTCTATGTGGAAGGCGAACCTCGGTGGGAATATAAATTCGTCCGGCGCGCAGAGTCCGACGACTCCATCATCCAGCTAGTCTCCATGTTGCGTACGACGGAGAACAAAATCTATCGCCAGGGAATAGACAAACCGAACGAACTGGCGCAGGGCTTTCCGGCCACCGCTGAAGAACTTTTCGCGTATCAAGGGCTGATTATCGGGTCGGTCGAAGCCGGTTACTTCACGCCCGCGCAGCGCGATTTGATTGAGCAATTCGTTGATCGCCGCGGCGGCGGGTTGTTGCTTCTCGGCGGGCGCTTTGCCTTGTCAGACGGAGGTTGGAGCGCTTCCGGCCTTGCCGACCTCCTTCCCTCGCTCCTGCCCGCAAGAAAAGGGACCTTTCACCGCGACCCGGCAACCGTCGCTCTGACGCCGGTGGGGGCCGACAACGTCATCTGCCGATTGATTGAAGATCCGGCGCGCAATCTGACGCGCTGGAAGAAAATGCCATACCTCGAAGACTACCAGGACCCCGGCACGCCAAAGCCCGGCGCCGCAGTGCTGGTGGAAATGAACGGCGGGGGACGAAAGGAGCCGCTGCTCGTCACCGAGAATTATGGACGTGGAAGAACCGCGATCCTGGCTACAGGCGGGACCTGGCGGTGGCAGATGGCTTTGCCCTCCGGTGACCACACGCACGATGCCTTCTGGCAGCAATTGCTGCGCTGGCTCGTTGCCGATACGCCGGGCCATGTCGTAGCGTCCGTTACGAAGCCCATACTATTTGACGAAGGACGCGCAAAAATCTCGGCCGAGGTTCGCGGTCAGGATTACTCGCCCGCTTCCGATGCCATCGTCCAAGCCCACATCTCTGGTCCCGGAGGCGTGAGCGCCACGCTCGATCTGGCTCCCGACCCGGCCTCTCCCGGGACGTTTCAGGGTGAGTGGACCGCCGACCGGCCGCAATTGTACTCGGTGCTGGTGACTGCCAAACGCGGAAACGCAGACCTCGGCAGCGACAACCTGGACTTTGAAAGGATGGACGGGGTCGCGGAGAACTTTCACCTCGAGCAGAACCGCGACCTGCTCGAAAGGCTCGCCAAACAAACCGGCGGGCGCTATTGGCAGCCCTCAGAGGCTTCCCAGCTTGCCCGCGACATTCCCTACTCGGAAGCGGGAATCAGCTTCCGCCAAATCAAAGAACTCTGGAATATGCCGGCCGTTTTCGTTGTGTTTTTGCTCCTGTGCTGCTCGGAATGGCTGCTGCGCCGGAAATGGGGGATCGTGTGACGAGTTCTTCAATATTGAATGATGCGGAATTGAGCGGCGCGGGGAGAAGCTTACTAGATTCATCCCCTCTCCCCCTTGGGGGAGAGGGTGGCGCGCAGCGCCGAGTGAGGGGGCTCCCCCGTAGAGAGATGTCCGCCGGTTTACTCCTCGCATCCTTGTTCGTCTCCGCGCTCCCGGTGAGCGGCGCGACGTACCACCTGACTGTCGCGGGCCTGGGCGGCGAACCGGAGTATGAGCAGCAATTCGAATCCTTGGCCAAAGATCTGGACAAGGTGCTCAGGACCTCCGGCGTCGACGCGCATGTCGAAACGCTCGTGGGCAAAGAGGCCACGCGCGAGCGCCTGACCGAAAAGTTCGGCGTCATTTCGAGCCAAGCCCGGCCCGAGGACGAATTCGTACTCATTCTTATCGGCCACGGCTCGTTCGATGGCGTCGAGTACAAGTTCAATCTCATCGGTCCGGATGTCTCGGCGGAGGAACTGGCGCGGCTGTGCGATCGCGTGCCAGCCAAGCGGCAATTGATCGTCAACACAACGAGCGCCAGCGGCGGCTCTGTTCCGGCGCTTGAGCGGCAGGGAAGAGCGGTCATCGCCGCCACCAAGTCGGGGACTGAGAAAAACGCCACGGTCTTCGGCCGTTACTGGGTCGAGGCCCTGCACGACCCCGAGGCGGATGTCGACAAGAACGAAGCGATCAGCGCCCTCGAAGCCTTCCGGTACGCCGCACGTAAGACCGCGGCTTATTACGAATCTGAGAAACGCCTGGCCACTGAACACGCCATATTTGAGGACACGGGCAAAGGCGAGGCGGTGCGCGCGGCGGCGAGCGAGGGTGGTGAAGGATTGCTGCTCTCCAGCATCACGCTTGTACGATTCGGCTCCGCGGAGCGCGCCGCCAACGATCCCGGCAAGCACGCCCTGCTCGCCAAGAAAGAAGAGCTTGAACATCAGATCGATACCCTGAAGTATCAAAAAGCCGCGATGTCTGAGGACGATTACAAAAAGCAACTCACGGCCGCGCTCCTGGAACTGGCGCGCGTTCAGCAGGAGTTGGATAAATGATTGCGGTGCGTAGGGGCGGCCCTTGTGGCCGCCCTGAAACAAGTACGGCCCCAATCTGCGGAAAGGCCTCGCCTTTCCAGGCGGCGCAGCCGCTTTGGAGTGCGGCAGCTTGCTGCCGCTTTTCTGTCGCGAGCTTGCTCGCGCTTCGCCCGATGCGCGGCCAGCAAGCTGGCCTAACGAAAAGCGGCAGCAAGCTGCCGCACTCCAAAGCGATTGCAGCATTTTGGATGATGGCAGCGCTTGGTCTCAGTGTCGCCAAGTCCGCGACTCCGGCCGAGTGTCATGCTCTCACCAAACACGGCCGTCGGGAAGAAGCCCACGCGTGCTACCAATTGCTTTCCAGGGAGCGCGATCATTACCTCCGCGCCGAAGGTTTTTGGGGCCTGGGAATGTACCAGGATGCCAACAACGAGTTTCGCGAGGCGGCGGCCCAGGACGACCGCAATGCCAACTACCGCGTTCGCTGGGGACGGCTGATGCACGAGCGCTTCAACAATGTGGAAGCGGTGAAACTCTTTGAAGAGGCCTTGCAGCGAGACCCCAAGAGCGCACAGGCCTGCTTCGGCCTCGCTCTCGTCAGCGCCGACGGGTACGACTCGAAGGCCGTGAAGTGGGCCGCCCAGGCCCTCGCCCTGGACCCGCATCTGGCGGAAGCCCATGAGCTGATGGCAAGCCTCGCTCTCGAAGATTCGGATCGGGCGGAGGCGTTAAAGCAGGCCGACGCCGCACTGCAAATTTCCGCGGAGGCGCTCGATGCCATGGCCGTTCACGCGGCCGTTGAGGTCTTGGAGGACCGCTCGCCCGATGCCTGGCTCGCGAGAATCCGGCAAGTCAATCCAAGCTACGGTGAAGGCTCGGCGATTATCGCCCACCACTTGCTGCTGAACTACCGTTTCGAAGATGCCGTCGGCTACTACCGCAAGGCGGTCGATCTTGACCCGCAACTCTGGCCGGCGCGCTCTGCCCTGGGCGTCAATCTGATGCGCCTGGGAAAGGAAGACGAGGCCCGCCGCCAACTCGAGATGTGCTACGACAACGACTTTCGGGATGCAGCGACCGTCAACACGCTTCGCTTGTTGGACAGCTACAAAAACTTCGTCACCTTCAAGGACGGGGCCACGATCCTGAGACTGCACAAGAAGGAAGCCGAGTTGCTGCGCCCCTATTTCGAATCCCTTTTGCAGCGCGCCATGGCGACCTACGAGAAGAAATACCAGATGACGCTTCCGGGTCCCGTGCAAGTTGAGGCCTACCCGGACCATGATGACTTCGCAGTGCGAACCATGGGGATGCCGGGCCTGGGCGCCGAGGGAGTCACGTTCGGCGAGGTCGTGGCCATGGACAGCCCCTCCGCGCGCAAGCCTGGAGATTTTCATTGGGGCGCGACGCTATGGCATGAGCTGAGCCATGTCTACATCCTCACCGCGACGCACAGCCGCGTGCCGCGCTGGTTTACTGAAGGCCTGGCCGTCCACGAAGAGGCCGACGTGTCTCCGGAATGGAGCAGCCGCGTGACGCCCGACATCCTTGTGGCCTTGCGCGATAAGAAATTGCTCCCGGTCGCGCAACTCGACCGCGGTTTCGTTCGGCCGGAATATTCCGGCCAGGTGCTGGTTTCCTATTTCCAGGCCGGCCGCATCTGCGACTACATCCAGGGACGCTGGGGCGACGCGAAGCTGCTCGCGATGGTGCAGTCCTTCGCCAATCGGAAGACTACCTCCGAGGCGATCCAACAAGATCTCGGCATGTCACCTCAGGATTTCGACACGCAGTTTCAGGCGTGGCTCTATGCGGGCCTCGGCAAGACCGCCGCGGGCTTTGACAAGTGGCGGGAGAGCCTGAAGGCTCTCGCGGCATCCGCCAAAGCCGGCGATTACGACCAGGTGCTGAAGCAAGGCGAGGAAGTTCGCCGCATGTACCCGCAGTATGTTGAGGACGCGAACGCTTATGAGTTCCTTGCGGATGCGCATCTCGCCAAAGGGGAGAAACGAGCCGCCGCTCAAGCGCTGACAGAGTATGAAGAGGCCGGGGGACTCAGCCCGGTGACGCTCAAAGAGTTGGCCTCGCTCGAAGAGGATCTTGGGGAACCCAAGGAAGCCGCGGCCACACTGGATCGGATCAATTACATTAGCCCGCTTGACGAGGATTTACATCGCCGCCTCGGCAAGCTTTGGCTCGCGGAAGAAAATTATCCCGGAGCCATTCGTGAATACGGTGCGGTCGTGGCCATGCACCCGCTGGATACTTCGTCCGCCCAATTCAATCTGGCCCAGGCTTACTTCGCCGCCGGCCAGCGCGATAAAGCCCAGGAACACGTATTGGCCTCGCTGGAGGCAGCGCCCGGCTACCGCCCCGCGCAAAAACTGCTCTTGCAACTCCAGGATTCTACGAAAAGGTGAATGAATTATGGGGACTATCACAGACGTGCAACCGGATTTAGCCCAACTCAAGAGCCGGATCGAGCGCTTTCAAACCGTGCGAGACAACATTCTTTCCCAGGTCCGGGAGGTCATCGTCGGACAGGAGGAGGTGCTTGACCAGATCCTCATCGGCCTCTTCGTGGGAGGCCACTGCCTGATCACCGGGCTGCCCGGCACGGCCAAAACGCTGATGGTCCGCACCATCGCGCGGACGCTCGGCCTGGTCTTTACGCGCATCCAGTTCACGCCCGATCTGATGCCCTCGGATATTACCGGAACGGATATTATCGAAGAAGATCCGACCACCGGCCATCGCCGGTGGACGTTCGTCCAGGGTCCGATCTTCGGAAACATCGTCCTGGCGGATGAAATCAACCGTACGCCGCCCAAAACACAAGCCGCGCTGCTGGAAGCGATGCAGGAACTCTCCTGCACGGTGCGCGGCAACCACTATGCTTTGCCGTTGCCGTTTTTCGTTCTGGCCACTCAAAACCCCATCGAACTCGAAGGGACTTACCCGCTTCCCGAGGCGCAGCTTGACCGTTTCCTCTTCAACACCTTGCTCGGTTACCTGAGCGCCGAGGACGAGGCCAAAGTCATCGACCTGACGACGACCACACGGGTGCCGAAGGTGGAGTCGGTGACTAACGCGGAGGAAATACTCGAGTTCCAGGGCCTGGTGCGCATGGTGCCCATCGCGGATTCGCTCGCGCGATACGTGGTCAGCCTGGTGCGCGCCACGCGCCCCAAGAGCGGAACGGCGCCGGACTTCGTCAAGAAATACGTCAACTACGGGGCCAGCGTGCGCGCTGCCCAGTTCATTGTGCTGGCGGCCAAAGCGCGCGCCCTCGCGCACCGGCGCTACCACGTGACTTACGATGACGTGCGGTCGCTGGCCACACCGGTACTCCGACACCGGATCCTCCTGAATTTCCATGCCGAGTCGGACCGCATCGATTCGGACGAAATCCTGCACCGCCTGCTCGAACAAATGCCGCCTCCGGCGGGAGGTTAAGCGTGCAACGATTCATCGACCCGGAGGTGTTGGGCGGCATTTCCGGATTAGATCTGATCGCCAAGACCGTGGTGGACGGCTTCATCGCCGGACTGCATCGCTCGCCGAACTTCGGCTTCAGCCAGGAGTTTGCAGAATACCGCGCCTACACGGCCGGCGACGACCTGCGCCACATCGACTGGAACGTCTATGCCCGCACGGAGCGGGCCTACCTGAAACGTTATCGGGGAGAAACCAATACGTTGCTGACGATTCTCCTCGACGCGAGCAACTCCATGAAGTATTCCTCGCACGGGGTGAGCAAATCAGAATACGCTCGTTTCGCAGCGGCGGCGCTGTTTTATCTCACCACCCAGACCCAGCGCGACGCCGCCGGCTTGATCGTTTTCGACGACGAGGTCCGCAACTACATTCGGCCCTCCAACCGCCAGGGACAATTCCACCGGCTCTTGAGCGGCCTCGAACAAGCTGAGCCCGGCGCAAAAACAAACTTCGGCAAAGCGCTCGAGCGCTTCCTGGAAGTCTTCCGCAAGCGCGGGGTGGTGATTGTTATTTCGGACTTTTATGAAGCCCCGGAACTGATCATCAAGTCACTCGAGCCCTTGCGATTTCGCGGCAATGAAGTGCTTCTGTTTCATGTCCTCGATCCGGAAGAAGTTCGCCCACACTTTCGCGGGCCCACCACCTTGATTGAAATGGAGACGCAGGAGTCCCTCGAAGTGAGCCCCGAATACGCTCGGCTCGAGTACACGAAGAAGATCGACGCGCACATTGCGGCGCTGCGCGATGGCGCCCGCGGTTCCGGGATGGACTACCACCTTTTGGTGACAGACAGGCCGCTGGACGGCGCGCTGCGGGAATACCTGGCGATCAGGCAAGGAAAGTGGTGAATCCTGTCTGGAGTGCGGCAGCTTGCTGCCGCTTTTCGTCAGGCCAGCTTGCTGGCCGGGCATCGGTAGCACCGCGTACACATTGGGGCTGACCCCACAACGCAGAGAGAGGCGCGAGCAAGCTCGCGCGAAAGAAAAGCGGCAGCAAGCTGCCGCACTCCAAAATGGAGACGGTGAATGGGTTTTCTATCCCCATGGTTCCTGGCGGCTGCGGCTCTGGCGGGCCTGCCGGTATACCTTCACCTGCTTCGCCGCCACCAGTCGGAAGCGCAGCCGTTCAGCTCGCTGATGTTCTTCGAGCGGCGCACACAGAGTTCCATCAAGCACCGCCGCCTGCGCCACCTGCTCTTACTGTCGCTGCGCATCGCCATGCTGTTATTACTGGCGCTGGTATTTGCAAACCCCTTCATCAACCGGCCAGTTGCCGGCATGGTGGGAAACAAGCTGCTGGTGCTGGTCATCGATAACTCTTTCAGTATGCGGGCGGGATCGCGCCTGGCGGACGCCAAGCGGGAGGCGCTGAGAGTGATCGAGTCGCGGAACCCTTCGACGCGCGCCCAAGTCATGGTGCTTGGACCACAGCTTCGTGCGCTGACGGCCGAGACCCAAGACACAGGCGAACTCCGCCAGGCGGTCAATAGCGTAGCGCCGGGAGACGCGCGCGCCAGCTTCGGCGAAGTCGCTCGCGGGGTTCGCTCCCTTGCGGAAGCAGTCTCCATCCCCATCGAGGTCCACCTCTTCAGCGATTTACAGAAATCCGGCATGCCGGCAAGCTTCCAGGAAATGGCCCTGCCGCCGAACGCGACGCTTGTGTTACATCCAGTGGCGAAGGAGGCGACGCCCAACTGGACCGTGGAAAGCGTGAGCGCACCGGCCCAGGTGTGGGACCCGAAGAAGGCGCGCGTCCAAGCTGTGATCGCGGGTTTCCACACTCCCGCGGCCGCCCGCACAGTTTCCCTGGTTGTTAACGGCAAGAGCATCGCCACGCGCAGCGCTACGGTGCCCGCGAGCGGCCGCGCCACGGTTGAGTTCGACTCGTTGGATGTGCCCTACGGCTTCAGCCGTTGCGAGGTGAGCATCGATTCCGCAGACACACTTCCAGCGGACGACCGTTTTATGTTTTCCGTCGAGCGTTCTGACCCGCGCCGTGTTCTGTTTATTCACGAACCTAACGACACGCGTTCTCCGCTTTACTATGGCTCGGCGTTGGCCTCGGCGGCGGAGGGAGTCTTCGCGCTGGAAGCCCGCAGCGTAGACCAGGCGTCGAACCTGCAGCCCTCTCAATATGCCTTCGTCGTTTTGTCCGACCTGCCGTCGCTGCCCCCGGCCTTAGAGCAAAGCCTTCTCGACTATGTGCGAGGCGGCGGAAGCGTCTTCGTCGCGGTGGGAGCGTCGGCAGCACGGCGGCCACGCATCCCCGTTTTCGGTGAAAGCATCCAGGGCGTCCGCAATTACACCGACTCGTCGCAGCGTTTCCTGACGGTAGGCGAAGCCGATCCCACGTATCCCTCGCTCGCCAAGTCCGACCGCTGGGCGAATGTGGAATTCTATTTTGCCGCTGCTGCCGACACGACGGGAGCGCGGGTTGTGGCGCGGCTCACCGACGGGACGCCTTTGCTGGCGGAGAAAAAGCTGGGCGAGGGACGTGTGTTGCTGTTTACCTCAGGCCTTGACAACCTGACGAACGACTTTCCGTTGCATCCCATCTTCGTCCCCTTTGTCGAGCAGACGGCGCGGTATCTTTCCGGTATGCGGCAAAGGATCGGCTCAACCGTGGTTGATTCATTCTTCGAATTGCGCGCCGACAAGGACCGGGCGGCAGGCGTGGAGGTTGTGGACCCCGAGGGTCACCGGCCACTTTCCCTCAATGAGGCCGCCACTTCTTCAACGTTTCAATTGAGCAAGGCGGGCTTTTACGAAATGCGCCTCGCCAATGGCCGCCACGAGGTCATCGGAGTGAACGCAGACCGCCGTGAGTCCGACCTCGGCGTCATGAGCGAGGACGTCTTGGCACTTTGGCGCGGCAAACAGGGTCCAATCTCTCAACCGGCCGCCGCAGCAAGCCTGACGCAAGAACCGGCGAAGCCTTTCAGTCTCTGGTGGTATTTCATGCTGCTGCTCCTGGCCGGGGCCGCAGCGGAGTCGTTGGTGAGCGATCGCTATTTAGGCAAGCTGCGGGAAGAATCCTAAACGAATGGGGCCCCCCAAGTGAGTCCGTGTGAGAACTCGATTCAGGCTGTCATTCCGAGCGCAGCGAGGAATCTCGCCCTGAGTGCTTTCAAGGCAGTGCGAGATTCCTCGTCGCCTTGGGCTCCTCGGAATGACACGCGAGCCTAGGGTCTCAGGAAGACTCGAGGGCAGAGAGTTGAATTTCCAAGGAAGGGCTCCGCCGGCAGGAGGAACCATGAATGCACGGGAGCAACTCGCGTCCTACCTGAAGATGCTGCAAAGGCGCCTGCGCCTGGGCACGCTGTTACGGGGCGTGGCCGCGTTGCTGGCGGTCGCCTTGACGGCCACGCTCGTCCTGGTGCTGATCACGAATGCCTTTGGCTTCTCCGATTCGAGCCTTTTCGCCGCTCGGATTGCGCTCGTCCTCGCTCTCGCCACCGTCGTCGGTTACGGTGTGGCGCTGCCTTGGCGGGCGCTGAACGACCGGCGGGCAGCCCGCAAAGCTGAAGCTGCCTTCCCGCAGTTCGATCAACGCCTGGTGACCTTCGCCGAGCGCGACCGGGGCGGGCGCGATCCTTTCCTCGAATTATTGGCCGCAGACACACTTCAGGTGGCAAAATCCGCCCAGCCGGAATCCTTAGTTCCCAAAGGCAAGCTTCTGGCCTGGATCGCGAGCGGGGGAACAGCCCTCGTCTTGCTTGTGTGGATGATCGCCGCCGGGCCCGGCTTCCTTGGCTATGGCGCTGCGCGATTGTGGGCCGGCTCGCTGCAACACACCGCCCCCTTTTACGACATTCGAGTGAGCCCCGGTAACGCTGCGGTGCGCCGCAGCGCCAACCAGTTGGTGACGGCGCAGGTGATCGGACGCCAAGTGGAGAGCGCCCGTCTTTACGCCCGCTACCAGAGCGCCTCGAAGTGGGAAGAGGTTACGATGCAACGGCAGCCCGCCGGGAACGGTTTTCAATTCCTTTTCGCGGGGCTTCCCGAGAGTGTCGACTACTACATTGAAGCCGGACCCTTCCGCTCGCGGAATTTCAAACTCCGGGTTGTCGACCTGCCCGCGGTCAAGCAGATCCGCGTGACCTACCATTTCCCAGGCTGGACAGGAATGAAAGATTCCGTGGAGGAGCACGGCGGCGACCTTCGCGCCCTGGAGGGCACCGAGGCGCGGCTCAACATCCTCCTCAGCCAACCTGTGGCGCATGGTTTTCTGACCCTCGACGGCGGAAAGCAGATCGACCTTGCCGACGCCGGTCACAATTCGTATAACGGTGCAGTCACCATCGAGAAGGACGGGATGTATCACGTCGCCGCGCTCGACCAAGGTCAGACGGTGCGCCTCTCGGAGGACTTCTTCATCGAAGCGCGCAAGGTGAACCCTCCGATGGTGCGCATCACGCGGCCCGCCGGCGAATATCACGCCAGCCCGATCGAAGAGGTTACTATCTCCGTCCAGGCTGACGATGAGTTCGGCCTCAACGCTTTGGCCCTTCACTATTCGGTTAACGGAGGGCCTGATCAGACAAGCAGTTTGCTGAAGCAGAAGGGCGCCAAACAGGCGGAGGGTTCCACCACCCTGGCGCTGGAGGACTTCAAACTTGTTCCGGGCGACCTGGTGAGTTTGTATGCCAGTGCCAAGGACGCGCGCGCCGAATCCCGCACCGATATGATGTTTATCCAGGCTGAGCCATTCTCCCGTGACTACTCGCAATCTCAAATCATGGGCGGCGGTGGTGGCGGGATGGGGAATTTCCAGGAGCAGATTTCCCAGCGCGAGAAGGAAATCATCGCTGAGACCTGGAAGCATGAACTCGAGAAGACCGCCTCTCCGCAGGACCTCACCGAAGCGGCGAAGTTCCTTTCCGGCGTGCAAGCCAAGCTTCGTGACCAGGCGCTGTCGCTGGCGGGGCGTCTCGAGCGGCGCGAGCTGACGGAAGAAAACGCGGAGTTCAGCAGTTTTCAAAAGGATATGGGCGACGCCGCCAAGGCGATGGACCCCGCAGCCAAAGCTCTGCAACAACAGAAATGGAGGGAGGCGATGCCCCAGGAGCAGAAGGCCCTGCAATCCCTGCTGCGGGCGGAAGCGACCTTCCGCCAAATCGAAGTGGCCTTTGGCAGCGTCGGAGCCGGAGGCGGCGGGGCAGGCTCAGGGCGCGACCTCGAGAGCCTCTTCGATCTCGAGCTGGATACGGAGAAGAACCAGTTCGAGACCGAACAAACGGCGGGCTCCGCCGATCAGCGCAGCGATCAGATCGACAAGGCGCTACAGAAGCTCGACGAGTTGGCCCGCCGCCAGCAGCAGTTAGCCCAGCAGCCGCGCAATCAGCAGGATTTCCAGTCGCGCTGGCAGCAGGAGATGCTGCGCCGCGAAGCGGAAAAGCTGCAAGAGCAGATGGCGCAGATGGCGCGCAATGGTTCGCAGCAGGGCGCTTCAAGTTCGCAGCAGAGTGCTTCGGGACCTCAGCAGGGCAACTCAGGTTCGCAGCAGAGCGGATCAGGATCGTCCAGCCGGTCATCCTCCAGGGGTGGGCAGAGCGGTACGGATACGAGCATCCAGCAAGCCCTCGAACGCCTCCAACAGGCCAATGACGACATGCGCCGCGCCGCCTCACCCGGACAAAGCGGGGCCGACGCGCGCCGCGCCGCCGACCGCCTCCGCGAAGCTTCCGACCTGCTCAATGGTTTGCGGGGGCAGGACGCTTCCCAGCAACTCGATTCGCTGGCTCGCGAGGGCGGGCGATTGAGCGGCGAGCAGCGCGATCAGGCGGAGCGCATGCGGCGTGCATTCGATCCCGCGGCGGCTGCCAAGCGCTCGGCACAGGGCTCGTCTGAGGCGTCACTTGCGGAAATGGAAAAGCTTGCCGGCGACCGTCAGCGCCTTGCCGATGACCTCGCCAACCTCGAAAAGCAGATGCAGGACGCCACACGCAGCCTCGCCTCTGCGGATCGCGCCGCGGCCACGAAGCTGCGCGATGCTCTGGCCGGCATGGACGAATCCAACCTCCAGGCCAAACTCGAACGGAGCGCGGAGATGATCCGTCGGGGCATGGATCCTAATGCCAATCCCAGCGAAGCTGCCATCAACTCCGGCATCGAACGCCTGAACGAACAACTGCGCCAGGCCCAGCAGTCACTCGGGAATGGTCAGCAGAATCCGGAAGAGGCGCTGGAACATATGGCGCGCCTGCGAAGCCAAATCGATATGCTGACGCGAAATCCGGGCGGCCAAGCCGGACAAGGTGGGGATCGTTCCGCGCAAGTGGGTGAACGCGGAGGGCAAGGTGGCGAGCCTGGTGGGCAGCAACAAACCGGTGATCGGGCCGCGGGCGGCGATTTGCGCAATGGAGTCGCCGGCGGAAACTCTAACGGGGGCCGCTGGGACGGCGATCGCTTCTACGGCGGATACGATCCCGGCAGCTTCACGAAAGCGCAAGGCACGGAGCGTAAACCCGTACCCATTACTCAGGCTGACATCGAGCGCGCTTACCAGGAGGCGCTGCGGGACTTGAATGCGTTGCGACAGACGGTTCGCAGCGAGCCCGGACCGCTTGGCGACATCAAAGATCTGCAGCGTGAACTCGACCACCTGGACCCGCGGCGCTTCCCCGGCAGCCCCGCCATGCTGCAGGAACTCCACTCCCAAGTATTGACCAGCATGGATAAACTCGAGTTGCAGCTCCGCCGCGCGATGGACGATAAGCAGTCAGGGCAGGTTCGAACCGGCGACGCGCAGCGCGTGCCCGATGGCTATCAAGATTCAGTGGCGGACTACTTCCGCCGCTTGAGCAAGCCCAACCCGTAGGGTCGACCTGCTTTCCGAGGTTTGCGGCTTCACAGGCTGGTCAGAAACCCACGAACACTGTCATTCTGAGCGAAGCGAAGAATCTCAGCAGTTGTATTGTTAACGAAATACAGAGATCCTTCGTCGCCAGCGGCTCCTCAGGATGACACTCAAGACGGTTTTTCCGCAGACTGTTTGAGCGTTTGGGGCGGAGTTTCAAACGAGGCTCCCCGCTCGCCGGCCATGCGTGAGTCAGTCCGATCCCGACCCCCAGCACCTGCGCGTGCTCGGGGACCTTCTGCCGCGGCTCATCGCCCGACCTCTAACCAGCCGAGCCTCTAAACGTAGAACTCCGCCATTGGAATACCTGCAGCATTCGGGCATGCCTCTTGCTCGACAAGCACAATGTTGCGTCGCGGCTCGGACTGAGCACGGCAGAAAACAAGGCCCGATGAAAAAAAGAGGTGTATAGTTGTGGGGTCAGAGCTCCCAAAAACAAGATCTCAGTTCCGAGCACTCCTGGGCACGCTACGCGAATTCTCAAGAAATGGAGGAATTGGTATGAATCCTCGACGCATATCTGCTCCAGCGCTTCTCGTTGTTTTGACCGCCGCGGTTTTAGCCGCGCCAGGCGAGCAAACGTTGAACGGAGCCGGAAAGAAGCCTGTCGATCCTGGAGTGCGGATCGGCTCGCCGGGGGCCGGCGGGCCTCTCGCTAACCTGACCGCAGACGAGACTGCGTTTTTCCAGGACGGCGCGTCTCGTTTTGCAGAAGTTGAGGTGGTTCGAGGAGGCGCCAATAACGGATTGGGGCCGCGCTTCAACTCGAACCAGTGCCTTTCCTGCCACTCCCAGCCAGCTCCTGGCGGTACGAGCCCGGCCGAGAACCCTTTGATTCAAGTGGCCACGCTCAACGGGGCCAAGAATGTGGTGCCCTGGTTCATCGCGCCCAATGGCCCAGTCCGCGAAGCTCGATTCAGGCTGAATCCGGATGGAACCAACGACGGCGAGGTGCACGCCCTCTTCGTCATCACCGGACGCACGGACGCCCCGGGCTGCAATATCGCCCAATTCAACTTCCTGCCTGCTGGTAACCCGATCACAGGACAGCATGGGAATCCGAACATCATCTTTCGCGTTCCGACGCCGGTTTTCGGGGCGGGGCTCATCGAAGCGATTCCCGACTCGGCCATTCTCGCGAACCAGAAGGCCAACGCGTCGGAGAAGGGAGAGTTGGGCATCTCCGGCCATGCTAACGCCCACCTGAGCGGCAACGCGAACATCAGTGCCAACGATGGAACGATTACCCGCTTTGGATGGAAAGCCCAGAACAAATCCCTGCTCATGTTCGCGGCGGAAGCCTACAACGTTGAGATGGGCATCTCGAACCAACTGTTCCCCCAAGAGCGCGATGAGACACCTGGCTGTCTCTACGTCGCTTCGCCTAATGACACGCTCAATTTCACGGCTACGCCCACCAGCAACCCCAATATCAATACTGCCACCATCTCCGACATCGAGGCGTTTGCCGACTTCATGCGCATGCTGGCTCCGCCTGCTCCCGCGCCCGGCACACCCTCCGCGGCGAACGGGCGCACCAATTTTATGAAGATAGGCTGCGCGCAATGCCACACGCCTTCCTTCACGACCGGCGCGAGCATTGCCAGCGGCTCCTCGAAGGTCCCAAGTGCGGCTCTCTCTGGTCAGCAAGTGAATCTCTTCTCCGACCTTCTCGTCCACCACATGGGGAAGGGCCTCGCGGACGGCATAACACAAGGGAGCGCCGGCCCTGATGAGTTCCGAACCGCGCCGCTGTGGGGTGTTGGGCAGCGCATCTTCTTCCTTCACGACGGTCGCACGACCGATCTGGTGGAGGTGATCGAGGACCACAAAAGCCCGGGCAGCGAGGCCGATAAGGTTGTTGACCGATTCAATCGGCTGAAGACACAGGAGAAGCAAGACATCATCAATTTCTTGCGGTCACTTTAGGGGCAATGGAACGAACCGTCCCGCCTGTCGTGCTCCTGAACAGGCCTCTGGCGCGAAAGAGACAAATAGATATGCCACTGATTAACCTTCACAAAACCAATGAGGCGGGAGAGGATGCGGGCGTCCTCTCTGTTAATAGCGACCAAATTGTTGCAACTGCTACCGCCCAGGGAGCGACCGAGCTTGAGATTGCCGACGGACACACTCGGCGGGTAAAGAATTCTCCCGAGGATGTTGACTCGTTGATCAAAAATTCTGCATGAGATGCTGTGAAGAAACCCGGAAGGTGTCATCCTGAGCTCAGCGAAGGATCTCTGCAGTTGTTCGTAGATCATTGAATCATGGGATACTGCGGAGATCCTTCGCTGCGCTCAGGATGACAGCCATCACGCTCCACGGGTGGGCGCCACGACTAGATTTTGCGGCGCGGCTTCTGTTTCGCGGAGATCGATCGAATTACCAGCTTGCCCTTGCCGCCCACGGGTAACGGCGTCTCGCCCTGGGCAATCGCGGCGGCTATCAGGTCCTCTACCTCGGGGCGAGCCAACGTAGCTGCCGACTCGAGCCGGATGAAACGGTTTTGGGAGCCGCTGCCGAGGAGCAACTTGTGCGGATCGGGCAGAGTCGCTCCGTAATAGAACGACAGTCCAACTCCGTTCGCGGCGGCGGCGAGAGAGACGATGCAATCGGAAGGCCGCCCGGTCGAACTATACCCGATAACAAAGAAGTTGTAGTTATCGTAAACCAATTCATGGGCGGTGGGTAGCCGCTTGCGCAATGCTCTCCGCACAGAACGGATCAGGGCGGCGTTGTGCGAGTCGAACTTATCGATGAACCCTTCGAGTTGTTGCGCGGGTGAGGCGCTGGCTTGCGAAGCTGCTTTGCTGTTGGTCTTCATGCGATCTTCTCCACTCCACAAGATCTCTTCTATCGGCCCACCGCTCATCTCAGCACAAAGTTCCGGGCACCCGCGGTACTGGCCAGCTTGATTGCTGCTTTGCGTAATTGTGGCGAACAGATTCCCTGCCAGCTAGTATAGCCTCACAAATCGCTTCGCAGAAGCCCCATGCCTGCCGGTGCGAAAAAAGCCGTGCCTTCAACGCGGCTGACCTGCTAAACTAAAACAAGCGATTCCCTGGGGTTCACAAGGCGCAATAAGTGTCGGGGGGCGGGAAGGTGCGAATGCAGCTCAATTCGTATCAAACCGATGGTTTCTATGACGAAGTATTCGACGCCGAGTGCAAGGCGCGCCCGGAAGCCCGCCTGTTGCTTGAAACCATTGAGTCGCTCGCGGACGGTGAGCTTTTGCGGTGCCAGCGAGCAGCCGAAACCCTCCTCCTGCAAATGGGGATTACGTTCAACGTCTACGGGGATTCGGCGGGCACGGAACGGATCTGGCCCTTCGATCTGATTCCTCGCATTGTCCGCGCCGAAGAATGGGATTGGATCGAGCGGGGCCTCAAGCAGCGTATCCACGCCCTCAACGAATTCATCGACGACATCTACCACGACCAGAAGATCTTGAAAGACAAGATCATCCCTGAAGAGATCATTCAGTCGGCCGCATTTTTCCGCGACCAGTGCCGCGATATCAATCCTCCGGGCAGAGTCTGGTGCCACATCTCCGGCACGGACCTGGTTCGCCACTCCGATGGCCAAATCTACGTTTTGGAAGACAATCTCCGCGTGCCCTCGGGTGTGTCCTACGTGCTCGAGAACCGCGACATGATGAAGCGTACTTTTCCTCATGTCTTCGCGGGGCTGCACGTTCGCCCGGTGGACGATTACCCGAGCAGGCTGCTGGAAACTCTCGAGGCGATCGCCCCGCCCCGCGCGGGCGCAAAGCCTACGGTGGTGCTGCTCACACCTGGCATATACAACTCGGCCTATTACGAACACAGCTTTCTGGCGCAGAGGATGGGGATACAAATGGTCGAGGGCCGCGACCTGGTGGTGCATGAGGGTTGGGTCTCGATGCGCACCACGAAGGGATTGCGACGCGTGGATGTGATCTATCGTCGCATCGACGACGACTTCCTGGATCCAAAAACTTTCCGCCCCGATTCTCAGCTCGGTGTTCCGGGACTCATGGATGTCTATCGGGCCGGCCACGTCTCTTTGGCCAACGCCCCCGGCAACGGTGTGGCCGACGATAAAGTGATCTACTATTATGTGCCGGACATCATCCGCTACTACGAAGGCGCTGATCCCATATTGCCCAACGTCCCCACCTTCGTTTGTTGGCGCGACGCGGACCGCCAGCATGTGCTCCAGAACCTCGACAAGCTTGTGGTGAAGGCGGCCAATGAAGCGGGTGGATACGGAATGCTGGTGGGACCGCACTCGACGACGGCGCAGCGCGAGGAATTTGCGGCCCGGATTAACGCCAAACCGCGGAACTACATTGCGCAGCCGACGCTGGCCCTCTCGCGCGTTCCGACGCTCGTGGAGGATCATCTGGAAGGCCGGCACGTGGATTTACGCCCCTACATTCTCTACGGCAAGGAGATTTATGTCCTGCCCGGCGGGCTGACCCGGGTAGCATTGCGTAAGGGTTCGCTGGTGGTCAATTCCTCGCAAGGTGGTGGGAGCAAGGACACCTGGGTACTCGCGCCGGCGCAAGAAGGAGCCACGCATGAGCAGTGAAGCCGCGCCGCTCCTGAGTCGGGCGGCAAACGCCGTGTACTGGATGGCGCGCTACATCGAGAGGGCAGAAAATGTGGCCCGCTTCATCGATGTAAACCTGCATCTGCAACTCGATTTGCCTCTCGAACCCGCCCACCAGTGGCAACCCCTGATTGACACCAGCGGCGACGCCGCAGTGTTTCGTGAGCGGTACGGCAATGCCGACAAGCGCAGCGTGATCAGGTTCTTGGTTCTCGATGGCGATAACCTGAATTCTGTAATCTCCTGCCTGCGCGCTGCCCGCGAGAACGCGCGCTCGATTCGCGAGATCATTTCCTCCGAGATGTGGGAGCAGGTCAACAGCCTGTACCTGAGAATTCAATCCCAGATGTCGCTCGCGGAGTCAGAGCGGCTGGCCGAACTCTTGCGCGGCATTCGCCTGGGCTGCCACATGTTTGAAGGAATCACCGACGCCACCATGAGTTACAACGAGGCCTGGCATTTCCTGCGCTTGGGAAGGCAACTCGAGCGGGCCGACAAGACCTCTCGCATTCTGGATGTGAAGTACTTCATGTTGCTCCCCTCCGCGAACGCCATCGGCACGCCCTATGATGACATTCACTGGTCGGCGGTCTTGAAATCGGTCAGCGGATTCGAGATGTACCGGAAGAAGTATGGCCGGATCATCCCCCGCAATATCGTAGAATTCCTGATCCTTGACCGCGAGTTCCCCCGCACCATCCGCCACTGCCTACGCGAGGCCGATGAATCGCTGCACGCGATTACCGGCACGCCGCTGGGCTCGTGTGAGTGCCCTGCGGAATGTTCCTTGGGCGCGCTTCGCGCCGAACTCGACTACATTTCCGTCAGCAAGATTGTCAAAGATGGACTTCACGAGTATTTGGACGCCTTGCAAGCTCGCATGAATGCCATCGATGACAACCTGACCCGCGACTTCTTCGCTGGGGAATCAGTCTCCGAGGCACCCCCGGAAGAGGAGGTCTCGCCATCAAGAGCGTACAGGTGAGCGACACCTCACAGGCAGCGAACCCTACCCCGGCGGAGGAGTTGCGATACGCTCCCGTTAATGGCTACTGGGACGAGGCCGTGCTGCCCTCCGGTTTGCCGCGCCGCCCTTGGCGCCGCCTCGCCGCCGCAATCCGCCACATAGGATTCCGGCAGTTTAACAGCCACTGGCAATCCGGCGTGCAACTGATCCGGGAAACCGGCGCCTCCAACAACATTGCAGGCGATCCGTGGGGCGATGAGCGCACTTTGACTCTGGACCCCATACCCTTGCTGATTGCGGATAACGAATGGCAGCAAATTGAACGGGCCGTCAACCAGCGTGCGGCATTACTGAACGCGATTCTGCTCGATATTTACGGCAAACAAAAACTGCTGTATGAGCACTTCCTTCCTCCGGCGCTGGTCTTCGACAATCCACAGTTCCTCCGGCCTTGCTTTGGATTTACACCGCCCGCAGGCGTGCACTTGCACACTTACGCTGCGGATCTGGCCCGGTCGCCTGACGGCCGCTGGTGGGTGATTGCCGACCGCGCTCAGGCGCCCTCCGGAATGGGATACACTCTGGAAAACCGCCTGGTGAGCGCGCGCGCTTTGCCCGGTGTCTTCAGCCAACACCGGGTTCGGCAACTGGCGCGATTCCTGGACGTGCGCCGTAATGCGCTCTTCTCACTGGCGGCCAGGCACAGCGATCATCCTCGCGGAGTAGTGCTTACTCCGGGACTGCACACGGACGCTTATTTCGAGCATTCGCTTCTGGCAGGGAATTTCGGGGTGCCCCTGGTTCAAGGGGACGACCTGACGGTCCGTGAAGGCCGGGTTTATTTGAAGACCTTAGCGGGCTTAGAACCTGTCGATTTGATGGTGCGCTGTTTTGAGGATGCATTCTGCGATCCCCTCGAACTGCGCGGAGATTCGTTGCTGGGCGTGCCCGGCCTTGTCGACGTGGCTCGCAGCGGCGCGGTGGTGATTGACAATGCTCTCGGCAGTGGGTTGGTGGAAGGGGCCGCCTTCCTGGCGTTCCTCCCGGGGCTTTGCCGGCTACTACTTGGCGAAGATCTACACATGCCTTCGGTGGCCACCTGGTGGTGCGGACAGGAGAGCCCTTGCCAATACGTGCTCGAACATCTCGATGATCTGGTGGTCAGGCCTGCCTCCTCCAGTTTCGGCCAACAGCCGGAGTATCCAGCATCCTTGGGCGAGGTAGGACGTGAAACGCTGATTGCGAGAATCAAAGCACACCCTGAGCGATACGTAGCGCAAGAAGAGCTTGCGCTTTCAACGGCGCCTTCCCGCACAGAAACAGGATTGGCGCCTCGTCACATCATCCTGAGAGTTTTTGCTGCCTGGGACGGCCAGTCTTACAGTGCGATGCCTGGCGGCTTGGCGCGGGTTACCACCGAATCATCCTCCCAGCGGCTTCCTCTGCGCCTGGGAGGCGTTTGTAAAGACACGTGGGTTCTCGGGAACAAAGAAGAATCTTCACCGGAGCCCGCCATGCCTGCCGTGTTGATCGGCGACTACGCCGGTCGAGGTGCACTTCCGAGCCGGGTGGCCGACAATCTCTTCTGGCTCGGCCGCTACACGGAGCGGGTGGAAGCCAATGTTCGGCTTTTCCGCGCCTTGTTACCCGCGCTCTCCGCGGAGGAAGACCTCGGGCGCGCAGTGACTCTTGACAGCGCGGTCGCTCTCCTCGCGGGGCTGGGTTTTCTGCCGCCGGAGGACGCCGCGTCGTCGCTCGCCGAGCGGCGCTGGCGCGTGCAGCGTTTTCTCACCGAGATCGTCTACGACCCCTCCCGGATTTCCAGCCTGGGATGGAATCTCAAGCAGATGCGAAGGGTGGCCCGGCAATTGAAGGAACGGCTCTCCAGCGACACCTGGTATGCGCTGCGGCGCCTGGATGCGGAGTTCTCAAGCGCCGTGCCCGTCAATCCGGAGCACAGGTATATCGCCCAATTTGATGTTCTCGATCGCGCCGTCATGACGCTCTCCGCCTTGTCCGGCTTGCTGATGGAAAACACCACCCGCGGCGAGGGCTGGCGCTTCGTGGACGTTGGGCGCCGGCTGGAGAGAGCTCTGCAATTGGCGGAGTTGCTGCGCGTTGCGGTGGTGGAAGTCCCGCCCGCCACCCAACCCTACCTCCAGATTTTGCTTCAGGTGGCGGACAGCTCGATTACCTACCGCACGCGCTATCTCAGTCTTCTCAGAATCGACCTGGTGTTGCAACTACTGTTGGTGGATGAGTTGAATCCCCGCTCAGTCGGTTTCCAGTTAGCTGCCCTGGTTGATCAATTCGATTCTCCAGGCGACCGCAACGACCCCGAGCGCCGCCGGCTGGAAGAGATGGCGGCCCGAACGCTCAGTGATGTCCGCGCAGTGTCCACATCCAGGATCGCCCAGCGCGACAGTGAGGGAAGGTTTGCGGCGTTGGAAGTGATTCTCCGGCAGATCAAGGCTAACTTATACGAATTCTCCGAGGCCTTGACCGGGCTTTATTTGAGCCCGGCCAAGGCCTCGCGCCTGACCGCGTCCTGGTGATGTAGAATGCTCTACCGGATCACACATTCAACTCGATACGCTTACGCGTCGCCCGTGACGCAGTGTTACAGTGAGGCGCGTCTGACTCCGCGGGCGATGCCTTCCCAACGAGTTCTCGAGCATCAACTGCACGTTGATCCGCTTCCGGCTTACCTGCACAATCACAAAGATTATTTTGGCAACGCCGTAGCCAGCTTTGCGGTTTTTGAGAAGCATGCGCGCTTTGAGGCAACCGCCTCGAGTGTTGTTGAACTCGAGCCGCAAAGTAGGGAACCTCGCACGTCCCCCCCGTGGGAAGTCGTGCGCGATACGCTGGCCCGGCCGCTTGATCCGGATTCCACTGCCGCGTCAGAGTTTCTTTTCGATTCCCCTTACGTTTCCGCACACAAGGATTTGCAGGAATATGCCTGCCCTTCTTTCACGCCCGGCCGGCCGCTGCTAAGTGGGCTCGAAGAACTCACCGGCCGCATCCATGACGATTTCATCTATCAGCCCCAGTCCACGTCTATAGATACGCCTCTGCTTGAAGTACTTCATAACCGCCGGGGCGTGTGCCAGGATTTTGCTCACCTCATGATCGGCGTCCTTCGTTCGCTTCGCCTGGCGGCGCGATACGTGAGCGGCTACATTCGCAGCGGCGCGGAGTTCCAGGGCGCCGCAGCCTCGCACGCCTGGGTGTCGGTGTTCGATCCAGCAAACGGGTGGTTGAGTTTTGATCCCACGAATCACCTGATCCCGTCTGAAGGCCACATTACCTTGGCTTGGGGGCGCGATTACGGGGATGTAACGCCGATGAAGGGTCTGACGCTGGGCGGTGGCGGGCAGTCGGTGGAAGTAGAAGTCGGCGTTTTGCCTCTCGAGCAGGGCCCCCCCTAGCAGGCTGTGAACCTCAGTTAATGAAGGTACCGGCTGCAGGCCCCCTCTCCACCGAGGGGGGGAGGGGCGAAAAACACTGATATTGACGCCCTCGCCCCTTTGGGGGAGAGGGCGGCGCGCAGCGCCGGGTGAGGGAGTTCCTCCGTCAGAGTATTGTGCAGTCATCAGTAGGGTGGCTCATCACGGCAACCCTTGAGGCATTCTGCCCAGCCCTACTCATAGCGCAGCGCCACCAGCGGATCGGTCTTCGTCGCCCGGCGCGCAGGAATTGAACAAGCTGCCAGCGCAACCAGAACCAACAGCCCCGCGACCGCCGCAAAACTCACGGGATCGTGAGTGCTCACTCCGAAGAGCATATTGGCCATGAGGCGTGTAAGCCCAAAAGCGGCGACCAGGCCGACCGCGACACCTGTCAGCGCCATCTTCACTCCGTCCCCGAGCACCATTCGCAAAACCGCCATCCGGTCCGCTCCGAGCGCCATGCGGATGCCGATCTCGTGGGTTCGCTGGCTATTGATATACGAAACGACGCCGTAGACTCCGACGCAGGCCATAATCAAAGCGAGGCCGGCGAAAACTCCGAGAAGCACCATCGCGAAGCGCCGAGCGGCGAGCGAGCCGGAAACGATTTCGTCCATCGTCCGGATGTTGTACATCACTTGCTCGCCGTTGACCTGGTGCAGGGCGTGGCGCAGAGAAGCGATTTGCGCGAGCGGCGATCCCGCGGTGCGAAGCGCGATCCCGGTGTACCCGGCGAGCAGAGGCACGAACTTGCTCGGAATCTGGGCCACGGCGAGGTAACATTGCGCCTGCATGGTCGAAGTCATGTCAGAGTCAAGCCCCCATTGTTTCACATGCCCGGCCACTCCCACAATTTCCGCGGTGATCCCTACGAAGGTGAAGTGGAGGCGTTGGCCGATAGGATCCTGATTCGCAAAGTAGATCTGCTGAAAGCGCTCATCAATGACGGCGACGATCGGAGCATGCTCGTCGTCGACGGAGGAAAGGAAGCGGCCACGAAGCAGACGGGTCCTCATGACTTTCAAGTACTCCGGTTGGACGTTGTAGATGATGGCCTGCTTCATCTCCGCCTCGGTCGCGGGCTTGGGCTGGCCCTCGACCCAGAACGGGAATTCTTCATCGCCGGCCATGGGCATCGCGCCGACCGTCAGCGAAGCGGCTTGAACGCCAGGGACGGCATTCAGTTGTTGCTCCATGCGGCGCCAGGTGGCACGAGCGCTATCCGGAGTTGAACTCGAGGCCAACGGAAGCGCTGACCGGAAGGTCAGCACATCGTGGCGGTCGAAGCCCGGATCGACATTCCAGAGTTTGACGAGGCTGCGGATCATCAGCCCCGCGCCGGCCAGGAGCACCAGCGCCAGAGCCATTTCCGCGGCCACCAGAACTCGCTGGGCGCCGTGGCGCGCGCCGCTCAATCCTCGTCCGCCTTCTTTCAGGGTCATTTGAAGATTCGTCCGCGAGGTTTTCAGTCCGGGCGCCAGGCCGAATAAGACGCTCGACAAGATCGAGGTCGCGAAGGTGAAGAGCAGCACGCGCCCGTCCAGCCGGACTTGTTCAACACGCGGCAACGCCTGCGGCAGAGCACTGAGCGCCAACCGCATGCCGAATGAGGCCAGCAGCACGCCCAGGCCGCCGCCGGCTACGCCCAGCAGGGTGCATTCGGTGAGGAGCTGGCGGATAACCCGGCCACGATTCGCGCCTAAGGCTGCGCGTATGGCGAATTCACGAACGCGCGCGGTGGAGCGCGCCAACAAGAGATTGGCGACGTTCACGCACGAAATCAGGAGCACGAACCCCACGGCTGCCAGCAGCACCAGCAGAAACGGCTTGATCTCGCCCACCACGTTTTGCATCAGCGGGACCATGGTGATGCCGGTCCCTTTATCGGCGTCAGGGTACGCCTCCGCCAGGTGGCTTCCCAGCGCATCCATGTCGGCGCGCGCCTGCTCGAAGGTCACGCCGGGCTTAAGTCTGCCGACGGCGTCCATGCCCATGCCTATTTTGCGATCGCGAAACACGGGGTTGTCCCACTGTCCGATCGGGACGAAGACATCAGCTTTGCTTTCAAAGTTATTGCCGCTGTAACGAAAATCCTCCGGCACCACGCCCACAATCGTGTACGCCTTGCCATCGAGCGTCAGGCTCTTCCCCACCGCGCTCGGCTCGGAGCCGAACTTGCGCTTCCACAGACCGCTGCTGATCATCACCACGTGCGCCGCACCATATTGGTCCTCTTCAGGAAGAAACCCACGGCCGATGCGTGGTTGCACGCCAAGCAAGGGAAAGAAACTCGCCGAGACCATGTCCGCCATCAGGCGCTCGGGTTCGCCCGATCCCGTCAGGCTGAAGTCGTCTTCCCGATAGCCTGCGAGCGACGAAAACGACCGGTTGTCGCGCGCCCAGTCGAGGAAGTTGGGATAGGAAATGGACCACCACGGAGAAGCCGCAGTGCGCGAGTAGAGCGCCACCAGCCTCTCGGGCTGAGGAAAGGGCAGCGGATCAAGAAGCACGCCGTTCACCACGGAGAAGAGCGCCGTGTTGGCGCCGATGCCAAGCGCCAGCGTCAATACCGCCACGGCGGTAAACGCAGGATTCTTCGCCAGCATCCGCATACCGAATTTCAGATCGTGTACGATGGTTCGCATTGCACGAGACCTCCCAGCGTGTCGTTCCGATCTCTCTTCTATCTAAACGCTGGAGCAAGTTCGGCAGTTCCAAATTCTGCAGAATCCTTGTAGGGGCGGTTCGCGAACCGCCCCTGCTTGCGCGGAAGGGCGAAACTTTAGAGCCAGTGTGAAAACCTCATTCAGGGTGTCATTCCGAGCGAAGCGAGGAATCTCGCTCTGAGTATTTTCGACGCACTGCGAGATTCCTCGTCGCCTGCGGCTCCTCGGAATGACCGCAGAAACGAGTTCTCACACAGACCATTTAGCCCCGTCCTTCCGAGGGGCCATTTGTCTCATTACGGCGTCTTTGTCGAATCGTCGAAGGCCAGGACGACTTTCACGCTCTTCCCATTCCTCAGCCTGATGGGTTCGATCTTGTCCGGGGCTTTTCGGTACATACCCATCGGCGCCCCGGAGGCGGGGTCCGAGTGGCCGTCGTAGCTACCATTCCGATCGACGAATGCCGCTACATAAACCGCCGGAGACCTGAGGTAATCGAAGGTGATAATTCTGTCTCTCCGCGAGGCGCTGAAGCGCCGCAGAATGTGGCTGACACCTGCCGTAGTGGTTGGAGGCGCCGTCTCCGAGGTGGAATCGACAAGTGAGGACGCGGCGAAGGGGTTGGCGTCGAACAGAAGCACATAGATTCTGTGGTTTTCATCCACAACTCCTGCGCCCGTATAATTCAACTTCACCTTGAGAGTGCTGTGGGTGGTTGAAGCGCACACGCCCACCTGCGTCACAGCAAACGCGCAGAACAACATGGAAGCCAGCACTACAGCGTCTCTCCTCTTCATACGTTTTCCCTCCTTGGCGGTGTAGGGGTAGGGCTTGCCCTACCCTCGCCGGGCCCAGCGGAAATGCGGGGACGGCAATCCGTCCCCCTCCAGAACAAACGAACTGTGGGGCCAACCTCTCTCTCTGCGCACTAACCACGAGGTTGAGGTTGGCCCCCATTCTTGGGCAGTCCGTGGGGTATTAGGCCTTGTCTGGCTGGACCGCAACGACCCGAGCAAGCACTGGCTGCTGCATTGCAGCGGTCATTTGCTCACGTTCTCTCTTCGGAATCGGAAAACTGACCGCACACTGGTGTCCCAGACGCAGCACGCTGATTCTGAATATCTGCCCGATGGGTACGGCGACCAGTTCGTTGTTGTTGTAAGGGGTATCGTATGAGACACCCGCGACCATGACGCTTCCCAAGTATTGACCGTCATGCTGAATGGTGATGAAACTCGAGGTCGTGAGGCTGTCGGCGGTGAAGGAGTATTCTCCCGAGGGCAGGGCCAACCCGCCCCAATGTGCCGCGAAGGGCAGGGTGAACTTGCCGCGAAAGGCTTGAGCGCTCGCCACACTTGGGACGATCGAGATGGCCAGCAGAGCGAGAGCAAAGAGCCCACAGAACCTGAGGTGTCGATTGATGTTCATGGTAGAGCCTCCTCTTTTTAATCTTGAGGGCTTTCGTTTCTCGCCCTCATCCTGTAATGCGCAAATCGCCTCTGAGAAAGGTAAGGTGCAGGAAAGAGATTGTGATGAAAACCCGGTGTGGTATCATTGGGGCGCGCTCAGCCGTAGGCGGCAATGTCTGCCACTATTGCGGCCCCTCCCAACCCGGGGAGGGTGCAGGTGGTGGAGGTAACAACGTCCGATGACCCCGCCGGCTCCAAATGAGGTCACGCAACTGCTCCGGGCCTGGAGCGATGGCCAGCATGAGGCCCTCGAGAGACTCATGCCGCTCGTCTACGAAGAGTTGCACCGCCTGGCGCGACATTACATGATGCGCGAACGCTCCGGCCATATCCTGCAGACTACCGCACTCGTCAATGAGGCCTTCCTTCGGCTGGTCGATGCCCGCCAGGTAAACTGGCAGAACCGCGCGCACTTCTTTGCCATCTCGGCCAGCCTGATGCGGCGAATTCTGGTGGATTTTGCCCGCACATATCAAAGCCAGAAGCGGGGAGCTGGAATCCGGCCGGCCTCCTTGGATGAAGGGTTGGACGTGGCGGAAGAGCAGCTGGACCTCACAGTTCTCGACGACGCACTGAAAGCCCTGGCAGCCCTCGATCCTCGCAAAAGCCGCGTGGTTGAACTGCGTTTCTTCGGCGGTCTGAGTATGGAAGAAGCGGCAGAAGTGCTGCACGTTTCTCCTGAAACCGTAAAGCGCGATTGGAAACTTGCTAAAGCCTGGCTGCTGCGCGAGATGTGTGGGGAGCAAGATGCAATCCAAACGCTGGAAGCAAGTTGAAGAGCTGTTCCACTCGGCGCTCGAGCAGGACGAAAGCCGGAGGCTGGAGTTTGTCCAAAAAGCTTGCGGCGGGGATCCGGAATTGCTGCGTGAAGTCGAATCCCTGCTCGACTACGAAAAGCCTGCCGAGGGCTTTATGGAAGCTCCGGCCATCGATGTGGCGGCACGGGCGCTGGCCCAGCAACAGACGGCGGGAGTTCATGAGCCCATCGTCGGACAGGATATAACCCATTACAGGATCTTGGATAAGCTGGGTGAAGGCGGCATGGGTGTCGTCTACCGGGCCGAGGACGCGCACCTTGGCCGCGAGGTGGCGCTCAAATTCCTTCCCCCGAGGCTGGCAAAAGACCAACGGGCGTTAGACCGCTTTCAGCGCGAAGCGCGCGCTGCTTCGGCCTTGAATCACCCCAACATCTGCACCATCCATGATTTCGGCACGCACCAGGGCCAGCCGTTCATCGTCATGGAACTCCTGCGCGGCCACACACTGAAGGAACTGATCCAGGCCAGTCATGGCGCGGTATTTCCGCCCTCGCGGCCGGCGCCGTTCACGACCGAGCGAATGGCGGAACTGGCAACCCAGGTGGCCGATGCGCTCGACGCAGCGCACAACCACGGCATCATTCATCGCGACGTCAAGCCGGCGAACATCTTCGTCACCGAAACCGGCCAGGCGAAACTCCTGGACTTCGGCTTGGCGAAGTCGACGCCAGGGAAAAGGACGAGCCCATCCGGCACGCCGACTGAGGGCTCCAGCGGCCGCCGTCAAGGGAGCGGCCAGACCCCGCCCGGCTCGACTCCCTCCGCGGATTCCCACAGCTTTACGGGCCCCGGCATCATGATGGGTACGGCGTCCTACATGTCTCCCGAGCAGGCGCGCGATGAGCCGTTGGACGGCCGCACAGATCTCTTCAGTTTCGGGGCCGTGCTTTATGAAATGACCACCGGCCAGCAGGCTTTCCCGGGAGGAAGCACCGCTGCCGTCCTGGCGGCGGTCCTTTCTCAAACGCCGATTGCCCCGCGCGACCTTAATCCGCAGCTTCCGCAGGAGTTCGAGCGCATCATCAACAAGGCCCTCGAGAAAGACCGCGATATGCGTTATCAGTCGGCGGCCGAATTGCGCGCCGACTTGAAACGTTTTCGCCGTGACACCGACTCAGGCAAAGCGTTGGCGGCGCCAGGCGTTCGCGCCCCGGGCTGGAAAGAGCGCGCGCAGCAGTCGCGGATTTTCAATGCGTGGACGTTTTCTCTGATCGCCGCAGGCCTCCTGGTCGCAGCCGTGTTGGCCGTCTACTTCCGGCTGCACCGAACCACGCCGCCCTTGACCATGCAGGACAGCATCGTGCTCGCAGACTTCGCCAACACCACCGGGGAGAAGATTTTTGATGACACCCTGAAACAAGCGTTGCGCGTGCAACTCGAGCAGTCACCTTTCCTTAATGCCCTCTCCGAAGAGAAGGCGAGCCAGACACTCGGCTTCATGGGGCGGCCGCGCGACACACAGTTGACGACGGCCGTGGCCCGGGAGGTCTGCCTGCGCACCGGAAGCACGGCCATGCTGCTGGGCTCGATCGGCATGTTGGGCAGCCATTACGTGATCAGTCTCGACGCGGTGAACTGCCAAAGCGGGGACTCGCTGGGAACCGAGATGTCGGAGGCCGACAGCCGCGAACACGTCCTGACGGCGCTCGGCGAAGCGGCGGCGAAGATGCGGGCCCGGCTGGGAGAATCGCTGGCCAGCATTCAGAAGTATGACGCTCCGGTGGAGCAGGTCACCACGGCCTCGCTCGAAGCGCTTCAGGCCTATAGCCTGGGGATGAAAACGCTGTATACCCAGGGCGATGCGTCGGCCATTCCGTTCTTGAAGCGGGCTACGGAACTGGATCCTAATTTTGCCCTGGCTCACGCTATCCTCGGCAACCTGTCTGCCAACTTGAATCAGCCCACCCAGGGGATGGCGTCTATCAAGAAAGCCTATGAATTGCGCGGGCGTGTCAGCGAGAGGGAGAAGCTGAATATTGAAGTCTTCTACCACTCTCGCTATACAGGTGACATGGAGAAAGCCGCTCAGGTCTGCGAAGTGTGGAAGCAGACTTACCCCCGCGACGTGGCGCCTCATGTCTGGCTCGGGAATGTCTACCAGATTCTGGGACGATTCGAGAAGGCACTCGAGGAGTGCCGCGAAGCGATGCGCCTGCAGCCGAACAGCGTCTCCAGCTACGGTAATCTCGCGAATATTGACCTCATCATGAACCGTCTCGAGGAGGCTCAACAAATCCTGTCGCAGGCGGAAAGTCGCGGGTTCACCAGTCCCGCCATGCAGGTGTTTCTCTACCGCCTGGCCTTTCTGCGTGGAGACCTGCCGGAGATGGAGCGCCGCGTGGCCGCCGCCGCCGGGCAGCCGGCTGAAGACCAACTGTTAGCCCAGCAGGCGGATACGGAAGCCTACCTGGGTAGTCTCGTCAAGGCGCGCGAGCTTACCCGGAGGACGGTCGAATCTTCAATGCGTGACGGACGCCTGGAGGCCGCGGCAACGTTCCGTGCAGCCGGAGCGCTGCGCGAGGCATTCTTCGGCAACCGGGAACAGGCGCGCCGCGAAGCCACGGCCGCGCTCGCCATGACTCCCGGATGGACCATGCAGACGCTGGCGGCCCTGGCCCTGGCGCGAGCCGGTGACAGCGCCAAGGCGAGCGAAGTTGCCGGCTCCCTCCATCAGGAGGACCCCTGGGACACTCTACTGAATGTCTATTGGTTGCCAACCATCCACGCTTGGAACACCCTCGGTCCCGACGCTCGGCCGGCCAGCCGCCCTTCGGCTTCTGCACTAAAAAGCGGGAGTGCCGCGATCGAATTGCTCGAGCCTGTGAAGCCCTACGAACTGGGGCTCCCCACACTGTACTGGGTGCTGAACGTAACCATGTGTCCAGTGGACGCGCGCGGAGAGACCTATCTCTCCATGGGCCGGGGGGCCGAAGCCGCTCGCGAGTTTCAGAAGATCATCGATCACTCCGGCCTCGTCGGTACGTTTCCGATCGGCGCCCTGGCACGTTTGGGCCTTGCCCGGGCTTATGCCCTCGAGGCAGGCATCGATCTTTCGGGCGACGTGAAAGCTGGCGGCAGAGCGGGCACGGCTGCGGGCCAAGCAAGCCACGCCACACCGCCGGAATCGCTAGCCAAGGCTCGGTCTGCCTATCAGGAGTTTTTCACGTTGTGGCGAAATGCCGACCCGGATATACCCGTGCTCAAACAGGCCAGGGCGGAGTATGCCCGATTACAATAGTGCTTGGAAGAATTAGTAAGCGACGTCATTCGCCGCAAGCGGCAGGGCGGGGCTTTAGCCCCGCCGCTGACCAGGGGAGGTAAGTCGGGGGCTTTAGCCCCTGAAACGATTTGGTTTCAGGGCCTAAAGGCCATTCCAACGGTGGACGCCTAGGGGGAGGGGCTAAAGCCCCGCCCTTCCGAGAGTCACTTGAAATTGCGCTTATTAAACCAGCCAAGCAATAGACCATCTCCTCCGACGAGGACCTCATGCCCACCGTCAATCTGGCTCCTTTAAGCCTCGGGGAGCTGCTCGACCAAACCTTCACTTACTTGCGCAAGCACTTCTGGCTGTTTGCCGGGATTATGGTGGCGCCTGAAGCCGTCCTGGTGGGGCTGAATCTCTTGATGCAGGTCTTCCTCAGGCCGCCTCGCTTCGTTCCCGGCACGCGTCCTGTGCCGTCCACCCAGATGGCCGCTTTTCTGGGCAGGGCCGGTTTGAGCACTTTGGCCATTTTGCTTGCTTACTACGTCGTTTACGCGCTCGCCCTGGGGGCCACGACGTACGCGCTCTCGGAAATTCACTTGGGACGGGCGACCACGATACGCGAGTCATACCGAGCCGTGCGGCGAAGGCTGGGGCGGCTCATCAACGTGACTCTGACGATCATGATCCGCACTTTCGGTGTCTTCGTCCTGGCATTAGTCCTGCTCGGATTCTCTCTGGCTCTAATGGGCAACTTGCCGAGGTCCCTGTTGTGGGTCGCCGTCCTGCTGGGATTGGGGCTCTTCGTTGGGTTCATCATCACAGGAATTCTATTGATCATCTTCCTGGTGCGTTACAGCGTCGCCGTTCCCGCCTTGGTGCTCGAGAATCTGAGCGCGAGACAGGCCCTCAAACGAAGCGTCGTGCTGACCAGCGGTTTCCTTTGGCGCTTGCTGGTGGTGGGCGTGTTGACGTTGCTCATTCGCATGGTAGTGGTTTTTCTCTGCCAGTCACCGTTCGCCATTGCCGTCATGCTGGTGACCGTCAAGGGTGGGTATCCCAGCATCTGGCTTTCGATTCCCAGCATGTTGGTGGGAGGCGCCTGCGCCACCGCCACCGCGCCATTGTTCATGATCGGTTTCGCCCTCGCCTATTACGACCTGCGGGTCCGCAAAGAGGGTTTTGACCTGCAACTGATGATGTCGAATCTCGATGCGTCCCAGCCGCAGGGCACGGGCCTGCAGTCGGCTTCCGGCGACCACGCGCCGCTTGCAGACGCAGGCATCTTTGGGATGTGTCTCCTGACGCTGCTCACCGCGGGGCTCTATGCCCCGATCTGGTTTCTGATCCGCCGAAGAGCTTTGAATGATCTGCGCTCGCAGGAGAAGCTGGAGGTACTTCCGATCGCCGTCGCTCTGGCGGCGCTCGTCGCGAGCCTCTGTCTCCCCATCGTGGGAAGCCTGAAGTGGGGATCCTGGATCGAGGTGGAAAACGCCTACCCGCTGCTGCACCCCGCAATCTTGCTGGTTGCGGGACTCACCCTCATCGTGCAATGCTTTAAAGTGCGCCGCATCCTGCTGGACCACTTGGCGCCCTGGCAGGAAGGAATGTTCTCAGCAGGCATACGAATGCAACACGAGGAGCTGTTCTCTCGAACGGGTACGTTCTTCTTCGGGATCTTCTACCTTCAGCACAAGATCAACGGCATGCTGGACCAGTTCATTTCAGATGCAGGCGGTCATGATGAAGTGAAAACGCCGGCCTCAGCTATGCCCGTTCCTCCGGTTATTTCGTGAGCATAACGCACCTCACACGATTCGCCGTATTGTTCCTCCTGGCCGCACCGGGCAGCTTCGGTGCGCAGTCCGACCTAAAAGACTCACCTGTCATCAACAGACTGCCCTCTCTCCTGGGGAGAGGGTGTCGCGCGACGGCGCTTTCGTCAGCCGTGGCGCGACGGGTGAGGGGTCTCTGCGTGGCCACCGCGGAGGGCTTGCTGCACTCTACAAGAGCTGAATCCGATGACGCCATTGTCAGTATGGCATCGGCGGGGGAAGCTGCTCTGGGTGCCCGTGCTCCGGGAAGCGGAAGCGGTCCCCCACCTCTGGCGGCGGAGCCGTCACTGATCGGTGAATCCTTTGACTTGGAAGGCTACACAGGGGAACTGAAGCGCTGGTCGGCGATGGCAGCCCGCCTCGACGGTCATCCGGAGCAGGCTCGCGCGTTGCGCAAGCAGTTGCCGGACTCCTGGCTAGTAGTCGTGCGGGAACAGCGCTTCAGCGTTTCGACGCGTCCTCTGGGTGCGGCGATCGATCGGATCATTCGCGACCCCAGTGCCTCCGCGGTGGCAGCGCGGGAGATTTCCGACCGCATCGAAAGGTTGCTCGAGGACGCCCGCGCCACTTCCGGGGCCTCAGCCAGCGATTATTCCCCGGAGCGCGCCAAACTGGATCAGATCCTGAAGCGGCGCGAGTATCGCTTCGTGCGCGAGGGCGCTGAATCGGAAACGTTTTGGGACCAGATCCTGGATCGGCTCTGGCAATGGGTGACGGGACTCCTCAATCGCGCCGGGAATCATCCCAAGGTGACTAACTTCCTGCGCTGGGGAATCGTGATTGCTCTTGGCCTGATTCTCCTGGCGTGGCTCGCCCACACTCTCACCCATGTTTCCAACCGGCGCATCCCTGCCCCAGAAGGGGAGGTGCGCGCTACGCCTGCGCGCGATTGGGTCGAGGAGGCTCACAACGCCGCCGCGCGAGGCGAATATCGCGACGCGATACGAATCATCTACGGCGCGGCGGTGCTGGCGCTCGGTGAAGCGGGCGCGTGGCAGGTGGACCCGTCGCGCACGCATCGGGAATACACGCGTCTGCTGCCGCGAGATTCTCTGCGCCGCCCCCACTTGATTGCGCTCACCGACTGCTTCGAACGGGTCTGTTACGGCCGTGCTCAGGCATCAGCCAGCGATTATGAAGCTGCTCTGGTGGAGTTGGAGTCGCTGCGATGAGCGTGCCGCTCGACTCCGCCGACAAGAAGATCCTGCTTTTCGCCGTTTTTCTACTCGCGCTCCTGACGTTCTTGGCGGTTCTGTTTTCTCCCCAAAACCGAGGTTCGTCTCAAGGTTATCCTTCCAGTTACTCCGCGGCGCCGGATGGCGCCAAAGCTGCCTACACGCTCCTGGCGGAGTCGGGTCATAGCGTGGAGCGCTGGGAAAGGCCTCCCGAGGATTTGCCGGAGTCCTCTCGGAACATCGTGCTCGTCATCGCCGGCCCGCTCGCTCCGCCTTCGAAGGACGACGTTAGAAATCTGAAACGGTTTGTGGCGAGCGGAGGCCGCTTGCTGGTCACCGGAGTGAAGGGGGCCGCGATGATCGGTGCAAAGGGCGTAGTACCGCCGGCCCCGCTCGAAGACGCGTGGCAGACCTTTTCTGCCGAAACGCCCGCGCCTCTCACGCGTCACGCTGCGGAGATCTCACTGGAAGCCCCGGCCCATTGGGCTCATTTGGACGCAGGCCAGGCACGATATTACGGCAGCGAGCAAGGCGCTACCGTCACCAAGTTGCGCGACGGCTCGGGAGATATCATCTGGTGGGGGTCCGATTCACCTCTCACGAATCTCGGCATCACCCGGGCGTCGAACCTGGCGTTGTTCCTGAACTCGGTGGGCGCCGCACGCGGAACCCGCGTTTTGTGGGACGAGTACTTTCACGGCGTGCGCCCGGGATTATGGCATTATCTCGCGCGCACTCCGTTACTCTGGGGCCTCTTGCAGCTTCTAGTTCTCGCCGTCTTCGTGTTGATCACTTACGCACGGCGCAGCGGCGCACTGCGGCCGCTTCCCCGCCTGCCGCGCCTTTCACCGCTAGAGTTCATCGAAACCGTGGGCGCCCTGTACCAGCGCAAGGGCGCGGCGGCTGGCGCGCTCGAAATTGCTTACACACGGTTTCATTTCCTGCTCGCCCGGCGGCTGGGAATACCGTCCACCGCGCCTGCCGCAGAGTTAGTCCTCAGAATGCGCGAAAGGCCGGGACGTATGAATTCAGGCTTTGCCGAAACGCTCGAGCGGATTGAGTCTGCCGTAAAACGACAGCAGGTTGAGGAACCGCAGGCTTTGATGTGGGTGAGTGAGCTTTACGACGCCACCCACCGGCTCGGATTGGAAGGATGAGTAATCGGCAGATCGGGTGATCGGATGATCGGGTGAACATCGCCAGCGATTGCACAGCCCTCTCCCTTGGGGAGAGGGTGGTCCGCTGCCGGCGCTTTCATCAGCCGGAGCGGGCCGGGTGAGGGGTCACTTGCACTACGAGACCACAAGGCCGGGCCTCCCTAGAACTGCGGAGATTCTTCGCTTCGCTCAGAATGACATGAGGCGTGCAGGGACCTAGACCGTAAGGAGGAATAATGCCGGCAGAAGTTCAGAAGTTCATCTCCCACGCGCGAACCGAACTAGGCAAAGTGATTGTCGGCCAGGAGGAAGCTATCAGCCAATTGCTGGCCGTTTTGCTCTGTGGCGGACATGCGCTGCTGGAAGGAGTTCCCGGAATCGCCAAAACGCTGGCGGTGAAAGTCCTGGCTCATATTTGCCGGCTGAGCTTTCAACGCGTTCAGTGCACGCCGGATCTGATGCCCGCCGACGTGCTGGGCGCGAACGTCTTTAACCTCTCGACCAGCACGTTTTCGCTGCACCGCGGCCCGGTCTTCACGGACCTGCTGCTGGTTGACGAGGTCAATCGCGTGCCGCCGCGAACGCAATCCGCGCTGCTGGAAGCGATGGAAGAGCGCCAGGTGACGATCGATGGCACGGGTTACCCGCTCTCTTCATTCTTCACGGTATTCGCCACGCAGAACCCCATCGAATTCGAGGGAACCTACCCGCTTCCAGAAGCGCAGCTCGACCGGTTCCTCTTCAAGATTCGAGTTCCTTATCCGGCGGCAGAGAAGGAAGTCGAGATCCTGGAGCGCTACCAGCAGGGATTCGACCCGCATCACATCGACGCCTTGGGTCTCGCGCCCGTCGACCCCGATTGGCTGCCCGCCGCGCGACGCGAGGTGACGGCCTTAGCGGTTGAGCCGGGAATCTTCCGCTACATGGCCACGATTGTCCAGAGGACTCGCGACTGGCCGGCCCTGAGCCTGGGCGGCAGCCCGCGCGCCACCGTCGCCCTGATGTTCGCCGCTAAGGCTCTTGCCGCGATGGAGGGGCGGGATTACTTGATCCCCGATGACGTCAAAGCCGCGGCGCCACCCGTGCTCCGCCACAGGCTGATGGTCAAACCCGAGGCAGAACTGGAAGGCATCACGAGCGATCAGGTGGTGGCCGAAGTGCTTTCCGCGGTTGAGGTCCCCAAATGATCGAGCAGCCGCAGGAATTGCTCCCCTCACGCGCCGGCCCGGTGAGGTCCTTTCAATCCGACATTGCTCCGGGCCGTCTGCTTCCTGCGACCGTAAGTGCCGCTGCGACCGGCAGCCGCCGATGGCCTGTCGCGTTCCAGTGGCGGTTTTTCCTCGCTCTGCTTTTAGGCTTGGCGTGGATTGGCCCGGCGTGGCGGGACCAGCGTGCCTTGTACGCCCTGCTGCTCTGGGACTGCGTGGCGCTGATCGTCTGGCTCACCGATCTGGCGCGCTTGCCCAACCCCAATGAGATCACAGTGAGCCGGCGCTGGCTCGAACCACTGTCTCTGGACATCGATTCCCGAGTCGAACTGCGCGTAGCCAACCACGGCGAGCGAGAGGTGGAGGTCAGCATTGAAGACGATGTTCCTGCCGTCTTGTGCCCGACGCTTCCCAAGTTCACTCTGACGGTTCCCCCGCGCGAAAGCGCCACGGCCGCCTACTCGGTTCATCCCTCGACGCGCGGCAATATCGCAATGGGACGGATCTTTCTGCGCTACAACGGCCCGGCAAGATTCGCGGAGCGGTGGGCGGCGGTCGACGCCCGCCAGACGCTGCGCATTTACCCGAACCTTCGGGAGCCACAGCGCTACACCCTGTACTTGACCCGGAGCCGCCAGATGGAACAGGAGAAGCGGCTGAAGCGCCTGGTGGGCCGCGGGCGTGAGTTCGAAAGCTTGCGCGAGTTTCGCGAGGCCGACGAGGCACGCGACATCTGCTGGACCGCCACCGCGCGCCGCGGCAAACTGATCAGCAAGGTCTATCAGACGGAACGCAGCCAGTCCGTCATGCTGGTAGTCGATGCAGGCCGCTTGATGCTTGCCAGAACGAGGAGCCAGGAGTCAGAAGTCAGAAGTCAGGAGTCGAACCTGACCACTTCGCGATCTGCCGACCTGCCCACCCCGTCATCTGCCGATCTGCCGACCTGCCCATCTGCCTACCTGCCTAGCTCACCATCTGCCGATCTGCCCGCCTCCCCGCCGCTCATGAAGCTCGACTACGCTGTCAACGCGGCGCTGACGTTGGCTCACGTGGCGCAGCAATCGGGTGATACCACGGGGCTTTTGACTTATGGCCGGAAGCTGCAGTCTTACCTGCCCTGCGCGCGCGGCGCCGAGCACCTACGCCATGTCCTCGAGCAGTTGGCCCTGGTCTCGGGTGAGGCCGTCGAGGCGGACCACGGCCTGGCGGCGGATTCATTGCTGGCGCGCCAAAGGCGGCGAAGTTTGGTGGTGTGGCTCACGGACCTGGCGGAGACTGCGGCGACGCCTGATGTGATTGAAGCCGCATCCCGACTGCTTCGCCGGCACTTGGTGCTGTTCGCCGTGGTGGGCGAGCCTGAGTTGCGCGCGCTCGCGGCGCGCCGGCCGGAATCGCCTGGCCAGATGTACCAGTACGTGGCCGCTCAGCAGGTGATTCAGCGCCGCGAACTCCTGCTGCGCCGCATGCGGGAACAGGGAGCCTTGGCGATGGAGTTTCTCCCTGGCCGATTGTCACCGGAAATCGTCAATCACTATCTGCAGATCAAGTGGAAGGGGCTGCTGTAGGCCCCTTGGAGTGCGGCGGCGAAGCTGCCGCCTTGGAATTCCGGCTGAACGGCGGCAGCTTCGCTGCCGCACTCCAGGGCGCTTCGCGCATTTCACGCGCTCAGCGCGCCCTCTGAGGCTTTGCAGATATAAACCTCCGCCTTCAGACCCAGGGCTTCTTTGTAGCCTCTAATTATAGCCTCTGAAAAAGCCTCGGCGGCCTCCTGGCGTACCAGGTTGACGGTGCAGCCGCCGAAGCCCGCGCCGGTCATGCGCGCGCCCAGAACGCCGGGCTGTTTCCAGGCGACCTCGACCAGAACATCCAGCTCTTTCGAGCTGACCTCATAATCATCGCGCAGGCTGACGTGCGAGGCGTTCATGAGCTCACCGAAGCGCTCGAGGTTGCCGGACTCGAGGACCTTGATGGCCTCGAGTACTCGTTCGTTCTCGGTCACGACGTGGCGGGCGCGGCGAAACAGGACATCACTCAGGACGGCACGCGCCGACTCGAGGTCCAGGGGCTTCACGTCTCGAAGCGAGGTCACGGCCAGTCCGGTAGACGCAATTCGCGCCACCGCCTCCCGGCACTGCTTCAGACGAACCTCATATTCCGACTGGGCCAGGGCGCGCTTCACGCCGGAGTTGCAGACGACGATCTTCACGTCGTCGCGCAGGGGCACGTGGCGGTAGTGGAGATCGCGGCAATCGAGGAAGAGCGCGTGGTTGGCGCGGCCCAGGCCGGAAATAAACTGGTCCATGATGCCGCACGGCACGCCCACAAACTGGTTCTCCGCCTTGCGAGAAAGTTTGACGAGATACACCGGATCGAGTTCGAGCCCGAGCAGCTTTTTCCAGAACGCCGCCGTGCCCACTTCCACGGCCGCGGAGGAGCTGAGACCGGCCTCACGCGGTACGTTGCCCCCAAAAACTAGATCGGCGCCCGAAAGCCGATGGCCATCCTCCTCGAGGTATTTCGAGACCCCGCGAACATAATTGCTCCAGCGATTCGCGCCGTCCTTTTGGATATCATCGAGGCTGAATTCGACGGAACCGTCGAAGTCGAGAGAATGCAGCCGGACAGTCCGATCCGCCCGCTTGCGCCCGGCGAAATCGATGCTTCGGTCAATGGCCGCCGGCAGCACGAAGCCGTCGTTGTAATCGGTGTGTTCGCCAATCAGGTTCACGCGCCCCGGCGCGCGAACCACTACCTCAGGAGCAGTGCCGTAAATCGCCTTGAATCTCTGTTCAATCATCGGGTCTCCCCTTTTCGAGTGGGCTGCGAACGGCGTTGCCGGGTGTGGCAGACCGCCGATTATGATAACACCGGTTTCGGATGCAGCCGATTGGATTTGCCTTATAGTCTCGACTAGCAGGCCAGGGTAGTGCTGGTGCCCGAGTTCCGGCGGGGGCGAGACGCCCCCTAAGACCGCGGGCGGGACGCCCGCGCCACATCTCATGCCTTGACCTCTGCCGCCGCCGGTGCTTTGTCTTCTATAACATTCTGGCTTTGTTCCGGCGATTTTGAGATTTCGCCGGCGTTTTCCTCTTCCCGACGTTCTGTTGCGCCGTTCGTAGCGCTGGCCTTTAGGCCAGCACGTGCGGACTCTTCGCCGGGAGGGCTAGCCTCCGGTTGCGTCAGGTGGCGCATCTATAAGGTCGTCGGCTCCGTCAAGCAAAATCGTGCCGTCGGTCCTGGAGGTTTTAGCCTTCACGGTGGCCAGGTTCCACCACACATCTATTCGATCCCACGCGGGGACCATGATGGCTTTTTCTGACTCCCTCCTCTTCTGCGGAGGGAGGCCGGGAGCTCAATGATACGTTCGGTCATGGTTAGACCAGCGCTACATCCTCGAGCATCCCGGCATGCGAACCTCGCCGACAGAATTCTGTGTAATCAATCTTGTCCCTCAACATGATGTAGAGTCGGATGGCCAGCTTGCGGGCCATGGCGACTTTGGCTATCGCCCTTCCTTTGCGGAAGGCCAAGCGGCGGTAGGCACGGCGCAGCCGGGGATCAGAGCGGCTGGCGGTCTGCGCCGCTTCCACCAGCAGCCAGCGCAGCAGCCGGTTGCCTTGTTTAGTCAGGTGGCCAAAGCGCTGCCGTCCGGCACTGGAATCCTCCTGGGGAATCAACCCCAGGTAGCTGGTCAGGTGGCGGTCGTCAGGGAAGCGCTCCACCGGGCCGAGCACCAGCACCGTGGCCAACGCCGTCTGCGGCCCGACCCCCGGATGGGTCATCCGTCGCTGCGCCTCCTCCCGTTGCGCCACTTCCTGCTCGATCCGCCCGTCCAACTCCTGGATCCCGATGTTGAGTTGCCGAACCAAGCGTAGCAAGTCTGCACGCCGCCGCCCCATTCCTTCTCTTAGAGGAAGCTCTTTGAGTTCTTCCTGCCCGCGCTCGCTCCACAAGCGTCGGCGCCGCCGCAGTCCGTAGCTGAGGGCGATCGCCTGCAGTCCGTTCTGGGCTCGGGTGCGCAGTTCCACTAACTGATGGCGATGCTCGAGCAGCACCCGCACATCGCGCTCCTCCGCGCTGGGCAGCCAGATCTTGGGAAAATCACCCCGCAGCAGCAAATTCAGGATGTGCTCCGCGTCCCGCCGATCGTGCTTCTGCTTGCGCGTCTCCATCGCCCGAATCTTCCCCGCTTCCCCCACCACCAACTCGTGCCCCAATTCCGCCAGCCTGTCGGCAAACCACCGCGTGTAGCCTCTGCTCTCCATCCCCACCAAGGCCGGCTCCTTCAACCCCGCGTAGAATCGTTGCGCTTCCCCGTCTTCGTGCTCTAACCGCCTCTCCTCGAACTCACCCGTCTCTGTGTCGAGCATGGCAATCTGTTGGCTACGCGTATGCAAATCACAGCCTATAATGATCATGTCTCGGCTCCTCCTCGCTGAGAGTTTCTGGTTTATTCACAACCCCAGTCTACTCTCCCCGTCCAGGAGCCGACGACCTTATGCCATCATACGTGCCGACGCTAGTTGTCGGCATGTATGCGCCTCTTAAGCGTCAGAGGGGCCGAGACATGCCAAAGAGCGGCACGTCTGCGCCACCCCGAGGTTTCTATTTTTGCGTCGGGTTGTAGGGGCGGTTCGCGAACCGCCCCTACACGCGCACTTGGCGCATGCATGGAGAGAAGGCGTGAAAGAGCCCAGAATGTGTCATCCTGAGGGACCGTGTCATCCTGAGCGCAGACTTCATGATCCTTCGGCTCACCACTGTGCATGAAAATGGCTCTTTGGAGGTAACTCGTGTATTTTCAACAAAAGCTTCCGCCATTTTCACAGCAGCGAAGGGTCGGCACGTGCTGGCCTAAAGGCCAGCGCTACGACAGACAGTCCGCAAGGGGAGAACGTCCCCGAAATCTCAAAATCGCCGGAACAAAGCGAGAATGTTATAGAAAACAAAGGACCGGCGGCGCAAGAGTTGTGCGGGCGAGGGGTGCGATGGGATCGAACGGGTGGCTCGGACCTCTCGTAGTTCATCAGGCATCTAGACATTGATGGGGAACTCCAACTGAGGGGGTCGCGATATGGCAGGAACACCGAGTTACTTCAACCTGTACCGCCATAACTTTGTCCGGGTAGCGGTAGGGGTTCCTGAGGTCCGGGTGGCCGATCCGGCGTTCAACGCTACCCAGACCATCGCCCTGATGAAGCAAGCCGCTGAGCGAAATGCGCTGCTGGTCGTCTTCCCAGAGTTGGGACTTTCAGCATATTCCTGCGAGGATTTGTTTCACCAGCAGGCATTGCTCGATGCGACTTGCGACGGTTTACGCCGAATACTCAAGGCTACGAACGAAATTCCCGTAATATCGGTAGTCGGCCTGCCGTTGCTGATCGACAATCTCCTGTTCAATTGCGCAGCCGTGGTTCAGGGCGGCCGGATTCTCGGCATCATCCCTAAGACGTATTTGCCAAATTACCGCGAATTCTATGAGGCACGGCAGTTTGCACAGGCAGACTGTGCAGTGCGGAACAGCTTCCAATTCGATGATCAACAAGTCCCGTTTGGAAACCGGCTCTTGTTCCAATCGGCGGACCAGCCACTATTCACTTTTTCCGTCGAGATTTGTGAGGACGTTTGGGTTCCGATTCCGCCATCGTCCTATGCCGCGCTCGCAGGCGCCACCGTGCTCATCAACCTCTCGGCGTCGAATGTAACCGTCGGTAAAGAAGACTTCCGGCGGCTCCTGGTTGCTGACCAGTCAGCACGCTGCCTGGCGGCTTATATCTATTCTGCGGCCGGCAGCGGGGAATCAACCACGGATCTCGCTTGGGATGGCCATGGAATGATCTATGAAAATGGTACGCGCCTGCGCGAAACGGAGCGTTTCCGTTATGGTCCCCAGCTGATTGCAGCCGACATTGATCTGGATCGCCTGGTCCAGGACCGGGCACGTCAGAACAGCTTCGGCGAATCCGCGCGCCGCCACCACCACGAGTTGAGCGAGTTTCGGGTTGTGCGTTTCCAGGCCGGCCTGCCCTCCAGGGATTATCTTCCACTCGAACGCGCGCAGGAGCGCTTTCCTTTTGTGCCGAGTGACCCGTCGCAGCGCAATGAACGGTGTCGCGAGACCTATGAGATTCAGGTGCAAGGCCTTGTCAAACGCCTCATGGCAACGAACGTGAAAAAGGTTGTTATTGGCGTGTCCGGAGGACTGGACTCGACTCAGGCGCTGCTTGTGTGCGCACGGGCCATGAAGGTTATGGGATCGCCGTCCGAGTCCATTCTGGCTTGTACCATGCCCGGCTTCGCAACGACTGAGAGAACCCTGCTCCAGGCTAGACAGCTTATCCAGGCGTTAGGCTGCCGCGCTTTCGAGATTGACATCAAACCGAGCTGTTTGCAGATGTTCCGGGATATCGATCATCCCTTCGCGCGAGGCGAGCACGTGTTCGATACGACTTTTGAAAATGTCCAAGCAGGCGAGCGAACCAGCCACTTGTTCCGGCTGGCGAATCGCCATGACGCGATGGTGGTCGGCACGAGTGATTTAAGCGAGCTTGCCCTGGGATGGTGCACCTATGGCGTGGGAGATCACATGTCCCACTACCACGTAAACGCCAGTGTTCCCAAGACTCTCATCCAGTACCTCATACGCTGGGTTGCCGAAATGAACGAGTTCGGGTCAGAGGTCAGCGACGTTCTGAACGCCGTCGTCGAAACGGTAATCACTCCTGAACTCGTTCCGGCTAAGAGTGGCGAGCCGGGTCTCCAAGATTCAGAAGCGGTGATTGGCCCGTTCGAGCTACAAGATTTCAACCTGTACTACATTCTGCGCTTCGGCTACGCGCCTCCCAAAGTGGCGTTTCTCGCCTGGTCGGCCTGGAGAAATCGGGAAATCGGATCTTGGCCAAATATTCCCGAAGAAAAACGGCATCAGTACACAATTGCGGAAATCAAGCATTGGCTGAGTATATTCATTGATCGCTTCATCAGGTTCAGTCAGTACAAACGAAGCTGCATCCCCAACGCTCCGAAGGTCGGTTCGGGTGGTTCCCTCTCCCCTCGCGGGGATTTCCGCGCTCCGAGTGACGCCGCGCCGACCGCATGGATAGCCCAGTTGGATGATATCCCCGAAGAAGAACCGCGGTAAGACTGGCGGAGTCCTTGTTTTCAGCTCAGGCCGATCAATATCGAACCAACAGTCGCCCGCTCTTAAGGTGCGATTGCCCAACCGCGGACCCGCAGGCAATCCAGGACCTTCTCGGCGCTTTGTTCGGGAGACTCTTGATCAGTGTGCAGCACAAGTTCTGGCTGGACCGGCTTCTCGTAAGGGTCCGAGACGCCAGTGAAGTTCTTCAGTTCGCCCGCCAAGGCCCGTTTGTACATGCCCTTGCAATCCCTATGCATGCAGACCTCCAGTGGGCAACGCACATAGATTTCCACAAAGCAGGAAATCGACTGACGCAGTTCGTCGCGAATGGCACGGTAGGGTGAAATCGCGGCGCCGATGGCAATAACGCCGTTGCGAGACAAGAGGTGGCACACATATCCAATGCGCCGGATGTTCTCGTCCCGATCTTCTTTGCTGAAGCCCAATCCCTTGGTCAACTTTTGCCGAACCTCGTCGCCATCGAGTAATTCGACCCTAAGCCGGGAGCGCTGCAACCGCTCGAACACGAGTTGTGAAATTGTGGTCTTGCCGGAGCACGGTAAGCCGGTGAACCAGAGTGTAACACCACCGACCTCGCTCTTCAGGCTATTGGAAACCATCCTCAGTAATCATCTCCTACGGAATTGAGGAGGCGTTCTGCGCCCTCAGGCCGTCCTGTGGCGGTGGGCATGGGCCTGCGGGGGCCGCTGCAACAGCCATGCAAGAACCATCCCCCAATGCCTGGCGGCGCTGACCGCGCCTGCCCGTTGATTGCTTCTGCTGGCGCCGTTTCAACTCGGGAATGTATTGCCTCAACCTCAAGCGCACACCGCGTGCTCAGGCGAACATTTTACACTCGCGACCGTTGTGGCAACAACGAGTTCTCGAGGCACAAGGTCCCCGAGGTCGGGTAATGTCCTAGTTTCGGCGTAGCGCTGGCCTTTAGGCCAGCATCCACCGACCTAAAGGCCGGCGCGACCTTCGAATTAGGCCGCTACCCAAGGTTGTTCTGGGTAGTGAATTGGTTTGTCAGTATGCTAGGATGCTGCTTCGTAAGCGTCAAGCCGGGTGCATCTACACAACGGGATCGTGATGAGTTAGGCTGCACCCATGCCGCCTAAAGACAAT
>Ga0209415_10001375_pt1 | contig 46554 bp, 37 predicted proteins | sample PeaSoiSIISIP2007_FD_187696 | JGI IMG/M metagenome (GOLD analysis project Ga0209415, IMG submission 187696) | Peat soil microbial communities from Weissenstadt, Germany - SII-SIP-2007 (SPAdes) (version 2) | ecosystem: Environmental > Terrestrial > Soil > Wetlands > Peat | place: Germany... | reverse complement strand
GACCACCTTACGGCACTTCGATGCCTCGGAGCAGGGGCCGTCCACACCATCATTGCGAGCGAAAGCGAAGCAATCCAGACGACGCTCCTGGATTGCCGCGCCTTCGGCTCGCAATGACGACGTTTATGTCACCTCCCGCTGGATTATCGGCGGGGGCTCGTTCTTGTGACTACGCGGCTGAGGACATCGCGGCGATGTCTTCTTCGACATTGCCGATCGGCATGACGTTGAACTTCTCAACCAGGACAGACAAAACGGCCGGGGTGATAAAGGCCGGCAGACGTGGCCCGATCCGAATGTTGCGAACGCCCAAATGCAGCAGGGCCAGCAGGACCGTCACCGCCTTCTGCTCGAACCAGGACAGCACCAGATTGAGCGGCAGATCATTGACGCCGACCCCGAAGGCCTCGGCCAGGGCGCCGGCCACTTTGATGGCCGAATAAGAGTCGTTGCACTGGCCCATGTCGAGCAATCGCGGCAGGCCGCCGATGGTCCCGGGGACATTGCCCAGCACCTGGAACTTGCCGCAACCGAGGGTCAGCACGACCCAGTCCTGCGGCAGAGACGAGGACAACCGGGCATAATAATCAAAGTCCCCGACGGCGCCGTTACAGCCGCCGATCAACACGAAGCGCTTGATCGCGCCGGACTTGACGGCGTCGATCACCGTGTCGGCAACCCCCAGAACGGCGTTGTGGCCGAATCCGACCGTATGCTGGCCCAGATCTTCGCTGTCGGTGAAGCCCGGTAGCGCCAAGGCCGTGGCGATGACCTGTTCGAACAATCCGTTCTCGACATGCTCGATGCCGGGATGCGCCACCAAGCCGGTGGTGAACAAACGCCCCTTGTAGCTGTCGCGCGGCGGCATCAGGCAGTTCGTCGTCATCAGGATGGCGCCGGGGAAGGCCTCGAACTCGGTGAGCTGATGCTGCCAGGCGTCACCATAATGGCCGTAGAGATGCGGATATTTCTTGAGACCGGGGTAGCCATGGGCCGGCAGCATTTCACCATGGGTGTAGATGTCGATCCCCTTGCCTTCGGTCATCTGCAGCAGACGCTCGAGGTCGCACAGGTCGTGCCCGGAGACCAGAATAGCCTTTCCCGGACGATGGCCGAAGGGCACGCTGGTCGGCGTCGGATGGCCAAGCCGGCCCGTGTTGGCACCATCCAACAATTCCAAGGTTTTCAGCGAAGCCTCGCCGCACCGCATGTTCATGGTGAACAATTCGTCGACCGAGGGCGCCGGACGAGCAAGGAAGGTCAGCGCTTCCGCCATGAAGCCGTCGACCGCTTCGGAGGTATAGCCTAGCACGCGCGCATGATGCGCATAGGCCGCCATCCCTTTCAGTCCATAGGTCAGCAGTTCCTGCAATCCGGTGACATCGGGTCCCAGACGCTGTTGACGCGCCGAGATCGCCTGGGCGGCGGCGGTGGCCAGCATGTCTTCACGAGACGCCGTCGCGGGAATCGGACTGGCGCCGCCGGCGTCGGCGATCAGCGCCACGCCACGCCGAATAGCGGCCTCGACACTGGCCGGGTCGAAATTGACATTGGTGACGGTGGTGAAAAGGGCTTCCTCAAGAAAAGCCGCCGCGCCCTTGGCGCCGCAACTCGCCACAGCCAATGCCACCTGAATGAGCATATCCTGCAGATCGGACACTTCCGGCGATTTGCCGCAGGTCCCTACGGTCGCGCAGCCGGTGCCACGGGCGGTCTGCTCACATTGATAGCAAAACATGATTGTCCCCTTGTGGTGATTGTCTAGGGCCAATGCATAAAGGAGAGGCGACAACCGGGCCTTGACGTTCATCAACCGACGTTAGGACCTGACACGAAATAATTGCGTCAGGTCCTAACGTCATAAATGACGCCTGCGCCTCCAGCTTCGGCGGGCTCAAGCGCCGCTCGGGCTATCGGACTTGAAGCGATTATTTCGCTTCAAGTCCTTACTCAACTCAACCGACGACGGAACAACCAGGAGGCGGAGGCCAGCGTGAACAGGGCGATCGCCGCCATCGGCCACAGGCTGTCCAGCACGAGACCGGCAGGCATATCCTTGAGAAACACGCCACGCAGGATCACGATGAAATAACGCGCCGGGTTGATCAGCGTCACGGTTTGCAGCCAATCCGGCATATTGGCGATCGGCGTGGCGAAACCGGACAGAAGAATGGCTGGCGCGACGAAGGTGAAAGCCCCCAGCATGGCCTGCTGCTGGGTCGACACCAGCGACGAGATGAACAGCCCGACACCGATCACCGCCGCCAGATAGACGGCCATGCTAAGGTAAAGCAGCGGCAGCGAACCGCTCAAGGGCACGGCGAAAACGAAGTGGGCGAAGGCGATGATCAAACTGCCTTCGAGCATGCCGATCAGCAATGCGGGAACCGTCTTGCCGACGATGATTTCACTCGGCCTGGCGGGCGACACCAACAACTGCTCGAACGTGCCCAATTCCCGTTCGCGCGCCACCGACAGACCGGTGACGACCAGGCCGACCAGCATCGTCAAAATGGCCGTCAGACAGGGCACCGTGTTCCAGGCGCTTTCCAGATTGGGATTGAAGAAGGCGCGAGTCATGATCGTCGGCTTTTGCCCCCTGCCCGCGCCCGGAAGTTCGCTTTGATATTGCTCGACCACGGACTCGACATAGCCTTCGAGAATCTGCGCCGCGTTGGACCGCCGCCCGTCGAGCAGGATATCCATCGACGCGGGTCGCCGGGCATCGAGATTGCGCGAGAAATCGGCGCCGAACCGTACCACCATCAGCACCTCTTGCGCCGCCAAGGCATCGCTGGCTTCGGCATCGCTATGCGTCACCCGCAGCCGTTTCACCAAATCCTTCGCCCCGGCCAGACGTTGCATCAGTTCGATCGAATGACCGCCGGCATCACTGTTCAGTACGGCGATTTCGACATTCCGCACCTCCAGCGTGGCGGCAAAACTGAACAACACCATTTGGATCAACGGCGGAATGATCAGGATGGCGCGGCTTTTCGGGTCCCGCCACACCGCCCACAATTCCTTGATGATCAAACTTTTGATACGTTGCCACATGGGCTAACCATCCAATCGATTGGGCGTCTTCCAGGCGACCACCACGAACAGCAGCGTCGCCATGGCCAGGAGAGCCAGGGTGTTGGGAATCAGCACGCCCGTCACGTCGCCCGCCAGAAACAAGGTCTGCAGGCTGGGCACGAAATAGCGGGCCGGCACCAGATAGGTGAAAAGACGGATCGGCCAGGGCATGCTGGGAATCTCATAGACCAGACCGGAGAGCAGAAATCCCGGCAGGAAGGCCGAGAACAACGCCGCCTGGGTGGCGACGAACTGGTTCCGGGCCAGCGTCGAGATCAACAGCCCTTGGCCCAAGGTCGTCAAGAGAAACGCCGTACTGACGAGCACCAGGACAAGGACGGATCCCCGGAACGGCACATCGAACAGCCAAATGGTGATACCGGTGGTCACCGCCAGAGCCGCCATGCCCAGCAGATAGTAGGGAATCAGTTTGCCCATCAGCAGGTCGAACACCGAAAGCGGCGTCGCCATCATCGCTTCCATGGTCCCGCGCTCCCATTCGCGGGACACCACCAGAGCGGTCAACATGGTGCCGATCAAGGTCATGATCACCGCGACCAGACCCGGCAGCAGGAAATTCCGGCTTTCCTTTTCCGGATTGTAGCGATAGCGCGCCGTCACCTGGAGCCGGAGCGCGCTGCTCAGCCCCCGGCTGTCCGCCTCTATGGCCTGCCAGGTCCGCCAGGTGCCCCCAATATAATTGGCCATCAAACCGGCGGTATTGGGATCGCTGCCATCGACCAGGATCTGTATGGGGGCCAGGTCTCGACCGGCCAGCCGATTGACGAAATCGGAGGGGATGACCACCACGGCGTTAACCCGTCCGGCCACCAACTCCTCCTGACACCCCTTGGTTGTCACGTCGCTTCGCACATCGAAGAACCGCGACGCCCGGAAGGAAGTCGCCAACCCGGACGCGGCACCGCTCGGTTGCTCGACCACCAGACAGATCGGCGAGCGCCGTAAATCGAAGCTGACACCGTAGCCGAACAAGAACAGCAACAACAATGGTAGAACCACGGCGATCAACAAACTGCTGGGATCGCGCCCGATCTGCAATGACTCTTTGCGAATCAAGGCCATCAGGCGACGCGGACGGTTAGGGCTCCACATCATGCCACCCGCTCCCCTTCCCGCCCCTGGGCTTCGACCAAGGCGATAAAGGCGTCCTCCAGCGTCGGATCGGGCTGGGCGTCGCTCGCGGCTTGTTCTTTCAACTGATCGGGCGAGCCTTCGGCAATCAATCGCCCTTGATAGACGAGACCGATACGGTCGCAATATTCCGCTTCGTCCATGAAATGCGTGGTCACCACAACCGTCACACCGCGCCCGACCAGCGCATTGATGTGGCTCCAGAACTCCCGTCGGGTCAGCGGATCGACGCCCGAGGTCGGCTCGTCGAGAAATAGCACCGCCGGATCGTGCATGGTGGCGCAGGCCAGCGCCAGACGCTGCTTGAATCCCAAAGGCAGGCCGCCGGCATTGACGTCGAGATAAGGGCCGAGGCCAAAGGCTTCGATCATCCGCTCGATCACCGAAGCCCCTCCTTGCGCCAGACCGTAGATACCAGCGAAGAAATCAAGATTCTGGCGCACCGACAAGTCGCCATAGAGGGAAAATTTCTGGGCCATGTAACCGATGCGACCGCGCGCTTGCGACGCGGCCTTGCGCAGATCGAAGCCGGACACCCGGGCGGTGCCGGTTGTGGGTTTCAACAGGCCGCAGAGCATTTTAAAGGTGGTTGATTTCCCCGCGCCATTCGGCCCGAGCAGGCCGAAGATCTCGCCGCCGGCGATGGAAAAATTGATCTCCGCGGCGGCGACGAACGCGCCAAAGCGCTTGCCGAGATTTTTCGCCTCGACGGTCACTTGGCCGGATGTGCCGGTCATGTCGCGGCTTGCATAAGGCGAATCGCCGGAAAGCCTCACGCCCAGTCGGGCCACGAAGGAATCCTCGAAACGCGGCGCCGTTACTTCCAGAAACGCGCCCGGCCGCGCCCCCAATTCGCTGAGAAGGGGCGGTTCGGCGCCGGCCGCCAGCACCAGGCGCAAATTCGCTCCTTGAACGATGCCGTCGATGACGGCCGGATGATGCAAAGCCCGGTGGAGCACTTGACGACGGTCGACCCCAAGGCCGCGCAAAAGAAAGCTGCGCCCGGCCAATTCGGCGGTCAGATCACCGGGCGGACCGTCGAAAAGCGCACGGCCCTGGTTGAGCAGCAGCACATGGTCACAGCGTTCCGCTTCGTCCAGATAAGCGGTGCTCCAGATCACGCCGATGCCTTGACCGACCAAATCGGCCGCCATCCGCCACAATTCCCGACGCGATATCGGGTCGACGCCAACGCTGGGTTCGTCGAGCAGCAAAACCTTGGGCACCTTCACCAAAGCGCAGGCGAGTCCCAGTTTCTGCTTCATGCCCCCGGACAGTCGTCCGGCCAACCGGTCGGTAAAGCGCGACAGATCGGTGAACGCCAACAGTCGTTCGAAGGTCTGGCGGCGTTCCACACCGACGACACCGCGGATGTCGGCGTAGAGACAGAGATTTTCCATCACGGTCAGGTCTTCATAAAGACCGAATCTCTGCGGCATATAGGCCACCACGTCACGCAAACGGCCCGGCTCGGCCACAGGGTCGAGATCGGCCACGCGCAGTCGCCCCCCGGACGGGCTCAACAACCCGGCCAGCAGACGGATCAAAGTGGTCTTGCCGGCGCCATCCGGACCGACCAAGCCATTCAATCGTCCGGCCTCAAAACGAACGGACAGAGCGTCGATCGCCACATGGCCATCGAATGTCTTGCTCACCCCTTCGACATGGATGAGCGGTTCCACCATCACTTCGCCTTCGTTTCCACGAGATGCACGGTCACCGGCATCCCTTGCCGCAAAGACGGGTCGGCCTGATCGACGACGATACGCAACCGATAGACCAATTCGGCCCGCTGCTCGGGGGTTTGCACGGTTTTCGGGGTAAACTCGGCCAGGGGCGAGACATAACCGACTTTGCCGCGATAACTTTTCCCGCCGTCGGTCTTGATCTCGGCCTCCATGCCGGGACGAACACGCTCCAGGCTGGGCTCGGCGACATAGGCGCGGATCCAGGTCGGATGGGTCAGCACGATGCTGAACACCACGTCACCGGCCGCCGCGATGGTTCCCGGTTCATGGACGCGCGCCAGAATCACACCGTCTTCCGGCGCCACCAGCCGGCTATCGGACAGACGCTGTTCGGCCAGAGACTGAGCGGCGCGGCTTTGCGCCAACTGACCGCGCGCCGCGTCGATGCGCTCGCGCCTCGGTCCTTGGACGGCCAAAGCCAGGCCCGCCTTGGCATTGGCCAGATGCGCCTCTGTCTGCTGCAAGGTGGCCATGGCGGCGTCATAGTTCGATTGCGGTGTGTTGCCGCTTTTCAGCAACTCCTGCTGTCGCTTGAAGACCAGACGCGCGTTGACCAGGGTCGCTTCATACTCCTTGACCTGGGCCTGGGCCTGATCGATCTCCTCCGGCCGAGAGCCATGCAGCAGTTCGGCCAGAGTGGCCTCGGCCACAGCGACCTGCCCCTGGGCCTGGGCCAAATCGGCTTCGAAGTCGGTGCGTTCCAATTCGGCAAGCAGTTGACCGGCTGTCACCTTGTCGCCCTCTTCGACGGCGAGCGAGCGGATCCGTCCGGCCACCTTGAACCCAAGGTCGGCTTGGCGAATATCGACATTGCCTTGCAACAACAGGGGAACAGGACCGTTCCCGCCCTGCAGCCAAGCCCATCCACCGATCGCCGCCGCCGCGGCCGCCAAAAGAACGAAGATGACGGGACGACGGCTCATGATCCCCCCTCCTTTTTCGCCAACAGGCCCTGCAACAGCATATCGAACATGCGATGCCCCTCATCGGCCAAATCGAGCTGGCGACCGGACAAGGACCAGCGCACCACCAAGCCTTGCAACAGGCCAATGATCATGAAGGCGGCGCGGTCGGCATCGAGATCGGCCCGAAACGGTCCCCTTTCCGTTCCAGACCGCAGAATTTCGGCCAGCAAATCGTGGATTCGCCCGATGTGCCCATAGACGGCCGTACGCAGTCTGGCGTTTTCATTATGCAATTCCCGGGAGAACAACAGGGCGGGCATCGCCGGCGTATCGCGCACAATTCCCAGTTGCGTGTCGAGGACGACACGCAAGCGTTCCAGCGGAGAACCGGCCCGCTCGGCGGCACTGATGAGACGCGGCGAGACATAGGCGGCGATCCAATCGACCACCGCCAGAAGGATTTCCTCCCGCTTGGGAAAATGCCGGAAGATCGCCGCCTGACTGACGCCGACGCGCTCGGCAATCGCGGTCGTCGTCGCCGCCGCCGGTCCACCACGATCGATCAAGACCAAAGCGGCGGCAATGATCTCCTCTCGTCTTTCCCCGGCACTCTTGCGCACACGCATGGTCACCCCGCCGATTTAAGTAAGTGAGTACACACTAACATAATCGGCGATTACGGTCAATTTTCCGTCTGCGCATGTAAACCGCCAACAAGCCGTTGGAGAGTTCGGCGCGGCCATTCAGTCTTTCGATTTCATATCCGGCTCGTGCACGAAAGCCATGCAGATGGCTCCGAGCAAGGGACCGCAGGCAAGGACGGCAAAGGCGGCGTAAAAGGAACTGGTCTGTTCGAAGACGAAGCCGACGACGACAGGAACAATCATGCTTCCGAGTTGCCAGAAGGCGTTGTTCAAGCCAGCCGCCGTACCGACCGTGTTTTTGCCGATCAGTTCGGAGAGCAACGCCGTCTGCAAAGGATTATAGGCGAAGGCGGTCACGCCCAGAATCGGTGCCAAGCATTTGAACGCCAATTCACCGTCACGCGAACCGAAAAGCATCAGCATGACGGCGAAACCGACGAAACACAGCATCATCAGATTTTTTCGTTGGCCGCCAAGCGCATCCGAGAGAAAGCCGTAAAGAGGTTTGGCGACGACCGCGCCCAGTCCGAAAAGGGCCATGATCGCACCCGCCGTCACAGGCGAAAATCCATGACCTTTGACCATCAGGGCATTCGACCAGAAGGCGAATCCCCAGGTTCCCCACATGCCGCCGAAACCGGCCAGAGCGAAGATGACAAGATCCCGGTTGCCAAGAATCTGCCGGATCGCCGTGATCATTCCCGGCTTGCTGACCGGCCCGCGATCTTGAGTTGCCTGTTCCAAGGGAGTGTCGCGCAACGTGAAGAAGCAGATCGTCGCGATGAGAATGGTGAAGCCGCCCAATCCTCGATAAAGGGCTCCCCATGAGAACGTTTGAATGATGTAGGGAAAGGTCGCATTCGCAATAATGATCGGGATGGAGGACGCCGTCGCCAAAAGACCGAATGCTCCGCCACGATGGGCCGGAGGAAACCATGCGCTGACGATTTTCGTCGTCGCGGAAAAATTTATTCCAGCCGAAAGCCCCATCAAGGCTTGGATTGCCAGTCCTTGATAGAGGTTACCAACGAAGCCAAAACAAAAGGTGAAAACGCCGAGAGGAAGAAGGGCACAGAAGAGGGCTCGGCTCGGCCCGAAACGATCGGCGGCAAATCCTCCGAAAGTATTGGCGATGACATATCCGATGTAGAAGGCAGTGACGAAGGAACCGAGTGTCGTGGCGCCGAGGGACAATGAGTCGCGGACACCGATGGCGGCATTTCCCCAAGCGAGGCGGACGATGAAACTGGTCACCAGGACCAAAAAAGCCACCAGCAAAATAACCCACCGATAACGAGGCAAAGGGGCGGCCGTATTTCCGGCCACCTCGCAGACAATGATCGTATTTTTTCTTGCGATAGACATCCGTTTCCTCTCCATGCGGGACTTTCCGCATTTTTTTGCTTTTGCGCCCGGCGTTTGAGGGCTGGTGATCGGTTTCGATCACCACGACGTGGTATCAGAGGATGGCTCCTTGATCGAGAAGCGCTTGGCGAAGCGCAACATAATCGGTTGTTCCCCGCGCGGCCAAGGCGGCGGCGGCGCCCGCCGCCTGTCCGATGGCGAAAGCGGTTCCCATGACACGCAGCGAACTGAAGGCGCCGCGGTCGGCTCCGATCGTTCGCCCGCCGAGCCAAAGATTTTCGATTTCCGCGCATCGGGTCGCGTCGGCGGGGATATCAAAGAAGCCGTCACCACCGATGAACGCCAGACTCGGTCGGCCGGGGGCATCATGCCGCTCCATCTGCCAGGCGGCGCGTCCGATCGCGGTTGTGGCTCTTCGCCCTTCGGTTGCTTCGGCTTCGCTGAGCATATAGCGCGCCATGGGATGACGTGTTTCACGAATACCCAGTTGCGCTCCCGTGGCGACCAGGGTCGCCCGTTCACATCCGGGAACCGAGCGCAATCGGCGGATGAAAGCCCACGCCGTGGCCCGACAATTCTGTTCCGCTTGCGTGAGGCTCTCCGACGAAAGCCCGTCCGTGGAAATGTCGGTCCCCATCCACCAAAAGTCGTCGTTCTCCTCCAGGCGCAGTAGGAACCCCCCGTTGGCGCGAAGCGTGGCCGGTCTTTCGGCGGAAGGAACCGCCGCGCAAACGTTGGTAAGCGTGACCGAATCGATCTTGACGTCGCGCGCGATGCCCCCGATGCGGGCGCAAAGCGATGCCGCTTGCTTCGCAGGATCCCTCTCGGCCATGGGAGCGCCGGCAAGAGCCGCCAGATCCCCCTCGCCGCTGGCATCGACAAAGCTATCGGCGGCGATCTCGAAACGGCCTGCGTGGTCGGCGACAACCACCGCCTCGATGCGATCGGCGACGCGACGCGCATCGACCAGCATCGCATGCATCCGGACGGATACTTTGGCTTCGATGACGAGATCATCGAAAGCGGCTTTCGCCGATTCCGGATTGAATGGGACGACCCAATTGCCGTTGGAGGACAGAATGGGAGCGACCTTGTTTTCGAATTTCTCAAGACGATCGAGAAGTTCACGCCCGATTCCGCCGATGGCCCACTCGGGACGGGGCCGGCGGTAGAAAAAGCCGTCATAGGTCAAAATGAGGGAATTCGTCGCGGCACCACCAAGGAAACCATATCGTTCGACAAGCGCCGTTTTCGCACCAAGGCGCGCTGCGGAAACTGCGGCGGCGACGCCTGCGGCTCCCCCACCGATAACAACAATATCGAAACGCTCCCTCCGAGTAGCTGTCATACTAACGATTTCCTTGCAGATCAGAATAGCGGCTGGAAACGTTCTATAGTATATACATTTCCATGTAACACGAACCAAACGACTAATGGTTATTTGTGAAATAAATTTTTTTTATGAATCACATCTACAGGTATCGTTGACAATTTGATTCGATCTCGATAGGTCATTAGTAATGGAGCAATTGGGCGAGGCCACCGTGGCGGAAACAATACAGAAGATCGGGTCGGCAAAGGATCGTCGGGCTTCGTTGCGCTCTCCCTTGCTCGAACTGGACCTCTTGCGCACCCTTATCGCCGTTCACCAACACGCCAGCTTCACGGAGGCGGCGCACGCGCTCAACAAAACCCAGGCAGCTGTCAGCATTCAAATCAGACGGCTTGAGGAGCTCGCCGGTGTCTCCTTGATCGATCGGGGTCGGCGCACGCTCCGATTTACCGACGACGGAGAAAGCCTGCTGGCCTTCGGCCGGAAGATGTTGACATTGAACGACGAAGCCCTTGCCAGCGTCCGCCCCGATCAGATCGCCGGTTCCGTGCGCCTTGGTGCGGTGACGTATTATGCGGTCCATATTTTGCCTCCGTTACTAGCGGAGTTTTCCGGGCGATATCCCGCCGTGCGGATCGAAGTGTTGCCTGGCGTGTCGTTCCGCGAGGCGGCTTTCGGCGCGGACCTTGATTTGGTCATTGCGCTTGAGCCGGCAGGCACGACGGCGGGAACAGTTCTTGTCCGAGAGCGCGCGGTCTGGGTTACCTCGGCACGACACCAAACCCATAGGGCTGAACCTTTGCCCCTGGCGGTATTACCCGAGGGAAGTCTGCTGCGAAAATGGGCGATCGAGAGTCTGGAGCACCATCATCGGGCCTGGCGAATCGCCTATATCAGCGCGAACGCCTCGGCAATGCGCGCGGCCATCGAAGCCGGACTCGCGGTCGGCGTGATCCGCGCGGGCAGCATGACCGATGAACTCCGGGAATTGACCGAGGAGGATGGATTTCCAGCGTTGCCCCTGTTCGACATCGCTCTGACCGACGCCGGAGCCGGACTCGGACGCGTGGGAGTGGCACTGAGAGATTTTCTTTTGCAGAAATTGGCCTGGGGTGGCGGCCATCCCTAGCCTGTATTTCTCATATCCGAGCCGACAACGCTGGTATGAGAAATACAGGCTCGTCACGCAGGGCGGTTTCGGCGGTTTCCGCCAGCATTGGTTCGGCGACCACTGGAACGCCGCCGCCATCTATGGCCTGACCCATATTTGGAACAAAACCGCCTATCAAAGTACCCAGGGCCTGTGGAAACAATCGCAGGCGGTGTCAGGACCATCGGCCGACGACAATCGTTTCGCATTCCGCCCGCGCGTCAACTTTTAGCAAATCCGATCGGCGGGTGCCCCTGGAGCCTTCCCGCCTCCCTATTGCGCGGGAAAAATATTGTCCGGCACCGATGCCGACAAATCGGCCTTCGTCCGCTTTGTGCGGACCCGTGCCATCCCGACGATGCCCATAAGAGCGATGGCGAACACGGGCAACGCGACCGGAAAATGAACAATGCGCGAGGATGCTCCCACAAGAAATAACAACCCAATGACGGCGGCTGCGACCAAGAGAGATATCAGTTTCATGCTCAAGCTCCATCTTGGCATGACCTCGCGATTGACGCCCTTCCCGAGCAAATCCCAAGGTCAATGCGGATAAATCCGGCAGATAGCGCCCAAAAAGAAAACCGCCTCCCGTATCTGCTGCAGTGCAATATAGAACGCACATGCAGCATGACACATCGCCCAAACGGGTGATGACAACGCTTATGGCGTCGAAATCATGCCCGTGATCAAATCGTCTGAAATCCCATTCGAGCCAGTTCGGCGCGCACGACGGGATCTTCGAGAAGTGCCAAGAAGCGGCGAACCGCTAGTCTCTCCCGTCTCATGACGGGGATGACGAAGTCATAGTCCTCCGCCTGCAAGGGCAGAAAGCCAAGACCGTATCGCCGGGCGACCGTCTCGATCGCCACACCCCAATCCGCACGCTTTTGCACGATGGCGGCCGCCACCGCATTGTGCGACCGGGTCTGATGGCTGTAACCCATTGGCCGCACGTCGCCCAGCAACCGATCGATCAGGAGTCGCGTCCCGCTGCCGGCATTGCGGTTGACCATCAGGCAACGGGCGTCGAGTCCGGCCGCCGCGATCGCGCCTGCCGCGTCGCACCCTGTGAAGCGCGGATCTCCGGCGCGAAAAACGACGCCTTGCAGGCGGCCGTAGCCGCGAACGAGATGAAGGCTTTCGTCCAAATAGGGACGGTTGTAGACGCCCGTCACCGGGTCCATCAGATGGATGCCGGCAATGTCGCACTCGCCGCGCTTGGCCGCCATCAATCCCGCCGTACTACCGACGGAGAGCACCTTGGCCGTCACCCCCTCGCGAGCCAGGACGCCGACCAGATAATCGAGACCGACGCAGTGACTGCCGATGATCATGAGATCGGCCGGACCCGTCGTCTTGCCGATCAAGGTCACCTCGACGTCGCTTCCCATGGGAGCCAGATCGCTTTGCGCCGGAATGGCAAAAAAACCGTCGGCCAGCGAGAAGGCCGTCACCGCTCCCGACGCCTTTCCCATCGGATAGGCGGCCAGACCGCCATCGGGACGCTCCGCCAAAGACACCAGCACATATTCGGTCCGCCCGAGTTGCGAGACCATCTTGACCGGCAAGCGCGCCGCAAGGCTTTCGCGACGCAGCGGCGGCAAACCGGCAAAAGCGCGCAACACAGGTGCGACGAATTCGTGAAAGGTGAATGTCGCCGAGGTCGGAAAACCCGGCAGGATCACCACGGGCTTGCCTTGGGTCACCGCCAGACACAGCGGCTTTCCCGGCTTCAACGCGACGCCGTGAACGACGATACCGGGATCGCTGAATCGCGACACCGTGCGATAGGCGATATCGCCCGCCCCTTTCGACGTCCCACCGGACAGCAGCACAACGTCGGCCGCGGCGATCGCTTGATCGACCGCCGCTTCCATGGCAACGGGATCATCGACGACGATACCGAAAGACATGGCGATACAGCCCAGCTCCTCGACAGCGGCGACCATCATCGGCCCATTGCTGTCATAGACCTGGCCGGGATGAATGGCTTGCCCCGGACTGACCAATTCGTCGCCGGTCGAGAGAATAGCGACGCGGGGCTGCCGAAAGACCGGAACATCGTTCAGGCCGACCGCCGCCAGCAAAGCGACCTCCCGTGACCCCAGCACGGTGCCGAGGCGCAATACGATCTCGCCGGCACCGATATCCGAACCGGCGGTCGAAATCGCCGCCCCCGGCACCACCGGCTGGAAGACGGCGATCGAGGCCGCATCCCCGGCGGCGCCGTCCGCGTCCCCGACGACCTCCGTCTGTTCGACCATCACCACCGCGTCGGCGCCGCGCGGAATCATGCCGCCAGTCGCGATGATCGTCGCCATACCCGGCTCGATCGCCTGTTCGGGCACTTTGCCCGGCGTCAAGACCTCTCCATTCAACCGCAACCGACAGGGGGCATCGGCGCGCGCCTCTTCGATGTCGATGGCGCGGAGGGCGAATCCATCGACATTGGACCGGTCGAAACAAGGTACATCGACTTCGGCGGCCACGTCCCGCGCCAAAACCCGCCCCCGGCAGCGATTGAGCGGCAGCGTTTCCTCACCGAGCGGACGCAACGCGAGATGACTGTGGAACCGCCTCTCCGCCTCATCCCGGCTCGCGACCGATAGAAATTGCTCCTGACGGGCGGCCTGACGAACGGCGTCGGCCGCCACACCGGAATCGCCTTTGAAAACATCGGTCTCTGGGGTTGACTTGGTCATGGCCTCTCCTCCGGGGCGGAATTCTCCCCGGTCACGTAAATTTCGATCGATTCTCCTGGCGCATAGCCTTCCAGTCCGGCCGGAACGACCAGAAAACCAGAGACCTGCCCAAAACCCGCCAGCCCATCGGCTTGCGAGAGCGCCAAAGGTTCGATATCGCCACCGGCAAGACGCACCGGCACCCATTCGCTGATCCCGATCGGCGAGGCGATCTTGCGTAACAAGGTGAACCGGCGCACGGGGTAAGGCAAGGCAACCCCGCGTCCGGCAAGACGCCGGATCAACCGCCCGGCCAGCAAGTCGTAAGTCACCAAGGCCGCCAGGGGATCGCCGGGCAACAGCAGCAAAGGTACTGCTGCGCCCAAGCCGCCGCAGCCGACAGAACCGCCAGGCGTCAAGGCCAAACCATGATGATCGAGCCGCCCCCCCGCCTCCTCGATGGCGCGCGCCGCCTCGTCGTCGTCGCCCCAACCGCTGCGCCCGACGACCAGCAGCAGATCGGCCCCCAAGGACGTGCGCACGCTCTCGACCATCCCGGCGTCGCCGGCCAAGTGCACCCGCGCCAGCCCCCCGTCCCGCGCGATCAAAGCCGACAGCGCCGTCGCCAAAGCATCAACCGCCGGCGGCTTCGGACCGGCGACAACCAGCACGATCTCGGGCCGTCGCAGCACGGAGAGCGATTGAGATCCCAGCAGAGCGGCAAGCGCGATCTCCGCTCCGGCAAGACGCCGTCCGCGGAGGATGGCCACATCGCCTTGCCGGGCCGCCAATCCCTTCCGGCCGACATCCTGTCCGCGCGCCACCGGCGCGCAGATTTCGAGGATCGATCCAGCGGCTTCACCGGCGTCCAGCGGCAACACCGCGTCCGCGCCCGACGGCAACGGATCGCCCGCATGACAAAGCGCCGCGCCACCCTTGGCAAGAGGACCGCCCTTCGGAACAAGGGCCAGAAACAGCGGATTGTAGCCGCTGGCTCCCATCGTACTGTCCGAACGCACGGCGTAGCCATCGGCGATAACCAGATCGCGCTCCGGCCGGTCTTCGGGAAATGTCAGTGACGCCGCCAGAACGCGCCCAAAGGCCTGATCAAGCGGAATCGTCTCGACATCCGTCATGCGCGGGCAGGCATCAAGCCAAGCCCAGGCGCCGTCGAGAGACAAGCGTTCGGTAAATCCATGTCCCGCTGTCATGCCTTTGGAATCCCCTTCCGCCGATTCTGTCAGGGTTCGTGTTTGCCGAGGAAAATGCAAGGGATGATCAAGACTCGTCGTTGAAATGAACGGCCAACCACACCGTCGGCTGGTTGGGATCGGTCCAGGCGACGCGATGACGTCGATGCGGTGGAATGAGCAGAAAGTCGCCAGCCCCCATGTGACGCGGCGCAATCTCGTCGGCGAACTGCACGCTCGCCGACCCGGACACCACCAAAACCCACTCGGCCCAAGTTTGGTCGTACCAGAAGTCAGGAGGGCTCGCCTGGCCCGTCGACACGATCCGTTCGATCCGGACACCCGGCCGGCTCACGAGCTCTGTGATCACTTCTTCAGCGGAACGAACGGGGATCTCTGCCAATAAGCTCCCGAACATTGTCGGCATGACGTGTTCCTTACAGATTGGGGATCCGACCCCGCCCCTCCATCAGCCGTCGTGCCGAACGGCTCATCAGGGCCTTGGCGACGGCACCTTGGGCCGGGCTGTCGACCACCCGCAGCAGGATGCGATCGCGCAGGGCCGGGTCTGCCGGAAGATCGTCGGCTTACGTCAGCGTCGCCACCTCGCCCAAAAAGCCATTCACCTTATCGCGGAATTGACGAACCTCGGACGAGACATTTTGCGACGCGGTCTGAACATAACTGGCCTCGCCGCGCGCCTCGTTGGTTGCGTCGGCCAGGCGAGTCGCCAATTTCGCGCCCTCCTCGGCGCCTTCGGCGGCGAACTGAACGCGACGGCTGATCTCCTCGGTCGCCGCATGCTGCTGTTCGACCGAGGCCGCCACATCGCCGGCCAAGGCAGTGATTCTGGCGATGCTGCTGTCGATTTCACTCATCGACGTCACCGCGTCCGACGAGGCGCGGCGAATCGCCTCGATTTGATCGCTCACCTCCTTGGTCGCCTGGGTGGTGCGGACCGCCAAGGCCTTCACTTCGCCCGCCACCACCGAGAATCCCTGGCCCGCCTCGCCAGCCCGCGCCGCTTCGATGGTCGCGTTGAGCGCCAGCATGTTGGTCTGGGCGGCAATCGCCTGGATCAGTTCCACCACATCGCCGATCTTCGCGGCATAGTCCGCCAAGAGGGAAAATTGTTCGGAACCGCGTTTGACGCTTTCCGACGCATTGCGCGATTGGTCCGCCGTATCTCCGATACGACTGGCGATCTCGCCGATCGACGCCGACAATTCGACCACCGTTCCGGCCAGCGCCTGCACCTCCGTCCCGACGTGATTGGCCGCCTCGGCCACGCTGTTGGCATCATTCACCGTGACGGACGCCCGTGATGTCATGCCCTCCGCCGTCACACACATGGCATCGACATGGCCGGTCACCGTATCCAGGGACTTTCCCGCCTCCGCTTCAAAGGCCTTGACCTCGTTGGCAATGCGTTCCGCCCTTACCAGCCGTTGTTCCTGGGCCTGCCGGGCATCTTCGGCCACCCGCCGCGACTGGCGCGCGTTGTCTCGCAAGACGATCAAAGCCTTGGCCATCGCTTCGACCTCGTCGGAGCGATCGGATCGACCGATGTCCACGTCCAGGTCGTCATCGGCCAAGCGAACCACCGCCGTGGTCAACTTTCCCAACCGCTGGATGACCTGACGCAACAACACGACGATCACGCCCCCCGTGACCACGCAGACAGCAAGCAACGTGGACAGGGACCCGATCAGACGGATCCAAGCATCCTTGAGCGCCGCATTGTTCACATCGTAGGCGGTTTCAATGGCCGCATCGCGCATCACCAGTCCATTGGTCAGCATCGGCGTCGTCCAGGTGCGCCATTCGCCTTCGGGCACGGGTGTCGGCTGGTTGTTGCGGGCGGCGTCAAGGATCGCCCGATAGCGCTGTTCACCGGCGCTCATCACGGTTGTCCGAACATGCTCCAATGCCTTGTCCAGCTTGGCCGGATTGCCAAGATTGTTCACCGCCTGCACCTGCAACTGCCAGAGTAAGGCAACTTTTCCGGAAAGCTCGGTTGACGCGTTGACCCGTTCCGCCGGAAAGGCGAGGCCACGGACGAATAAGCCAAGAATGGCCGAACGACTTCCATTCACGTTTCGCGACTCTTGCGCCAAGCGCGCCAGATTGACCGATCCCGACAGATTTGGCCCCATCGTGGTGGTGGTGCGAAATGACTCGTCGACCGCCTTGTCGACAAAGCCAAGAGCGCGGGCAAATCCGTCAACCGAAGCCGCAACGGCGTCGCCGGGCCGCGCCGCCTTGGGCTTTTGCACTGCGAGCCGAGCCTGATCCCGCGTGCTCTTCAAAACACCATTGGCGGCTTCCAGAGCGTTTGTCGGCAGGCCGGCGCTCCGGGCGGCCTCGATCGCCGCCGTCACTGTGCTTTCCGTCGTGGCGACGGCTTTGTCGACGGTGCTCATCTGAGCGCTCGACAAGGCGGTTTCGCTGTCCAGCCCCCCGCCCCAGACGTTACGCTCGACAGCCAAAAGCCCACCGATTTGCAGGCACAGCTCGAACGACCGGAGAGCGTGAGCAGCAGCCGTCTGCTGTCGCAAGTCGGTTATGGCGTTCCAGGCGATGAAGGAAGAAACACAGACGGCAAGAGCGGCAATGGCCAGATTGCCAGATAGAATCTTGGCTCGCACGTTCATCGCATCACTCCCATACGCATTATTGACCGGTCTGATGCCGGTATTTTGTCGTCTTATTCGCCGAATACACAACCCGTACTTTTTTTGTAAAATTGCGATCTATTGCAAGTCAAAACACATAACACGTCGACGTCATAACCAAAACCGTCATTGCCGGACTTGATCCGGCAATCCATGGTTGCGTTGATCGGCCAGCATCATTTGAAGCAGGCACATGGATGCCCGTGTCAAGCACGGGCATGACGACTTTTGGTTGAGCAATCAGGCATAAGCCTCCTCGAATATTGAGGACAAAAACCGTGTCGGACAGCCGTGGATCAAGCCCGGCAATGACGGTGCCGGCCGTATTCCCGAATACGGAGACCTCAGCCGGCCGTCTTGAATTTTGCCGCCAGTTGCTCCGACCCCCGGGCGAGAAGCCCTAGGTCGGAACCGACCGCGACGAACAGGCAACCGATATCGATGTAATGCTGCGCCAGCTTTTCGTCGCCGGTCAACATACCAGCCGGTTTTCCCGTTGCTTGAATACGGGCCAGAGTCTTATCGATGGTCGCCAACATCTCCGGATGTTTCGGATTGCCGACATGACCGAGAGCGGCCGAGAGGTCGCCGGGGCCGACGAATAGACCGTCGACACCCTCGACGGCGGCGATTTCCTCAAGATTTTCCATCCCCTTGCGGGTCTCGATCTGCAACAGGACACAAATTTCCTTTTCGCAGAGTTGGGGATAATCCTTAACCCGGCCAAACAACGCGGCCCGGGGCGCGGCGGAATAGCCGCGCACGCCTTTCGGCGGATAGCGGGTGGCGGCGACGGCGTTGCGCGCCTCCTCCGCCGACTCGATGGACGGAATCAACAGGGTCTGCACACCGATATCGAGATAACGCTTGATATCGACCGTGTCGTTCCAGGGAATGCGCACCACCGGATGCGCCGTTCCCCCCGTTGCCGCCTGCAATTGCTGCAACACCATCGGCATTTCGTTGGGCGCGTGTTCGGTATCGAGCACCAGCCAGTCGAAACCGGCCCCCGCGATGACCTCGACGGTCACATGGCTCGACAGGATCGACCACAGGCCGATCTGTACGCGCCCGGCCTGGATGGCATGTTTAAAGCTGTTCACCGGTAAAGTGGAGTTCATGGGACTATTCCGTCACAGTGTCGGAGGAAGGATCAAAATCGCCCGAAAATCGTTCACATTGGTCAAGGTCGGGCCGGGAATCAGTTGATCGCCCAATGCTTCGAAGAAACCGTGCCCGTCGTTGTTGGCAAGACTGTCCTTCGGCTTGACGCCTTTGGCCCAAGCCCGCGACAGGCTATCCGGACGAAGCAGAGCGCCGGCGACGTCTTCCATGCCATCCACGCCATCGGTATCGGCGGCCAGAGCATAGATGCCGGGGTATCCGTCGAGCGCGATGCCCAACGACAAGAGAAATTCAACATTGGGTCCACCGCGTCCCTTGCCACGGACGGTCACCGTGACTTCGCCGCCCGACAACAAGACGCAAGGCGCCGCGAAGGGCTGTCCACGCTTGGCCACCTGCAAGGCGATGCCGGCCATGACCTTGCCGACGTCGCGGGCCTCCCCTTCGATGGCGTCGCCCAGGATGTAGGTCGCGAGTCCGGCGTCCCGGGCTACCTTGGCGGCGGCCTCCAACGCCAACTGCGGCGCGGCGATGATTTTGGTTTCGATCGACTGGAGTCTGGGATCGTCCGGCTTGACCGTCTCGCCACGGCCACTTTCCAGAACCGCCAGAACCTTCGGCGGCACCTCGATTCCATAGCGCCGGATAATCGCCAGAGCATCGGCGCAAGTGGTCGCATCGCCCACCGTCGGGCCGGATGCGATATCGTTGGGGCTATCGCCGGGAACGTCCGAAATCAGCAGAGACACCACCTTGGCCGGATAACAAGCGGCGGCCAAGCGTCCGCCCTTGATGGCGGACAGATGGCGACGCACGCAATTCATTTCGGTGATGGTGGCCCCCGAGGTCAGCAAAGCGCGATTCACCGCCTGCTTGTCTTCCAAGGTCAGATCGGCATGCGGCAAGGCCAAGAGAGCCGAACCTCCGCCGGAAATCAAACAGAGCACCAGATCATCGGCCGTCAGGCTGGAAGCCAGCTCGAAGATCCGCCCGGCCGCCGCCCGACCGGCGGCATCGGGCACCGGATGGGCCGCCTCGACGATTTCAATGCGTTGGCAGGGGACGCCATAACCATAACGGGTGACCACCAATCCGGACAACGGGCCCGGCCAATGGTCTTCGACGACCCGCGCCATCGCCGCCGACGCTTTGCCGGCGCCGATGACCACCAGACGGCCTTTCGGCGCCTTGGGCAGGTGAGCGGGAATAGCCTGCGACGGTTGCGCCGCGGCGACCGCCGCCTCGAACATCCGTTTCAGAAGATCGTCTGCTGTCGGTGCCATGATCAAGGATCCTCCCCGTTTTTATTGAGCCATCGTTCGGAGATATCAGCACCATCTCCGAACGATGGCCAGTTCCCACAGCAAGCGTTGTGATCAGGCCTTCTGACCGATCTCGAAATTGGCCTGATCTTCCAGGGCGCGGACCATGCCGGAATGGTCCCAAGCCTTGCCGCCATGAGCGACGCAACTGTTGAACAGTTCCTGGCAGGTGGCGGTGTTGGGCAGGGAGAGGCCGATCTTGCGGGCGGTCGACAGCGCCAGATTGAGATCCTTCTGATGCAACTCGATGCGGAAGCCGGGCTCGAAATTGCGCGTCACCATGCGTTCGCCATGCACTTCCAGGATGCGCGAGGAGGCGAAGCCGCCCATCAGGGCCTGGCGAACCTTGGCCGGATCGGCACCGGCCTTGGCGGCCAGCAGCAAGGCCTCGCCGACCGCCTCGATGGTCAAAGCGACGATGATCTGGTTGGCCACCTTACAGGTCTGCCCATCGCCATTGCCGCCGACCAAAGTGATGTTCTTGCCCATCAGCGCGAACAAAGGTTGCGCCCGATCGAACGCCGCCTGGCTGCCGCCGACCATGATGGTCAACGATGCCGCCTTGGCACCGACCTCGCCGCCGGAAACCGGAGCGTCCAAATAGTCCGCGCCCAGCACCTTGATCTTTTCGGCAAAGTCCTTGGTCTCGATCGGCGAGATCGAGCTCATGTCGATGACCAGCTTGCCGGCCGACAGCCCTTCGGCAACGCCAGCTGGCGCGAACAGCACCTTCTCCACGTCCGGCGTATCGGGCACCATGATGATGACAATATCGGCTTTCTCGGCAACCTCTTTGCCGCTGGCACAGACAGTGGCGCCGCCTTTCACCAGGACTTCGGGAAGCGGACCGATGGTGTGGACGAACAACTGGTGACCGCCCGTTTGCAAATGGCCCGCCATCGGCGTCCCCATGATGCCTAGTCCGATAAAACCGACCTTGCTCATGTCTTCCTCTTTCAAAAAAAGTTCAGAGACGTCAGAGTGCATCGTCGACTGATCCGAATCCAGCTCGCAAAGAGCATCGATCGATGCTTATTCGGTATCGATGAAGGAGATGCGGATCTATTGCCCGCCGGTCTCGCCGAATTCACGCAAGATCAGGTCTCGCAGAGCCATCGCGGCCAGATTCTCGCCGTCGTCACGCCAGGCGAGATACAACTCGGCGCGGGCCTTGGCCTCGATCGGAAAGGCGCGAAAAACAACGCCGTCCGGGTGCAGGCTGCAGGCCGATTCGGGCACCACGGCCAAACCGATGCCGGCGTTGACCAACGCCAGAATCGAATGCGTCTGCACAACATGCTGGACATAGACCGGAGCGACGCCGGCCGTTTGAAACAATCCGGCCAAGAGATTATGGAAGTAGCGTCCTTCGACCGGAGAGTAGGTCACGAACGGTTGACGATCGAGATCGGCGAGCCCCACCTCGTCGCGCAGAGCGAGCGGATGGCTACGCGGCAGAGCCAACAGCAGCGGCTCGCGTAGAACGCGCCGGCCGGCGATCCCGTGGCGATGAAGCGGCGGACGCAAAAAACCCAAATCGATCCGCCCCGAGTGCAACGCTTCGACCTGATCGAGGGTAATCATCTCCCGCAAGACGAGATCGATCTCCGGCAGCTTGTCCTTGGCAAGAGCGACCAACCTGGGCAGAAACGCGTAACTGGAGGCCGCCGTGAACCCCAAGGTGACCAACCCGGATTCGCCCAAGGCAACCCTTTGCGCGATCAGACGGGCGTTTTCGGCATAGTGCAGCAAGCGGCGCGCTTCCAGATAGAACGCCTTGCCGGCCGGTGTCAGTTCGACCAACCGGCTCGAACGTTTCAGCAAGCGGACACCCAACTCATGCTCAAGAAGCTGGATCTGCCGGCTCAGCGGCGGCTGAGTCATGTTCAGCCGTTCGGCCGCGCGATGGAAATGCAACTCCTCGGCAAGAACGATGAAACAACGCAGGCGGCTGAGTTCAAACATCGATCCAATATATGGATTGGCAAACGATTGATCCACTCCCATCCTCGCCAGCCGGCAGCTCAAGATTGATTCCACGCGCCCGTCAACCGACATAGCAGGCAGGGCGCCGCCAAAAGGCGGACGATTACGCAGGAGATCCGCTGATGACTGAAAAGCACATCAATCTGGCTCTGCAAGGCGGCGGCGCGCATGGCGCCTACACCTGGGGGGTCCTCGATCGCCTTTTGGAGGAGGACGACATCGTTATCGACAGCGTCAGCGGAACCAGCGCAGGTGCGATGAACGCCGTCGTGCTGGCCGATGGGTTTCGTCACGGCGGACGTCCCGCGGCCAAAAGAAAATTGGAGGAATTCTGGCTTAAAATCAGCCAGTTGGGCGCAGTGGTCAATCCCGTCCATCAAACGCAAGTCGAACAACTGACCGAGGGTTGGAACATCGACGACACGCTCGGTTATCAATGGTTCGACATGCTGACCCGCATGTTCTCCCCCTATCAGCTCAATCCGTTCAATCTCAACCCATTGCGCGAGGTGCTCACAGACGTCGTCGACTGGCGCCGGATCAATCAGGGAGGCGACATCCATCTTTTCATCACGGCGACTGCGGTTCGCACCGGCCAGCCGCGCGTTTTCCGTTGTCATGAGGTCACCGAGGACGTCCTGCTGGCCTCGGCCTGCATTCCGTTCTTCTTCCAATCGGTCGAGATCGAAGACGAACCCTATTGGGATGGCGGATTTATGGGAAACCCCAGTATCTGGCCGTTGATCTACCACAGCCCGGTGAGCGACATCCTCCTGGTGCAGATCAATCCGATCGTGCGCGACGGCACGCCGAAAACCGCCCACGACATCATCAATCGGTTGAACGAGATCACGTTCAATTCGAGTCTCGTGGCGGAGATGCGCGCGATCAATTTCGTCTCGCGATTGGTCCGGGAAAATCATCTCGATCTCGCGAAATACCGAGATATTCGGATGCATCTGATCGCCTGCCCGGATGAGAGCCTTGGCCTTAACGCCTCAAGCAAGGTCAATACCGATTGGCGTTTTTTCCAGTTTCTGCGCGACGTCGGACGAGAGAGGACGGAAAACTGGCTGCGCCAGCATAAGCCGGCGATCGGCTTGAAATCGACGGTCAATATCGCCGAAACGTTCCTCGGCGCGCCGAACCGGTAATGTCTCCAAGGAACGAACCTCGCCTCGGCCAGAAGCGGCTTGCCGAGGCCGGCGCAAAACAAACTAACTTAGAATAGTCCTAATATGGGGATGGGTGACCTCACCCGGCGTGTGTTTAAACATACCCGAGAGCGACGCTTTGTCTTTCTCCGACAGAACGACGGCCCCCTTTTTAGGAGCGATTTTCATGTTCAATTTCATTTCCGCCGCCAAATTGTCCGAGTTGGAGGGAACTCTGGCGGCATTGAATAAGACCCAGGCCATCATCGAATTCCAGATGGACGGCACCATCACCAATGCCAATGAGAATTTCCTCGCGGCGATGGGCTATAGCCTTGCTGAAATTCGCGGCAAGCATCACAGCATATTCATCGAACCGTCCTACAAGGACAGCGCCGAGTATCGGGACTTCTGGGAAAACTTGCGGCGGGGAAAATTTCAGAAGGCGCAATACAAACGTCTCGGCAAGGGCGGCCGCGAAGTCTGGATCGAAGGTTCCTACAACCCGATCATGGGGCGCGACGGCAACCCCTTCAAGGTGGTGAAATACGCGATCGACGTGACCGCGCAAAAAATGGAATATGCCGACCTTCTCGGTCAGGTGAAAGCCATCAACAAGGCGCAGGCGGTGATCGAATTCAATCTCGACGGCACGGTGATCACCGCCAATGAGAATTTCTTGAAAGTACTTGGATACAGCTTGTCGGAAATCCAAGGCAAGCATCATCGCATGTTTGTCGAGCCGGCCTTCCGGGACAGCTCCGCCTATGGCGAATTTTGGAACAAATTGGGGCGGGGCGAGTATCAGGCGGCGCAATATAAGCGGATCGGCAAGGGAGGGCGCGAGGTCTGGATCGAGGCCTCCTACAATCCGATTTTCGATCTCAACGGCAAGCCGTTCAAAGTGGTGAAATACGCCACCGACGTCACCCAGCAGATTGCCTTGCTCGACAGCCTGAAGACTCTCATCGATGTCAATTTCGGCGAAATCGATGGGGCGATGGACCGCTCGAGCAACCAGGCTTCGGAAGCGGTCAAAGCCGCCACCGAGACCTCCGGCAATGTCCAGATGGTCGCCTCCAGCGCCGAGGAACTGGATGCCTCGATCCGGGAAATCTCCGAGAGCATGACAAAATCGAAAGCGGCGACGGAATCGGTCTTCGATCAAGCGTTGATCGCCGATAAATCGACCCAGCGACTGGTGGACGCTGCCAAGGCGATGGGCGGCGTAGTGGAGTTGATCCAGACCATTGCCGGACAAATCAATCTGCTGGCCTTGAACGCCACCATCGAATCGGCGCGCGCCGGCGACGCCGGCAAAGGCTTTGCCGTGGTCGCCACCGAAGTGAAAAATCTGGCCAACCAGGCCGCTCGGGCCACGGAGCAGATTTCCAAGGAAATTGAAAATGTGCAGACGGTCTCGGGCGAGGTCGTCTCGGTCTTGGCCGATATTCGTCATTCCATCGAGACGGTACGCGAACATGTGACCGGCACCGCCAGCGCGGTCGAGGAACAGAGCGCGGTCACCCGCGGCTTGTCGTCCAGCATGCAAGGGGCGTCGGCGGCGGTGGAAACCATTACCGCGAGCGTCAACGAAATCTCGACGGCCATCCTTCAGGCCGGCAACGCGGTCAGCAAGACCAAAGATGCCGCCAAGGTGCTGGCACGCTAGCCGCTTTAGGAGCGCCCTCCTCTCTCGGACAACCGGGAGAGGAGCCAGAAAGGCTATCGGAACAAAATCAATTATGTATTTCTCAGGACCATATAGACGAGCGTCTGGTTCAACAGACCATAAGCGATCTCGCCGAACGTCACCGGCCCCACAAAATCACCCATCCGCTTACCTTCCAGATTTCCATAAACGAAATTGAGAATGCAATTCATGGAAAGGGTGGGATCGGCACAAATCTTACCGAACTCTCTGGCGAAAGACGCCTCATAATCGTCGACAGGCAACGCCAGACGATAGTCTATGTTGGGAAACAGGGGCGCATAAAACCGCACAAGATTCTCAACCTTGTCCACCACTTTGATGGATACGTTGACCATCGCTCCCGAATAGTTGGCAACCAACGGCAGCCGGCAATCGATGCCGTGAGATTCGATGTAATCGGCAAGATTGACCCGTTTGCCGTTAATAAAAGCCTCGGAGAAGCAAAAACCCGCGCGCTCGACCGTAAGGGTATCGCCGTTTCCTTGCGTGAACGGATTGACGATGCCGACTTCCGCGGCGACATGATCGACCAGACTGGCGTGGAGGCACACCGCGCGGTCCTCGGCCCATTGGCCGGTACGTCCGTCGACAACCTTCGGTGTCCGTTTGCCGATTTCATCCAAGGCCACGCCGGCAACCCAGCCCACCAAGGGACGATCAAAAATGCTCGCATAGGTTTGAACATTTTCGGCAAAAGCCTGATGAACCGTCGTAAAGGCGGGAATAATAAGGTAACTGAAACCGTGATTGGGCTCGTCGGCAACGATATTGGGCAGTTGCGATTCGCTGTAAAAACGCGTTTCAAAGGAAATGACCTCGGGCGGAAGCTTGTTCGCGAACATCTTCTCCCGCGTCATCACCCCCCCTTTTTCTCCGATGAAATAGGGAATGGTGCCACCGACCCAATGTCCTTTGGGCAATTGTCGGAGGAGATCCTCGTCGCCAGCCAGAAGCAGTCTTTCTCCGGCGACGATCCGCGCCGCGACTTCTTCTACCGAAAGCATAGCTCGCATTACTTCGACTCCTGCCCAAAGATAGCAAAAATATCCTTCTGCGCCAGCTTTTCGTTCTTTTTAAAGAACGCGAAAGCTTCATCGATCAGCCGTTCGACATTTTCGGCGGAAGGATCGATTTTCGCTCGCCCCGTCACGCGGGTGACAAAGAACTTCGTGGCCAAAAGGGTGAAAGAGACCTTTAGCTTTCCGCACACAAGCTCTTTCCATTTGGGATGGGTCTTTGGTGGAAGCATCAGGATTGGGCCCTCGGTGAACACGCCGGCGGAGACATCCGCAGTGACCACAACACTCTTTAGTGTAACAGGAGTGCGATTTTATCGCAAATACAGAAGAAACGGCCGCCAGATATTTCCAGCGGCCGTTTCAGGATAAAATCAGCCGATCAGAACGGAATAAGGACACGAGTCCAGAATTCGTCACCACCGACATAGTTCTTTGTCATGAGATTCTGATGATAGTACGCCTGGACGATAACCGGACCGAAATTATATCCAGCCATCGGACCCATGGCATATTTGGTGACAGCGGAACTGCCCTTCTTACTGCTGACGCCGGTCAAGCTGGTCGTCTGGTCGCTCTCGACCTGTTTCAGGCCATAGCCGCCGAGGCCAAAGCTCCATTTGCCGATCGTCTTGTTGATGCTGTACTCGGCGATGAATTGATCGCCGGACTGATAGTTCTTCAGATTGGCGGCATCGGCGCTCTTCTCGAAGTTGAAGTCATAGGTGAACAACACGCTGGCGTTCCAGCCGTCATGCAACCAGCTCACGCCAACCCCCGGTTCGACAGCCCAATAGCGATTGGAATTGCGCACCGCCATGGTCTTGTTATTGGTGCCATCCGGCGTCCAAATGCCCAACTGAGCGGCGACATGGAAATCGGCCGGCAACGACCAAGACAGGATGCCTGGCATCACCAGCGAGTCATACATACCGGTCCCGCTGCCGGCATTAAAGCTGCCAACGGAGGTGGAGTTATAATCGAAGGGCAACGCAACAGCGGCGGCATAATCCGCTCCGAGCAGCTTGATCCCCGGAGCCCATTCCAGGATCGGCACATCGACGAAGGCGTCGACGTGGGTTGACGTGCTCTTGCCATCGGCGCCATACCACCGGGTCGGCGAGATAAACGTCTCATTCACGAAATAGAGGCCCGCGGGCGGCACCGCGCCAGAGGCCAAACCTTCCGTGACGCCAGGCAAACGCGTCGTCCAGTTTTCCGCGGCGAGGGCTTGGCCGGCAACTGTGACGGCGCCCACCGCAATGACTGCACTGAGAATTTTTTTCATGGAGCATCCCCGATATTCATTCATTAATAGTGTGTGGATATTACCACTCGCGAATCGTCGCTGTCTGTCAGCTACATGACAATTGAGTGAACACCCCTTCCTCGTTTCGTGATCAGAATTCTTATTCAATATATTGATAACACAGCGAATATTTCGGAACTTTTCCGTCCGATCGAAAAATTAATGCCTATCTTGGAAAGTTTCCGAGCCCCCACACTGTTGCCGATAAGACGGCCCTGTGGCGATTGCGCAACGCCTCTGACCGCTTCCGCAAATTGTGCGCTCTTCGCTCGAGTCCGCCCATTGTACGAAAGTACGAAATTGTCCGCCATCTGACAGACAGGACTGCCGCCACCTCCGATAATACCCCTCATGCCGACACCCCAAACGGGCACACGAAGACCCACCGGGCGGCAGGAACCGAACGACGCCAAAAGAGCATCGGGTCCAGGAAACGTGAAGGAGAGCCGTCGGCAGCCATGATTGATTCATTCGGCCGCGAAATCACATATCTTCGCCTGTCGGTTACCGACCGCTGCAATCTTCGCTGTGTCTATTGCATGGACGAAGACACCGAGTTGCTGGCGCATTCGGACATTCTCAGGATCGAAGAACTCACCCGCCTCTCGCGCTGCTTCATCCGGCTTGGGATCAAAAAGCTGCGCATCACCGGCGGCGAACCCCTGGTGCGCAAAGGAATCATGGGGTTGATCGACCATTTGGGCGAGGACGTCGCTCTCGGTCGCCTTTCGGAACTGACGATGACCACCAACGGCCTTCGTTTGGCCAATGTCGCGGGTCAACTCCGGGCTGCAGGCATGCGCCGGATCAATGTCTCGCTTGATACGCTCGACCCCGATCTGTTTCGCCGCATCACCCGGTGGGGAGAGGTCGAACAGGTTCTCGACGGAATCGAAGCCGCGAAAGAAGCGGGCTTGAAAGTCAAGATAAACGCCGTTCTGCTCAAAGATAGCAATGACGACAAAATCGACGCCCTGATCGCCTGGGCTGGGGCCAAGGGACTTGACATGACCCTGATCGAGGCGATGCCGCTCGGCAGTATGGCGGGCCTTCGCGCCGACCAATTTCTCTCGGTCGAGGCGATGCGCGAAACCTTGTCGTCTCGCTGGACACTCCTTCCCAGCATTCACGCGACAAACGGCCCGGCACGCTATTTCACGGTTGCCGAAACCGGAGGAACGCTGGGCTTCATCACGCCTCTCAGCCATGGCTTCTGCGCCGATTGCAACCGTTTGCGCATGACCTGCACGGGAACCATGACCTTGTGTCTGGGCCAGGAGAAAGGCGTCGAGCTCGGCTCTCTGGTGCGATCGAGCCCCACCGATGAACCGTTGGAACAAGCCATTCTGGGCGGCGTCGCCAACAAACCACGCGGCCATCATTTCGCCGTCGGGATCGCTCAGGCGATGCATCCCGCCAGTCTCCACAACCGAATGAACAGGACAGGCGGCTAAAGAAGAAACGATTTGATCCGTTATTCGCAGAAACGAGGATCGCATGGACATTTATGAAGAATTGGTTCAGCTGCGCCGTGAAGGTCGAAGAGGCGCCTTAGCCACGATCATCACGACCACGGGGTCCATCCCCTCTTACTCCTCCGCCAAGATGCTGGTCCGCGATGACGGCACGGTCGTTGGCACCATCGGCGGCGGCTGTGTGGAGGCGGAGGTCATCACCGGCGCCCGTAAGGTCATGGAGCGGGAAAAGCCGGAAACTTTTGAATTCAGCCTGAACAAAAATCCCAGTTTCGATACCGGCCTGGTGTGCGGCGGGACACTGGAGGTTTTCGTGGAACCCATCCTCGGGGATCCGACGCTTTACATTTTCGGCGCCGGGCATGTCGGCCTGAACACCTATAAAGTCGCGCTGCTGGCTGGTTTCCAGGTGGTGGTGATCGACGACCGGGCGTCCTTCGCCAATCGGGAGCGTTTCCCGGAGGCGAAAGAAGTCTACGCCGAGGACTGGAACAAGGTGATGGAGACGATCAAGCCGCCGGACACCTCCTTCATTCTGGTCGTCACCCGAGGGCATCGCGAAGACATGCGCGTGCTGCAATGGGCCACCGACACCAAGGCCCGCTACATCGGCATGATCGGCTCGAAGCGCAAAGTCATCACGGTTTGCAAGGAACTTCAAAAAACGGGCGTTCCGGCAGCCAAGTTCGACCGGGTGCATGCCCCCGTCGGATTCGACATCGGAGCCACCACCCCGGAAGAAATCGCTGTCGCCGTCGTCGCGGAAATGATCGCCGTCCGCCGGCACGCTCAAGCGGCGCTTCCCCACATGCGCCGTCTTCAACTTGTAGCAGACGAGGAACCGATTAAGACCGCAGTGTAAACTATAGGAAACAGCAAGCTCACTTTAATATTTATGGGAGATGCGGAAAATGGAAAGAGTAAAGTTAAATATCAATGGGACCGACAGATTTGTTGTCGCCGATCCCAAGGCCATGCTTTCGGATGTTCTCAGAAATCAGTTACTCCTGACGGGCTGCAAGGTGTGCTGCGACACCGGACAATGCGGCACCTGCACCGTCATCGTCGACGATAAACCGATCAAATCCTGCCTGACGCCGTTGAACAAACTGGCCCCGACAGCCAAGATCACGACGATCGAGGGGCTGAAATCGGGCGACAGCCTGCATCCGTTGCAAGTTGCGTGGATGGCCCATGGCGGCGCCCAGTGCGGCGTCTGCACGCCCGGCTTTTTGATGGCGGCCAAGGTGCTTCTCGATAAGAACCAGAGCCCGACCCGCGAGGAAGTTCGCACCTGGTTCCACCGCAACCGCAACCTTTGCCGCTGTACCGGCTACAAGCCGCTGACGGACGCGGTGATGGACGCCGCCGCCGTGTTGCGCGGCGAGAAGAAGAAAGAGGATCTGCTGTTCCAACCGGCGGAAAACGGCAGCATCCTGGGTTCGCATTATCATCGTCCATCCGCCGAAGCCAAGGTCACCGGCCAATGGGACTTCGGCGCCGATGTCGCCTTGCACATGCCGCCGGACACCCTGCGGCTGGCCCTGGTTCAGGCCAAGGTTTCGCATGCCAACATCAAGGGCATCGACACCTCCGAAGCCGAAAAGATGCCGGGCGTCGTCAAAGTCGTCACCTGGAACGACATCAAGGGCAAAAACGCCATCACCGGCCTGATCACCTTCCCGACCAACAAGGGCGACGGGTGGGATCGTCCGATCCTTTGTAAGGACAAGGTGTTCCAGTTCGGCGATGCCATCGCCGTCGTCTGCGCCGACACCGAAGCGCATGCCCGCGCCGCCGCCGACAAGGTCAAGGTCGACCTCGAGATCCTTCCGGCTTACATGAGCGGTTTCGCCGCGCTGGCCCCCGACGCCATGGAAATCCACCCCGGCGTACCGAACGCTTACTACGAGCAAGGCGTCGTCAAGGGCGAAGACACCAAGCCATTGATGGAAAAAGCGGCCTATACGGTCGAACTGGAGACCTATTGCAGTCGCCAGCCGCATTTGCATCTCGAACCGGATTGCGGCGAAGCCTTTATCGACGACCAGGGCGTGCTGACCATCTTGTCGAAGAGCATCGGCTTGCATCTGCATCACGCGATGATCTGCCCGGGCCTCGGCATCGAGCCCGACAAGCTGCGCATCATCCAGAACGGAACCGGCGGCACCTTCGGCTACAAGTTCAGCCCGACCATGGAAGCCATTCTCGGCGCGGCTTGCCTGGCCACCGGCCGTCCCGTCTCGCTGGTCTACGACCAGTATCAAAACATCACCTACACCGGCAAACGGTCCCCGGCCAATATCACGGCCAAGTGGGGCGCCGACAAGGACGGCAAGCTGATCGCGCTCGAATATGACTGGTGGCTGGATCATGGCCCCTATTCCGAATTCGGCGACTTGGTCACCCTGCGTCAGGCCCAATTCATGGGCGCCGGCTACGACCTCAAGAATATCCGGGCCAAAGGCTTCACCGTCGCCACCAACCATGCCTGGGGTTCGGCGTTCCGCGGATATGGATCGCCGCAAGCCTTCCTGAACGGCGAAATCGCCATGGACATGCTGGCCGAGAAGATGGGCATCGACCCGCTCGAGCTTCGCATGCGCAATATCTACCGGCCCGGCGCCACCACGCCCACGGGACAAGTCCCCGAGGTCTTCTGCCTCGAAGGCCTGCTCAATATGATCAAGCCCTACTGGGAAGAAGCCAAGGAACGCTGCAAGAAACTGTCCACCGATAAGATCAAACGCGGTGTCGGTTTGTCGCTTGGCATCTATGGCTGCGGACTGGACGGCCCCGACAGTTCGGCCGCGGCGGTCGAATTGACTCCGACCGGCGTGACGGTGCTGAACTCCTGGCAGGATCATGGTCAGGGGTCTGATCTGTCGACACAGACCATCGCGCATGAAACCTTGCGTCCGCTCAAGTTGAAGCCCGAGCAAATCGCTCTGCTCATGAACGACACGAACTTGCCCAACAGCGGCCCGTCGGGCGGCAGCCGATCGAACGTAATGACCGGCAATGCCATCAAAGTGTCCTGCGAGATGTTGCTCAACGCCATGAAAAAGCCGGATGGCACCTATCGCACTTACAAGGAAATGGTGGCGGAGAACATCCCTCTTCGCTACGACGGCAAATGGGTGGCCGCGGCCTGCACCGATTGCAGCCCCGAGACCGCGCAGGGCTCGCCGTTCCCGATCTATATGTATGAAATCTTCATGCCGGAGGTCGAGGTCGACGTCGAAACCGGCAAGGCGACTTGCGTCAAATTCGTAACAACGGTCGACGTCGGTACGATCATCAACAAAGCGACCGTCGATGGACAGATCTATGGCGGTATCGCGCAAGGTATCGGCTTCGCATTGACCGAAGACTTCGACGACCTCGAGAAGCATACCTCGCTCAGGGCCTGCGGCATTCCCTACCCGCTGGATATTCCTGACGAGTTCGAAATTCTCTATCAGGAAACACCGCGTCCGCTGGGTCCATTCGGAGCCGCTGGTTGTGGCGAAGCGCCGTTGACCGCCGTCCATCCGGCGGTTCTCAACGCCATCTACAACGCTGTCGGCGTCCGCATCTTCAAAGTTCCCGCCCTGCCGGAAGCCATCAAGGCGGCAATGGACGCAAAGAAGGCAAAGGAGACCGTCTCGGCGTAAGGAAAGAAACCCTGGGGTGAACCGCTCTTGGTCGCCCCAGGGCCTTACTTAACCCTCGCCCGCTTTGCGGGAGAGGGTGGGAGCGGAAGCGATCGGGTGAGGGGGCGCGTGTCGGCGCGCCACAAAACTCTGCTTGATGTAACAATCTTTCTCCGCCTCAAGCGCGTCGTCCCCTCACCCTCCCGCTTCGCGGGCCCCTCCCTCTCCCGCTAAGCGGGCGAGGGCAAAGTAACTTTAAGGAGCCTCCGATTTCCATGGAGCGGCAAAGAGTTCAAGAATATGAAGCGCAATGCATCGAGGAGCAGCCGCCGGCTTGCACGGCGGGCTGCCCGATCCATCTCGATGTCAGAGGCATGATGGACCATCTGCGCAAAGGTGACTTTGCCGCCGGATTCGGCGTCGTCGCCCGGTTCTTGCCCTTTCCGTCCATCATCAGCCGGATCTGCGACCACCCTTGCGAACTGGTTTGCAAACGGTCTGAGGCTGGCGATTCGGTTCGAATCAATGACATCGAGCGGGCCTGTGTGGATCACGGATATAAGGCGAGCGCCTTGCCGCGCGCGCAACGGGCGCAAAGACGAAAGCATATCGCCGTCGTTGGGGCGGGACTCAGCGGCCTGACCGCCGCCGTCGATCTGGCCGCGAAAGGCCATGAAGTCACGGTCTTCGAGGCCAAAGCCAGAGTCTTCGACCGAATCCATGACTGGAAGCGCCCGCCTTTGCCGGCGACATTAATCGAAACCGATCTTGCGGTCTTGAAAACGACCGGCATCACGGTGCAGACGAATACGCTGATCGGCGAAGGCGGCATGAGCTTCCGCTCGCTGGTCGACGCCTTCGACGCCGTCTATCTGGGGCTAGGCTCGAAGCCCATCGAAGACCCGTCAATCGAGCTGGCATTGACCGCCGACGGCCGTATCGCCATCGATTCCCTGACCTTCGCCACCAGTCATCCGCAGGTTTTCGCGGGAGGCTCACAGCGCTACAGCCCGGCCGTCTATTCTCCGATCACCTCCGTGCATGACGGGCGTTATGCCGCGATGTCGATCGACCGGATGTTCCAAGGCGCTTCCCTTTCCGCCAACCGGGATACCCAGGGCCCCTATCAGACGCGCCTGTTCACCAAGACCAGCGACTACGCCGCCCTGCCTGCGATCGTCCCAGACGACATTCACGCCGGCTACAGCGCCGCCGAAGCGATCGCCGAAGCCTCGCGCTGCTTTCCCTGCCACTGTCTGGAATGCGTCAAGGTTTGCGAATTTCTGGCGCACCACGGCTCCTATCCGAAGCGTTATATCCGCGAAATCTATAATAACGATTGCATCGTCATGGGCGCCCGCAAGGCGAACAGGATGGCGAACACCTGCAGTCTGTGCGGCCTTTGCTCGGCGGTTTGTCCGGAACATTTGCCGATGGGCGACTTCTGTCTGGAGGCCCGCCAAAGTATGGTGGAAAAGGGCAAAATGCAGCCCTCTTTCCATGATTTTGCGCTCCGGGACATGGCGTTCAGCAATAGCCCGGCCTTTGCCATGGCGCGACACCAACCCGGCACCACATCAAGCGCCACACTGTTCTTTCCCGGTTGTCAGCTCAGCGCCTCCTCATCGGATCATGTTGTCTCGGCCTACGCTCACTTGACCGAGCGCATGAGGGGCGGAGTCGGTCTGATGCTGGGCTGCTGCGGAGCCCCCGCCCATTGGAGCGGACAGGACGAGCTCTTCCAGGCGGGACTGCGATCGTTCTCGGACGAATGGGAGCAGATGGGGCGTCCTCGGGTCGTCACCGCTTGTTCGACCTGTTTCAGCGTGTTCAAGGAGCATCTCCCCGACCTTCCCGTCACCTCCCTGTGGACGCTGCTCGAAGAGATCGGCCTGCCCGAGCGTCCCGAGCGCTCCCATGCGGCCCCGTTCGGCATCCATGATCCCTGCACCACGCGCCAGGAAGACGAGATCCAAAAGAGCGTACGCAGCCTTTTGAAGCGAATGGGCGTCTCCACCATCGAGCTCAACGAACCGGGCCTCACCACCTGCTGCGGATTCGGAGGACTGATGTCCTTCGTCAACCCGGACGTCGCCGATAAGACCGTCGACCGCCGGGCCAAGGACAGCGACGCCGATTACGTCACATATTGCGCCATGTGCCGCGATAATTTCGCAAGACGCGACAAACGGGCCCTGCACATCCTTGACTTGATCTTCGGCGATGAAGGCGATCCGGCCGCCAGGAAAGATCCTGGCTTTTCCCGCCGCCAGGAGAACCGAGCGAAATTGAAGACGCGATTGCTGCGAGAACTGTGGAGCGAACCCATGGTCGACGAGACTGCCGTGCCTGAGCTTTTCATGTCTCCCGACGTCCAGGCGCTGGCCGAAAAACGGCTGATTCTGTCACGCGATATCCGTCAAGTCATCAGTCATGCCGAGACGTCGGGAGCAAAAATCAAAAATGCCGAAAGCGGGCATTTCGTCGCCAGCCACCGGCTGGCAGCCGTGACCTATTGGGTCGAATACACGCCAAAAGACGGCGGCTTCGTCATCCATAATGTCTACAGCCATCGCATGACGGTGGGAAAAGAGCAGCCGTCATGAGTGAAACAAAAGAACAGACCCCCAAGCTCATTTGCGGCAAATGCGACATCGAACTGACGATGGGCAAAGTTTCCGTCGCCTATATGGGAAACTCGTTCGACGTTGACCTCCTTCATTGCCCAAAGTGCCATCTCGTTTTCGTTCCGGAGGAACTGGCGCTCGGGAAAATGCAGAAAGTCGAATTGGCTTTGGAGGAGAAATGACGACGAGCCCGACGCATTTGGGCGAATGCCTCTATGCCAGCGGCGCATTGCAGGATGGCGCAGGCCAAGCCTTACGCCCCGGCGGACCGCAATTGACGGCGCGCGCGGTTTTTTGCGGCAATTGGCGGCCCGGCCAACGCGTGATCGACATCGGCTGCGGCAACGGCGGTACCGTCGCTTATCTCCGGCGCTGCGGATTGAAAGCGATCGGCGTCGATATTTCGGAAACCATGCTTCGTCAGACGAAATGTCACGACGATGAGTTCGACGTCGTACGGGCGAGCGGAGACGACCTTCCTTTCGCCGACGCCAGCGCGGACGGCATTCTGGCGGAATGCAGTCTCTCCCTCTTGCCGAATGCGGCCAAGGCGTTGAGCGAATTCCATCGCGTCTTGCGCCCTGGCGGGCGGTTGGTGGTCACTGACGTCTACGCGCGCAATCCACGAACGAACGATCCCATCGAGCACGACCTTCCCTTGTGTTTTTCCGGCCTGCTTGAGAAGGATCGGACGATTCGGCAGCTGGAAACCGTAGGCTTCGGCATCGACAACTGGGAAGACCATTCGGACGTCCTCAAGGCCTTCATCACACGCTTCATCTTCGAACATGGATCGCTGGAGGCGCTGTGGGGCGGATCGGCGGAACGATCTCTTCCGAACGGACGACCCGACGACGGTTTGGTCGAAAAAACGGCCGGTCGCCTGCAAAGCCTGAAGACCCTTCGCCCCGGATACGCTCTTCTCGTCGCCCGCAAGGGCAACGGTTAGCACCAAGAGGAGACAGGACCATGGCCGATGAAGCCTTTCGCGTTTTTGAATTGTCGCTGCAAGGATTCAATTGCAGCCAAATTCTCGCTCTGATGGCCCTGGAAGCGCAAGGCAAGGAAGATCCCCTGCTGGTGCGCGCCATGTCCGGCCTGCTTGGCGGAATGGGCTGCGGAAAAACATGCGGCGCGCTGTCCGGCGCCTGTTGCGTCCTCGGTCTGTACGCCGGTCGCGGCAGTCTTGACGAACGCGAGGATAGCCTGCTGCCGATCATGCAGGCCGAGTTGGTCGACTGGTTCGAAACGGAATATGGCGAGCGCTATCACGGCATCAATTGCGACGACATCACCGGACAGGATCCGGGTCAACGCCTTGCCATATGTCCTCAGATGGTTGCCGAAACCTACAAGAAAGTGACTGAAATCCTGACGATGCACGACTACGCACTCGATGGGCAAACGCAGGCGGGGCAAGAATGAGCAACATGGGTCTCGTCCAGCAGGGAACCCTTTCCGGGCTTATCCTCGCCGCCGGCTATTCGTCACGCATGGGCTCGTTCAAACCATTGCTTCGTCTCGATCGACTCACCGCGCTCGAAAGCGCCGTCGGCTTGTTTCGACAGAGCGGAATCGCCGATGTGACCGTGGTGGTCGGACATCGCGCCGACGAAATGATCCCGATCGTCAAAGGCCTGGGCGCCACCCCGGTGGTCAACCCCGATTACGACCAAGGCATGTATGCGTCGATCAAAGCCGGCATTCGCGCCATTTCCCATGCGTGCGACGGCTGTTTTCTGTTGCCGGTGGATATTCCGCTGGTCCGCCCCACAACCATCGAGGTCCTTCGCCAAAAGTTCATACGCCGACGCGCGCCCGTGCTATTTCCCGTCTTTCGAGGTCGGCGCGGTCACCCTCCGCTCATTTCCCGGGCCCTGTTCGCCGAAATCCTTGACGGCGATGGAACGGGAGGATTGAGCGCCGTTCTCGCCCGCCACGCGGCGGAAGCGGAAACCGCCATCGTTTATGACGAAGGCATTCGCCGCGATATGGACACGCCCGAGGACTATGCGGCGCTGTGTGCCATGGCGCGACGCAAGGGAATCCCGGGGTGGGCCGAATGCGAAACGATCCTGAGCGATATGCAGCCCAACGCAGCCGTCATCGCCCATGTCCATAAAGTTGCGGCCGTCGCCGAAAAGCTGGCGGAAAGCCTGATTAACGCGGGCGTTCCTCTCAACCCCGACCTTGTTCTCGCGGGAAGCCTTCTGCATGACATCGCCAAAGGTCAATCCGATCACGCCATGGCCGGCGCGCTCAAGGTAGAACGATTGGGCTTTCACGACGTCGCGCGCATTGTCGCCTGTCACTCGGATCTCGATTTCTCCGACTGCGCGTTGGACGAGCGAGCCGTCGTCTTTCTCGCCGACAAGATGGTCCAAGGCGACGCCATCGTCTCGGTGGAAGACCGTTTCCACCGTACGTTCCAACGCTTGGCGAACAGTCCGGATGGCTTGGCGGCGGCAAAAGGCCGCTTCAACACCGCGACATGGATCACAAAGGCCATCGAACGGCACGCCGGCCAAAGCTTGACGCAAATTCTCGGGCCTGTCGCCGCTCAGCCGATGTCGGCGGCGCAGGACCGCGTGACGACTGCCATTGAGCCGGCCATTCTCGGCACCACCGAAAGCGTCTGTCCGGTCTGCCTCAAGCGGATCGAAGCCGAAAAGATCGTCGAAAACAACGCTGTTTATCTTAGGAAGACCTGCACCGAACATGGCGCGTTCAAAACCGTCATCTGGCGCGGCGCGGACTCCTATCACGCCTGGGGCGGCTCGCTGGCCGCATTCTCGGCACCTGCCTTTCCAGCAACAGAGAAAGCCAGGGGCTGCCCCTTCGACTGCGGATTATGCCCGGATCATCGCCAGCAAAGCTGTTGCGTCCTCGTCGAGGTCACCAGCCGGTGCAATCTGTCCTGCCCCGTCTGTTTCGCCGAGGCGGGCAGCGCCACGTCGACGGACCCCGGGATGAGCGAGATCCGCACCCGCCTCGCGGCCTTGAAAGAAAGCGGACGACAGGTCAACATCCAACTTTCCGGCGGAGAACCGACGCTCCGCGACGATCTCCCCGACATCGTGGCGCTCACGCACGTCATGGGGTTCGAATTTGTGCAAGTCAACACCAATGGGATCCGTCTGGCGCGCGACGAACCCTATGTGCAGCGCCTGAAGGACGCCGGACTCGCATGCGTCTTCTTGCAGTTCGATGGTCTTTCCGATGATGTTTACCGAACCATCAGAGGAACAGATCTGTTCGATCTGAAGATTCGGGCCATCGACAATTGCGCGAAATATGGCATCGGCGTGGTGCTGGTTCCGGTTTTGGTTCCCGGCGTCAATATGTCGCAAATCGGCGACATCATCCGCTTCGCCGCAGCACGCTCCCCTCATGTGCGAACCGTTCATTTTCAGCCCATTTCCTACTTCGGCCGCTATCCCGATACCCCTTGCGACGACGCGCGCGTCACCATTCCCGAAGTTCTGGACGCCATCGAGACGCAAACCGGAGCGGCGATAAAGGCCACTGATTTCCGGCCCGGAACCGCCGAAAACCCTTATTGCTCCTTCAATGGCGATTTCATCGTCGAGGCGAATGGCGCGTTAACCTCGGCCCTCGCAGCGAAGACATCGTCCTGCTGCTGCTCACAAGGCGGAGACGCCGAAAAGGCGCGCCGTTTCGTCGCCACGCGGTGGACCGCCCCGGACCAATCCGACACCGCTCCGTCGCCCAGCGCCGTGATGAAGACCGACAGCCTTGACGCCTTCCTGGAAAGCCGCAAACGTACCTTATGCATCTCCGGCATGGCGTTCCAGGACGCCTGGACACTCGATCTCGATCGGCTGCGCCAATGCTATATCCATGTCGCCACAGCGGATCGCCATATGGTTCCCCTTTGCGCTTTCAATCTTTCGGGCCTGAATGGCGAGACGCTTTACCGGCGCCCCCCCTCATGACGGCGACCACCATCCCTCTCGATCGGTGGATCGCGCATAAGCTGGACCTGGGTGCTGGCGCTCTGACACGGACGGCCCTCGAGGCCTGGCAATTGCGTCAGGTCCGGCAAACCCTGACCTGGGTGAAGGCCAACAGCGCCTTTTATCGTCACCATCTGCCGGCGCAAGACAGCATGCTCTCGCTCGCGGATTTCACCTCTCTGCCGTTCACCACCGCCGCCGATATCGCCGCCGATCCCTTGCGTTTCGTCTGCGTGTCGCAAAGCGACATCAGCCGCGTCGTGACGTTGGACACCTCGGGCACCACAGGGCCTCCCAAGCGCCTGTTCTTCACCCAGGACGATCAGGAGATTACCCTCGACTTCTTTGACCATGGCCTTCGTTTGATGGCGAAGCAGGGCGATAAGGTGATGATTCTGCTCCCCGGCGATAAACCGGGCAGTGTCGGCGATCTGTTGTTTCAAGCGATCCCGCGCTTGGGTGGCATCCCCCTTCTCGCCGGCGCCCCCCAGGATCTCGCCGCGACCATAGACCTGGCGGTGCGCGAACAGGTCAATCTGATCATCGGCGTTCCGGTTCAAGTTCTGGCCTTGGCGCGCGAATGGCCTGCAAAAACACTGGGATCCGCACATATTCACAATGTCCTCTTGTGTTCGGACAATGTTTCCGACGCCGTCCGCGAAGAAATCGCCACCCTCTGGGACTGCGTCGTCTTCCAACATTGGGGGATGACCGAAATGGGCTATGGCGGCGGCGTCGATTGTTTCGCCCATTGCGGTCATCACCTCCAGGAGGGCGATTTTCTGTTCGAAATCATTGATGTCGACAGCGGACGCCCGTTGCCTCCCGGTGAAACCGGCGAGATCGTCATCACCACGCTCACCCGGCGGGGCATGCCGCTGATCCGTTACAGAACCGGAGACCTGTCCCGATTCATCGACGGCCCCTGCCCCTGCGGTTCGGTGTTGCATCGTCTGGATCGCATCCAAACCCGCAAGACCGGCCTCCTGTCCTTGAGCACCGGCGACGTCAGCATCGCCGCCCTCGACGACGTCCTATTCAAAATACCGGGCATCGCCGACTTCACAGCCAGCTTTTGTCGTGACGGTTCCCTCTCGATCCTGCGCATCAGGGCCTCGTTCATCGCAGGCGAACCTAAGGCCGACGTCGCCGCCATTCGATCCGCCCTCAACGCGCTCCCTGCCCTTCGCGCTGCGCAAGACTCCGGCGATTTACGAATCGAGGCGGAGATCCTGCCGGAGAGACTGCCGTTCACGCGCCAAAAACGGGCCATTAGGCTGGAGCCGACATCGTGAGGCGCGTCATCATCTTGGTGCGACATGGCGCGACCGTCGGCGACAACGGCCAAAAATACATCGGCCATGCCGACATTCCGCTCGGCCCCGTAGGCGAGAAGCAGGCTATTCGCCTCCGCCAGGCGATCAAACCATGGCCAATCGCCGGCGCCTATTCCAGCGACCTGTCACGCTGCCGCCAAACCGCCGAAATCGCTCTCGCCGAGCGCGGCATCGAAATCTGTACCCGCCGCGACCTGCGTGAAACGGCGATGGGAGAATGGGAGGGACACCTCAGACGCGAAATCGCAACGATTTTTCCCGAGGACTATGCCGCGCGTGGACGCGACATTGAAAACCATCGCATCAAGGGTGGTGAAAATTTCAAGGACTGCCATGCGCGCGTCGTCTCCGCGTTCCAGGACGTCGTCGCCGAAAGCACGGGCAACATCCTCATTGCCGGACATGGCAGCACCAACCGCCTGTTGCTGTGCCATTTGCTCGGAATGCCGATTTCCAACCTTTTCCGCCTGGGACAAGACCATGGCTGCATGAACATCGTCCACTTGGACGAAACAGGATACCGGGTCACGCTTTTGAATTTCACACCTTAAGATCGACAGGATCGTTGGGAGAGCGAAGAATGCGCCTCGCATATTTCGACAACAACGCCACCACGCCGGCGTTACCGAACGTCGTCGAAGGCATGATGAACCGCTTTACCGACGGGTTCGGCAATCCTTCGTCGGCCTATGCCCGAGGACGCGACGCCCGAGCGGCCGTCGAGGCGGCCCGCGAGTCCTTAGCCAAACTCTTCGGCTGCGCCCCGAGCGAAGTGATCTTCACCAGCGGCGGCACCGAAGGCGATAACAATGCCATCTTCGGTCTCTGCGGACCGGGCGATCACATCATCACATCGGCCATTGAACATGACGCGATCTTGAACAGTTGTCGGGCATTCGAACGCCAGGGCGGCAAAGTGACACGGCTTGCCGCCTCCGTCTCCGGCCTGATCGATCCCGAAGCCGTTCGCCAGTCGTTGCAGCCCAACACCAAACTGATCAGCCTGATGATGGCCAACAACGAAACCGGCGTCATTCAACCGGTCGAGGAATTCGGCGCGATCGCGGCGAACGCCGATGTCTGGTTTCACACCGACGCGGTACAGGCCGCCGGAAAAATGCCCATCGCCGTGAATCGGATCGGTTGCGATCTGTTGTCGATTTCCGCGCACAAGATCCATGGCCCGCAGGGTGTCGGGGCGCTCTACATCCGACGCGGCACCCCTTTGAAACCGATGATCCATGGCGGCCCTCAGGAACGGGGACATCGCGCCGGAACCGAAAATCTTCCAGGCATCGTCGGTCTCGGATTGGCCGCCGAGGCGGCCATGGCCGGGCTCGCCGATGGGACGATGGACCGTATCCGGAGTTGGCGCGACCGCCTGGAAACAACACTCCTTGGCGCCATCGACGCTCTTGACGTCAACGGCGGGGCCGCGCCCCGCGTCGGCAACACCTCCAGTCTCTTTATTGAGGATATTCTCGCCGAAGCCGTGGTCGTGGCTCTCGATCAAAGAGGCATTTCCGTTTCGTCGGGGTCCGCCTGCGCGACAGGCTCGCGAGAACCTTCGCATGTATTGATGGCGATGGGCTTGGGAGCGCCGCGGGCACGATCGACCATTCGCATCAGTATCGGCAAGCAAAACACCGCCGACGACATCGACTATCTTTTGTCGGTGCTACCCGAGACGATTTGCCACCTGCGAGAGGCCTCTCCGCTCTATCAACGTAAGATGCGGGGCATGACACGAAAGTGATCATATTGTCCGGTTCGTTAGAACGTACACAGAACGTCGAATGCGGGATCATTTCAGAAACGACTCAGGCCTCACTCTCACGTTCTCATGTCTGAAAGCGTTAATAAGTAAATGACACTTGTCCCATTCTCAAAGATCCGTTCTCTTCAATTGAAGATTGCGTTAATCGCCGGATTCTGTCTGGTGGGAACAGTCACGGTCCTCATCGGCTATGGTGTTTTTTCCGCATGGAGCACTCAGGCCTTCGTCAGCGCCGAAACCGCACGGTCCGTCGACGCTATGACCAAGACATCGCTGCTGAACAAAGCTGAAGCCGAGGCTCGCCTGATCAAAGCCGAGCTCGATCTCGGTTTCGATGCGGCACGGACCATGGCTCGCGCCTTTGCCGTTCTGGCCGATGACAAGAACGGTGGCATCCCCGCGAACGAGCGCCGCACGCAGTTCAACGCCGTGCTGCGCACCGTTTTGGAACAAAATCCCGGCTTCAACGGCACCTATTCAGCCTGGGAGCCGAATGGCCTGGACGGCAACGACGCCGCGTTCAAAAACCGTCAGGACGTGGGGTCGGATGGCACCGGTCGCTTCCTTCCCTACTGGATACGAGACGTCAATGGCGTGATTGCCATCCAGCCCCTGGTCGAATACGACAGTGCGGACCGGCATCCCAATGGATTGGTCAAGGGGGCTTGGTACATCACCCCCCACAATAGCGGAAAGGAAAACATCCTCGGTCCGTTGCCTTACGTCGTCCAAGGCAGGTCGGTCTTCCTGGCCACCATGTCCGTTCCCGTCATGATCGGCGGCGAGTTTCATGGGGTGGTCGGCGCGGACTACAATTTGGACTTTGTGCAAAAGCTGGCCGAGCGGGTCAATGCCGAGATTCTCGACGGAAAGAACAAAGACAAAGGCAAAGTGGCCATCATCAGCGACACCGGATTGATCGTCGCCGACAGCGCGAATTCGAGCGTCATCGGTAAGCCTGCGGCCAACGCCGATCAGCGCTGGAGCGAAAGCCTCGCCATCGTCCAGTCCGGAAAGCACGTGGTCCAGGATGATCCTCGATCGGCCTTCATCGACACCTATGCGCCGATCAATTTCGGCTTGACCACCACGTCGTGGGCAGTGGTGCTTTCGGTGCCGCGAGACGTGGTTCTGGCGCCGACGCATGAACTCGGGGCCTCGTTAAGTGGCAGAGCGACCTCTAACATCCTGTGGCAGATTGGTGTCGGCTTGGCCATCGCCGTGCTGGCGATCTTCGTCACGGCGAAAGCCGCGAAGGGCATCGCCACGCCGATTCATCAATGCGCCGCTTTCGCCAACGGGATCGCGAATGAGGACTTCAACCAATCGCTCGAGATTGAACAGAGCGACGAAGTCGGTGTCCTGGCAAGCGCCTTGCGTAAGATGCAAGGCGATTTGAAGTGCAACATCGCACAGCGGCACGCCAAAGATCAGGCCAAGGCAGAAGCGGAGCGGCGCCGCGCGATGCAAGAGTTGGCGGATCGCTTTGAATCCTCTGTCGGCAGCGTGGTGACCAATGTCACTTCGGCGGCGACACAAATGCAATCGACCGCCCAAGCCATGTCGGCCAACGCCGAGCAGACGAATCATCAGGCGAGCACGGTCGCCGCCGCTGCCGAAGAGACCACCGCCAGCGTGCAGACGGTGGCCGCCGCCGCCGAGGAATTGTCTTCGTCCATCCGCGAGATCGCGCATCAGGTCGAACAGTCCAGCCACACCTCGCGGGCTGCCTCCGAAGAAGCCAGCCGCACCAATCAAACGGTCCAAGGTTTGGCGGCAAGTTCTGTCAAAATCGGAGAAGTGGTGAAACTGATCAATGACATTGCAAGCCAGACCAATCTGCTCGCCTTGAACGCCACCATCGAGGCGGCGCGCGCTGGCGATGCGGGCAAGGGCTTCGCTGTGGTGGCAGGCGAGGTCAAGAACTTGGCCAATCAGACCACCAAGGCGACCGAGGAGATCGGGGTCCAGATCGGCGCCGTGCAGATAGCGACCGAGGATGTTGTGACGGCGATCGCCGGCATCGTCGGGCGGATCGAAGAGATCAATCAGATCGCGGCGGCGATCGCGTCGGCGGTCGAGGAACAATCCGCAGCCACGGCGGAGATCGCCAGAAACGTCCAGCAGGCGGCGGCGGGAACCCAGGACGTCTCGGTCAATATCGGTGGGGTTACCCAGGCATCGTCAGAAACCGGGCAGGCGGCCGGGCAGGTATTGTCTTCTGCCCGATCTCTTTCGACGGAGGCGACGCAGCTCCGTGACGTGGTCATCACGTTCCTGCAAAGCGTGCGCGCCGCATGAGCGAAAGCCGACTCTTCTCTTCTCCAGCGTCGTCACAGTTTCGATCAACCGCCTCACCAACGCCAGCGTCATGATATTTTCATTTCGGCAGGGGCGACCACCAGGGGGCGCCGCCCTCCTCCTTGTCTATTTGTCCGAGGAACCACCCGCCAACTCCCGGAATGGGAAGATCTTTCAAATATTAGCCTTCATCACGGAAACATATTCGGTATAAACATTCACTATATAACGGTCATAAGAACACATATCGATAATCACCATTTAAAATAGGACACCTTGACTTTGGTATGGGTAAAGAGTTTTAATGACATTGTAATTACAGTTCCTTCATGGGGTGCGAGCTACAATGTCCCAATGCTTCAGCATTTTCGACATTCTCGAGAATCCCGAGCATGACAGCTTTTTCCAAAGCTTCACGGTACGCAAGATTGACGAACACGCGATCGTCTGCGATCCGGAGACACAGGAAAACAATATTTTCATTGTGTTATCAGGGGAGCTGCGCGTCTATCTGTCGTGTGAAGGACGGGAATTCACCCTGTTCACTCTTGAACCGGAATCCGTTTTCACCACACATGCCAAGATGATGGTTGTTGCCAAGAAACCTTCGGAAATACTGGTAACGAGCATCAGAAACTTTGAAAATGCGTTGAAGACTATCCCAGGACTTTCCGTATCGATCATCACGAGCATGGGGCGCGGCATCGGCAATACTGTCCGCATCATTGAGGGGCTCGTCTTCCGCGACGTCAAACAACGTTTGATTTACTTCCTTCTTGATCTCGCCAATGAGCGCGGATGCAAGATCCAGGGCGGCATCTCCATTACCACCGACTATAGAACGGAAGATATCGCCACTCTGATTGGTTCCAGCCGACAGTCCACGTCGCTAATTCTCAATGAATTGATCAAGGACGGCTATCTTCTGCGCGTCAGCCGGAAACAACTTGTCATCCGCGATATCCAACGCCTGAAGCGTTTGACGGAAAACAGTGAGATGCAACGCTGGGACGAAGAGGAAACACCGCCCCCCGCGTTGCGAAAAAGCAGCGGCGGCTGTCCTCGCTAGATAGAGCCGGATGGTTTTAGATCGAATCGCCAAGAGCGCTTCGATCTAAAAGCTGACTCGGCCTCTGTTCAATAAGTCCGAGCGGACGTCAATCAACGCCAATCCGAGACTTATCCAACCTGCGCTGATGAGGCCTCATCAGCGCTTTCAGTCGCCAGCGCCGCCATCCGGCGGCTTTGGCTTTCGCCGGACGGCCGGCACGGCCGCGGTCGCGGCCGATACCAAACTACGATTACGTCAATCTCGTCGCTGGTTGGTATAAGAGGGCAATCTGCTCACCCCGACTGCCCTTTTGTTTTTGCCGTCTCCCCGATGGCGGAAACAAGCATCGCGTGCACAGTGATTTCCTTGCCGAAACCGGCTTGTCCCGCCGACATATTTGTACCAATATAACTGACATGTCAGTGCACGTGCCAGGGATGGAGGGGCTCGTTGGGCCAACCGAAACTTCGCGATCAAGCCTATGACGCCTTTACGCGACATCTCCTGAAACGTCGTTTGCGGCCTGGTCAGTTCGTCAGCCAAAGAGAATTGGCTGAACTGACGACCATGTCTTTTGCCTCTATTCAACAGATGGTCCCCCGGCTCGAAGCCGAAGGCTTGCTCAAGGTCATCGGCCAACGAGGGCTGCAGGTGGCCCATGTCGACCTGCAAATGGTCGTCGAGGCTTTCCAATTGCGCGAAATGATCGAAATGGCGGGACTCGCCGCCTTTGCCCAACAGGCGTCAGCACAAGAGTTGGCCGCTCTTTACGATCGCCTGCAAGACATCAAGGTCATGGCTGCGCAGGGACCGATAACGGCGGG
>Ga0209415_10001374_pt1 | contig 46557 bp, 43 predicted proteins | sample PeaSoiSIISIP2007_FD_187696 | JGI IMG/M metagenome (GOLD analysis project Ga0209415, IMG submission 187696) | Peat soil microbial communities from Weissenstadt, Germany - SII-SIP-2007 (SPAdes) (version 2) | ecosystem: Environmental > Terrestrial > Soil > Wetlands > Peat | place: Germany... | reverse complement strand
GGTGAGCGGATGGCGACGCCCTCGTTTCAGTGCTCCAATTGACGTGTTTCAGTGCTCCAATTGACGTACTGGGTGGGCCGAGCACAGGCAGCCAGAACCGCTCGACGTACTCCGAGCGCGGGTCATGGCCGAGCGCGTCGACGACCGGGTCCTCCCAGGCCCTGATCGTCAGCGCACTCCCCGTCACGATGGCCTCGAGCGTCGCAGGCATCCGGTCCTCCTCTGTCCGTGCTTGTCGGAGCCCGTCCTCAGACGGGACCCGGACAGCGTGGAGCGCGCACCTACCTGGCGACCTACCGGATTGCTTGTATCCGCCGGATTGCTTGTATCCGGCTCAGTCGCCGCGCGCGTCGGCGGCGACCGCCGGGCCGGGGGCCGGCAGCGCGTTCACCGCGTGCAGGTTGAGCGCCGTGTAGTGCTCGAGGCGCGCCCGGCCTCGCGGCGTCAGGTGGTCGCAGACCCAGTCCCAGTGGAGCGAGACGACGTCACCCGGCGCGAGGTCCTCCACGAAGCCGACGCCGCCGACACCCCGCCTCGCGACCTCGGAACGCTCCTCGCCGAGGACGAGCCTGCTGCTCGCGAAGCGAAGCGGGCGGGAGCGGACGACGACCGAGTCGCCTGAGACGGCCTCGACGGTGCCCCAGCGGATCCGGCAGCGGTCGAGCACCGTGAGCGGAGCGCCCTCCATGCCGGCCCGCAGCAGCCCGAGCCACGGGTACACCGCGAAGACGTGGAAGCTGTGGTGCGGGATCCCACCGAGTGGCACCACCGTCGTGGCGATCGAAGCGAAGTCCCGCCGCGCCCGCCGCTCGAAGCGCTCGTCGAGCGAGGCCACGAGCACCGATGGCGGGACCCGCTCGAGCAGCGCGTTGCCGACCCAGTAGGCCTCCACGACCCGGCGGTCGAGCGGGTCGGCGATCCGGTTGCAGGCCGCGATGAGCTGCAGGTAGGGCCACGCGCCCTCGAAGCGGCTGGCGAGCTGCTCCAGCGTCGCGAGGTCGCTGCCGTCGCTCGCCGCCCCGAGGAGCGCTGCGGGGTCTGCCGGGCCGCAGTAGCCGAGGGCGTTCGGGGGGTAGGCGTAGCGGGCGAACAGGACCGGGCCCGGCGCGGGCCCCCGCCCGGGCGCGGCCACGGGGCCGTCCCGCCCGGCCGAGCCGTCGGGGCCTTGCGCGCCGCTCACGCGCTCGCCCGGCGCGGCCAGCTCCACAGCACCGCCGCCGTGCCGGCGACCACGAGGCCGAGCCCGGCGAGCTGCGGGACGAGGGAGCCGTGCCCCGCGGCCGTCTGGAGGAGCGCCGTCACGACCACGCTCGCCACGAGCACCGACGTGACGTCGACCGCACGTGCCCGGGCGAGCGCGATCAGCCAGGTGCCGACGTAGCAAGCGAGGAGCGCTCCGGTGAGCAGCGCCCAGCCGAGCTGGCGGGCATCGAGGGCCATCAGCGTATGCAGCTGGCCGGTGGCGGCGAGGTACGCGACGAGCAGGGCCGATCCTCCGCCCATGCGGACGAGGGCGACCGAGCCGGGGGAGAGCGTAGCGAGCAGCCGCTTCGCGACGACGATCTCGACGGCCCAGAGCAGGGTGGCGCCGAGCACCAGCAGCTCGCCGCTCCCGGCGACGAGGTTGCCGACGCCGCCGGCGGCCAGCGCCTCGCCGGCGACGAGGAGCCCGACCGCGCCGACGTTCCACACCGAGAGCCGCTCGCGTAGCGCCGGCCACGCGAGCACGCCGACCCAGACGATCAAGGTGTCGTGCACGAAGGCGGCTGGCTCGGCGCTGGTCCGGGCGAGCCCCGTGAAGAACAGGACGAAGGCGAGGCCGCCCCCGACCGCCCCGACGTAGGCGAGCGCGGCGGCGCGTGCCCAGGGGGCGCCCGGTGGCGCACCGGCGGTGCGTGCCGGCCGGTCGCCGGGGCCCCGGCCGCGCAGCGCCGGCACGAGCAGGGCCGCCGTGGCGAGGAGGATCGCCGCGACGAGGTTCTTCGCGGTCGTGTAGACGGCTGCCGTCGGGACGGCGTGCACCCCGTAGCTGTTCACGAAGACCGAGACGCCGCTGATCAGCGCCGTCGCGCCGGCGACGAGCACCCCCGGCAGGCGCGCGGGCGCTACCGACATGGCCGTGCGGCTCATCGCGCCTCTTCGCGCACGTCGCCCCGGTCCTCGTTCGTGGCGAGCTCCGCCGCCGCCAGCTCGGCGAGGACGGCCTCGGCCTCCGCGGCGTCGACCTGACTGAGGGCGTAGCCGCTGTGGACGACCAGCCAGTCGCCGACCACGGGGGGCGGGCCCTCGTAGGCGAGGAGCGACACGACGTGGCGCCGGCGCTCGGCGTCCTCGACGCACACCGTCCCGCCCATCGGCGCTTGCACCACCCGCTGGAGCCGGTGCTGGCACATCAGCGCACCCCCTTCACGAGCTCGAGCACCACGGCGGCGGCTTCGGGCACGGAGCGCTCGACCTGCGGGCACAGCCCGATGCCCGGGCCGAAGCGCTCGCCCTCGATGCCGACGACGACGACGTGTTGCGGGGCCTGGCCGACGGCGCGGGCAAGGCGCAGGACCCCGGCGATGCCGATCCCGTGGGTGCTGGACGGCCCGGCCCCGCGCTCGGCCCCGTCGGCCCCGTCGGCCTCGTCGAGCTCGAGGAGCTGGATCGTCCCGGGCGCGGTCCCCGAGCGGGTGGCGTCGACGATCACCGCCAGCTCGGCGCCGTCCCACCGTCCGAGCAGGTCGAGGGGCTCGCCGATCGGGCCGACGTCGACGACCCCCGGCGCTGCGATCGCGACCGAGCGGGCGACCGCCACGCCGGCCCCGTCGTCCTGGCGGTATTCGCTTCCGATCCCGGCGACGATCACCGGGCGTCGGGCGGCGGCAGTCATGAGCGCACCACCTCCACCTCGAGGAAATGGGCGGCGCAGGAGATGCAGGGGTCGTGGTTCCGCACCGCCTGCTCGCACCGCCACGTCAGCGCGTCGTCCTCGAGCTCGAGGCCCTCCTCGACCACCCGTCGCAGGTCGGACTCGATGCTGAGCTGGTTCTGCGAGGTCGGGGGCACGATGCGCGCCGAGGTGATGAGCCCGCCGGCGTCGAGCTCGTAGCGGTGGAACAGCAGGCCCCGCGGCGCCTCGGTGGCCCCGACGCCCACGCCGGCGCGCGGCGGCACCTCCACGGCCGGCGGCTCGGGCGGCTCGTAGGAGCTCACGAGCCGCAGCGCCTCGTCGCACGCCTCGACGAGCTCGACGCTGCGCACGACGATGCTCTGGAAGGGATTCCGGCAGGTCGCGCCGAGACCGGCGGCGTCGGCGGCCTGGCGGGCGAGCACGCCGAGCTGGTCCCGGTTGAGCGAGTAGCGCGCCAGCGGACCGGTGAGGTAGGCGTCGCGCCCGTCGAGCCTCGCGTGCAGCGCCGTCGAGCGGGCCACGTGCTCCTCCACCACGGCGGCGTCGAAGCCGGCCGGCGTGGTGTCGAGCCCGCCCGAGGAGCGGACGCGCCCGGACTCGATGGCGTAACGGTCCGGCTCGTGCAGGGCGACGAAGAGGTAGTCGCCCTCGACGTCGGGGAAGGCGAAGCCCGCCGTCCACGCGACCGTCTCGAGCGCGAGGTCGCGAGCGGCGCGCAGCGGCTCGGCGAGGGCCGCGATCTGCTCGGGCGACGGTGCCCGGTAGAAGCCGCCGACGCGCACGTTCACGGGGTGGATGGCGCGGCCGCCCACCGTCTCCATCACCAGGTTGCCCACCTTCTTCAGCCGGAGCCCCCGCTCGACCGCGGCGCGGTCGCGCTCGGCGAGCTCGACCGCGTCCTCACAGCCGAGGAAGTCCGGGGCGTGGAGGAGGTAGACGTGGAGGGCGTGGCTCTGGATCCACTCGCCGCAGTAGAGGAGCCGGCGCAGCGCCGAGATCGGCCCGCGGACGTCCACGCCGCAGGCGTCCTCCATCGCCCGGCAGGCGCTCATCTCGTAGGCGACGGGGCAGATCCCGCAGATGCGCGCCGTGATGTCCGGCGCCTCCACGTGGCGCCGGCCGCGAAGCAGCGCCTCGAAGAACCGGGGTGGCTCGAAGATCGTGAGCTCGACATCGGTGACGGCGCCGTCGCGCACCACGGCGCGAAGCGACCCCTCGCCCTCGACCCGGGCGAGGCCCTCGACGGCGATCGTGCGCTCAGCTGGCCGGGCGCCGTGGGTCATGGGCGAGGCTCTCCTCTCGGAACTCGGGGGCGTTCGCATTGAACGTGCGGAAGAGGCGGAAGACGTCGCCCGGCGTCGTGCCGATCTGGAGGAGGCGCCCGGCGAGCGACGCCGTGTTGGCCGTCTCGGCCGGCCCGAAGCAGCCGAAGCAGCCGCGGTCGACGCTCGGGCAGAGGGCGCCGCAGCCCGCGCGGGTCACCGGCCCGAGGCACGGGGTGCGCTTGCCGACGAGGAGGCACGTCGTACCGCGCGCCTTGCACTCCTCGCACACGCTGTGCCCCGGGATGACCGGCTTGCGGCCCGCCAGGTACGCGGTGAGCACCTCGACCAGCGCGCCCCGGTCGATCGGGCAGCCGTGGAGCTCGAAGTCGACCGGGACGTGGTCGGCGATCGGCGTGGAGGTGTCGAGCGTCGCCAGGTACTCGGGATGGGCGTAGACGGTCGCGGCGTACTCGCCGCTCGCGGCGAAGTTGCGCAGGCCCTGGATCCCCCCGGCCGTCGCGCACGCGCCGATGGTGACGAGCGTGCGCGAGGCGGCGCGCACCTCGCGGATCCTGCGGGCGTCGTCCTCGGTGGTGATCGAGCCCTCCACGAGCGAGAGGTCGTACGGTGCCGCGATGGTGGCGCGCGACATCTCGGTGAAGTGGGCGATGCGCACGGCGCCGGCGAGCACGAGCAGCTCGTCCTCGCAGTCGAGCAGGCTCAGCTGGCACCCGTCGCACGAGGCGAACTTCCACACCGCGACGCTCGGCCGGGTGTCGCCGGCCGCCCCGGGCACTGTCGCCCCGGGCCCTGTCATCGCTCGCGCTCGGTCATCAGCTCGCCCACGCGGTGGTAGGCGAGCACCGGACCGTCCCGGCAGACGAGGAGGGGCCCGAGCTGACAGTGGCCGCACAGGCCCACGCCGCACTGCATGTTGCGCTCGATGGAGACCCGGATCCGTGCCGGGTCGACGCCGCGGTCGAGGAGGTCGCGGGCGACGAAGCGCATCATGATCTCCGGCCCGCAGAGCATGGCGACGGTGCGCCCGGGGTCGAAGGCCATCTTCGGCAGCAACGTCGTGACGAGGCCGACCGGCCCGTTCCATCCGGGAGCCGCCGCATCGACCGTCAGCGCCACCTCGGCGCCGGCCTCGCGCCATGCGGCGAGGTCGTCGCCGAAGACCACCTGATCGGGAAGGCGCGCGCCGATGGCGACGAAGAGGCGGCCGCCACCGGCGCCGAGCCGGTCGGCGATCGTCCAGATGGCACCCCGGAGCGGTGCGAGCCCGATCCCGCCGGCGACGACGACGACGTCGGCGTCGCCGATCTCGTCCACGCCCCAGTCGGTCCCGTAGGCGCCGCGAACGCCGAGGACTGAGCCGACGGGCGCGCGGCACAGGGCGTGGGTGACTGCGCCCACGTCGCGCACGGTGTGACGGAGCGGTCCGAGCTCGCGGGGCGCGCCGCTCACCGAGATCGCCGCCTCGCCGACGCCGAACGCGGTGAGCATGTTGAACTGCCCCGGGCGCCAGGCGAGGGAGGACCCGGGCGGGGGCTCGAGGAGCAGCGTCACGACGTCGTCGGTCTCGACACGGCGGCCGACGACGCGGCAGGGCGACGGGACGAGCGGCCCCGTCCCGCCGCCCTGTCCGCTCCGCAGGGCCGGCGCCTCAGGCGAGGCGGTCATTGCCGTAGAGGTCGAGAAGGCGGAGCCGTGTCGCTTGGAGCCGGTCGAGCAGCACGGCGCTCACCCGCTTCATCAGCTCGTAGCCGAACGCCGGGTCGGCGTCGGCCTTGTCGCGCAGGCATCTGGCGTCCACGGCGACCGCGCCGACCGGCCCGATGGCCCGGGCGTCGAGGTGCCACCGGTACGGCGGGAAGAGCCACGACCACCCGACGGCCGCGCCGGCGTCGAGGGTCTCGATGACGAGCGTGCCCCGGCCCGGCGAGTGCACCTCCAGGGCGACCCGGCCGCGCCGCAGGAGGTAGAGCGTGTCGGCGGGCTCACCCTCGGCGAGGAGCAGCGCGCCGGCGTCGAAGACGACGTTGCGCGCGCAGCCCGCGACGCGCTCGGGGATACCGCCCGGCAGCCCCTCCAGCAGCGGGTGCCGGGCGACGAGCCCGGCAAGGTCCTCGATCATGTGCCGCCCCCTCCCGCCGGCGAGGAGTGCGCCGTCTGCCCGTCGCTCGCCCGGATGGCGGCGGCCTCCTCGGTGATGTCGATCCCCACGGGGCACCAGGCGATGCAGCGCCCGCAGCCGACGCAGCCCGAGGTGCCGAACTGGTCGTGCCAGGTGGAGAGCTTGTGCGTGGCCCACTGGCGGTAGCGCGACGAGGTCGAGCTGCGCACCGGCCCGCCGTGCAGGTAGGAGTGCTGCAGGTCGAAGCAGGAGGCCCAGTGGCGCCGGCGCTCGGTCGTTCCGGCGAGGTCGGTGACGTCGTCCACGTCGCTGCAGAAGCAGGTCGGGCAGACCATCGTGCAGTTCCCGCAGGCGAGGCAGCGCTCGGCGACCTCCGCCCAGCGAGGATGCTCGAGGTTCCGGGCGAGGAGCGCCGGGAGGCCGTCGGTGTCGAGCGAGCGGCCCATCCGGCTCCTCGCGCCTTCGAGCACCGCGTCGCGCCCGTGGATCTCCTCGGCTGTCGCCGGCCGGTGGGCGATCTCGTCGAGGACGGAGGCGCCGAGCTTGGAGCCGGCCCGCACGACGAAGCGGTGACCGCCGGCCCCGGGCGTGCCGGCCGGCGCACCGTCCCCGCCGAGGCCGGCGCCGCTCGGGCGAAGCTCGGTGATCGCGAGGTCGAAGCCGTCGGGTGCACCGGGCCCGGTTCCCATGGAGGTGCAGAAGCAGGTGGCGGACGGGGTGCCGCACTCGGCCACGACGAGGAAGGCGGCGGCCCGCCGGGCCGCGTAGCGCGGGTCGGCGTACGCGCCTTCGGCGAGCACGCGGTCAAGCACGGTGATCCCGGCCAGCTCGCACGGTCGCGCGCCGACGATGGCGAGCGGGGGAGCGGGATCGGCGACCTCCTCGACGGTGACGCCGTCGCCTCCGGCCTCGGGGCGGGCGGTCCAGAGCGTCTCGGCGGGCGGGAAGAGCTCGGGCTTCCAGGACTGGGGCCCGACCGCCCAGCCGAAGAGCTCCTCGCCGCCGTCGCAGTGGAGGCGGTACGAGCCGGGGGCGTGCTCGTCGTGCCATCCCGCCGGGAGGTCGGCCGCCGCCGAGACGGCGCCACGCACGATCGCCCCGTCCCTCGGCACCGGGCCGAGCGTCCGGTAGCCGCGCCCGCTCAGCACCGCGATCAGCTCGTCGAGGCCGGCGACGTCGATGACCGAAGCGTCGCCTACGCGTGCCGGAGCCATACCGCCGATGCTAGGGAGGATCGGCTCGCACCAGCTAGGGCCGAACGGCCTGCGGCCGGACGCGCCGGCGCGAGCACCTCGACGTGGTCGAGCAGAACTATCGCCACGCGTGCAGAATGTCCGCACCGTGCCGGCGCCGACCGGCGCTTCCGACGAACGGGGAAGGGGCAGGCGATGCAGGCAGAGGTGAGGGGAACGACGCTTCCGGTACTAGATGTCACGCTCGATCCCGGCGACGCCGTGATCTCGACGCACGGCGGGCTCTCCTGGATGACCGCCAACGTGCAGATGTCCCAGAAGGTGAACACCGGCGGCACCAAGGGCTTCATGGCAGGGCTGAAGCGGATGGCCGGCGGGGGTGGGCTGTTCCTCACCCGCTACGAGAGCACCGGTGGCCAGGGCTCGGTCACCTTCGCCGCGAAGATGCCCGGCCGGATCTTCCCCATCGAGATCACACCGCAGGGCGGCTTCTTGGTCCACCGTCACGGTTGGCTCTGCGGCACCCCCGGAATCAACCCGACGGTCGGCCTGCAGCAGACGTTCCGCGGCGGGCTGTGGGGCGGCGACGGCTTCGTCCTCGAGAAGCTCGAGGGACAGGGCACGGCCTGGGTCGAGCTCTCGGGCGAGATCATCACCTACGACCTCGTGGCCGGTCAGACGCTCCTCGTCCACCCCGGGCACGTCGGCGTCTTCCAGGACACCGTGAGCTTCCAGATCACCCGGGTCCCCGGCATCGCCAACATCCTCTTCGGCGGCGACGGGTACCACCTCGTCGCACTCACCGGCCCGGGCACGATCTGGCTCCAGAGCATGCCGCTCGCGATCCTGGCGGGGGCGCTGGAGCCCTTCCTCGGACGGGAGGGGCGCGACACCAGCGTCGACGTGGCGGGTGCTGGGCTCGGGGGCGTGCTCGGCGGCGTGATCGGTCGCAACATCTAGGGGAGAACCACCGAGCGCCTTCTTCGCCGCAGGCCCTTCACGGGCGCGCCGCGCGGCTCCCGCAGGGCGCTCGGAGGGCTCAACGGGCGCGGAGCAGCGCGCCGTAGAGGGTGAGACCGGGTCCGAAGGCGAGGGCGACGACGTAGCGCCCCGGTGCCGGCGCGCCCAGGCGGCGGAGCTCCTCGAGCACGAGGAGCACCGTCGCCGACGAGCAGTTGCCGTGCTGCGCGAGCACCTGGCGCGACGGCGCCAGGGCGTCCTCGCCGAGGCCGAGCCGCTCCGCGACGACCTCCAAGATGCGCGGACCGCCCGGATGCACGGCCCAGCAGTCGACGTCGTCGCGCCGGACGCCGTTTCGCGAGAGGAGCCCGTCGACGATCGGCCCGACGTGCGCGGCGAGCACGTCGGGCACCTGGCGCGACAGCCCCATGCGGAAGCCCAGGTCCGTGACGTCCCACGTCATGTAGTCGGCCGTGGCGAAGTCGGTCCTCGCCGCCACGTCGACGACCTCGAGCGCCCCGGGCCGCCGAGCGCGCCCGGCGCCGGTCTCGCGGCCCGCGGCGGGCTCGACGACGAGGGCCGCGGCCGCGTCGCTGAACAGCGCGTGGGCGACGATCTGCTCGACGTCGTCGGTCGGCGGCTGCGCGTGCAGGCTCGGCAGCTCCACGCACACGAGCGCGGCGGGACGGCCGCGCGCGACCACGAAGTCGGCGACCGCGCCGAGGCCCGGCAGCGCGGCGAAGCAGCCCATGTGCCCGACGAACAGCCGCTGGACCGTCTCGGCCATGCCGAGGTCGCGGCTGAGCTGGACGTCGACGCCGGGCGTCGCGTAGCCGGTGCAGGAGACCACGGCGAGCAGCCCGAGCTCGGCTGCCTCCAGCGCGGCCGCGTCGAGCGCGCCGGCGAGTGCGTCCTTGCCGAGCGGCACGGCCTCGGCGACGTAGCGCTCCATGCGCGCGCCGGTTGACCAGCCCGAGACGTCCTCCACCCGCGGGTTGGCGACCGCGTGGCGGCGCTCGACCCCGGCGGCGGCGAAGATCCGCGTCGCCATGCGGCTGTGGCCGAAGTGCGGCCCGAAGTGGTCACGCCAGAGGTCGGCCTGGAGCTCGGAGCCCGGGAACGAGCTCGCGGCACCGGTCACGACCGCCGGCCCGACGCCGCTCACCAGCGGGGCTCCGGGGAGTCGCTGTCCGGGTCGCCGCCGAGGGCGGCGATGCCGAGCCAGTCGGCGCAGACGTCGGACGTCGCCGGCTGCAGCGACCCGCAGCGGGCGTCGCGGTAGAGGCGCTCGAGCGGGTGGCCCCGGCGAGTCGCCGAGGCGCCGGCGGCCTCGAGCATCGACGCCGCCACCTGCGCCGCGGTGTCCCCGGCGAGGAGCTTGGCCCGCCAGACCGCGCGGGCCGTCTCGCGATCGCCAGGGGCCGCGTCGACGCGCCGTGCCGCTTCACGCACCGCCAGCTCGGCGCCGGCGACCGCCGCGTCGGCCCGACCGACCCTGGAGCGGACCGCCGGGAGCCGGTCGAGCCCGCGGGCCCGCAGGTGCTCGGCCGCGGCGGCGATGGCGGCGCGGGCGACGCCGACGTACACGGCGGCGTAGCTCGCCACGAGCCACTGCGGCATCGTCCGGGCGATCAGCAGCGCCAGACCCTCGACACCGCCGACCAGCGCGTCGGCGGCGACGGTGACGTCGAAGCTGACGTCGTCGCTGCGAGTCGCCCGCATGCCGAGCGCGTCCCAGCAGCGCTCGACCCTCACCCCGGGCCCTGCGGGGACGAGGAAGTATGAGACCCGGGCCGGCTCTGCACCGGCGGCTCTCGCCGCGACGAGGTAGGCGTCGGCACAGCCTGCGCCGGACACGAACGACTTCGTCCCCCGCACGTGGAACCCGCCCGGGGTCCTGGTGTACGAGGTCGCCATCGCCGACAGGCGCGAGCCGGCGCCCCGCTCGCTCATCGCGACGGCGTAGAGCGCGCCCTCGAGGGCGCCCTGCAGCACCCGGTCGCGGGCCGCGAAGAACGACTCGGTCGCGCCGAGCGCCTCGGCGAGGGCGTCGGGCGCGAGGGCGAGCGCGCCGGTGATCGAGGCGTGCATGTTGAACACGAGGGCCGTGGCGCCGCTCGCCTCGCCGAGGACGAGCGCGACCTCCGCGTAGTCGGCGAACGAGGCGCCCGGGCCCCCGAGGCGCCCGGGGACCATCAGCCCGAGCAGGCCGGCGGCGCGCAGGTCGAGGAAGTCCGCGGCCGGAAACTCCCCCGTCCGGTCGTGCTCGGCGGCCCGCCCGGCGAGCGCCGGTGCGAGCGCCTGCGCCGCCGCCAGCGCGCCGTCGGCGCCGGCGAGGCGGGCCGGCAGCCCCCGGGGCCTCGCCGATGGGCGGGCACGCGCGGACATCAGGCCTCCTTCACGCCGATGCCCTGGAACAGCACGGCGGTCGTCCAGCTCGGGACCATGCGGACACCGGGCCGGCGGCCGGCGAGCCACGAGACGAGGTCGGGCACGGAGGGGCGCAGCCCGCGCAGCGACAGGCGCACGCCGCCTCGAGCGCACGCGTCGATCAGCACAGCTCTGTCTACGAAGAGCGCCGGGTCGTGGATGCCCGGAGGCGCTCCGCCAGGGACTCTCTCGGCGACGGTGACGGCGGCGAAGCGCGCCACACGGGTCGCGGCGATGGTGTCGAGCACCAGGGTCCCTCCCGGCCGAAGCACCCGGCAGGCCTCGGCGACCACGACGGCGAGGTCGCTCACGTGCTCGAGGATCTCGCCGGCCGAGACGACGTCGGCGGAGGCGTCGCGGAGGGGGAGCGCGCCGACGTCACCGCGTACCGCCGCGACGCCGTGTCCGCGCGCCGCGGCGAGCGCCGAGTCGGTGAGATCGACGCCGAGATGGCGGTAGCCCTTGCCCTCGAGGTGCGGTGACAGCAGGCCGCCGCCGCAGCCGAGGTCGACTAGGAGCGCGCCCGGACGGCGGGCCGGGGGAACGAGGGACGCGCGGGCGGCGGCGATCCAGTGGAGCATGGCCAGGCGACCCCGGGGCTCCCACCAGTCGCCGGCGAGCTCGTCGTACTGGCGGGGGTCGTTGCGCGCGAAAGCCCGCGGGGCGCTCACCACCGCTCCCGGTGGACCACGTCGTCGAGCGTCCGCCGGCCCCGGCGCGAGGGCGAGGTCCTCGGGTCGGGCACGGTCGGATGCCCGAGCGCGACGGCGCCGATCAGGCAGCGTCGCGGAGGGACGCCGAGCCCGGCGAGGACCGTGTCCGGATCGCCGTGGAGCCGGAAGAACAGCGACCCGAGCCCCGCGTCCTCGGCTGCCAGCAGCAGGAGCATCACGGCGAATGCGGCATCGACCAGCCAGTAGGGGACGGGCCAGCGTTCGGTCTCGAGCCCGGCGAGCCCCGAGGCCGCCTTGTCCGCCTCGCCGTAGCGGGCCGCGTACGTGTCCGGCTCGGCGACGGGGAGGACGAGGACGGGCGCCGCCATCAGGCCCGCGGCGCGCCCGCCCGAGGCGCGCCAGCCGGGGTCCGAGGCCAGCTCCCAGAAGCGGGCCCGCCGCTCGGGCTCGTCGAGCACGAGCAGGTCGACACCCTGGGCGAAGCCAGCCGAGGGAGCCCGCAGCGCCGCGGCGAGCACCCGGTCGACGAGGGCCGCGTCGACCGGCGAGGTGCAGAAGTTCCTCGTCATCCGGCGCCGCCGGATCGCCTCGCCGAGTTCCACCTTGCGGACGCTAATGGTCGCGGTCGGACGACACCCCGTCGAGCGCCCCGCGGCCCGGCGGGGGCGGGCAGGAATGTTGACCCGGCTGGTAGTGTTTCGAACAGCGTCAGGTGACCGCCGGGCGGCGGGCCGCGAGGGGGTCGTGGCCGCCCAGGCGGGGCGATTAGGGGAAGGGGCGTAGCGGTGCCGAGCTTCAGGGACTTGCTCTCCCAGGTCAAGCAAGAGATCACCGAGGTCGAGCCGACCGAGGCGCAGCAGCGCAAGGACGGGGCTGTCTTCCTCGACGTGCGGGAGGCGGACGAGTACGCGCAGGGTGCCATCCCCGGCGCGCTGCACCTGCCACGCGGCTTCCTGGAGGTCCAGGTCGAGGGTCGGCTGCCGGACAAGGCCCGGCCGATCGTCGTCTACTGCGCCGGCGGGACGCGCTCCGCGCTCGCCGCGAAGGCGCTCCAGGACCTCGGCTACGCCGACGTCGTGTCGATGGCCGGCGGCTTCAACCGGTGGAAGGACGAGGGCCGCGACTGGTCGGCGCCTCGCGTGCTCGACGCAGAGCAGCGCAACCGGTACCACCGCCACCTGCTCCTCCCCGAGGTGGGCGAGGCCGGCCAGCAGAAGCTGCTCGAGTCCAAGGTGCTGCTCCTCGGCGCGGGAGGGCTCGGCTCGCCGGCCGCGCTGTACCTCGCCGCGGCGGGCGTCGGGACGATCGGCATCGTCGACATGGACGTGGTCGACGCCTCCAACATCCAGCGCCAGATCCTCCACAACACCGAGCGCATCGGTGACCGGAAGGTCGACTCGGCGAAGAAGACCCTGACCGCGATGAACCCCGACGTGAACGTCGTCACCTACGACGTGCGCATCGGCGCCGACAACATCGTGGACCTGTTCTCGGGCTACGACCTCGTCGTCGACGGGACCGACAACTTCCCGACCCGCTACCTCGTGAACGACGCCTCGCTCCTCACGCACACGCCGGTCGTGCACGGCTCGATCTTCCGCTTCGAGGGCCAGGTGAGCGTGTTCGACCCGTACAACGGGCCGTGCTACCGCTGCCTCGTCCCCGAGCCGCCGCCGCCGGAGCTCGCGCCGTCGTGCGCCGAGGCCGGCGTGCTCGGCGTGCTCTGCGGCATCATCGGCTCGCTGCAGGCGGTCGAGGCCGTGAAGTTGCTGCTCGGGATCGGCGAGCCGCTCGTCGGGAGGCTCCTCGCCTACGACGCCCTCGCCGAGGAGTTCCGCACGTTCAAGGTGCGCCGCGACCCGTCGTGCCCGGCGTGCGGGAGCGACGCCGGCGAGATCGTGATCGCCGAGTACGACCAGCTCTGCATGCCGCACCCGAAGCAGGCACCGCTCGCCAGCTGATGAGGGGGGCGGCGCCCGTCGTGGGCGACGCGCCTCAGGAGCGACGGTAGGCGGAGGCCGCCAGCCTGGCGCGCTCGCCGTCGTCGAGCGCGAGGTCCACGACGGTCCAGGCCATCGCCGTCGCGCCGTCGAGGACCGCACGGTCGGCCGCCGGGCTGACGCAGTGCGCGGCGAACTCGGCCTGGTGGTTGACGGCCGGGAGGGAGTCGATGCCGAGCGTGGGGTGGATCGCCGGTAGCGCCAGCGAGACGTTCGCCATGTCGGTCGAGGCCGGCACCGCGTGCTCGGGCGGGTCCGGGAAGCGCCGCCCGAGCGCCTCGGCGTTCGCCTGGTAGCGCCGCGCGATCGCCAGGTCGGCCCGGAACTCGGAGTAGACGGGGCCCTGTGGGAGCAGCTCGACGGTGGCTCCGGTCGCGAGCGCCCCCGCCTCGAAGCAGTGCCAGATCCGGGGCTCCCACTCCCCGAGGCGCTCCAGGCTGCGGGCGCGGACGTAGTACTTGGCCTCGGCCCGGCCCGGCACGATGTTCGGCGCCGAGCCGCCGTAGGTGACGATCCCGTGGACCTGGTCGCCCGGCGAGGCGTGCTGGCGCAGGAGACCGATCGCCACCTGGGCGACGGTGAGGGCGTCGGCGGCGTTGATGCCGCGCTCGGGGAACGCCGACGCGTGCGCCTCGCGCCCGGTGTAGCGGACGTCGAAGTGCGAGACCGCCAGGCAGGGCATCTGGATGAGCTCGGTGGGCCAGGGGTGGACCATCATCGCGGCGCTCAGCCCGTCGAAGGCTCCCCCCTCGAGCATCGTGATCTTGCCGCCGCCGCCCTCCTCGGCCGGCGTGCCGAGGACGCGGACGGTGATCCCGAGCTCGTCGGCGAGGGGGGCGAGGGCGAGGCCGGCGCCGACCGCCGCGGCGGCGATGACGTTGTGCCCGCAGGCGTGCCCGATGCCGGGCAACGCGTCGTACTCGCAGCAGATCCCGATCTCGAGCGGCCCGCTCCCGGCCGTGGCGGAGAACGCGGTCGGCAGCCCCGCCACGCCGCGCTCGACGGCGAATCCGCCGCCGGCGAGCGCCTCGGCGCACCACGACGAGGCGAGCTCCTCCTCGAAGGAGAGCTCGGGGTGGTCGTGGATCCGGTGCGACAGCTCGACGAGCGCCGTCTCCGCGCGCACGACGCCGGCACGGACCTCGTCCTTCGCCCCGTGCTCGGCCGCCCCGCGGTCGGCGCTCATCGGACCACGGCGACCACGTCGCCCGGGCCGAGGGCGTCGCCCGGAGCGACGCGGACCTCGGCGACGGTGCCGGCGGTCTCGGTACGGATCGGGTTCTCCATCTTCATCGCCTCCAGGACGCAGACGACGTCCCCGCTCTCGACGGTGTCCCCGACGGCGACGAGCACCTGGATGATCGTTCCCTGCATCGGCGCCGTGACGGTCCCGTCGCCGTGGATCGCCCCGCCGCCGGGCGCCCGGCGGCGCCCCGGCGCGGCCCCTGCGCCGCCCGGCGATCCCGGCGCGGACTCGGGGACCCAGAGCCGCACCCGGTAGCGGCGCCCGTCGACCTCGGCGTCGACGGTCCGCAGCACCCGGCCGTCGTCGCGGGGCGTGCCGTCTGCGGGCGGGGGGGACGAGAGCCCCGAGAGGTCGACGCGCTCCTCGACGAAGCGGGTCGAGTGGGTCGCCGCCACGAAGTCGGGATGGACGAGGATCGCCTGGGCGGCCGGGATGGTCGTGGCGACGCCCTCGACGACCATCTCGCCGAGCGCGCGCAGCATCCGCCGGCGGGCGTCCTCCCGGTCGGTGCCCCAGACGGCGACCTTGGCCACGAGGTTGTCGAAGTGGGGGCTCACGGCGTCGCCCGACTCATAGCCGCTGTCGGTGCGCACGCCGAAGCCGTCCGGAGCGGCGAGGCGCGTGATCGTGCCCGGGCTCGGGAGGAAGGCGCCGCCGGCCGGCTCCTCGGCGTTGACCCGGCACTCGATGGCATGGCCGCGGGTGACGACGTCGGCCTGCGCGAACCCGAGCGGCTCGCCGGCCGCGACCCGCAGCTGCAGCGCCACGAGGTCGATGCCCGTGACGAGCTCGGTGACCGGGTGCTCGACCTGCAGGCGCGTGTTCATCTCCAGGAAGTAGAAGTCGCCGTCGGCGTAGAGGAACTCGACGGTCCCCGCGCCCTCGTAGGCGCAGGCCCGGGCGATGCGGACCGCCGCATCGCCCATCGCCTCGCGCACGGGCGCCTCGAAGCTGGGCGCCGGCGTCTCCTCCACGAGCTTTTGGTGGCGGCGCTGGGCCGAGCAGTCGCGCTCGCCGAGCCAGACGACGTTGCCGTGGCGGTCGGCGACGACCTGCATCTCGATGTGGCGCGGCCAGGTCAGGTAGCGCTCGAGGTAGACCTCGGAGCGGCCGAAGGAGGTCTCGGCCTCCCGCCTCGCCTGGGCGAGCGCCTCCTCGGCCTCCTCGGGGCCCGAGACGACCTTCATCCCCCGACCGCCACCGCCGTAGGAGGCCTTGATGGCGACCGGCCAGCCGAAGGCCTCACCGAACGCGGCCACCTCGTCGGCGTCGTCGATCGGCTCGTCGGTGCCCGGCACCCCGGCGACGCCGGCGGACTGGGCGGCGTGCCGGGCGCTGAGCTTGGACCCCATCAGCTCGATCGTCGCCGCGGGCGGCCCGACGAAGACGGCGCCGGCCGCCGTGACGGCGGCGGCGAACCCCGCGTTCTCGGCGAGGAAGCCGTAGCCGGGGTGCACGGCCTCGGCGCCGGCGCGCCGGACGACGTCGATGATGGCGTCGACGTTGAGGTAGCTCTCCGACGCGCTCTCGCCCGGGAGCACGTAGGCCTCGTCGGCGTAGCGCACGTGCAGCGCGTCCCGATCGGCCTCGGAATAGACGGCGACGGCCGTGATACCGAGCTCGCGGCAGGTCCGCATCACGCGGAGCGCGATCTCACCTCTATTCGCGACCAGGAGCTTCCCGAACACACGCCCTCTTCGGACCTATCGTTCGCCCGTGCGGGACGCTGACGCCACCGCCGCTCGGCGCGGCCCGACGAACCGGGGCCCAGGCGGGCAGGCTACTTCGGGGCGGCGGCGCTTCACGAACCTCGTGGTGCTCGGCCGCGTCGACTCGACCAACCGCTACCTGCGCGACCTGGCGCTCGCGGGCGGGGCGGAGGGTCTCGCCGTCGTGGCCGACGAGCAGCTCGCCGGTCGTGGCCGGCGCGGCCGGCAGTGGGTCGCCCCGGCCGGCGGCGCCCTGCTCCTGTCGGTGCTGCTCCGCCCGGCGTTCGGTCGCGAGGAGCTCCACCTCCTGCCGAGCGCGCTCGGGCTGGCGGCTCTCGACGCGCTGCGTGCCACCTGCGGGCTCCCCGCGGCGCTCAAGTGGCCGAACGACGTCGTCGTCGGGGGGAAGAAGCTCGCCGGGATCCTCGCCGAGGTCGTCGAGGTCGACGGCCCCGAGGCCCCCGCCGTCGTCGCCGGCATCGGCGTGAACCTGTCCTGGCCCGACGGCTGGCCCCCCGACGATGCAGGGCTGGGCGAGATCGCAGCCCGGGCGACGACCGTCGAGCGCGCCTCGGGCCTCGTCGTCGGGCGGGACGAGCTTGCCGAGGCCCTGCTCGATGCGCTGGACGAGCGCTACGAGGTCCTCGCCACGCCGGCCGGGCGATCCGCGGCGACCGCCGCCTACCGCCGGGCGTGCGCCACGATCGGCCAGGAGGTCGAGCTCGACCTCGGCGATCGAGTGGTGCGCGGCGTCGCGCTCGACGTCGCCGACGACGGCCGGCTGCTCGTCGAGCACGGCGGCGCCGTCGAGCGGTTCGAGGTGGGCGACGTCGTCCACCTGCGTGGCGGACCGCGCCCGGTGCCGGCGCCGGGGGCTCGGCCGGAACCGGGCTAGCGCGCCGTGGGCGGCCCCTGCGCGGCCTCCGGGCGTGCCGGCGCGCGAGCCCGACGGGCCGCGTGCGCACCGCTACCCTTACGGGACCATGCGCATCCTCGTCACCGGTGCCGCCGGCTTCATCGGCTCGAACTTCGTCCGCTACTACGTCGAGCGCCACCCCGCCGACGCCGTCGTGGCGCTCGACGTCCTGACCTACGCCGGCAACCTCGCCAACCTCTCGCCGCTCGTCGAGGACGGCCGCGTCACCTTCGTGCGTGGCGACATCGGCAACCAGGAGCTGGTCGAGCACGTGCTCGCCGAGAACGGCGTGGACACGATCGTGAACTTCGCCGCCGAGTCGCACAACAGCCTCGCCGTGCTCGACCCGGCACGCTTCTTCCGCACCAACGTGCTCGGCACCCAGGCGCTGTGCGACGCCGCCCGCCGCGTCGGGACCGGGCGCCTCCACCACATCTCGACCTGCGAGGTCTACGGCGACCTCGCGCTCGACAGCGACGAGTCGTTCCGCGAGGACTCGCCCTACCGCCCGCGCACGCCCTACAACGCCTCCAAGGCGGGCTCGGACCACGTGGTGCGCAGCTACGTCGAGACCTTCGAGCTGCCGGCGACGATCACGAACTGCTGCAACAACTACGGGCCGTACCAGTTCCCCGAGAAGGTGATCCCGCTCTTCGCCACCCGTGCGCTCGCCGGCGAGCCGCTGCCGCTCTACGCCTCGACCGAGAACCGCCGCGAGTGGCTGCACGTCCTCGACCACTGCCGGGCGATCGACCTGGTGCTGGAGAAGGGTCGCCTCGGCGAGACGTACCACGTCGGCTCGGGGGTGGAGGCGAGCGTCGCCGAGATCGCCGACGCGGTCCTCGCGGCGACCGGTCGCCCCGGGTCGCTGAAGACGATCGTCCCCGACCGCCCCGGTCACGACCGCCGCTACCTGCTGGACTCGTCGAAGATCCGCGACGAGCTCGGCTGGGCGCCCGAGGTCGAGTTCGGCGCGGGGCTCGCCGACACCGTCGCCTGGTACCGCGAGAACGAGGCGTGGTGGCGACCTCTCCTCGGCCGCTCGCCGGTGGTCGAAGGCGCCTGGGGCGGCGCTGCGCCGGCCGGAGGGCGCTGAGGCGCCCGTGCGCGTCCTCGTCACCGGTGCGACCGGCCAGGTCGGGACCGAGGTCGTGGCAGAGCTCGGACGCCGCGAGGCCGAGCGGCACCGCGGGCCGCGGCTCGACGTCGTCGCCGCGGGGCACGACCGCCTCGACGTGGCGGACCGTGACGCCGTGCTGGCGACGGTCACCGCCCTCGAGCCCGACCTCGTCGTCCACGTCGCCGCGTTCACCGCGGTCGACGCCTGCGAGTCCGAGCGGGACCGGGCCTTCGCGGTGAACGCGCTCGGGACCCGCCATGTCGGCGAGGGCGCCCGGCGCGTCGGCGCGCACGTGGCCTACGTCTCCACCGACTACGTCTTCGACGGGCGCTCGGCGCGCCCCTACGTCGAGTGGGACCTGGCGAACCCGCTCTCGGTCTACGGGCTGTCAAAGCTCGCCGGCGAGCGCGAGCTCGGTCCCGACGCCACGATCGTGCGCACGTCGTGGGTGTGCGGGCGCGCCGGCCAGAACATGGCGAAGACCGTGCTGCGCCTCGCCTCGAGCGGCGACGGGCCGCTGCGCTTCGTCGACGACCAGCACGGCAGCCCGACGATCGCGAGCGACCTCGCCCGGACCCTGGTGGAGCTCGCCCTGGCGCGCCGGCCGGGCGTCTTCCACGTCACGAACTCCGGCGCGACCACCTGGTACGGCTTCGCCCGCGCCGTGGTCGAACTCGCTGGAGGCGACCCCGGGCGCGTCGAGCCGATCACGACCGCGGAGCTCGAGCCGCCCCGCCCGGCGCCCCGCCCGGCGAACTCGGTGCTCGACAACGCGGCCCTCCGCCTGGCCGGCCTGCCCCTCCTGCCGGAGTGGCGGGACGCGACGGCCGCGCTCGTCGCCGAGCTCACGGCGTGAGCGGCGAGGGCGCTCCGGCGGCGTGCCGGGTCGGCGCGATCGTCGTCAACCACGATGCCGGTCCGGCGCTGCTCGCGTGCGTCGAGAGCCTCCGCCGGGCGGGCGTGGGGGAGGTCGTCGTCGTCGACAACGCGTCGACCGACGGCTCTCTTGCCGCGCTGGCCGCGGCCGACGGCGACGTGGTGCTGCTGCCCACCGGGCGCAACCTCGGCTACGGCACGGCGGTCAACCGTGGCGCCGAGCGGGCCGCGGCCGAGTACCTGCTCGTCTGCAACCCCGACGTCGTCGTGGACGAGGCGCTCCCGCAGGCCCTGCTCGCCGTGCTCGACGCCCACGGGGACGTGGCGCTCTGCGGGCCCCGCATCGACTCGGCTGACGGCACCCGCTATCCCTCGGCGCGGGCCTTCCCGACGCTCGGCGTGGCGATCGGCCACGCCTTCGTCGGCCTGTTCCGCCCGAACAACCGCTGGAGCCGCCGGTACCGGCTGGAGGACGACGCCCAGGACGAGCACGACGTCGACTGGGTCTCGGGCGCCTGCCTCCTCGTGCGCCGCACCGCCTTCGAGGCGGTCGGCGGCTTCGACGAGCGCTACTTCATGTACGTCGAGGACCTCGACCTGTGCTGGCGGCTCCGGCGAGCGGGCTGGCGGGTCCGCTACGTCCCCAAGGCGAGCGCCGTCCACCTCCAGGGCGTCTCGTCCGCCCGCCGCCCCTACCGGATGCTCGTCGCCCACCACGCCTCGACGTGGCGCTTCGCCAGGCGGAGCGCCGAGGGCCCCGAGCGCCTGCTCCTGCCGGTCGTCGGCGCCGGCCTGCTCGCCCGCCTCGCCGTCGCGCTGGGCCAGCAGCTCGCCGTGACGCGCCACGCGCCTCGCAACCGCTCCCACGCGGCGGTTGACTAAGCTCCCAGCGCCATGTCACGGGGTTCCTTCGGCCGCACGGTCGCGCGCGCCGCAGCGAGCGGCGGGAGCAAGAGCTATCGGGCGCGCCCGCCGACGGCCTGGTATCTGGTCATGCTCGTGATCTGCATCGCCGGCATCTCCCTGATCGTCTACAGCCGCGACGAGCGGGTCCACCCGGTCACGGTGACGACGGCGCCGACGGCGAGCGACCACTGGTACGCCGCCTTCGCCGTGGACATCTGCGGGAAGGTGCAGGCGAACCTGCCCGAGAACTCGAACCTCTCCAAGGTCGGGATCCGCACCTTCGGTGACGGGATCATCGACATCAACCCCGGCGCGGTGTCGAACAAGTCCGCCTTCACCGGGACCAACGCGACGCTCGGGAAGTTCGCGAGCAACTACCCCGGGCTCACCCTCACCTCGACGAGCATCAAGCTTCCAGGCGCCAAACAGAAGACCTGGGCGAACGGCGACAGCTGCCCCTCGACGAAGGGGAGCACGCCGGGCAAGGGCCAGCTCCAGGTGGAGGTGTGGTCCTCGCCGACGGCGAAGGGCGCGCTCTCCACGGGTGACCCGACCGCGCTCAGGCTGCGCAACGGCCAGATGATCACGGTGGCCTTCGTGCCCGTGGGCGCGACCATCCCCGTGCCGCCGTCACGCTCGACCCTCCTCCAAGACGTCGGGGTTTCCCCGACCTCCTCCTCCTCCACCTCCTCCACCACGGCCGGGTCGTCCTCGAGCTCGTCGTCGAGCACCACGGCCACCACGTCGGGCTCGTCGACGACGACGACGTGAGGGCGGTGCCGATGGCCGGAGGGCTGCGCTAGGTGGACGCGCTCGTCCTCGTCGGGGGCGAGGGGACGCGCCTGCGGCCGCTGACCTACTCGGTCCCCAAGCCGATGCTGCCGATCGTGGAGCGCCCGATGATCGCCCGGGTCATCGAGTGGCTCGCCCTCCACGGCGTGACCCGCGCGGTCTTCTCGCTCGGCTACCAGTCGGACATCTTCGTCCAGGCGTTCCCCGCCGGGCGCTGGGCCGGCGTCGAGCTGCACTACGTGGTCGAGCCGGAGCCGCTCGACACCGCCGGCGCCATCCTGTTCGGCGCGGTCCAGGCGGGCCTCGACGACGTGACGCTGATCGTCGTCAACGGCGATGTGCTGACCGACCTCGACCTCGGCTCGCTCGTGGCGTTCCACTTCGGCCACGGCGGTGAGGCGACGATCGCCCTGACGCCGGTCGAGGACCCGTCCGCCTACGGCGTCGTGCCGGTCGACGAGCGCGGCCGGGTCCTCGCCTTCATCGAGAAGCCGCCCCGTGGCGAGGCACCGACGAACCTGATCAACGCCGGGACCTACGTGCTCGAGCCCGCCGCGCTGCGCCGGATCGCGACCGGGCGGCGCGTCTCGATCGAGCGCGAGGTCTTCCCGGCGCTCGTCGGGGACGGGGCCCTGTTCGCCATGGCGTCCGACGCCTACTGGCTCGACACCGGCACGCCGGAGCGCTACCTGCAGGCGCAGCTCGACGTGCTGCGCGGCCTGCGCCCGTTCGTGCTCCTGCCGGAGTGCTTCGAGCCGCTGCCGGGCGTGCACGTCGCGCCGAGCGGGGTGCTCGACGGCGAGGCCGCCGGTCACGCCTTCGTCGGCGACAGCGCCGTCGTCGCCAGGGGCGGGCGCGTCGAGGACGCCGTCGTCGGCGCCGCCGCACGCGTCGAGGCGGGCGCCGTCGTCACGGGCTCGGTGCTCCTGCCCGGTGCCGTGGTGTGCGAGGGCGCCAGGGTGGAGGGCTCCCTCGTCGGGCCGCGTGCCGTCATCGGCGCCGGGGCCGTGCTCGCCGAGCTCTGCGTCGTCGGCGCCGACGCGGTCGTCGCCGACCGCTGCGTGCTCGGCAGCGCCCGGCTGCCGGTGTGAGGCGGCCCTAGATGCGGGCGCTCGTCACCGGCGGAGCCGGGTTCATCGGCTCGACGCTCGTCGACCGGCTGCTCGCGGAGGGCCACGCGGTCGACGTCGTCGACGACCTGTCGACCGGGTCGCTCGCCAACCTCGCCCAGGCGCGTGCCGCCGGTGGCGAGTTCAGCTTCCACCAGCTCGACGTGCGCGAGCCGGAGCTGGTCGACCTCGTCGCCCGGCGCAGCCCCGAGGTCGTGTTCCACCTCGCGGCGCAGGCGAGCGTGCCCGTGTCCATCCAGCGGCCCGTGCTCGACGCCGACATCAACGTGATCGGCAGCCTCCGGGTCCTCGAAGGGGCGCGCTCGGCGGGGACGCGCAAGATCGTCTACGCCGCGAGCGGCGGCTCCCTGTACGGCAACGCGGATCCCTCGGACCTGCCCCTCGCCGAGAACCACCCCCACCACCCGCTCTCGCCCTACGGGGTCTCAAAGAAGGTAGTCGTCGACTACCTGAGCGCGTACCGCGAGCTCTACGGGCTGGAGTTCACGGCCATGGCGCTCGCCAACGTCTACGGCCCCCGGCAGGACGCGAGCGGCGAGGGCGGCGTCGTGGCGGTCTTCGCCGCCAACCTCGCCGCCGGCAGGCGGTCAACGATCCACGGCGACGGCGAGCAGACGCGCGACTTCGTCTTCGTGGACGACGTCGTGGACGCCTTCTCACGCGGCGCCGACCGGGGGAGCGGGCTGCTGATCAACATCTCGACGGGCGTCGAGACGTCGGTGAACGAGCTCTACGGCGCGATGGCCGCGGCGGCCGGCGCCGACCCCGGCGTGCAGCACTCGCCGAGCCGCGAGGGCGACGTGCGTCGCAGCGCGCTCGATCCTGGCCGCGCCGCCATCCACCTAGGGTGGAGGTCGTGGACCTCCATCGCCGACGGCGCCGCGGCGGTGATCGCGGCGGCGCGGGCGCGCCGGCCCGAGGACGAGGCGGCGCGCTGAGACACATGCCCCGGGCGGCGCCGTGATCGCTGTCCTCGCCGGCGGGGTCGGCGCGGCACGTCTGCTCCAGGGGCTGGTGCAGGTGGTGGACGAGGCGGAGCTTGCGGTCGTCGTCAACACCGGCGACGACGCCGACATCCACGGCCTCCACATCAGCCCGGACCTCGACACGATCACGTACTCGCTCGCCGGGGCGTCGAACCCCGAGACCGGGTGGGGTCTCGCCGGGGAGACGTGGGCGGCGATGGACGCCCTCGAGCGCTACGGCGCGCCGACCTGGTTCCGCCTCGGCGACCGCGACCTCGCGACGCACCTGCACCGCACCGGGCGGCTCGCCGCCGGTGCCACCTTGTCGGAGGTCTCGGCCGAGGTCGCCGCGGCGTGGGGCCTGCGCCTCGCGCTGCTGCCGATGAGCGACGACGCCGTGCGCACCCGCCTGCGCCTCTCGTCCGGCGACGAGGTGGAGTTCCAGGAGTACTTCGTGAAGCTGCGCCACGATGTCCCGGTGAGCGCGGTCCGCTTCGAGGGAGCCGACCGGGCGCGTCCGGCCCCGGGCGTCCTCGAGGCCCTCTCGGCGGCCGACGCCGTCCTGGTCGCGCCGTCCAACCCGATCGTCTCGATCGGCCCGATCCTGGCCGTCCGCGGCATCGCGGAGCTGCTGGCGTCGAGGCGCGACTCGGTGGTGGCGATCTCGCCGATCGTCGCGGGGGCTGCCCTCAAGGGACCGGCCGACCGGCTGCTCGTCGAGCTCGGCGGCGAGTCCTCGGCGGCAGGCGTGGCCCGTGTGCTCGCCACGGTCGCCGCCACGCTCGTCGTCGACGAGGCCGACGCCGCGCTCGCCGGCGAGGTGGAGCAGGCGGGGATGCGCTGCGTGGTCGCGCCGACGGTGATGCGCACGCCGGCGGTCGCGGCGGAGCTCTCCCGTGTCGCCCTCGCGGCCGCGTCGGGCGCCGGAGCAGGCGGCGGCCGCGTTGGCCGCTGAGGCGGGGCTCGCCGTCCTCCCCGTCGGTGGGCTGCCAGAGATCCGGCCGGGCGACCATCTCGGGGAGTTGATCGTGGCCCACGCCCGGCTGCGCGACGGCGACGTCGTCGTCGTCACCCAGAAGGTGGTCTCGAAGGCCGAGGGGCGGGTCGTCGCCGTCGATCCCGCCGACGCCGCGGCCAAGCGCCATCTCGCCGAGTCCGAGGCCGTCCGGGTGCTGCGCCGTCGTGGCGACCTCGTGATCACCGAGACGCCCCACGGCTTCGTCTGTGCCAACTCCGGCGTGGACCTCTCGAACGTCGAGGACGGCTACGCCGTGCTGCTGCCGGTCGACCCCGACCGCTCGGCCCGGCGGATCCGGGACGTGATCCGGGCGCGCGCCGGCGCCGAGGTCGGCGTGATCATCTCGGACACCTTCGGACGCGCCTGGCGGCGGGGCCTGACCGACGTCGCGATCGGCTGCGCCGGCGTCGCCGCGGTGGTCGACCTGCGGGGCTCGCTCGACGCCGGCGGCAGGGAGCTGCAGGTGACCGAGGTGTGCGTGGCCGACGAGGTCGCCGGGGCGGCCGAGCTCGTCATGGGCAAGGCGTCCGGGGTGCCCGTCGCCGTCGTCCGCGGCGTGCCGGCGACGTGGCTGCGGGAGTCCTCGGTGCGCGACGAGATCGTGCGACCCTACGGCGAGGACCTCTTCCGGTGAGCGAGGCGCCGCCGCCGGACCCGCCGCCCCCGGCCGATCCGCTCGCGGCCGGGGTGCTCCTCGTGGTCGAGCAGCTCCGCAGGCAGGTGCCGGGCGGGATCGGCACCTACGCCGCCGGCCTGCTCCAGGGCCTGGCCGCGCTGCCCGAGGGCGATCGACCGACGCTGCGCCTCTACGCGAGCCGTGAGGTCGAGCGGCGCGACCCGCTCGCGGCGTACGGCCTGCCGGTGCACGCCTCGCCGCTGCCTTCGCCGCTCCTCGTGCGGGCGTGGGACCTCGGTCTCGCGCGCGTCGGCGAGGGCTCGGCGCTCGTCCACTCGGTGTCGCTCGCGGCCCCCGCCAGCGTCCCGCCGCTCGTCGTGACCGTCCACGACCTCGCCTGGCGGGCGATCCCCGAGGCGTACCCGCGCCACGGTCTGCGTTGGCACGAGGCGGCGCTGCGGCGGACGGCGAAGCGCGCGGACGCGGTGGTCGTGCCGTCGCGCGAGGTCGCCGACGAGCTCGTCGGCGCCGGCGTCGGGCTCGGCGAGGACCGGGTGGCCGTGATCGAGGAGGGTGCCGACCACCTGCCGCGGGCCGATCTCGACGCGGCCGGGCTCGTGCTCGGGCGCCTCGGCGTCACGGGTGAGTTCCTGCTCACCGTCGGCACCCTCGAGCCGCGCAAGAACCTCCGCCGGCTCTTCGCCGCCTATCGGGCGGCGCGGCCGCGCCTGGCGGGCCCGTGGCCCCTGGTGGTCGTCGGTCCGCCGGGCTGGGGGGAGCCGTCGGGGCGGCCCCCCGAGGGCGTCGTCTTCGCCGGTCGCGTCGGCGACGCCGCCCTGGCGGGCCTCTACGCCCTGGCGCGCTGCCTCGCCTACGTGCCGCTCAAGGAGGGATTCGGGCTGCCGGTCGTCGAGGCGATGCGGCTCGGGACGCCCGTCGTGGCGAGCCGGGTCCCGAGCGCCGCCGGCGCAACGCTCGAGGTCGATCCCCTCGACGTCGACTCGATCGCCGAGGGCCTCGTGGCCGCGGCGAGCGACGAGACGCTCCGGGCCCGGCTCAGCGAGGGAGGCCAGGTCCGGGCCGCCGCGCTCACCTGGCGGGCGACGGCGGCGGCCCACGTCGAGCTGTGGCGGCGCGTCGCCGGCAGCCGGGGGTGAGCACCGCCGGAGCCGCCGGCGCCCCGGCCGGGGGATCCGGCCTCCCCGTCCGTGTCGCGCTCGACGTCTCGGCGGTGCCGGCCTCGCCTATCGGCGCGGGGTGGTACACGGTCGAGCTGGCGCGGGCCCTCGGCGGGCGAGGCGACGTCGAGCTCACGCTCGTGTCTCGCCGGGGGGACATGGTGCGATGGCGGGAGCTGGCGGGTGGCGCCCGGGTGGTCGCCGGCGCGCCGGACAGCCGGCCGGCTCGGCTCGTCTGGGGCGAGCTCGGCCTCGGCCTCGAGCTGCGGCGCCTCGGCCCGGCGGTCGAGGTCGTCCACGGCCCGCACTACACGATGCCCGCCGGCAGCGGGCTCCCCGCCGTGGTCACCGTCCACGACCTCACCTTCCGGGACCACCCGGAGTGGCACGAGCGCTCCAAGGTGCTCGTCTTCCGCCGGGCGCTGCGGATCGCCGCCCGCCGGGCGGCGGCGATCGTCTGCGTCAGCCGCTCGACCGCCGACCAGCTGAGGGAGCACTACGCGCCGCGCGGGCCGGTGCACGTGGTGCCGCACGGCGTGGACCACCGGCGCTTCGCCCCCACCGAGCCGGCGCCCGGCGCCGACGAGGCGGTGCTCGGACGGCTCGGGCTGCGCCGGCCCTACGTCCTCCACGTCGGGACGATCGAGCCCCGGAAGGACGTTCCCGGCCTCGTCGAAGCGTTCGACCGCATGGCGACGGCACGGCCGGAGCTCTCGCTCGTCCTCGCCGGCAAGGACGGGTGGGGCGCCGCGGCCGTCGACACGGCCCTCGGCGGCGCCCGGCACCGCGAGCGCGTCCGGCGACTCGGTTACGTCGCCGGGGGAGACGTGCCCGCGCTGTTGCGCGGCGCGGCCGCCGTCGCCTACCCCTCGCTCGAAGAGGGCTTCGGCCTCCCGGCGCTCGAGGCGCTCGCCTGCGGCGCCCCGCTCGTGACGACGGAGGACAGCGCGATGGCCGAGGTGACCGGGCCGGCGGCGCTGCTGGTGGCGCCGGGCGACCGGGCCGCGCTCGCCGGCGCGCTCGAGGAGCTCCTCGGGGGCGGGCCGGCCGTCGAGGCGCGCCGCGCGCTCGGGATCGAGGTCGCCTCGCGCTACACCTGGGAGGCGTCGGCCGCGGCGCACGTGCTCGCCTACCGCCAAGCCGCGGGTGGCTAGCCTACGCCCGTGCGCGCCTTCCTGACCGGGGCATCCGGCTTCGTCGGCGGCTGGTTGGCCCGCCATCTGCGGGCCGAGGGCGACGAGGTGGCCGCCCTCGACCCGGGCCGTGACATCGGCGACGCCGGTGCGCTGCGGGGTGTCCTGCGGGCGGCCGCCCCCGACGTCGTCTACCACCTCGCCGGCCTCGCGCACGTCGGGCGCTCGTGGGAGGAGCCCGGGGAGACGTTCCGGGTCAACGCGCTCGGGACCGTGAACCTCATGGAGGCGGCGCTCGCCTGCGCCCGGCCGCCCCGGGTCGTGCTCGTCAGCTCGGCGGAGGTCTACGGGCGCGGCGACGGGACGCCGCTCGGCGAGGACGCCCCGCTCAGACCCGTGTCGCCCTACGCGTCGAGCAAGGTCGCGGCCGAGTTCGTCGGCCTCCAGGCGTTCCTCGGCAACGGGCTCGAGGTGGTGCGCGCCCGGCCGTTCAACCACGTCGGGCCGGGCCAGGCGGACAGCTTCGTCGTCTCGGCCCTGGCTCGGCGCATCGCCGAGGCCGAGCGGAGCGGCGGGGGAGAGGTGCGGATCGGCAACCTCACCGCCGCCCGGGACTTCACCGACGTCCGCGACGTCGTGCGGGCCTACCGGCTGCTGGCGACGGCGGGCGCGCCGGGAGGGGTCTACAACGTCTGCTCCGGCTCGGCGATCACCACCGAGGAGCTGTTCAAGCGCATGGTGGCGATGGCAAAGGTGCCGATCGAGCCGGTCCAGGACCCGTCCCTGTTCCGCCCGGTCGACGTCGCCGTCCTGGTCGGCGACGGCACACGCCTCACCGCGCTGACCGGCTGGCGCCCCGAGATCCCGCTCGACTCGACCCTCCTCGACACCCTCGACTACTGGCGCGAGCGGGCCGGCTCCGACTGAGCGCCGGGGTCCTGCCCGTCGCGGTAGCGAGACGGGGTCAGGGCCGACGGTCGGCGGGGCGCAGGGGCACGCCGAGCAGCGAGCAGAGGGCGCGCAACGGCTCGGCGAGAGGTTCCGGCAGCACGCCGGCGACGGTGGAGGCGAGGGAGGACGCGAGCGGGCCGAGCGGGTCGGCGCCGCCTTTCGATCGCTGGTGGGAGCGGGCGCGCTGGAGCCCGAGGACGCCCGCGCCGACCAGGAGGTAGAGGGCCTCCTGGGCGCCCTGCTCGAGCTCGTGGCGTATGTCTCGCATCGCTACCGACGCTACCAACCGGAGCGGCGCGCGCGGCCGCGCCGTCGGCAGGACCGGGCGTGCCCGGCTACTGTTTGACCCCTGATGTCGGAGGACCAAGCGCCACCGGTCGTCGCGGTCGTGGTGGCGTCCGACCCCGGCCCGTGGTTTGAGGCGTGCCTGGAAGGGCTCGCCGCTCAGGATTACCCGAACCTCTCCACCCTCGTGGTCGACGCGGCGAGCGCCACCTCGCTGGCGCCGCGTGTGGCCGCGGTGGCGCCCGGCGCGTACCTGCGCCGGGTCGGGGAGAGCCGCGGCTACGGGCCGAGCGCCAACATCGTGATGGAGACGGTCGAGGGCGCGGCCCTCTACCTGTTCTGCCACGACGACGTGGTGCTCGCGCCCGACGCGATCCGCAGGATGGTGGAGGAGGCGTTCCGTTCGAACGCCGGGGTCGTCGCCCCGAAGCTCCTCGACTACGAGGAGCCCGAGCGCCTCCTCCAGCTGGGGCTCGGCGTCGACCGCTTCGGCGCACCGGTGCGCCGCGTCGAGCGCGGCGAGTTCGACCGGGCCCAGCACGACGCGGTGCGGGAGGTCTTCGCCGCGCCGGGCGGCTGCACGCTGGTGCGCGCCGACCTGTTCGCGACGATCGGCGGCTTCGACCCGGAGATCAGTCTCTTCGGCGAGGACATCGACCTGTGCTGGCGGGCGCGGCTCGCCGGCGCTCGGGTGGTCGTCGCCCCCGCCGCGCACGTCCGCCACCTGGAGGCGACCGCCAGCCGGCAGCGCCCCTGCCCCGAGGCGCGCTCGCTGCAATGGCGCCACGAGCTGCGCGCGGTGCTGAAGAACTACGGGTCGTGGCGCAGGGCGCTCGTCGTCGCGCAGCTCCTCGTGCTCAGCCTTGCCGAGGTCGGCTACTTCCTCGCCATCGGTAAGCGCTGGCGCGCCCGGCAGGTGCTCGACGCCTGGCGCTGGAACCTGTCGCGCGAGCGCGACCTGAAGGGGGCGCGCGCCGCGGTCGTCGCCACCAGGCGCCTGCCGGACCGGCTGGTCTGCCGGCTCTTCAGCCACCGGACCTTCCGGGTGTGGCGCTTCGTCCGACCTGCGCTAGAAGACGCCGCCGTCCGCTGGAGCCGCTCGCGCCACGAGCTCGCCGGCGCGCTCTCGAGCGCCGGGACGAGCCGGCAGGAGCGCCGTCCGCGCGCCGTGGTCCTCGCGGTGCTCGTCGTCATCCTGGTCATCGTCGTCGGTTCGCGCTCGATCCTCTCCGGTCACCTGCCCCTCGTCGGCCAGCTCCTGCCGATTCCCGGCCCCGAGCACCTCCTCGCCCGCTATCTCGGCGGGTGGCAGGACGCCGGGCTCCAGCGACCGGGTCCGGCGTCGCCTGCCTTTGCCATCCTCGGGATCGCCGGAATCGTCCTGTTCGGAGCGACGGGCCTCCTCCTCACGGTCGAGCTCGCGCTGGCCGTGGTGCTCGGCGCCGTCGGCATCGCCCGCCTCGTCCGTCCGCTCGGGCCGCCCGGGACGGGCCTCGTCGCAGCGGTCGCGTACCTGTTCCTCCCGCTCGCGTGGAACGACGTGGCGCGCGGCGACGTCCAGGCGCTGATCGCCTACGCCGGCATGCCCTGGGTGCTCGGCCGCCTGGCACGCGCGAGCGGCCTCGCGCCCTTCAGCCCGGCGGGAGGCCCGGCGCCCCTCCGGTCGCGCCGCGGCATCGAGGAGTGCCTGGCGCTCGGGGTCCTCGTCGCCGTGCTCGGTGCGTTCGTTCCGATGATCGTCCTGCTCATGCTGGCGTGCGCGCTCGCGCTGGCGCTCGGCGGCGTGGTCGCCGGGGAGGCGCGGCGCGGCCTTCGCGTGCTCGTCGTCGCCGCCGGCGGCGCAGTCGTCGCCTTCGTCTTGTGCTTCCCGTGGTCGCTCACCTTCGTCCAGCCCGGCGCACGCTGGAGCGTGCTGAGCGGCGCGGCGGGCAACCCGACGAGCGCCCCGGGGCTCGCCACGCTGCTCCGCTTCGGCCTCGGGCCGACGGGGCGGGGCATCCTCGGTTGGGCGTTCCTCGTCGCCGCGGCGCTCGTCCTGCTCGTCGGCCGGAGCGAGCGGCTGGCGTGGGGCATCCGGTGGTGGGTGTGCGGCCTCGCGCTCGCCGCGCTGCCGTTCGCGGCGAGCGAGGGGTGGCTCGGCGCCGGCGGCGGAGCGCTTCGGGTCCTACTCGCGCCGACGGCGGCCTGCATCGCGGCATGCGTCGGCCTCGGCGCGAGCGCGATAGCCGTGGACCTCAGCCATGCCGGCTTCGGCTGGCGGCAGCTCGCCGGCGTCGCCTGCGGCGCCTGCGCCCTCGCCGGCCTCCTGCCGGTGCTCGGGGCCAGCCTCGGGGGCCGCTGGGGCCTGCCGGACACCGGCTACGACGTCGTCTTGCCGTGGACCGCGTCCGCCTCGGGCCCGAGTGAGGCCGCGGCGACCAGGGTGCTGTGGCTCGGCGATCCCACGGCGCTGCCGATGCCGGGCTGGCAGCTGGTCCCCGGCCTCGCGGCCGGCGTGTCCTCGGGGGGCCTGCCGGACGCGACCCGGCTGTGGCCGAGCGCCAACCCGGGCGTCGGTACCGCCCTCATCCGCGACGTCGAGTCGGCGGAGTCCGGCCTGACCGTCCGCCTCGGCCACCTCCTCGCTCCGAGCGGCATCCGCTACCTGGTCGTGCCGACCGCCATCGCGCCGGAGCTCCCGGGCACCCAGACGGCGCAGGCGGCGCCGCCCCCGCAGGTGCTCCTCGACGGGCTGACCGCGCAGTCGGACCTCCATCAGCTCCCCTCCGAGGGCGGCGCGCTCATCTTCGAGAACGCCGCCTGGTCGGCGGGCCACGTGACGGCGGCCGCCACAGGCGGCGGGACGCCGGGCTGGCTGCGCGAGCTCGGGGTCGCGGCGGCGCTCGCCGCGTGGGCCGCCGCCCTGACCGCGCTGGCGCTGCGCGAGGGCCGCCGGAGCCGGCGTCGGGCCGGTCACCGCTCGCCGTCGCGGGCGCCCTCCCCGGCCGCCCCGATCGACGCGCTCGTGTCCCCGCCGGCGCCCGAGCGCGCCGAGCCGGCGATCCCGGCAGGAGCCACGTGAGCCGCCAGTCGTCCGCCTCCCCGAGCCCCCGGCGCCTGCCGGCGATCGTCTTCGTCGCGGTCCTCCTCGCGCTCGCCGGGGTCGCCAACGCGACGATCCGCCATCACCGGCCGCCCGCCCACCTCGCGACGGTCCAGGACCAGTCGGTGGCCCTCGTGTCCTCAAAGGCGACCTCGGCTGCGTGGTACTGCGCCGGCCCGCTGCCGGTCGGCACCCGCAACGAGGCCTCGTCGATCGCCGTGGCGAACGCCGGGCCGAAGCGGGTGTCGGGCGAGCTCGTCGTCGTGACGAACGACGGCCGCAACGCCGTCACGCCGTTCTCGATCGGCGGCTACGCCCAGGGCGTCTACGGCCTGACGCGCTCAGGGCACGCGGGCTTCGCCGCCGCGACGGTGCTCGTGAACGGGGCCGGCGTCGGCGTCGACGAGCTCGTGCACGGCCCGACCGGGCCGGTGTCCTCGCCCTGCGTGAGCCATGCTGCCACCGCCGGATACGTGGCCGCGGGCAGCACCGAGAACGCGAGCAACCTCGCACTCGCCCTCTACGACCCGGGCGCCACGCCCGCCGTCGTCAACGTCTCGTTCGCGACGGGGACCGGGTGGGTCGCGCCGCCGTCGTTCCAGGGCATCCCCCTCAGCGCGGGCCAGCTTCAGGTGGTCGACGTCGGCCACTACCTGCCGTCACGGCCCGTCGTGGCGACGACGGTCACCGCGACGGGTGGCAAGGTGGTCGCCGGGGCCCTGCTCGTCGCCGCCAACGCCAAGTCCGTCGAGTCGACGCTCCTCGACGCCGTCACGGCGCCCCGCCCGGCCTGGTCCTTCTCGGCCGCGCCGGCGGGCGGCGCCGTGCGCCAGGTCTTCTCGGTGCTCGATCCCGGCAAGGTCGCGGCGAAGATCGTGCTGCACCTCGCCACGTCGAGCGGCTCGTCGGAGCTGGCGGAAACCGTCCCGGCGGGCGGCATCGTGCACCTCGCGCCGAGCCCCGAGGTGTCGCCCGTGGCGATGCGCTACGCCACCGTCACGTCGGCCAACGGCGTCGACGTCGTCGTCGCGCGCGAGGTGCTGCTCGTCGGCCGCATCCTCCCGCCCGCGCCCGAGCCGGTCAAGCGCACCACGACGGTCCGTGTCCGGGTGCACGGCCGCGAGGTGACGCGGCGCGAGGTGGTCACGGTCACGTCCCGGTCGACGGAGGCGGCGTTCCTCGGCTTCCCGCTGCTCGAGCCGGGCTACGCGGCCACCGCGGCGGTCGCCGCGCCCGGCACGCGGTGGCTGGTCGCCGGCGGGGAGTCGGACCGCCACGCGAGCGAGCTGCTCACGGTCGCCAACCCCGGTGGCCGGCCGGCGCGCATCGCCGTCGAGCAGCTCGGGACGTCGGGCACCGCCCCGTCGAGGCGCAAGCGGGTCACCGAGCTGTCGGGGCTCACGGTCCCGGCGCATGGCGAGCTGACCCTCTCGCTCGCCGCCGTACCGGCGCTCCAGGGCGAGCTGCCGCTCGAGGTCAGCGCGACGGCGCCGGTGCTCGCCGCCGGGGAGCTCTACGCCCGCGGGTCCACGGGAGCGCTCGGCTTCTCGAGCCCGGCGGCCATCCCGATCGGCTGAGCTGGCGGCGGTCCCGAGCCAGCCGCCGTGGACGCTACGCCCGGGCGCCGGCCAGCCTCAGGCCAGGCGATCGCGGGGAGCGCGCGGGTTGTCGAGCCCTGCGGCCATCCCCATCGGCTGTGCCGGGGGCAGCGCCCCGGCGGCGTCGGCCGCGCCGTTCACCGACTCGGCGCCGGCGCGGGCCGTCGCCGGCAGCGTGGTCGGCGACGAGCTGAAGATGCTGCCGGCGAAGTGCGGGATCTCCGGCTCCTCGCCGTGGACGGGGCGGCCGTAGGCCTCGTCGACGAGCCGGGCCACCTCGCGCCCGTCGATCGTCTCGCGCTCCAGCACCGCCTTCGCCACCGCGATCAGGCCGCTCCGGTGCTCCTCGAGGACCTTACGCGCCCGGGCCTCCTGGTCGCGAAGGATCTGGGAGACCTCCTCGTCGACGACCCGGCTCATGTCCTCGGAGTAGTCCCGGGAGTGCATGAGGTCCTCGCCGAGGAACACCATGCCCTGGGCGCCCCAGGCCATCGGGCCGACCCGGTCGGACATGCCCCACTCCCGCACCATCTTTCGGGCGAGCTCGGTGTTGCGCTGCAGGTCGTCGCTGGCCCCGGTCGACAGGTCGCCGTAGACGAGCAGCTCGGCGACGCGCCCGCCCATCCGCACGACGAGCGAGTCCTCGATGTACTCGCGCTTGTAGATGTGGCGCTCCTCGAGCGGCAGCTGCTGGGTCACGCCGAGCGCCATGCCGGTCGGGATGATGCTCACCTTCAGCAGCGGGTCTGCGTGGGGGAGCACGTAGGCGAGGACGGCGTGTCCCGACTCGTGGTAGGCGACGCGCTCGCGCTCGGCGTCGGAGAGCACGAGGCTCTCGCGCTGCTGGCCCATGAGCACCCGGTCACGCGCCGCGTCGAAGTCCTTCATCTCGACGAGCTGGCTCCCGCGCCGCACCGCGTGGAGCGCGGCCTCGTTGACGAGGTTGGCGAGGTCCGCCCCGCTCATGCCGGGCGTCCCGCGGGCGACGACGTGCAGGTCGACGTCGGGGCCGATCCGCTTGTCGCGGCAGTGGACCTCGAGGATCGGCCGGCGCTCCTCCAGATCGGGGAGGGGCACGACGATCTGCCTGTCGAAGCGGCCCGGGCGCAGCAGCGCCGGGTCGAGGATGTCCGGCCGGTTCGTGGCGGCCATCATCACGACACCCTCTGAGGGGTCGAAGCCGTCCATCTCGTTGAGCATCTGGTTGAGCGTCTGCTCGCGCTCGTCGTGGCCGCCGCCGAGGCCGGCGCCGCGCTTGCGGCCGATCGAGTCGATCTCGTCGACGAAGATGATCGCCGGGGCCTGCTTGCGGGCCGTCTGGAAGAGGTCCCGGACGCGGCTCGCGCCGACGCCGACGAACATCTCCATGAAGTCCGAGCCCGAGACCGACAGGAACGGCACGCCGGCCTCGCCCGCGACGGCGCGCGCGAGGAGGGTCTTGCCGGTGCCCGGCGGGCCGACCAGCAGGACGCCCTTCGGGATGCGTGCCCCGATCTCGCGGAAGCGCCCGGGCGATTTCAGGAAGTCGACGACCTCGCTGATCTCCTGCTTCACGCCGCTGTAGCCGGCGACGTCGTTGAACGTCGTGCGTGGGCGCTCGGTGGAGTACACCTTGGCGCGCGAGCGGCCGATCGACATGATCCCGGACATCTGCCCCTGGGCCCGGCGCTGCAGCCAGATGATGAACCCGATGAACAGCAGCAGCGGCAGGGCGTAGTAGAGGACGCTCGGGAGCCAGCTCGACGTGGGCGTCGAGAACTTGAGCTGGGCGCCCGACGACTTGATCGAGTTGATCTCGGTCTGGGTGACCGCGAGCGGCCCGTTGGTCGTGTAGCTCGTCCCGTTGGCGAGCGTGCCGGTGATCGTGCCGGTCGAGTTGTCGATCGACGCCGTCTTCACCTGGTGCTGCGTCAGCGCCTGCTGGAACTGCGGGTAGTAGCTCAGCGACTTCGCGGTGGTGCGGTTGATGAGCGACGAGCCGAACAGCAGCAGGACGACGACGACGACGAGCGCCGCCACCCCCCAGCGCCACATCGAGTCGTTGCCGGACGGCGCGCCGCCAGGCCCCTGGCGGCCCTGGCTGTTGCGTGGGTCTTGTGGTTGACGGCTCATAACTGAACCATCGTACGCCGGGGGCCGCGCGCTCCGGTCGGCGGTGGGCCAACAACCTGCCTGGCCCGGAATTGACCGGAGGAGCGAGGGCGGCGACGCTCGGAGCATGCGGTCGGCGCCACCGGCGCCCGGCGGGCCCGAACCCGGGGCGCTCCCGGGCCCAGCGAACCCCTTCGGGCTGACGGAAGCCCTGGTAGGCCTGCTGGCGGGCCTCGTGCTCGCCACGCTGGCGGCCGCCCTCTTCGGCGAGCTGAGCCACCATCCGAACCACCCGAGCACCTTCGGCTCCGACGTCGCCAGCCTGATCGGGCTGTGGACCGGCCTGGTGGGCTCGGCGGCGGTCGCGAGCCGATCGCACGCAGCACGCCGTCGGCACGAGGACGGGTCGACGCCACGTCCGCTCTGGCGACGCGTCGTCGACGACTACGGGCTGCGGCTCCGGCCGTGGCCCGACGTGCCGCTCGGCGTCGCCGCCGGCTTCGTCTCGCAGTACCTCCTCGTCCCCTTGCTCACCCTCCCGCTGCTCCCGTTCGTCCCGCACCTCTTCTCGCGCCTCGGCCAACCGGCGAAGCAGCTGACCGCGCACGACAGCACCGGCGGCCTCGTCGTGCTCGGGCTGCTCGTCTGCGTCGGCAGCCCGCTCGTCGAGGAGCTGTTCTTCCGGGGGCTGCTGCTGCGGGGGCTCGCCGGGCGGCTCTCGCCGGCGCCGCCGAAGCGGGTGGCGGTGCTGACCGTCGTCGTGACCGCCGTCGTGTTCGGCCTCGTGCACTTCGAGGCGCTCCAGCTCATCGGCCTCGTCGGCTTCGGCGTCGTCCTCGGGACCCTCGCCTGGCGGACGCGCCGGCTCGGCCCGGGCCTCGTCGCCCACATCACCTTCAACGCCGTCACCTACGTCGCGCTCGCCTTGTCGCGCTGAGTAGGCTCGGCCCCCGCATGGGGACGGGCTCGCTGGCATCCATATTCAAGGCCTACGACGTGCGCGGCGTCGTCCCCGACGAGCTCGACGCCCGCCGGGCCTACGCCATCGGCACGGCGTTCGGCCGCTTCGCCGCCGAGCACGACGGCGCTGAGCGGGTGCTCGTCGCGCGGGACATGCGCGAGTCCGGCGAGGAGCTCGCCCGGGCCGTCATGGCCGGCGCGGCCTCGACCGGGATCGGCGTGGTCGACCTCGGGCTCGCCTCCACCGACCTGCTGTACTTCGCGTCGGGCCACCTGAACGCGCCGGGGGCGATGCTCACCGCCTCGCACAACCCCCCGCGGTACAACGGGATGAAGTTCTGCTTCTCCGGTGCGCGCCCGATCGGACAGGACACCGGGCTCGCCGACATCCGCCGCCTCGCCGAGGAGGCGCTCGACGGCGCGCCCGAGGACGGCGGCGCCTCGGCGCCGGCTGACGCCGAGCACCTCGACCTGCTCGGGCGCTTCGCCGAGCATGTGCGCAGCTTCGTCGACGTCTCGGCGCTGGCGCCCTTGCGCGTCGTCGCAGACACGGCGAACGGCATGGGGGGCCTCGTCGCACCGGCCGTCTTCGCCGGGCTGCCGGTCTCGCTGGAGGTCCTCTACGGCGAGCTCGACGGGACCTTCCCGAACCATCCCGCCGACCCGATCCAGCCGGAGAACCTCGTCGACCTTCGCGCCCTCATCCTCGAGCGGGGCGCCGACATCGGGCTGGCGTTCGATGGCGACGCCGACCGGGTCTTCCTGGTCGACGAGAGGGGCGAGCCGCTCTCGGGCTCGACGACGACGGCGATCGTCGCCGAGGCGATGCTGGAGAAGCACCCCGGCTCGACGGTCCTCTACAACTGCATCTGCTCGAAGACGGTGCCCGAGGTCGTGCGCGAGAACGGCGGGATCCCGATCCGCACGCGCGTCGGGCACTCCTTCATCAAGTCGGTCATGGCCGAGACCGGCGCGGTCTTCGGCGGCGAGCACTCGGGCCACTACTACTTCCGGGACAACTTCCGGGCCGACTCGGGCATCATCGCCGCCCTCGTGGTGCTGGAGGTGCTTTCCCGGGCGGGCCAGCCCCTCTCGCAGCTGCGCAAGCCCTTCGAGCGCTACGCCGACTCCGGCGAGATCAACACCCGGGTCGACGACCCGAAGGCCGTCGTCGAGCGCGTCGTCGAGACGTACCGCGCCGAGGGTGCCGAGATCGACTTCTTGGACGGGCTGACGGCGGACTTCGCCAGCTGGTGGTTCAACCTGCGCCCGTCGAACACCGAGCCGCTGCTCAGGCTGAACGTGGAAGCTCCCGACGCGGCGCAGTGCGCGGCGCGCGTGGCAGAGGTGCTCGCGCTCGTGCGTGGCGCCGGCGGCACCGAGAGGAGGTCCTGACCGTGGCACTCGACGCGTTCTTGCTGGAGATCCTCGTCTGCCCCGAGGACAAGGGACCGCTCTGGTACTTCGAGGACGAGGCGGCGCTGTACAACCCCCGCCTGAAGCGCCGCTACGCCATCCGAGAGGGCATCCCGGTGCTGCTCGTCGACGAGGCCGAGACGGTCGGCGACGAGGAGCACGCCCGACTCGAGGCGAGGTCGAAGGATGCCGTGATCACGGGGACCGGCGGGGCGACTGCCCCGGCCGACGCCGCGTCGCACGGGGCCGACCCGGGGGGCGCGCCGGGGGTGACGGACCGATGAGCGGCGGCGCTGCAGGCGCCGCCGAGGTCACCGTCGACTCCTGGGGCATCCGCCGGACGACGGCTGCGGCTCCCGAGCGCCTCGCGGCCGCGTTCGCCCTTGCCGCCGGCGCCGCTAGCGAGGCCCTCGCAGGCCTGGCGGCACGGCCGATCGAGGGGGTCGTCGTGCTCGGCGCCGGCGAGGCGTCGCTCGCGGCGGAGGCCCTCGCCGCGCTCTCCGCACCGCTCGCCGACATGCCCGTCGTGACCGTCGACGGCGGCGAGCTGCCGCGCTTCACCGGGCCCGGGACGCTCGTGCTCGCCTGCTCGGCGAGCGGCGACGACCGCGAGACGCTCGATGCGGCCGAGGCGGCGGTGGGGCGGGGGGCGCGCCTCGTCGCCGTGTCCGGCGGCGGCCGGCTCACGGCGCTCGGCACCGACGCCGGGGTGGCCGTCGTGCCGGCTGGTCAGGCCGGCGGCGCCGCCGAGCGGGGCGGGGCCGGCTTCCTGGAGCTGCTCGCCGCCCTGCTGGCCGTGGCCGACGGGCTCGGCGTGGTGCCGGGCGCCGACGAGATGATCACCGCGGCGGTCCGACAGCTCGAGCACCGCCGCGAGGCGCTGGCGGTCCCGGGCGGCCTCGCCGCGGAGCTGGCGCGCCGCATCGACCGGACCATCCCCCTCGTGCACGGGGCGTCGGGTATCGGTTGGGTCGCGGCGCGGCGGTGGAAGTCCCAGGTGAACGCCTGGGCCAAGGCGCCGGCGTTCGCCGCCAGCCAACCGGCGGCCTCCTACGACGAGGTGTGCGGGTTCGGCCAGAACGGCGACGTGACCCGCCAGATCCTGACGCTCGTGGTGCTGCGCAGCGACCACGAGCCGGCATCGTCGGGGACCCGCTTCGCCACCTTCGCCGAGCTGACCCGCGAGGCGCTGGCAGGGATCGTCGAGCTTCGCGCCGAGGGGAGCGGCGCCCTCGCGCAACTGCTCGACCTCGCGCTCGTCGGCGAGCTCGTCGCCCTCCACCTGGCCGCGCGCGAGGAGATCGACCCGGGACCGGTCCCGGCGGCGGACGAGATCGCGGCGCGGGTGGCGGCCGGCGCCGGCGCCGACGCGGGGAGTGCGCCCCGCTGAGCGCCGCCTACACTCGAACCGGACGGGCCGCGGGCGGGTCTGTGGTTGCAAGTCGATGCCAGCCGTAGGCGAAACGACCCACGTAAGGCAACCTGTGGTTGCCGAGCACGGTGCGGCTTAGAGGTAAGACCCGCCTGCCCGGACGCCGGACGTCGGCACCGGGTGGAGAAGGGACGAAGCGTGCCTGAGTGGGCGGTGCCGGGTCGGCCTCGGTCGGTCGCCACCGCCTGGGCCGCCACTCCCTCGGCGGGCGAGTGTGGGGTCGAAGACCAGGTCAGCCGCTCCGGTCCGTCCACCGTGCCCGTCGGGCGCCACGCCGCGCTCGTCGGGCCGACCGCCTCGGGCAAGACCGCCGTCGCCGTCGCCGTCGCCCGCGCGCTCGGCGACGTCGAGCTCGTCTCGGTCGACGCGATGGCCGTCTACCGCGGCCTCGACATCGGCACGGCCAAGCCGACCGGCGAGCAGCGCGCCGGCCTGGCGTGGCACCTGGTGGACCTGGTCGACCCCGAGGAAGCGTTCTCGGTGGCCGACTTCCAGGCGGCGGCCCACGCGGCGCTGCAGGGGATCGAGGCGCGCGGCAACCGGGCGCTGCTCGTCGGCGGTACCGGGCTCTACCTGCGTGCCGTCGTCGACCGGCTCACCTTCCCGCCCCGCTACCCGGAGGTCGCGGCGGAGCTGGAGGCGCAGGCCGACGAGCCGGGCGGCGTGGAGCGCCTGCACGGCCGCCTGGTCGAGCTCGATCCCGTGGCGGCGAGCCGGATGGAGCCGACGAACCGGCGCCGCGTGGTCCGGGCGCTCGAGGTGACGCTCGGCAGCGGACGACCCTTCAGCGCCTCGGGCCCCGGGCTCGCCGAGTACCGCCCGACGCCGTTCACCCTCATCGGCCTGACGCTCGCCCGCGACGAGCTGGCACGGCGCATCGAGGCGCGCCTCGATGCGCAGCTGGCGGCGGGGTTCCTCGACGAGACGCGGGCGCTCGCCGCGCGCCCGGAGGGGCTGTCGCGCACCGCCGCCCAGGCCCTCGGCTACCGCGAGCTGCTGGCCCATCTCGCCGGGGCGTGCACGCTCGAGGAGGCCCGCGAGCGCGCCGTCCGCAGGACGAGGACGTTCGCCAGGCGCCAGGAGTCCTGGTTCCGGCGGGACCCCCGTGTGCGGTGGCTCGACGCCGGGCGGGACGACCTCGCCGGTGCGGTCGTCCAGCTGCTCGACTCGAGCGTCGGGTGGCGGGTGGGCCGCGTGGGAGACTGAATCTGTGGTGAAGGTTGCGCTCGCGAAGTACCACGGGCTCGGCAACGACTTCCTCGTCCTGTTCGATGCCGAGCGGTCCCTGCCGTTCACGGCCGCGCTCGCCGCGGCGCTCTGCGAGCGCCACCGCGGCGTCGGCGCCGACGGGCTGCTGCGGATCTCGTCGGCCCACCACGGCGCCGCGTTCGCGATGGAGCTGCGAAACGCCGACGGCGGTGTGGCCGAGACGAGCGGGAACGGCCTGCGCTGTGCGGTGTTGGCCGCCGTCCATGCCGGCCTCGTGCCCGCCGGGCAGGTCCTCGTCGAGACGCTCGCCGGGACGGCTCGCGCCACGGTGGGGGTCGGCGTGGACGGCGCGGTCCCGGCCGAGGCCGAGGTGCGCGTCGAGATGGGGACGGTGCGCGTCGGTGACGAGGTGGCGTCGCCGCTTCAGGGCCGGCGGGCGCGCCTCGTCGATGTCGGCAATCCCCACCTCGTCCTCGTCGGCGACTCGCTCACCGGCGTCGACCTGGCGACGACCGGTCCGGCGCTCGAGGCGTCGCGCCCGGGCGGGGTGAACGTCGAGCTCATCGCGGCCGGCGTGGAGCGGGACAGCCTGGACCTCGCCGTGTGGGAGCGCGGTGCCGGGCTCACCCAGGCCTGCGGGAGCGGTAGCTGCGCGGCCGCGGCCGCGGCGCGCGCATGGGGCATCGTCGGCGACCGGGTCGCGGTCCGCAACCCCGGCGGCACGCTCGTGGTCGAGCTCTCCGGGGCCGATCCGCTCCAGCCGTCGGCGGCCCTCAGCGGGCCGGCGCGGCGAGTCGCCCAGGTGCTCGTGGAGGTCGACGACCTCCTCGAAGCGGCAGAGGTCGGCGCGTGACGCTGATCGAGCGGCAGTTCCGCGAGCGCATCGTGCTCGTCGGCGTCGTCTCGTGGCCGCGCACCCTCGACGAGGTCGAGGCGAGCCTTGACGAGCTGAGCCTCCTCGTCGACACCGCCGGTGCCGACGAGGTGGCACGCGTCGTGCAGTCGCGCGAGTCACCCGACCCGGCGACGTACATCGGGCGGGGGAAGGCGGAGGAGCTCCACCAGCTCTGCCTGCAGTTCGACGCCGACACCGTGGTGTTCGACGATGAGCTGAGCCCGGCCCAGCAGCGGAACCTGGAGAAGCTGCTCGGCCGGACCGCGATCGACCGCACCGCGGTGATCCTCGACATCTTCGCCCAGAACGCCCGGACCGAAGAGGGCCGTGCCCAGGTCGAGCTGGCGCTGCTCCGCTACCGGTTGCCACGGCTTCGCGGGCGCGGCACGAGCCTGTCCCAGCAAGCGGGCGGCATCGGCACCCGGGGCCCGGGCGAGACCCAGCTGGAAGTCGACCGCCGGCGCATCATGCGCAGGATCTCCAAGCTGGAGGTCGACTTACGCGAGCTCGAGTCGACCCGCAAGACCCAGCGCCGCTCGCGCCGGCGCGGGGCGCTGCGGGCGGTGTCGCTCGTCGGCTACACCAATGCCGGGAAGTCCACGCTGCTGAACCGGCTCACCGCCGCCGACGTCCTCGTGGAGAACCGCCTGTTCGCCACGCTCGACCCGCGTACCCGCCGCCTCGAGCTGCCCGGCGGCGAGACGGTGCTCTGCTCCGACACCGTCGGCTTCGTCCGCAAGCTCCCGCACCAGCTCGTCGAGGCGTTCCACTCGACGCTCGAGGTGGTCGCCGACGCCGACCTGCTCGTCCACGTCGTCGACGCCTCCGCGCACGACCCGGAGGCCCAGATGGCGGCGGTGCGCACCGTGCTCGCCGAGATCGAGGCGGACCGCGTCCCGGAGCTGTTCTGCTTCAACAAGGCCGATCTGGCGCCCGACGCCGCCAAGCGGCTCCTCGTGGCGCACCCCGGCTCCGTCGCCTGCTCGGGGCTGACCGGGCAGGGGACCGGGGACCTGCTCTCCCTGCTCGCCGAGCGCCTGCGCGAACACGACACGACCGTCGAGCTCGCCGTGCCCTACGAGCGCGGCGACGTGCTCGCCGCCCTCCACCGTGCCGGGGAGGTCGTCGAGCAGCGCGACGCCGGCGAGGTGATCGTGGTGCGCGCCCGGCTCGACGAAGCCGGCCGCCGGCGCTTCGCGTCCTTCGCCCGCCCCGGCCGCCCGGCGACCAGCGCCGCGCGCGAGCCGACGGCGGCCGAACCGGCTCCGGCGCGCCCGGCGGGGGAGCGCGGCTGATGCCGGGGACCGACCGGCGATGAGCACGCCGGGTCCGTTTACGCCGCCGACCTACCCCTTCGACCGGCTGAAGCCGATCGCCGAGGTCGCCGCGGCGCACCCCGGCGGGATGGTCGACCTGTCGGTCGGCACGCCGTGCGACCCGCCCCCGGCGGCGGTGATCGAGGCGCTCGCCTCCTCGGGTGCCGAGCGCGGCTACCCGGCCGGTGTCGGCAGCGCCCGCCTGCTCGACTCGGCGCGCGCCTGGATGGAACGCCGCTTCGGCGTGACGGTCGAGCGGGGCTGCGTCGCCGCCTGCATCGGCACGAAGGAGCTGGTCGCGGGGATCCCGCACTGGCTGCGCCTGCGCTCGCCGGAACGCGACACGGTGCTGTACCCGGAGGTCTCGTACCCGACGTACGCGATGGGCGCGCTGCTCGCCGGCGCGCGCGCCGTGGCCGTCGCGGCTCGACCGGACGGGACGTCGGACTTCGGCGCGGTGGCCGAGGCGGACGCGGCCCGGGCGCTGTGCTGCTGGGTGAACAGCCCGTCCAACCCGACCGGCGCGCTCGACGACCTCGCCGCCGCGGCCGCCTGGGGGCGGGCGCACGGCGTGCCCGTGCTCTCCGACGAGTGCTACGCCGAGTTCACCTGGCAGGGGGCGCCGCGCACGATCCTGTCGTCGGGGATCGACGGGGTGCTGGCGGTGCACTCGATCTCGAAGCGGTCGAACTGCGCCGGGCTGCGCTGCGGCTTCTACGCCGGCGACGCGGAGCTCGTCCACTACCTGTCCGAGCTCCGGCGCCACGCCGGGTTCATGGTCCCCGGGCCCGTGCAGGCCGCGGCGGCGATCGCGCTCGACGACGACGACCATGTCACGCTGCAGCGGCAGCGCTACCGGGGCCGCCTCGAGCGCTTCGTCGACGTCCTCGCTGCGACCGGGGTTCCCGCGGCGATGCCGGGCGGCAGCTTCTACCTCTGGGTCGCCGTCCCCGAGGGCGTCGGCGGGTCCGGGCCGGCCTCGGCGCCGAGCACCGGTGCCGACGGGCTGAGCGGCCCGGGCGAAGGGTCCGAGTGGGCCTTCACCCGCCTGCTGGCCGAGGCGGGCGGCGTCTTGGTGAGCCCGGGCGACTTCTACGGCCCCGCCGGCGCCGGGCACGTGCGCATCGCGATGGTCGCGCCCGACGACCGGCTCGAGCTCGCGGCCGAGCGGCTCGCGGCGAGCGGCCTCGCGCTCGGCAGGGCCGCCCGCCCGCCCGCCGCCCTTCCCGCCCGGGAGCAGGGCGCGGGACCCGCCGCGCGTTAGCCTCGCTCGTCCACACCAGACGGGAGGCGCAGATGGCGGGGCTGGAGGAGTCGATCACCGCGCTGTTCGCACGGATCGGGGAGCTCTCGCCCGCGGACGCCGACGCACTGGCGACGGTGAGCGCCGCGATCGAGCTGCTGGACGCCGGCGAGGCGCGCGTCGCCGAGATCGACGCGACGGGCCGCGTCGTGGTCCACGAATGGCTGAAGCAGGCGATCCTGCTGCTGTTCCGCCTGACCGAGATCTCGACGTCCGAGCTCGGGCCCTTCGAGTACGCAGACAAGCTCCCGTTGAAGCGCGAGTACGCCGCGCACGGCGTGCGTGTGGTGCCGGGCGCCTCGGCGCGGTGGGGCTCCTTCCTCGACCGCGGCGTCGTCCTCATGCCGAGCTACGTGAACATCGGCGCCCGGGTCGGGGCGGGCACGATGGTGGACACCTGGGCGACGGTCGGCTCGTGCGCGCAGATCGGGGCGCGCGTCCACCTGTCGGGCGGCGTCGGGATCGGCGGAGTGCTGGAGCCGCCGAACGCCGTCCCGGTCGTCGTCGAGGACGACGTGCTGGTCGGGAGCCGCTGCATGGTCACCCAAGGCGCACGGGTCGGGCGCGGCGCGGTGCTCGGCGAGGGGACCATCCTCAACCCGTCGATCCCGGTCATCGACGCCGACACGGGCGAGGAGCTGAGCCGCGGGGTCGTCCCGCCATGGTGCGTCGCCGTGGGCGCGTCGCGCCGGCGCGAGTACCCGGGTGGTGAGTTCTTCCTCCCGTGCGTGCTCGTCCTCCGCCGACTGAGCGAGGGCGACCGCCACGACAAGTCCCGGCTGAACGAGATCCTCCGGGACCACGGGGTCTCGGCGTGAGGACGTCCGGCCACGCCCAGAGCGATCTGCCGTGCCGGTGGCGGGCGCTGCGGCCCGGGGGGCGCGTCCGGCCGTGACGGACCTCCTCGCCCGGACGGCCGAGCTCGTCGACGTCGCCTCGGTCAGCTACCACGAGGCCGAGCTCGCCGGGAGGGTGGAGCGCGAGCTCCGGGCGCTCGGGCACCTCGAGGTCGTCCGCATCGGCGACAACGTCGTCGCCCGCAGCGCCCTCGGCAGGCCCGGACGGGTGGTGCTCGCCGGCCACCTCGACACGGTGCCGCCGACGGGGAACGAGCGGGCGAGGATCGACGGCGACGTCTTGCACGGCCTCGGCAGCGTCGACATGAAGGGCGGGCTCGCGGTGCTGCTCGAGCTGGCCCGCACGCTCGCCGAGCCGATCCTCGACGTGACGTACGTCTTCTACGCCTGCGAGGAGGTGGTCCGCTCCGACTCGGGGTTGACGGCCGTCGAGGCCGCCCGCCCCGATCTCCTCGAGGCCGACGCCGCCGTGCTCGCCGAGCCGACCGGCGGGTTGGTGGAGGCGGGATGCCAGGGGTCCGTCCGCGTCCTCGTCACCGTGCGGGGCACTCGCGCCCACGCCGCCCGGCCGTGGGTCGGGCGCAACGCCCTCCATCGGCTCGGCCCCTTGCTGCAGCGCGTCGCCTCCTTCGAGGAGCGCCGGCCGGTCCTCGACGGTTGCGAGTACCGGGAGAGCCTGCAGGCGGTCCGCGTCAAGGGCGGCGTCGCCAACAACGTCGTCCCCGACGAGGTGCGCCTCGCCATCGGCCACCGGTTCGCCCCCGATCGCGACATCGAGGGAGCGAGGCGCTGGCTGGAGGAGTTCCTCGCCCCGGTCCTCGACGCCTCGCTCGGGGACACGGTCGAGCTGGAGGATGCGGCGCCGGCGGCGCCCCCGGGCCTCGGCCACCCGCTGCTGTCGGCACTCGTCACGGCGAGCGGGGCGGCGCCCCGGGCCAAGCTCGGCTGGACCGACGTCGCGTTCTTCGCCGAGCGCGGCATCCCGGCGGCCAACTGCGGCCCGGGAGACCCGCTGCTCGCGCACACCGCGGCCGAGCACGTTCGCCGCTCGGAGCTGGAGCACGCGTACGCGACGCTCGCGGCGCTCCTCCGGTCCGGCTGAGCCCGCCGCCGCATGCGCCGCGGGACCGTGACGACCTTCCTGTAAAGGAGTGGTCGGTACTCTCCATGGTTCCCAGTGGCGGCGATGAGCTGCCGAGCGGGTCCGGCCCGACGCCGCCTCCGTCAATTGCAGGGCGCTGATTCCTGCCTTCTCAGGAAGAAGACTGCGAGCCGCCTACGTACGATTACCTCCGAGCGACGCTGGCCCTCCTCCGCGATGGAGAGTGTCGCCGAATCAACATCGGTGCTGGTCAGGTCCCCACCAGCGTCGTAGGAGGACACCATTATGAGTCGCCCATTCAGCCGCTCATGGCGCCTCCCCGTCGTCGCGACAGCGGGTGCTGCCCTGCTCGCTGGCGTGATGGTGACCAACGCGAGCGCGGCCGCCGTGCGTCAGAGCCCTCGCACTGCCCGACCTCGCCCCGTAACCCGATTCATCGACCCGCCCAGACCGTCGACGCGGCGACCGTTCAGGGGACCGGTTACCAGTCGACGTGTAGAAGCGCCCCGCGTCCTGACAGCCGATTCGACCACCCTCCACTTCGTGAGCACGGGTGGTCCCTTTGTCGTGGAACTGCACAACGTGCCGGAAGGAAGCCGATGCGAGCTGTCAGCAGGGGTCGGGATCGTATTTAGGGGCACGTACCGCTGTGGTGGTCGGCTCTTCGAACACGAGGGACGTGCGTTGGCGAACGAGAGCTTCGTCATCGAGCGTCGCACCGTACGCGTCGTCATCACGTCGAGAAGCTCGCGCCGGACGCTGACCTGGGTCGTGACGGTCGGCGCTCGGGTTCCTCCGCCAACGACGACGGCCACGACGACCACCACGACGACGATTCCGACCACGACCACGACGACGGCCACGACGACCACCACGACGACGATTCCGCCCACGACC
>Ga0209415_10001373_pt1 | contig 46569 bp, 42 predicted proteins | sample PeaSoiSIISIP2007_FD_187696 | JGI IMG/M metagenome (GOLD analysis project Ga0209415, IMG submission 187696) | Peat soil microbial communities from Weissenstadt, Germany - SII-SIP-2007 (SPAdes) (version 2) | ecosystem: Environmental > Terrestrial > Soil > Wetlands > Peat | place: Germany... | reverse complement strand
ATTATCCAGACTAACATGAGGGCGATATGTAAGGGGCGTACAGTTATCATCATCGCCCACCGGCTGTCTTCGGTCAGGCATGCCGACCGCATCTTCGTAATGGAGAGGGGGCGAATCATCGAACAGGGAAACCATGAACAACTGCTTACCCAGGCAGGGCAGTATTCATACCTGCTCTCGCTGCAACACGCTTAAAAGGAATTCTACATGCGCATGAAGTTACAGGCATCATGTGATCTATTTCGGCGCTACGGTGCAATTCTCTCTTCTACTTGGGCGATTCGAGACCAGTTACAAAGCCCGCAAAAAGAAGGGCACGAACTCGCCTTCCTGCCGGCAGCCTTAGAGCTTGCCGAAACACCCGTGCACCCGGCCCAGCGGTGGGCGATGCGCATCATCTGCTCCCTTGCGATATTGGTGGTAGCAATCGGCGTCTTCGGGCGGCTCGACATCGTTGCCACAGCGAAGGGGAAACTGGTTCCCAACGCCTATGTGAAAGTGATCCAGCCGGCCATAACCGGAGTGGTACGCCGGATTGCTGTCCAAAACGGACAGCGGGTGAAGGCGGGCCAACTGCTGGTGGAACTCGACCCAACCCAAGCATCGGCTGATACCGGCAAGGCCCACTCATCCAGTGTAGCCGCAGCGTTAGCGTCGGCTCGCTCACGGGCTTTACTGGACGCGCAAAAGCGGGGAACGCCCCCTTTGCTGCAACTGGTGGCCGGTTCTACCGCCGACGAACACAGCGACGCGCAACGCCTGGCGGATGGCCTGTATCGCGAGTATCAGGCCCGAGTAGCAAGCGCCAGGGCTGAACTGGTAAAACGCGAGGCGGAACTGCAGGCGGCCCAGCACGAAGTGGAAAAGCTGAAAGCCACGGCTCCTATGGCCCGCCAGCAGGCGAACGATTATCAGGCCCTTGCCAAGGAGCAATACGTACCGAAGCATGCCTACATGGATAAGGAAGAGAGCGCACAGCAGCAGGAGCACGACTTGCTGACGAAAAGCAGCCAGGTCCATCAGCTACAAGCTGCGATTGTGGCGCAGCGGGCTGAAATTGCGGCTCAAGCGTCTCAATTTCAGCGCGAACAGCTGGACGTGCTGGAGAAGGCGAACCAGGAACTGACGCAAACCCGCAACGAGGAGACCAAGGCCACGACGAGGGAAGGTTTGATGACTTTGACCGCTCCCGTTTCGGGCACCGTTCAGCAACTCGCGGTTCACACGAATGGAGGGGTAGTCACCACTGCGCAACCATTGATGGAGATCGTCCCGGACGATGCACTTGAGGTTGAGGCTAGCGTAGAGAACAAAGACATCGGCTTCGTGAAGGCCGGCCAGGAAGCAGTGGTAAAAGTTGAAGCCTTTCCCTATACCCGCTACGGCTACCTCCACGGTATAGTCCGATCGGTTTCAAACGACGCCGTTCAGGACAAGAAGCATGGGCTTGCCTTTGTGGCGCGAATCGAATTGCCTTCAAACAGGATGAAGATCAACAAGCAATGGATCAACCTGACGCCGGGCATGGCAGTCACGGCAGAGATGATGACTGGCAAGAGGACGGTGGCCGAATACTTCCTCGGCTCGTTGGTGCAGACTGCTCAGGAAAGCATGCGCGAGCGGTAACCTGCATGGCGACTAAAGGGTCTTAGATAGACGCCCAGCTTGTTACGACCTCCTGCGGCTTGAGGCCAGTCTAATCTCGTCGTAGACAGTATCTTCGAGAAGTGTCGCTGGCGCTCGGGATGACAGCTAACTACTTGAGGGACGGGTGGCTTTGTCGCTCGCTGAAATCGTAGGCGCGCTTCACTCTGGTCAAAAGCGTGCTTTCCTTCACCGGCTTATGGAGATAGTCGAAGAAGCCGCGTTCGAAGGCCCGGGCCTCGGCGGCTTCGCTCGTCGTGCCCGAGACCAGGATGACCGGTATGCGCCGGGTCTCGGGGACCGCCCGCAGGGCATGCAGCAGCGCGAAGCCGTCGAGTTTCGGCATGCCCATGTCGGTCAAAACCACGTGCGGCTGCTTGGCGATCGCTTCCTTGTAGGCCTCCATGCCGTCGGTGGCGGTGATCACCTGGAACTGCCGCGACAGCACGTCCTTCATGAAGGCGAGCACCGTCAGGTTGTCCTCCACCAAAAGCACGGTCTTCACGCTCGGCCGGCTGAGTTCCTTGCCGAAGTAGTGCCTGCAGATGGCGCGGTTGATCTCGCTTTTGGTGCTGACGTAGACGCTGATGGAGAGGTTGTGGTTGGCGGCGAAGTTGCGCACGATCTTGGTATGGGCAGGGTCGGCGATGGCCAGAGCGAGCTTGTCCCCCTCCCGTTTCAGCGGAAAGAGGGTGTTTCCCAGCGCGACCTCCGCGGGGATAAGGTCGAAAAGCTGCGGCGGGAACTTCATCCTGGCAAAATCGAACAGCGGGCGCAGATTGAACTGCTGGGCCAGCGCCTCCGCCAGTTCCTTTTCGGTGATCAGGCCCATCTCTTCCAGCACCGCGCCGAACTGCTTCCCCTGTTTGTCGGCAAGACCCGCGACTCTTTCGACCGTGACGGGACAGAGCAGGTTTCTTTCCACCAGGATGTCGCCGAGTTTGCGGGCAGGTTGCACGTTTTCCTCGTTCAAATGGCGATGGCAACAAAAAAACCCGGTCGCCGCAGCTAGCTCCAGAAGCGCCACAGGGAGATGATCAGCACGATCACAAAGACGATGCTCAGGTTCATGTAGGCCATGAAGTAGAAGACCCGCTCGTGCAGCGGCCGCTGCGGCGCGCCCTGCGCCAAGAGCGCGCCGACCACCGGCAGGCCGGCAAGTTTCTCGGCGTCGTGCGGGGCGAGCGGGAGCGACTCGGTCAGGTCCTGACCTGCGTTGTGCCTCCCCACGTGCACCCCCTGTTTCCACAACCTGCTGGCCGTGGCGTCGTAGATCTTCCCCTGGTAGGCGAAGAAGGCGGGATGCCCTTCCTTGCCGTCGAACAAGGCAAGCTGCTCGGGGGTCAGGTCGCCTGGCGGCGGCAGCGCGCCGTTGCCGTTTTTCTTCGCCTTGAGCTTGGGACCGATCCAGAGTACGGCGATCGCCGCGGTAAAAACCATCACCAGATAAAGGAAGATCTTGGCCAGAAGCAGGTAGCCGAAGTGGCTCTTAAGGAGCATCCCCGGCGAGCCGAAGCGCAGACGGGTAAGCACGACGCCGGTGACCCCCATCACCACCATGGAGACGACGCCGACGCGCACCTCCCCTCGCGGCAGGCCGCCGGCGGCGTAGGCGGGCTTTAAGACGAGATGCACGTAGAGGATGGTGCCGAACCAGAGGATGGCGGTGAACAGGTGCAGGTAGCCGGCCACGAAGCGGAGCACCTTCTTGGCCAGCGCGGGCTGTCCCGGTGCCAGGTTTCCCTTGGAGGCGGCGAATTCCCTGCCCGCCGGAGTCAGCTCGCCACCGCCGCTTGCCGAAACGTGGCAGACGGCACAGCTCTTGCCGGTCTGGGCTGCGTAAATTTCCGTCGCCCCGCAGCGGGCAGGATTGCCGTAGAGTGCCAGGCAGAGAATGAGGAGCAAGAGGTATTTCATGGCCGTATCTATATGCTGATACAATGCCAAAGTCAACGTAAAGTAACGTACCTGAACGAGAAACTACCAACGCTCGGGGTGCTGATGAGTCTGTTTTTTTGAACAACTGCCTCACTGGAGCGTTACTGGCGGCCAGATAGTGAATAGCTGAGAGTTATTGAAAACACAGTCATCAGCAGGTACAATGATTCCTTCACCATGAGCCGGCACAGAGACTGCGCCTTCGGCTTCGTCCAACGCATTTGCCTTCCACATCCTTACCAGGAGACCCGCTATGTCAGAAACCGTGCACCCCACCATCCACCAGAAAGACTACTTGCCGCCCGACTACCTGGTCGACACGGTCGAACTTAATTTCGACCTGGACCAGGTAGAGACCAAAGTGGTGTCGCGGCTGACGATGCACGGCAACTACGACCGCGCGGGGGGCGTGCGGCCGCTGGTTTTGGACGGCGAGGAACTGACCCTGGTCTCGCTCGCACTCGACGGAGTCGAACTCCCCCCGGAGGGCTACCGCCTGGAACCGGGCCGGCTGGTGATCGACGCCCCGCCCGCATCCTTCGGGCTTGAGGTCGTCACCCTGATCCAACCCCGGGCCAACACGGCGCTCTCCGGGCTCTACGTCTCAGGACCTATGCTCTGCACCCAGTGCGAGGCGGAGGGGTTTCGGCGCATGACCTACTTCCCCGACCGCCCCGACGTGATGGCGGTCTACACGGTGCGGCTTTCCGCGGGCAAGACGGAGTGCCCGGTGCTTTTGGCCAACGGCAACCTGGTCGAGCACGGGGAACTTCAGGGCGGCCGGCACTACGCCGTCTGGCACGACCCGTTCAAGAAACCGAGCTACCTGTTCGCGCTGGTGGCGGGGGATCTCGTGCACGTCGGGGAGAGCTTCACCACCGCAAGCGGCAGAAACGTGCAGCTCGAGATCTACGTCGAGGGTAAAAACCGCGACAAGTGCGGCCACGCGCTCAGTTCGCTTACGCGCGCCATGCGCTGGGACGAGGAAGAGTTCGGGCGCGAGTACGACCTGGACCGCTACATGGTGGTGGCGGTGGACGATTTCAACATGGGGGCGATGGAGAACAAGGGGCTCAACATCTTCAACTCCCGCTACGTGCTGGCCAGTCCGGAAAGCGCCACCGACGAGGACTACCAGGCGATCGAGGAGGTGATCGGCCACGAGTATTTCCACAACTGGACCGGCAACCGCATCACCTGCCGCGACTGGTTCCAGCTCTCGCTCAAGGAAGGGCTGACCATCTTCAGGGACCAGGAGTTTTCCGCCGACATGCAGTCGCGCCCGGTGAAACGGATCGTCGACGTCAAGGGGCTGCGCTCGGCGCAATTCGCCGAGGATGCCGGCCCGCTCGCCCACCCGGTGCGGCCGGAGTCGTACGTGGAGATCAACAACTTCTACTCCATGACGGTCTATCACAAGGGGGGCGAGGTGATCCGGATGCTCCAGACCCTGCTCGGCAAGGAGGGGTTTCGCGCCGGCATGGACCTCTATTTCCAGCGCCACGACGGCCAGGCGGTGCGGGTGGACGAGTTCGTGCAGGCGATGGCGGACGCAGGCAAGCGGGACCTGACCCAGTTCATGCGCTGGTACGACCAGGCGGGGACGCCGCTTTTGACGGTCACCGACGACTACGACGCCGCCGCACGCGCCTACACGCTTTGCGTCAGCCAGAGCTGCCCCCCCACGCCGGGACAGCCGGAAAAGCTTCCCCTTCACCTGCCGCTCTCCATGGGACTGATCGATCGCGACGGGCGGGAGCTGCCGCTGCAACTGGAGGGGGAGACCGAGCCCAAGGGAACCTCGCGGGTACTGGAACTCACCGAGGCGAGCCAAACCTGTCGCTTCGTCGGCATCGGCTCCAAGCCGGTGCCGTCCTTATTGCGCAACTTCTCCGCGCCGGTCAAGCTCGACTACCCCTACAGCGAGGACGACCTGGCGCTCCTTTCGAGCAGCGACAGCGACCCCTTCGTGCGCTGGGAGGCGGTTCAGGTGCAGGCGGTACGGCTGATCCTCTCGCTGGTGGCGGATCTGCAGGCGGGGAGGGAATTGCGGCTCTCCGAGCGCTTCGTGGCCTCATTCGACCGGCTTTTGGCCGACGACCGGCAGGACCGCGCCTTCCTGGCCGAGGCGCTCACCTTGCCGGCGGAAAGCTACCTCGCCGAGCAGCTGGAGGTGATCGACCCGGTGGCAATCCACGGTGCGCGCGAATTCGTGCGCCGCGAACTGGGCGCGCAGCTTGGCGAGCGGTTGTCGGCGGTGCGTGACGCCTGCGCGGCGAAAGTGCCCTACCACCCCGACGACGGGCTGGCAGGCTGCCGCAGGCTGAGAAACCTCTGTCTCTCCTACCTGATGGCAGCAGGCAGCGCCGGGGCGATCGCCCTGGCGACGGCCCAGTTCGAGGCCACGGACAACATGACCGACACGCTCGGCGCGCTCGGGCCGCTGGCCAACTGCGCCTGTCCGGAACGCGACCGTGCGCTCGACGCCTTCTACCGGAAATGGCGCGGCGACCGCGGGGTGATCGACAAGTGGTTCACCCTGCAGGCAACCTCCCGGCTCCCCGACACCCTCGCCAGGGTTACCGAGCTGCTCGCACACCCCGACTTCGACCTGCGCAACCCGAACCGGGTCCGCTCGCTGGTCGGCGCCTTCAGCCAGGGGAACCAGGTCCGTTTCCACGACGCAAGCGGCGCCGGCTACCGGTTTCTGACCGAGCAGATCCTCAAGCTCAACGTCATCAACCCGCAGATCGCCGCCCGCATGATCACCCCCTACAGCCGCTGGCGGCGCTACGACCCGGCCCGCCAGGAGCTGATGAGAGCCGAGCTCTCCCGCATCCTGGCCGAGCCGTCGCTCGCGCGCGACGTCTACGAAATCGCCGCCAAGAGCCTGTAACGACCAGTCCGGCGCTGTCAGACTAGTCCGAGAGCGTCAGACCGGAAAGCCGCAGGATCAGCTGCCACTCGGCCGCGCTCACCGGTTGCACGGAGAGCCGGCTGCGGTTCAAAAGCGCCATGCCGGAGAGTTCCGGCACCTCCTTGAGTTCGGCCAGGGTGACCGGCCGCGGCAGCTCGCGCTGGAAACGGACGTCGACCATGTACCAGACCGGGTTGCCGGGGGTGCTGCGCGGGTCGAAGTGGTCGTTTTGAGGATCGAGCGCGGTGAAGTCCGGATAACCCTCGCGCACCACCTCGACCAGTCCGACGATGGCCGGCTGGGCTACGTTGCTGTGGTAGAAGAACCCGCGGTCTCCCGGCTTGATCCGGTCGCGCAGGAAGTTGCGCGCCTGGTAGTTGCGGACGCCGTCCCAATGCTCGGTGCCGTCTGGGCGCTTTTTGAGATCGTCAAGGGAAAAACAGGAAGGTTCCGACTTGAACAGCCAGTAGTTTCTCGGGGGCATGGCGGGACTCCTCCACGGCTAAGGCCGTACGGGATGGTGCGCCGCCAGGCTATGACGGCACGGCTGCATTATGTAACCGTACCGGAGAAGAACGTCAAGTGGGATCTGCTAAGGCGCCTCCCCCCGGGGTGGGGGGAGGCGGGGTTGGCGAGGCAACTTAAATCAGCCGCGAGATCAGGTAGGCGACCACCGTGGAGGTGCCGACGCCGATCAGGCCCGGGATCATGAAGCTGTGGTTCAAAAGGTACTTGCCGATCCGGGTGGTGCCGGTGCGGTCCATGTTGATGGCGGCCAGGTCGCTCGGGTAGAAGGCGAAGAAGAAGTAGGCGTAGCTTGCCGGCATCAGGCCCAGCAAGAGCGGGATCGGCAACCCCAGCGCCAGCCCGAGCGGCAGGGTGATCGCCAGGGTGGCGGCCTGGCTCTTGACGAAGGCCGAGATGCAGAAGGTCGCGATGGCGAAGGTCCAGGGAGCCAGCTTCACCATGATGCCGATGTTGTCGACCAGGAATTTCTTGTTGGCGGTGATGAAGGTATCGCTCATCCAGGCGATACCGAAGATGGAAACGACTGCGATCATGCCGGCGATGAAGACGCTTGAATGGGCGATTTCCTTGGCCTTGACGTTGGCGGTGAACATGATGAAGGCGCCGTAGGCGAGCATGATGAACTGCACCACGGTGGTCATGGGCACCGGTTTCTTGTCGGTGGCAAGCGGCAAAAGGTCGGGGAAGAGCGCAAAGAGGATGATGGTGCCCACGCCGGAAAAGAACAGCAGCACGGAAAGCTTGGCGGTGGTGGAAATCTCAAGCCCGAGGGTGGAGACGTCGGCCTCCACCGACTTGCGGAAGTCGGGGTCTTCCAGACGCTTTTGATACTCGGGGTCCTTGTCCAGGTCCTTGCCGCGGTTGAAGCTCCAGGCCGCGGCGGCGAGCACGCCGATGATGCCGGAGGGAAGCGTGACCATGAGGATGTTCATCAGCGTCACCGGCTGTCCGGCCTTGGCGGCAAAGCCCAGGAAGAAGGTGACGGCGGCGGCCACCGGACTCGCCGTGATCCCCATCTGGGAGGCGACCGAGGAGATGGCCATCGGTCGCTCAGGACGGATCCTGGTCTTGATGGCGACGTCGGAGATCACCGGCAGTAGTGCGTAGACCGCGTGTCCTGTGCCGACGCAGACGGTGAGGAAGAAGGTGGAGAGTGGCGCCAGGATCGTCACGTATTTGGGATGCGCCCGCAGCACCCGTTCGGTCAACTGCACCAGGTAGTCGAGTCCGCCTGCCACCTGCAGGGTCGCCGAGGCGGTCACCACGGCGAGGATGATCAACATGACCGCGATCGGGGGCTCGGAAGGGGCGCACCTAAAACCGATGGTCAGGACGCTGACCCCCAGGCCGCCGATCAGACCGAGGGCGACGCCACCCCGGCGGATACCGATCAGCACCGCGCTCAGCACCATTGCGAATTGGACCCAGAACATCAACATCGGACACCTCCATCTACCGTGATGTGACGCCACCAAGAATGGGCGCTCTTGACCAGGAGATAGCAGGGACGATGCCAGCATGGCTCTAACCGGGTAAGCTGCCGAAATTACAACTACAAAAACCTGTGGAAGCCATCCGGGAAATAGCGAACCGCCATAACCTTTGGTTATGACGGCCCGGAGAAAATCGACAAACACACCGTTCTTTCAGTCAGTTGCAACAGCTATAACCGGCCGGGTCGTTATAACCGGAGGTTATAACGGTTCAGCCGGACTCCCCTTGAAGAGCTTCAGGCGCTTGTTGAGCGCGGGCTGGGAGATGCCTAAAAGCCGCGCCGCCAGAGTCTGGTTGCCGCTGGCGCGGTCCATCGCCTCCTGCACCAGGAAGGCCGCCGCGTCGCTGAAGGTGGGCAACTGCTCGAACCCCGAGAAAGGGTTCTGCCGGCTGCCGACGCAGGTGATGGCGCCGCCGTCTTCCGTTGCCCGCTCCACCGCCTTAACGAAGCAGTCCATGGAAAGCATCCGCTCCCGGTGCACGCTCACCGCGTCGTAGACCATCGCCCGCAGCTCGCGGACGTTGCCGGGAAAACTGTAGGTGGCAAGAAACTGCGCCAACCCCGGCGGCGGGGTCGGTTTCTTCTTGCCCAGCTCCCGGGCCGCCTCCCCCAGGAAATAGGCGAGCAACAGCGGGACGTCGCCCCGCCGCTCCCGTAACGGGGGGAGGATCACCTGGTGGGTCCGCAGGCGGTAAAAGAGGTCGCGGCGGAAGGCCCCCTCCCGCTCCTTGACCGCCAGGTTGCGGTGGGTGGCGACCACCACCCGCGCCTTGAGCCGCTTGGGCAGGTCGCTCCCCAGCGGGAAATATTCCCCCTCCTGCAGCAGGCGCAAAAGCTTCACCTGTGAGGCGGGCGCGAGGTCGCCGATTTCGTCGAGAAACAGGGTGCCGTCCGCCGCCTCTTCCGCCATGCCGCGCCGGGCCTGCTCAGCCCCGGTGAAGGCTCCCCGGGTGTGGCCGAAGAGGGTGTCGGCGAAAACGGTGTCGTCCACCCCGGCCACGTTCACCGTCACCAGTTTGCCGCGGCAGCCGCTCAGGCGGTGGGCGGCCCGGGCGACGAGTTCCTTGCCGGTGCCGCTTTCGCCGCTGATCAAGAGCGGCAGAGGGCTCTTGGCCACCGCCTCCACGTAGGCAAACAGGGCCAGCATGTTCCGGTCGCCGGTGACGATGGCGTCGAAGGCCTCGGGATGCCGGATTTCTGGAGAACAGAAGCGGCTCGCCATCTCCCGGTGATCGCGCTCTAGTTCCTGCATGCGCACCGCGCGCAGCACGCCGCCGAGCATGCGGTCCTGGTCGTCGGTCTTCACCAGGTAGTCGAAGGCCCCCTTCTTCATGCAGCGCACCGCCGTTTCCAGCTGGTTGAGGCCGCTCACCACGATGACGGCGATCTCGGGGTAGCGCTCGGTGATGCGCTCCAAAAGCTCCTCTCCCGGCAGATGCGGCATGGTCAGGTCGAGCAGCACGAGGCCCACCTCCCCGCGCTCCAGGATCTCCGGCACCCGGCGGCCGTCGTCGCAGGTAAGGATGTTGGTGATGCCCAGGCACGACTCCAGCGCCAGGGAGAGCGAACCGAGCCAGGCCGGCTCGTCGTCCACCAAAAGGATGGTGAATTCCGGGTAAACGGACGCGCTCACGACTTTTCCTCCTTGTGAACCGGCAGGGTCACGGTGACGGTGGTACCGAGGCCCGGGGTGGAGGCGAAGGTGAGAGCCCCGCCGTGCGCCTTGACGATACCCGAGGAGACGGAGAGCCCGAGACCGGTCCCGCCGAAGTCGCGCTTGGTGGTGAAAAAGGGGTCGGTGAGCCGCGACAGGTCCTCGGGAAGTATCCCGGCACCTTCGTCCCGCACCTGCACCTGGATCAGGCTGCGTGCCGCGTCGTGGCGGGTGCGGACCTCGATGGCGCGCTCACGGTCGGGGAGTGCCTGGCAGGCGTTGATGATCAGGTTTACCAGCACCTGCTCGATCCGCTGGGCGTTGCCCCGCACCGGCGGCAGCTCCGGGGCGTACTCTTCGCTGAAATGCGCGGTGGCCTTGACAAGCGACGGTTCCACCAGACGTACCGCCGCCCGCAGCACCGCGTTCAGGTCGATCCCCGTGTTGATCTCCCCCTCGCCCTGGCGGGCGAAGTCCTTGAGATCGCTGACGATGCGGCTGATGCGGCGGCCTGAGTCCTGCAGCTTTTCCAGCGAGCGGGGCACCTCCTCGCGCATGCGCGAGTAGGGAAGCCCCCCACAGCCGAAATCGCCGTTCTCGCGGCAGTAGCCGTCCAGCACCTTGAGCGCGTCGGCAAGAAACCTCTTCAGATTGCCGACCTCCAAAAGGATCAGGCCGGTCGGGTTGTTGATCTCGTGCGCCACCCCAGAGACCAGCACCCCCAGGGCGGCCATCTTGTCCGCCTGGATCAGCTGCTGCTGGTTCAGGCGCAGCTCCTCCTCGGCATGCTTGCGCTCGGCGACCTCCTTGGTGAGGTCGGCGGTGGCGAGTGCTACCTGCCGCTGCAGGGTGCGCGACCAGAGGGCAAGGCCGCCCAGCAAAAGCACCAGCGGCACGCCGATGATGGCCGCGACCTTGGCGAACTGCCGCCAGGGAATCTCGGCCGGTTCCAAAACCCCCAGCCACCGGTTGTGGATCGCCTGGTACTCGCCGTTGTTCTTGAGGATGGAGAGCCCCTCGTTGAAGCGGGAGAGGAGTTCGTCGTTCCCTTTTTTCACCGCGTAGCAGTAGCGCCAGGTGCCCACGGAGCGGACCACCGGCAAAAGGTTATTGAGCTTCAGCTCCCGGATCAGGTACATCCCCGGCACGATGGCCACCACCGCGTAGTCGGCCGATCCGGCGGCGACCAGCCGCAGCGCGTCGGCCGGGGTGTCGGTCAGCTTGAGCCGTCCCTTGAAGCCCGTCTTTACCAGGTAGTCGTGCATGATGCCGGCACGATGCACCGCCACCGTCTTGCCGGCCATTTCCGCGAGGGAATTCACCAGGGGGGAGTCGTGACGGGCGAAGACCGCGTGGTTGACGACCGCGTGCGGCAGGGAGAACTCCACCTCGGCCGAGGAGCGCTCCCCGGACCAGGACATCCCCTGCAGCACGTCCACCCGGCCGCTCTTCAGGGCGGCGCGCATCTCCGACCAGCTCCCCAGGCGGAACTCGACCTCCATCCCCATCACCTTGGCGATGGCGCGGGTAAGATCGACGTTGTAGCCGGCCGGCTGGCCGTTTTTGTCCAGGAATTCGTAAGGGGGGTAATCCCGGTCGCCGCCGACGACGATCTTGCGGCCGGCGGCTTGTCCGGTCTCTGCGGCGCCGGCAGGGGAAACCGGAAGGCCGAGGATGAACAGCATCAGTACGGCGATAACGGGCAGCAGGCGTTTGGACCGAGGAAGCAGGCGAGCATAAGGGACAGGGATGGGATCGGCAACCATGACATCTTCCCGGACCCCGACGCGCGCGATGGGAGCTTCGAGATCCTACGTGAGGTTGAATAGACAGGCAGGAGTTGACCGCTACGTTACAGCAACATCCGGTAATCACAGCCGAGAGCGGTGGCGAGTTTCTTCGCCCTATCCTTGCCGATGCTCCGCTTGCCGTGTTCCATCTCGCTGATATGGTGCTGGGGGATACCCGTCAGCTCCGCCAGACTTTTTTGGGTTAGCCCTTCCCGGTTCCTGTAGGCACGAAGCGCCACCTCCCCTTCCCGGCCGGCGTATTCCGGAAAGACTTCGGCTACGGAATAGCCCCCCCCTTCCGCCCCTTCCAGGGATTCGACATAGTTTCGGAGCTGAGGCAGCTGGCTGCGGCGAACCCGCAGGCTCACCGTCACCATTTCTTCAGCAGGGTGCGTTTTCGCGTGTGCCCGCATACACTATCTCCACCGACACCGTCCCCCGGTCTTCCTTCCAGACCGCCACGTAGGTCGGGCGGCCCTTCCTCAGGTGACAGTGATGACGATTGCCAGACAGTCGTGAATAATTCGGCCAGTCGCCTCGGACAGGACCTGCCACCTCTATCTCCCTGGCGAGTTGAAAGAGCAACTCCCGGATTTTCAGAGGGGAGTTGCTCCTTCTGTTTACGAGCAGTTGCGCTAAAGGTGACTGTCAAGGCCACACGGATAATATACCTTCAAGGGGGATATATCAATAAAGAAAGTATTGTCCGCCTACCAAACAGGCAACTCCCCGGACAGTTTTACTTCCCCGGCGCGTTGCCGCCGTTCACGAAGATGCGCAGATCCATCCCCTGCGGCAGGGCGTTGCCCGCGGGCTCTTCAGCCGGCTCGGTCGGCGTCGAGACGGTGTCCCCCACCTGATACTGGAGCAGCACCGGACGGCCGGCGTCGTTCAGGGCAAGATCGGTGACCTCGATCTCGCCGCTCTCCTCGTCTGCCACCAGGTTCTTGGAGCCGCGCGAGGTGCAGTTCGCCGGGAACTTTTCGGTCCCCAGGGTGTCGAGGCAGCGTGCGAGTTTCTTGGCGCGCGCCATGATGTCGCGGTTGGCGGCGGCGAGATTCTTGGGGCTGGCGATTTCCCGGAAGCTTTCGGAGGCGGCAAAGCTGATGCGTTCCCACCCATCGTTTTCGCTTATCAGCCGGGAAGCCGACACCAGCACCCCGTCCGCCTCTTTAAGCACCGTTACCCGCGCTCCGCAGCCGGCGGGTGCGGTCCCCGACCATTTCCGGGTGCGGGCGATCACGTTGAAGACTTTGGTGGTACAGGAAGCAAGCTGTTCGACGTCGGAAGCAAGCGCCCCACTGACAGTCGACAGCAAAACTAAGACAACAACCGGCAATGTGACTCTCATAACTTCTCCTTCACCGTCACGACTTTCTCGAATGACGCTCTCAAGTAAGACGGCCAGATTACTTTTTTGCCACAGGCACTGGCCGAGTCTGACATCAAGTTGACATACCGGGATCGTATTAGCAATCAGTTTTTAAAACCTACTCAGAATTGCCGGCTGCTGCGGAACCGCGAAGAGCAGCAATGAGTAAGCTACGGTGGCGGCCGGGCGGTAGCCGTCGCGTAGCCAGCGATAGCGCGCCGGTGACGCCGTCACACCCACAAGGTCGTTGACCGATACCAAAAGCTTGCCGTGAATCGGTCCCGCCGGTGAGAGCCGCACCTCCAAAGCGGGATCGGCACCTTGAGCAGGAAGATCACCGGGAAGTAGTACCAGAACCCCTGCAGCTCCAGCCGACCCAGCAGGTAGATGGGGCCGTGGGTTTCCGGGGTCTTGTTGGCGCGCAGGCCGTTTATTACCGTTTCCACGAAGAGATGCGGCAAGGGGAGAGGGAGTTCGGCAACCGGCGCCGTAAAGCGCTCGATGCTGCCGATGGTCGCGGCGTCGGGGCTCATCAGGCGCCGGTACATGGCGGTGTATTCCTTTAACGGCTCCCGCGTGGCGCGAAAACCGTACGCAAGCTCCAGGCAGAAAAGCACGGCCAGCAACAATACGCCCAGCCTCGGCAGTACGCGGGCAGTCGCGCCGCAGGCGGTTCCAGCCACCGTCGCACCCTGGCGCCCTCTTCCTTCCGTCCCCCGATAGCCAGTTCCCCGGCAGCAGACCATGCCGCCGGCAAGCGGGATCAAGAGGAGGGCGCTGCTCTTGGTGATCTGGGCGAACCCGACCGGGCGACTGCGGCGTGGGCGGCCAGGTTTGGGCACAGGAGGGCGGCAGAGAAGGAAAGGAAAGCGCCGTGGAGACCGAACAGGCGCCTGGACCAGCAGAAGATCGCCACCAACAGCGCCGCCCCCATCAAAAGCGTCGGCAACCGGACCGGCAGCCACTTCAGGGGATCGCCGGCGTTCTGCTGCAGGGTCGCCGCCGTTTCCCCCAGATACCGCAGAGGCAGGGCATTTAAGGCCGTGATCGGCATCTTCTGCGACCAGGTGCTGTCGTCATCGCCGGTCAGGAGCCCCAGGCCGAAGGCGAGATGGGCGGTTCGTCGTAGGTGGCGCTGCTTCTGGTCATGGAGGCTACCTGCAGAGCGCACCACGCCAGGAGGCAACCGGCGATCAGCCACGGCCAGCGGCTTTGCAGTATAGACGTTGCGCGCGTTCCGGATGCGGCAATCTCTTCGGCCATCGGCCCTCCTCCTGAACCGATGAAGAAAGCATCGTCAAGCGGAAGAGATTGTACCATCCGAAAGCGGCGTTGCTCGACGACGTCGGCGCCTGGCTCTACCACCGTCACGCCAACGATCACATCGACGCCGGCATGATCGAGCGCTACCGGGTGCTCCCCTGGCCGCAACGACCGTCAGCGCCGTCAAGGCACCGCTTTCAGCTCGCGCGCCATATCCCTGAGCCTGCACACGGTGCGCCAATTCCGGTCGGTCATCGGCACTCCCAGCAGCCGCTCCGCCGCGGCGGCCAGGCGCGAGCGCCCTACCCCATCCGGCGCGTGCAGATAGAAGACACCGTCGACCAGTTGAAATCGTTCGTTTTCTGTTTTGAGGCCGGCAAGTTTGGCGAGATCGGGATGAGCAGGGATCGCCCCCAGAAAGCCCAGGTGCAAGAAGGCGGGATCGGCATCGGGAAAGGGATTTTGCAAAAGGGCCGCTTCAACAGACTTGATGATCTCAACGCGCCACGCCAAGTTTTCTCACCAGTCCGTCGAGACTGATTGTCGGCTCATTGCGGTCCAAAGCCGCTATACCAAGCAGGTAATCTTCGCGATCTTCAAGAAACTCCTCAATGGCGGTTTTCACATAGAAGGTTTTGGTCCGTCCCGTCTCCCTCGCAAGGCTCTCCAACCTCTCTTGCAGTTCATCAGGTATCCGCAAAGTCAAAGTCTTCATGTAGTTACTCCAGCAACCGGTCGATGTAATACAAGTATTACGACAGCAGAAAAGGCTGTTATCCTCAACTCTTCGTCGATCCCCATGCCGTGAGCAAAGGTTCCTCCTGCGAGGCTTGGTGCGGCTAAAGCCCGGATACTCCCAACCCGATCCCGGGGCCTGCGCTTCCAAGATCGAAGCGACCGCTGGCGTCGAGATACGGAGAGCGGGCGAGGTCGCCCTTGAGGAAGAAGGTGGTGTCGAGGTCGATGACCTCGAAACAGCCGAGGCCGGCTGCCAGGTGGGCGGAGGCGGTGATGGAAAGGGCGCTTTCCATCATGGCACCAAGCATCGTGCGGACCCCGTTGGCAACGGCGAGCCGCGCGATCTCCGCACCCATCAAAAGGCCGCTTTTCATGGTCTTGACGTTGATGGCGGTGACCGCGTTGCTGTCGATCGCCCGGCGCGCATCCTCCAGGGACGAGACGCTTTCGTCGGCGCAGACCAGGACGCCGGTGCCGGCGAGCGCCGCCGTGATTGCCGCCAGTCCGTCCCAGTCGTTTTTTTTGACCGGCTGTTCAAGCAGCACGGGACGGACCCCGTTGTGGTCCAACCGGTCCAAAAAGGCGAGCATCCGATCGGCGCTAAAGGCCATGTTGGCGTCGAGGATCAGCGTGCTTTCCGGCGCGGCCTCCCGTACCGCCAGGACGCGGCGCAGGTCGAGATCCTCGTCCTTGCCTATCTTGATCTTGAAGGAGGAAAAGCCGCGGGCGGTGAAATCCGCCGCCGTGACCCGCGCCTCTTCGAGCGAGCCGATGACGACGGTGATGTCGGTGGCGAAGCCAAGCTTCACCCCCTGCGGTGTGGCCGGGGCAAAAAGCCGGTACAAGGGGATTTCCTGCCGCCGTGACGAGATGTCCAAAAGGGCCATCTCCACAGCGGCCAAGGCCGCATGGTTGCCGGATAACCGCGTCGCAACTTCCCGGCAGACGGCTTCGGGATCGTCGATGGTGCGTCCCTTCAAGGCCGCGCCGACCGCCTGCAGATTGGCGAGCGTTCCCTGCAGCGTTTCGCCGGTGATGTGGGTCGCCACCGCGGCCTCGCCGTAGCCGCGTGCGCCGTCTGTGGTCCTAAGCCGGAAGAAGACGTTGGCGAGTTCGTCGTGCTGCCCGCTGGCGATCCGGAACGGGGTCGCCAGCGGCGCGGTGACGATGGCGGCGGCAGCCTGGTCGATGACAAAGGCGTCAGGTTTCATTTTTTCCTCTTCTCCGACAGCCGCTTCAAGAGTTCCCCCGCGTCCAGGCAGTTAAGAATGTCCCCCTTCTCCAGCCAGCCGCGCTGGGCCACCGAGATGCCGTAGTGCAGGCTCTCGAACTGGAGGCTCGCGTGGGTGTCGGTGTTGATGGCGATGGCCACCCCCAACTCCTTCGCCCGTCGCACGTACCTGTCGTTCAGGTCGAGCCGCATCGGGTAGGAGTTGATCTCCAAGGCCGTGCCGGTCTCGCTCGCGACCTTGAGCACCTGCTCCATGTCCAGGTCGTAGGGCTCGCGCTCCCCGAGCACCCGGCCGGTGGGATGGCCGATCAGCGAGACGTAGGGGTTTTTCATGGCCGCCACGATGCGCGCCGTGATTCTCTCCCGGGGATGGTTGAAGCCCGAGTGAATGGAGGCGATGACGAAATCGAGCTTCTTAAGCACTTCTTCGGGATAGTCGAGGCTGCCGTCCCCGAGGATGTCCATCTCCGTACCGCGCAGGATCCTGAAATCCTTGTGCTCCCGGTTCCAAGCGGCGATCTCCTCCCCCTGCTCCATGAGCCTTTCTACGGAAAGCCCGCGCGCCACGCCCAGGCTCTGCGAGTGATCGGTGATGGCCAGATAGCTCAGTCCCCTCTCCTTGGCCGCCCCGGCCAGGGAGTCGATACTGTGGGCGCCGTCGCTCCACCTGGAATGGACGTGCAGGTCCCCCTTGACGTCGGCGATGGTCACCAGCCGGGGGAGCGTGCCGGCGATGGCGGCCTCGATCTCGCCGCGGTCCTCGCGCAACTCCGGCGGCACGAAGGGGAGACCTAACAGCCGGTAGACGTCCTCCTCGTCAGCACCCCCCAGCCGCTGGTTGTCCTCGTCACGGAAGATGCCGTACTCGTTGATCTTCATGCCGCGCTTCACCGCCATCTCGCGCAGGCGCACGTTGTGCGGCTTGCCGCCGGTGAGGTAGGCGAGCGCCGCCCCGAACGACTCCCGCTCCACCACGCGCAGGTCCACCTGCACCCCTTCGCTGATGACGACGCTGGCGCGGGTCGGGCCGCGCATGGTGACGGTGCGCACCTGGGGAAGGTTAACGAACACCTCCATCACGCGCAGCGGGTCGGGAGAGGTGGCGACGACGTCGATGTCCTTCACCGTATCCACCCGTCGGCGGATGCTGCCGGCGACCTCGATCCGCTCCACCGGCGCCAGCTCCTTCAGGGCGGTCACCAGGTCGTTTGCGGCGGGAAGCATCCGTCCCAGCGGCTGCCGTTCGCGCCCCCGCTTGACCGCCGCGATCCCCTTCAGGATGTTCTCCTCGGTCTTTAGCTGGATGCCTTTGATGCCGGCCAGCCGGTGTTCGAGCGCCGCGCGCTCCAGTTCTTCCAGGGAGGCCACCTTAAGCGCGTCGTAGATGGTCCTGGCGGTCTTCGGTCCCAGGTCCGGGACCGCCAACAGCGTGAAGACGCCGGCAGGGATCTGCGTCTTCAGTTGCTCGTGCAGGGCCATCGCCCCGCTCTCCAGGTACTCCTCGATCTTGGCCGCCAGGTCGGCGCCGATGCCGGGTATCTCCAGAAGCTCCTTGCGGGAGAACCCGGCCAGGTCGCGGGTCAGCCCCTCCAGGTTCAGGGCAGCCTTGCGGTACGCCCTGATCTTGAAGACGTTACCCTCCGTCAGTTCCATGATGTCGGCTATCTCGGAGAACAGCCGGGCGATCTCCCTGTTTTTCATGCCGGCTCCCCGTCAGTGTCCGGCGGCGTTGCCCCACAGCTCCTTAAGCCTGTGGTCGCGACCGCAGCCGGTCCGGTAGTAGCGGTAGCGGATCGGGTTCTTCTTGTAGTAGTGCTGGTGGTATTCCTCCGCCGGATAGAAGGGACTGGCCGGCACGATCTCGGTCCGGATCGGCCCATTGAACGGCTTGGTCCGCTCCAGCGCCGCCTTCGACTGCAGGGCCAGGCGGTGCTGTTCCTCGTTGTGGTAGAAAATGGCGCTACGGTACTGGTGTCCCACGTCGCAGAACTGGCGGTCCCTGACGGTGGGATCCACGTTGTGCCAGTACACCTCCAGGAGTTTTTCGTAGCCGATCCTGGTCGGGTCGTAGAGTATTTCCACCGATTCGGCGTGGCCGGTGATGCCCGCCGACACCTGTTCATAGCTCGGGTTCGCGGTGCTGCCGCCGGTGTAGCCGGAGGTGACCGAAACCACGCCGGGGAGCTGGTCGAAGGGGTGTTCCATGCACCAGAAACAGCCGCCGGCAAAGGTCGCCACCTGCAGATGGCCGGCAGCGTCGGCGGCCGCATCACCCGCCGGCATGGCAAAGGCGCCCACGGCCAGCGTAAACAGCAGGGGTAATAGCTTAAGCATCCTGTTCATGTTGGTAGTACCTCAGATTTTTCTCAGACGTTCTCAGTGGCTGCCGGTTTTCTCCCGTCTTCCCTTATTTGCTCGGCACGAACTTAAGCGCCGCCGAGTTCATGCAATACCGCAGCCCCGTCGGCTTGGGACCGTCGTCGAAGACGTGCCCCAGATGGCCGCCGCAACGCCGGCAGAGGACTTCGGTACGGGTCGTGAAAAAGCTCTTGTCGAGCACGGTCTCGACGTTCTCCTTGGCAATCGGGGCGCTGAAGCTCGGCCAGCCGGTGCCGGAATCGTACTTCTCCTCGGAACGGAACAGGTCGAGACCGCAGCCGGCGCAGCGGTAGACGCCGTGCTCATGGTTGTCGGCGTACTTGTTGGTAAACGGCCGCTCCGTCCCCTTCTCTCTCAGCACGTGATACTGCTCTGCCGTCAGGGTCCTTTTCCATTCGCCCTTGCTCTTCACCACCTCGTCGCTCATCACATAGCCCCCTTTTTCCGCCGAATATACCTTGATGTGCGCAGCGGCGGCCGCGGGCGAGGGATGCAGATCCACTCTGCCGGCCAGAACGCCCGCAGCGGCGATGGCGCCAAACAGTACTAACGATACGACGACACCCTTTCTCATGGACGTTGCTCCTTCTTCGTAGTTTCCTGCTCTCAAGCGTCTTATGCAGCCCTTAGGATAACATAGGGCGCGAAATTATTCGATGAGGCAGCCTTTTTGCCGACTGTATCGTTTTTCCGTTGAATAGCTGTCGATTATCTTCAATAATGGCTGGGAAATTCAAGGGGATGGAGGAAGCATGAAGAGACTACTGGTGGTGCTGCTGCTGATCTTCGGTGCGTCCACGGCGTACGCCGACGTGTATACCTGGAAAGACAATCGGGGAACCGATCACTTTACCAACAGCCTGGACGAAATCCCCGCCCGCTACCTGAAGAAGGCACGCGTCTGGGACGTTGCCACCGGCAAGAAGGGGAAACTGGTGACCGCTTCCCCCGCGGGCGGGCAGGCAGCCGGACCGGCTGCGCCCGCCGCGGCTGCGGCTGCGCCGGCGGCTCCCGCCGCCAATCCCTCCGAGCCGGCGGCCGCGCCCGCGCCTCCCCAGCCGCCACCGGCGCCGGCCAGCGCCCCGCCTGCGGTCAGTGCTCCGGCGCAGCCGCTGCAGCAACAGGCTAGCCCGCCGGCCCGCCGCCATCGTCCACCACGCGCCTCGAACCTCCACCTCGAGGAGTAACCGCCCCCGGGACATCCGGAAGTACCCCACCCTCCTTGCAATTCCTCGGCAGCGCCGGCCAGATGCGCCTCGCGGGCAACCGGCGCCCCGCTGACGACTCCCCGCAGGAAGGCCGCGTATCGTTACCCGTCGAGTCGGCAGATTCCCCCTCTCGTCAGGAAAATTTTGGCAGCAGGACCTCCTCGAAGGCCCGATCGTGTTCCGCCAGGAAGGAGTCCTCGAACCCCTTCGCCCCCGCGGCGAGGAAGGTTCCCTTCAGGTAGCGCAAGGCGTCGGCAGGTGCCTCCAGTATGGCGCTGGCCAGCGTGGCGGCTTCTTCCCCGAGGGATGCCGGGTCGTGCACTGCTGAGACCAGCCCGATGCGCAGCGCCTCGACGGCATCGAAACGTCTGCCGGTCAGGCACAACTCGCGGGCGTGCCCCTCGCCGACGATGAAGCGCAGAGGTGTGAACAAAGGCGGCGCGCCGAACTTGATCTCGGGATGGCCGAAGACGGCGGTGGTGGCGGCAATCCTGAGGTCGCAGAGGCAGGCGAGGTCGAAACCGCCTCCCATGGCCGGGCCGTTGACCGCCGCGATGGTGGGTTTGGGGAAATTCCAGAGATCGCGGTGGTAGCGGGACGAGGAGGCGAGCAGCTCCCTGTGCCCCTCCGGTGCGCGGAATTCATCCAGGTCGAACCCGGCGGAAAATGCCTGCCCCGCTCCGGTGACGATCACGGCCCCAACCCGGTCGTCGCCGCGCCAGCATGCCAAACAGTCGGAGAATTCCCGCCGCATGCGGGTCGAGATGGCATTGCGGCGCCCGGCCCGGTTGAGGGTGATGGTCCCCAGGCGGTCAGCGCCGACGGTGGCGACGATGGTCTCGTAGTTCATGGCGTCCCTTTCTTGTGGACCGATTGGTCCATATCCGGTCGAAAAAAATCATCGCAACGCCCGCGCGACGCAGCCGACGATCGCCTTTACTTCCGCCTCGCCGGCTCCCGCCTTGACCATGGTCTTGATGCCGCCGAGACTGCTCAGCAGGAACTTCGCCAGGGACTCCGCGTCCCCGTCGCCGGTGACGCTGCCGTCCTGTTGGCCGCGCAGCACCGCGCTCGCGAGCAGCCTTCTCAGCGCCGCGAAGTCGGCTGAGAGGTGGGCGGCGATTTCAGGGTCGCTCTGGCCGAACTCGCTGGCGGTGTTCATCAGCAGGCAGCCGTAGCGCGCACCGCGGCGGCGGGCCTCTCCGGCAGAGGTGAGCAGCACCTTCTCGATGAACTCAAGCCCGGTCCGGGAAACGGCCAATTCCGCCTGCAGCACGCCGCACAGTTCCTTGGCGTACCGGTCGAGGCAGAGCAGGAAGAGTTCCTTCTTGCCGCCGAAGCCCTGGTAGAAGCTGCTCTTGGAAAGCCCCATCGCCTTGAGCAGTTCCGTAAGCGAAGTCGCCTCGTAGCCGAGCCGCCAGAAGACATGCATGGCGTCGCTGAGTGCCCGCTCCGGATCGTAGATCATTGGTCTGCCGTACTTCATGAAACGAGACTTTAGGACCAAGCGGTCCAAATGTCAAGCAACAAGACCAAAACGTGCGGGAAACCGTATACAGCTTGCAGGGATAAGGCGGTTGACAACCGTTTACGGATGTGGTTACTTCGGCAGCACTACGCGCAGGCCGGAGGTGCTCATGGAACTAGTCGAATGGCAGGACTCTTACAGCGTTGGCAATGAAAAACTCGACCAGCAGCATCAGCGTCTGGTGGGGCTGATCAACCAGTTGGGCGAGGCCATGAACACCGGCGCGGAACGGGAGACGCTGATGAAGATCCTCAACTCCCTGGCCGGCTACACCAAGACCCATTTCGGCGAGGAAGAACGCCTGATGAGGGAGCGGAGCTACCCCAAGCTGGCCGAACACCATGAAGAGCACGTGGTCCTCAACCGTCAACTCGCCGATTTCTACCGCGACTTCTACATGACCTCCCGTCCGCAGACCGCGGAGGTGATGAACTTCCTGAAGGGGTGGCTCTACGGCCACATCCTGCAGGACGACAAGCAGTATGCCCCCTTCCTCGCCGACTGACCCCGCCGGGCCGACCGCCTTCGACCTGCTGCTGAAGAAGGTGGAGCAAAGCGGCCTGCCGTTTGTGCTCCACGAACACCGGGCCACCCGTACGGTGCAGGAGGCGGACCGGCACCTCGACCTCGACGTGACCCGGCTGGTGAAAACGGTCGGCTTTCTCACCCGTGACGGCAGGCTCGTGCTGGCCGGACTCAGGGGGACCAGGCGGGTCGACTACGCAGCGCTCTCCAGGTTTTTGGGGGTGAACCGGCGCGACGTGGCGACCCTTTCCCCGGAACAGGTGCGAGAACTGCTCGGCGTCGAGCCGGGAAGCGTTTCTCCCATTGCCCTGGCAAAGCAGGCAGTGGTGCTTTTGGACGAGGACGTGCTTGCCGTCTCCCCTACCGTCTACTGCGGCATCGGCCGTCCCGACCGCACCCTGGAGATGACACCCGGCGACCTGCTGCAGGCCGCCGGCGCCAAACCTGCCCGGTTTTCCAAATGAACGGCTCCCGCCGCTGCCCCGTCCCGCTTTAGAACTTGAGCCTGAGCCCCTCGGCACGCCCGCCGCTCCTCCCTCCGGCCGTACCCCGCCCATCGTGATTAGCCCGAACCAACCCCGCCGAGGGCTTTCTTTCCCCTGTGCAGAAAGTGGTGCCGTTTGCGTTGAAAAAGGCTATCATTTTCATGGCAGCGCTACGCCTTCCCGTTCCAACAGCTGCACGAAGGGGGGCGCTCTCCGGGAAACGAGGTATCCCAATGCCAGGCAAAGCAGCGCAAAAACAACGGCAAGAGACAGGACACAACAGGCAAACGGCAGGGAGAATGGGCGGACCGGGGCAAGAGCAGCCGGCACCAAAGCCGGAAGGCCGCGAGGAGCCCCTGCACCTGATGGAACGGGTCTGCCGTAGCCGCGGCGGGGAAGACGCCGCGCCGGGAGGCTGCGAGGAACTCGCCCGGGCACTCGGAGCGCTGCAGGCTTCGGAACGGCGCTATCGACGGCTGTTCGAGACCGCCTACGACGGCATCATGATGATCGACGGGGGAAGCGGCGTGATCACCGAGGCGAACCCCTCGTTGCTGCGGCTGCTCGGTTCCGCGCCGGAAAGCTTCCTTGGCCGCAAGGTCTGGGAGGTGGACATGCTGTCGCCCCTGGTCAACGGCGAACGGCATTTCCGGCTACTGCAGCAAAGCGAACGGCCGCGCCACGAGGAATTCGCCCTGACCACCGGGGACGGCCGGGACGTGACGGTCGAAACGGTCAGCAAGAGCTATCGAGACGGCGCCGGCCGCGTCGTGCAGTGCGACTTCAGGGACGTCACCGAACGCAAGCAGGCCGAAGAAGCGCTCTTAAGAAGCGAAGAGCAGTGCCGCACCCTGGTCAGCAACATCAACGAGTACGTCTACAGCGTCCGGTTTGAAAACGGCGCCGTCAAGTCGATCTACCACAGCCCCAAGTGCGCGGAGATCACCGGCTTCACGCCCGAGGAGTACTACGCGGATCCGACGCTTTGGTTCAAGATGGTGCACGAAGACGACAAGGAGCAGGTGAGGCAGTTCCTGGACGGCATCTTCGCCGGCAAGGGGGAGGAAGTCATCAGGCACCGCATCCTCCACAAGGACGGCTCCGAGAGGTGGATCCTCAACAATTGCGCCGTGCAGCGCACTGGCGAGGGGGCCCGGTCGAGCGTCAGCCGGTTGGACGGCTTCATCCTCGACATCACCGACATCAAGCGCGCCGAGGAAAACATCTTCTTCCTCGCCCACCACGACCCGCTCACCAAGCTCCCCAACCGCTCCACGCTCTACGCCCGGATCGAGCAGGTGCTCTCGGTGGCCCAGAAAGCCCGGCGCGACGTCGCCCTCCTCTTTCTGGACATCGACGGCTTCAAGCAGATAAACGACACCCTGGGGCACGACGTCGGCGACCGGCTGTTGCAGGCCGTCGCCAAGCGGTTGAGCGACTGCACGCGCTCCTGCGACGTCGTCTCCAGGCTGGGGGGCGACGAGTTCGTCATCGTTTTGTGGGACTGCGGGGTGGCAGAAACCACCATCGTCGCCGAAAAGATCATCGCCTCGTGCTTTTCCACCGACGACGGCAGCGCCACGGTCAACATCAGCATCGGCGTGAGCCTCTATCCCGAAGACGGCAGCGACTACCTGCTGCTTTTGAAAAACGCCGACATCGCCATGTACCACGCCAAGAAATCGGGGGGGAGCAACTTCGAGTTCTTCACCCCCAAGCTCAACGAGAAGGCGCACGAGCGTTTTTCGGTCGAGGTCGAACTGCGCCGGGCGCTTGAGCGCGACGAGTTCGTGCTCCACTACCAGCCGAAGGTCGACCTCTCCACCGGCAGGTTCAGCGGCATGGAGTGCCTGATCCGCTGGCAGCACCCGGAACGGGGACTCATCCCGCCGGCCGAGTTCATCGAGATCGCCGAGGAGAGCGGACTTTTGACGCCGATCACCAAGTGGACCATCCGCTCCGTCTGCCGGCAACTGCAGCAATGGCGCCAGCAGGGGATCGGGAACGTGCCGGTGGCGGTGAACATCTCCCCCAGTTTCTTTCAGCACCGGGATTTCGAGGATACGGTGGAAAGCGCCCTGCTGGAGACCGGCACCCCGCCTGAGTCGCTGGAACTGGAGCTGACCGAGGCGACCGTGATGAGCGATCCGCAGAAGGCGCTGGGGAGCATGGCGGCCATGAAGGCGCTCGGGCTGCAGATCGCCATCGACGACTTCGGCACCGGTTATTCGAGCCTCAGCTATCTCAAGAAACTGCCGGTGGACAAGCTCAAGATCGACCAGTCGTTCATCCACAACATCGCCCAGGACCCGGACAACGCCGCAGTGGTGCGCGCCGTGATCAGTATCGGACGCAGCATGCAGCTCAAGGTGATCGCGGAGGGGGTGGAGAACGTCTCCCAGCTCTCCTGGCTTCAGGCGGAGGGATGCGGCGAGGCGCAGGGGTTCTACTTCAGCAGGCCTCTTCCCGGCCAGGGGATATCGTCGCTGCTCAAGCAGTGGGCGAACTTCCTTAACAACCCGCGCGGCAAGGTGCAGGGACGGCACCTCTGGCCGAGGGCGTAGGAGGAGTGCGGGGACGAACGGCAGACGGGCGGGGACGAACGGGCCAGGCGGATCGGTTTACGCTTGGCTTTTTCCGGCGGGGATGCGGCTTTCGCAGGGGACCTTGGTCTGGCACAGGCCGCAGCCGGTGGCGGCGACCTGGTAGAGTTCGCCGACCGCCTTGGGGATGGTGGTATAGACGTGCTCCCGGCACACCGTCTTGTCGTGCCCCTCTTGGCTCAGGGCGTTCACCGGGCAGCGCCGGACGCAGGCGCCGCAGGTCCCTTCGCGGTAGTAGAGGCAGGCCGAGTAGTGGTCGCGATACGGGCGGGGCGACGGGGCGATCTCAAGGTCCGTGATCACGCTCCCCAGCCGGTGGCCGATGCCAAGCGGGGTAATCAGGGCGTCGTTGAGGCTGAAGGTGCCAAGACCCGCGGCATAGGCGGCGTGGCGCTCCGACCAGGAGGAGGCGACGCCGACCGGCGTCTCCGGGTACTCGTGCCAGGCGGGGTGGAATTGGGGGGCGAAGGCGTGGAAGCCGGCGCGTGCCAGGTAGGCGGCCAGGTGCCTGCGCAGTGCGCCGTTGAAGGCCTCCCCGAAGGAACGGGTCTCGGACCAGGGGCGGGAAGGGTACGGGCCGTCGCCGCGGTTGCTCTCGCGGGTCGCCCGGGTGATGGGGAGGACCCAGCTGATCACCGTTCGGGGGGTCCACTCGCCTCCCGCTTCGGTCTGCGCCGCAAGCTCCGCCGGGGTGAGGTGGAAGGCGCCGATCACCGTCTTGTACTGGCTGAACAGCGGATCGTCCGCCGCCGAGAAGCCGACCAGGGGCGCGTCGAAATAGGGAACGTCACCCTGCGGGAACCGGTTCCCGGCATCCTCCAGCACGAACCTCCGAATTTCGTCACAGACCGCCTGCTTCATCGTTCACCTCTCCGCAGCGACCAACCCGCTCCCATGCCGGCGCCAAGCCCGTCAGGCGGTGCCGATCGAGTTTTTGACGGGATCGACCAGTTGCAGCGGCGGGGGCTGGTGTGCCCGGACGTTCACCGGTTCCCCCATCTGCAGTTCCATCAAATGGATCTCCAACAGGCAGTACCCCAGGATCGTGTACGACACGAAGAGGGTGGCCAGGACACAGGCAACAGGCGAAGGATCGCTGGCCAGAAAGATCCAGACCCCGGCTGCGGCAACGCAGTAGCAGCCGTACCAGAACCCCATACCGTCGGAGTTGTTGTTCTCCGTTGCGCGACTCATCCTCTATCCATGCCTCCACATCCGTGCCACGGCCCAGGAATTCGACAGTATTTCACTGCAGCCGTTGTTCTTTCTCGTCAGAAAACGATTGATCCATGCGATCACGTCCCGTGGTTACTTTGGGCAGTTGAACGTGATCTGCAGTGGCAGCCAATCTAATTAACTCTTCGGCAGCTGCTCCTACAGCAATTGCCGGCGGGACTTTTCCAGCAACATTAACGACGCAAAGCGCTCAATTACAATTCGGTTGTAGCCCGAAAAACTATGAGTTATTATTAAGGTTGAAGTATGAACCTAACCACGTAAAACAACTACAGCCTGACCTGGGTCTAAGTCAACATATGCAGGAGGTAAGACCATGAAAAGCGTTAAAAGGGTGCTGTTTTCAACCCTGGCGCTGGCGGGCCTGCTTGGTCTCTCCACAGGACTGAGCTACGCTCAGTCCTCTTCCGACACGACAGGTAGCCCGACAACATCATCAGGGACGAAAGCAACCCAGCATCACACGAAAAAACACCACAAACATCACAAAAAAACAAGCACAAATTCCGCGCTGAACGACAACGGCAGCACGACGGGCGGAACCTCGGGTTCCGGCGCCGGTGGCAGCACGCTCCCTCCGGGGACCGGTGCATCGACGTGGACAGTCGGCGGCCCGATGGTGAGTAACGCGGACAACCCGGACACGGCTGCCGGCGGCTTTACCGGCAGCGGCGCCGGCGGTTATACCGGCAACGGCAGCCCGGCCAGCAGCCCGGCCAGCAACTACAGCGGCAGCGACGTCGGCGGTTCCAGCAATATGTCCGGCAGTTTCAGCGGCGGCGAAACCGGCGGTTACACGGGTAACGGCAGCCCTGCCAGCAACTACAGCGGCAGCAACCTCGGCGGCATTACCAGCGGTTTCGGCAGTCGCTCCGGCGACTTCAGCGGCAGCGGCGCCGGAGGTTCTACCGGCGATTCGTCCGGCAGCTACAACGGCAGCGGGGCCGGCGGTTACACCGGTAACGGCAGTCCTGCCAGCAACTACAGCGGCAGCAACCTCGGCGGCATAATCAGCGGCTCCGGCAATCGCTCCGGTGACTTCAGCGGCGGCGGGGCCGGCGGCTACACCGGCAACGGCAGTCCCGCCAGCAGCTACGGCTCCAGCAACTACGGCGGCTCGACCAGCGGTTCCGGCAACTTTAACTCCGGCACCGGCGGCACCGGTTACCTCACCACCCCGAGCACTGGCCCCAACAGCGGCACGGGCGGCTCCAACAACAGCAACACCGACACCGGCACCATGGGCACCGGTACCATGGGCACCGGCACCGGCGGCAGCACCGATACCGGCAGCGGCAGCATGGGCACCGGCGGCACTACCGGTACGGGTGGCGCAGGCGGTGGCGGACGTTAAGCACCGATTCGGCAACTAGCGGTTCAAAGGGCTTGCCGAGCGATCGAAGGATCCTCGGCAAGCCTTTTTTGTCCCTGTAACCCCGTGCGTCCCTTAGCTCAAGCAAATACGTTGATGAACATGCCGACCGAGTACGGCACCATGGTCATGAGGCGATAGTAGGTATCCTTGACCTTGTTGGTGAAGTTCTGCCGCGCGCTCTGGAACTTCGACGGCTGGTCGGCGGCGGCCAGCATCTCGTCCGGCACCGGCACGTAGACCGGTTCGTCGTCGTTTGAGCGGTAAGAAGAACTGGCGGTCGCCCGGGCTGCCCGGGACGAATCCGAAGCCTTGCCGCTGACCGAGATCGAGCCAAGCGGATTGCCGTTGTCGGCCAGGGCCACCCGGTCTTTGGTCACGATTATGGTCGTCACGGCCGACTTCGGTTCAAGCGCATCCTCGACGGCGGCCGCGGCAGATTTGTTGCGATCGGTTGACAAAAGCGGCGCCTGGTTGGCCAGGTACGCGGCAAACGCGACCGTTTTTCCCAAAATCATCTGCGGCAGAGACAACAGTTCGGCGGGAACGTCACTGTGGAGAGTGATCGCACCGTCATTGGCTGCGGCAGTTGAGGTGGTTTCCTCGCTGGTTTTTGCTTCCGGAGTTTCGTCGAGCGCCGCCGGATTGGTCCTGACGGCTTTGCGGGGAAGAGTTTGAATCTGTAAGGGATTAACCGTACTGACAGGTAGCAATGCTCGCATCGGCCGCCTCCCTCAAAACTCCAAACGGCGTACTCAGCAGCGCCGTCTCATCACACCCGCTTGACAATTAAAACAAACTAATACCATTACCCTTCGTCACTCTGTCAGGGCGTGCAATCGCTGTTTGAGCTTTTTCACCATTATGACACAGAAAGAAAAAATGATTTCCCTATTTATCGACCGTATCTCCGGAAACTTTAGCGGGCAGTGTCAGTCAACGTTCGCATGGTCCATGCCCTCCCCCTTCCGGACCGTGAGGTTCGCCGGTATGTCCGATTTCCCTCGGACGAGAACGCAGCCGCGACATATCCGCAGCGAGAGCAGGGAAACCTGTTGCGCGCCGGGGAGGAAGCGGTGTATGTAAAGGCACGTAAATCGCTTTAACCTGAGGATGCCATGAACTTCGCCGTCTCCAGACATATCCGCGCCGTCCACGCTCCCCCGATCTCGGAAGTGAAGGGATGGCTGGCCGCAGCTGATCCGGGGGTCCCCCTGATCGACCTTTGCCAGGCGGTGCCGGATTACCCCCCTCCCACCGAGATGCTCGATCACTTAGCCGAGGTGCTGAGGGATCCCCTGACCTCCCGCTACAGTCCCGACGAGGGTTTGCCGGAGGTGCGCGAGGCGGTCTGCCATGCCTACCGCAGCCAGTACGGCGCGAGCCTCAACCCGGGGCAGCTCTGCCTGACCATCGGCGCCAGCCAGGCTTTCTGGCTTGCCATGGTGACGCTCTGCGGTGAGGGGGACGAGGTGATCGTGCAGTTGCCGGCCTACTTCGACCACCCGATGGCGCTTCAGATGCTCGGCATCCGCTGCGTCTATGCCCCCTTCGACGAGGCCACCGGCGGCCTCCCCAACCTCGCCACCATAGCCTCGCTGATCACCGACCGCACCAAGGCGATTCTCTTGGTCACCCCCAGCAACCCGACCGGCGCCGTGATACCGCCCGCCATGGTTAAGGAACTCTACCGGCTCGCCGCCCGGCACAAGATCGCCTTGGTGCTGGACGAGACCTACAACAGCTTCATCACCGGCGGCGTGCGTCCGCACGACCTGTTCGAGTCGGCCGACTGGAGCGAGCATTTCGTGCAGATCGCCTCCTTCGGCAAGACCTTCGCCCTGACCGGCTACCGCGCCGGGATGCTGGTGGCCTCCGAGGAATTCATCGCCCAGGCGCTCAAGGCCCAGGACACCATGGCCGTCTGCCAGCCGCGCGTCACCCAGCATGCGGTCAGGTACGGCCTGGAGCGCCTCGGGGCTTGGGTGGCGCAGAACCGGGTGCTGATGGAGCGGCGCCACGAGGTATTCCGCCGGGAGTTTACCAAGGCCGGCAATCCCTTCCAGCTGGTGGCCAGCGGGCCGTTCTTCGGCTGGGTGCGGCATCCCTTCGCCGGCAACAGCGGCCGGGAGGTGGCGAAACGCCTGGTAGTGGAAGCGGGAATTTTACTGTTGCCCGGCGAGGTGTTCGGCCCGGGACTGGAGAGCTATCTCAGGCTGGCGTTTGGCAACATCAAGGAAGAGACCATCCCCGAAGCGGTCGAGCGCTTCCGGAACTTCCCGGCGACCCCGCCTCCGACGGAGGGAACCAGGGTGTTTCAGGGGGCATAGTCGCCGTATCTTAGCCGATGATCTCGTTTAGGCCCTCGACCACCAAAGCCATTTCATCCAAGCTTGCTTCCGCTATTTTGGTTCCGATGCGTTCCACGGCCAGAGTTCTAATCTGGCTGATCTTCAACCATGACTTTTTGGGGAGAGACGAAGAGGTGAGTTCTAAGGTGAGGGGAAAACCGGCTCGTTGAGGCTGGCTCGTCAAAGCTATCGCGATGACGGTGCCGGAGCGGGCATTGAAAATGTCATGACTGAGAATAAGGATGGGGCGCAACCCTCCCTGCTCGCTGCCCCTCACTGGATTTAAATCAGCCCAGCGGATGTCGCCTCTCAGTATTCCGGCCATCGTTCAAGATCCTCCCCGATGCCTTCTTCAGCCATAGCTTTTTCCGAAGCTGCATCAAGCTTAGCGCACTCGCGTGCCAGCCGGTGCCGCGACAACCGGTGAAGTTTTTCCTGAAGGGCCTGCTCAATCGCTTGGCTGCGGTTAGGGAATACGCAACTGTCGATCAACCGATCAACCTCGACCAGGGTCTTTTCATCTAGAGTTATAGCTATCTTAGCTTTTGCCATACCCACCTCCGAATGGTATGATAATAAATCATACCGAAGACTAGGTCAAATGCCTTTCTTCTGTGCCCGCAGTCCAGCAACTCCCAAGCACCTCTCTACGGTGTCGGCGCCGACTTCACGCCCGAAGCCGCCCCTGGCCAAACTCTGCCAGCGTCTTTATGTTCCGAGGCCGACCGTCGAGAAAGAGCGTATAATGTGAACGTGAAAACGACCTTCTCATGATGCCGTTACAGGTGCCGCCATGGTCCAGAAGCATTGCTCGTTCACCGTCATGACCTACAACGTCCACCGCTTGATCGGCACCGACCGGGTGGCTTCGGCGGCGCGCATCGCCCGGGTGATCGACACCTACCGGCCGGACGTCGTCGCCATCCAGGAGCTTCCCGGGGGACGCTACCGCCCGGAAGAAAACGGCTGCGACCTCGACCTGGTTGCCGAGTTGGCGAAACTGGAACCCCCCTTCCCCTACCATGAACGGGAGCGCTGCGGCAACGTGGTGTTGAGCCGCTTCCCCATGCGGCTGGTGCGGGCCGGCGGACTGCACCCGGAGACCAGGCGCCGCTCCATCGTGCCGCGCGGGGCGCTCTGGGTGGAGATCGAGATCTGCGGCCACAAGCTGCAGCTGGTAAACACCCACCTGGGGCTCACCCCGCCGGAGCGCGCTTCCCAGGTAAAGGTGCTGGCCGGCAAGGAGTGGCTGCAGCACCACGACTGCCATCCGCCCATCGTTTTGTGCGGAGACTTCAACGCCCTGCCGAGTTCGTCGCTGCACCGGCGGCTGAAAGGGGTGCTCAACGACGAGCAGGAAAAGCTCGGCTTCGGGCATACCGAATGGACCTTCCCGAGCCATCGCCCCATCGTCAGGTTCGATCACCTGTTCGTATCGCCCAGCCTGAAAGTGGACGGCGTGGAGATCCCGCAAACCGAGCTGACCCGCGTCGCATCCGACCATCTGCCGCTTTTGGTGAAACTCTCCGTCAAATGACCGCACCGATTGGCGATTGTTCGCATTGTTTTCAACTTATCTCTTGCGATAGAAATCGGTTCGCGCTAAAGTTATGCACGTTTCTGCCGATGACCTGGAATAACTCAAAAACGACGTTCGAGACTAAATAGGGGTGACAGCATGGCTACGTATCTTGATTTGCCGCCAGACATGGAGGTAGTGGAATTAATTTTAGACCGTGTCTTGCAAAACACGGGGGCGCTGCTGGAGGTCTGCCTGGTGAAGCACGGCAGGCAGTACGAGGCAGCTCTGTTTTTTGACAGCAGATACAAGCCCGGTCCGCCGCTGCCGCGCCCGCTCGAGCAACCGACCGCGACGGCCACCCACTGGATGGGTGTGCGCCCCAAGGTTGGCCTGAGCCAGGAAGAGGCGGAAAAGATCGAGTACGAGGTGCTCGGCATCAACGCCACCTACCGCATCCAGATGAAGGACAACTGGGGCAAGGAAGAGCTCTAAGTAAAAGTCATAGACGAATAAGAACGAAAAAGGCTGCTGGAGAAGATCATCTTCTCCCAGCAGCCTTTTTCGTTTCCAAGCCCCTTAAGCCCTTCGCCTTTATCCTGCAGTAGCCCGCCCTATTACATCTCCACGCGGGTCAAAACCCCTTGCAGCTTGCTGGCGGGGAGCTTGTTGAACTGCACGAAGTTGGGGGTGAGCTTTTTGATGACCGAGAACACCTTCCAGATCGGGTTGTTGGTGGCGATGTCCTCCACGCCGTAGAAGATGACCTTTTCCACGATGCCGTTTTTCTTCAAAAGCCCCTCGATGTCGATCACTTCCATGTAGCCTGCGAACACCTCGAAGGAATCGAGCCCCGGACCGCGCCCGGTGGTGAGCTTGGACGACACCCCGAACGGCTCGTCGGTCCTGATGATGGAGATGAAGACGTTGCGCTCGTAGATGATGTTGCTGCGAATGATGGAGTGCGCCACGTAGGGCGGGACCACGTTCCACTCGCGGGTGAAGAAAAGCCCGGTGCCGGGGATGTTGCGCCCCTTGCCGTGGATCTGCTCGTAGGAGAGCATGAAGGTCTCGATGTCCAGCGGCTTGAGCGCGCGGTAGAGGGCGCGCTGCCCCTTGGTCCAGATCAGGATGGTGGCGAAGGGGACGCCGGCTAAAATCAGCGACCAGTAACCGCCGTGCGGCAGCTTGTTCAGGTTGGCGATCAAAAAGATCAGGTCGCAGAGCGTGACGAAGATGGCGATCGGCACCTTCCACTTCTTGGTGGTGTGGCCGAAGATGATGCTCATCATGATGCCGGTGATGGTCATGGTGCCGGTAACGGCCAGCCCGTACGCCGCCGCCAGGTTCTCCGACTTCTTGAACAGCAGCATGATGAAGATCACCAGGATCATCAGGAACCAGTTCACCGAACCGATGTAGATCTGCGACTTTAGATGGCTGGAGGTGTAATCGACCTTCATGAGCGGCATGATCCTGGTAGTGATCCCCTGGTAGACGATGGAGAAGACGCCTGAGATCAGGGCCTGCGAGGCGATGACCGTGGCGAGCACGGTCAGGATCAGAAACGGGATGTAGAGGATCTGCGACTGTCCCTGCACCATGCCGAAGAGCGTGTTCTTGGTGTCCGGGTGGGAGAGCAGGAAGGCGCCCTGCCCCAGGTAGTTGATCGCCAGCGCCGGGAAGACGAAGTACCAGGCACGGATGATCGGTTTGCGGCCCAAGTGCCCCATGTCCGCGTAGAGCGCCTCGCCGCCGGTGGCGCAGAGGATGACCTCGGAGAGGACGAAGAAACCGGAGAGCCCGTTGTTGGCGAAGAACTGCAGCGCGTACCAGGGGGATACCGCCCGCACCATCGCGGGGTTGCCGGCGAGGCTGATCAGCCCGGATATGGTGAGGGCGGCGAACCAGAGTACCATCAAAGGGCCGAAGGCGCCTGCCACCCGGTCGGTCCCCTTGTACTGGAAGATGAAAAGGGTGATGGCGATGCAGGCCGCGAAGAAGATCAGCACCCCCTGCGGCAGGTTGGCGCAGGCCGGGATCAGCACCAGACCTTCCACCGCGGAAAGGATACTGATCGCCGGGGTGATGACGCCGTCGCCCAATAAAAGCGAAACCCCCACGAAGGAGAGGAAGCTGATGAAACCGAGGTAGCGCCCCCCCTTCAACAGCCGCACCAGGATCTCCTTCAGGACGATGGTGCCACCTTCCCCCTTGCGGCCGAGGCTCATGGCGAGCCAGGCGTACTCGATGGTGACCAGGATGATCAGCGTCCAGACGATGAGCGACAGGATTCCCAGGATATTGGGCTCGGTCGGCTTGGTGATGGCGAAGATGACGGTAAGGGTATAAATGGGGCTCGTGCCGATGTCGCCGAAGACCAGGCCCATCGATTTGACAATGCCGCCCCAGTAGGACTGCTGATAGTGTTTGTGCATGAATCGCGTTACCGCCCTTGGGTCTGTTGACAAACTGCGCTCTTATAGCACTAGACATCCCCCAATACAACACAAATCGGGGGTGTTGCACCCCCTTTAACCTTGACTTTTGCCGTCGTTACTTGTAGTTTTAATCGTTTCGCTCATGCCTTAATTAACAGCGGAGGCTGCTTAGATGGATTACAAAGCTACACTCAATCTCCCCGTCACCTCGTTCCCGATGAAGGGAAATCTCCCCCAGCGCGAGCCCGAGATGCTCAAGCAGTGGGAAGAGGCTGCGCTTTACCAAAAGATCCAGGAAACCGGCAAGGGCCGCCCGCGCTACGTGCTGCACGACGGACCGCCGTACGCCAACGGCCATATCCATATCGGCCACGCGCTCAACAAGGTTTTGAAGGACATCGTGCTGAAAAGCCGGCGCATGCAAGGTTTCGACGCCCCCTACGTCCCGGGGTGGGACTGCCACGGGCTCCCCATCGAGCTGCAGGTCGAGAAGAACCTCGGCTCCAAGAAGCACGAGATCTCAAAGCTTGAGATGCGCAAGCTTTGCCGCGAGTACGCGAAGAAGTTCGTCGCCATCCAGCGCGCCGAGTTCGAGCGCCTGGGCGTGTTCGGCGACTGGGACGAGCCGTACCTTACCCTGAACAACAGCTACGAGGGTGCCATCGCCCGCGAATTGGCCCGCTTCGCCGAGAACGGCGGCCTCTACAAAGGGAAGAAGCCGGTGCACTGGTGCTCCTCCTGCGGTACGGCGCTCGCCGAGGCCGAGGTGGAATACGCCGACCACAAGTCCCCCTCCGTCTTCGTCAAGTTCGCGTTGAAGGACGATCCGACGACGATCGCGCCCGAGTTCGCAGGCAAGAAGGTCTCCGTGGTGATCTGGACCACCACCCCCTGGACCCTCCCCGCCAACCTGGCGATCGCCATGCATCCCGAGTTCGACTACGTCGGCCTGCAGGTCGACGGCGAGGTGCTGATCGTCGCCGACGGCCTGAAAGAGAGCTTCCTGAAGGAGATCGGCGCTCAGGGCGAGGTGATCGCCAAGTTCTCCGCCACCAGGCTGGAGAAGAAGCTCGCGCGCCACCCCTTTTACGACCGCGACTCCGTCATCCTCTTGGGCGAGCACGTCACCCTGGAAGCCGGTACCGGCTGCGTCCACACCGCCCCGGGCCACGGCCAGGAGGACTACGAGCTGGGACTTAAGGAAGGGCTCGACATCTACAACCCGGTCGACAACCGCGGCCGCTTCTACGAGAACATCGAGTTTTTCGGCGGCCAGTTCGTCTTCGACGCCAACAAGAACGTGATCGAGAAGCTGACCGAAGTCGGCGCGCTTTTGGCCCACAAGGACATCTCCCACTCCTACCCGCACTGCTGGCGCTGCAAGCACCCGGTGATCTTCCGCGCCACCGAGCAGTGGTTCATCTCCATGGAGCGTAACGGCCTCCGTGACAAGGCGCTCAAGGAGATCAACGAGGTGAGCTGGATCCCGAAATGGGGCCGCGAGCGGATCTACGGCATGATCGAGAACCGCCCCGACTGGTGCGTTTCCCGTCAGCGCTCCTGGGGCGTCCCCATCACCGCCTTCTACTGCAAGAGCTGCGGAGAGGTGCTGGCCGACGGTAGAATCATGCACCACGTGGCCGACCTCTTCACCCAGCACGGCTCCGACATCTGGTACGACTGGGAAGCCGCCCGCTTCCTCCCGGAAGGTTCCAGCTGCCCCTCCTGCGGCAAGACGGAATTCGACAAGGAAACGGACATCCTGGACGTCTGGTTCGACTCCGGCGTCTCGCACGCGGCCGTTTTGGAGCTGCGCCCCGAACTCGCCTGGCCGGCCGACATGTACCTGGAAGGAAGCGACCAGCATCGCGGCTGGTTCCACTCGTCGCTTTTGGCGGCGGTCGGCACCCGCGGCCGCGCCCCCTACAAGACCGTGCTCACCCACGGCTTCGTGGTAGACGGCTCCGGCCGCAAGATGAGCAAGTCGGTGGGCAACGTGGTCGCCCCCGAGGACGTGGTGAAGAAGTTCGGCGGCGACGTGCTGAGACTCTGGGTTGCCGCCCAGGATTACCGCGACGACCTGCGCATCTCCCAGGAGATCCTGACCAGGCTTTCCGAGGCCTACCGCCGCATCAGGAACACCTGCCGCTACATCCTGGGGAGCATCAGCGACTTCGATCCGGCCAAGGACATGGTGGCCTACGACCGTATGCCGGAGCTTGACCGCTGGGCGCTGCACCAGTTGGAGCTTTTGAAGGAAAAGGTGCTTGCCGCCTACGACGAGAGCGAGTTCCACATCCTCTACCACGCGGTGAACGGCTTCTGCACCGTGGAGATGAGCGCCTTCTACCTCGACATCCTCAAAGACCGCGTCTACACCTCCAAGGCCGACTCCACGGCCCGCAGGAGCGCGCAGACCGTGATGTACACGATCCTCGACTCGCTGGTGCGCATGATGGCGCCGGTGCTCTCCTTCACCGCCGAAGAGGTCTGGGCGGCGATGCCGGGGAGCCGCGAGTCGAGCGTGCACCTGGCGCTCTTTGCCCCGCTCGATCCCTCCAGGAAGGACGAGGCGCTGGCCCAGCGCTGGGAGAAGATCATGAAGGTCCGCTCCGACGTTTCCAAGGCGCTGGAGATGGCCCGCGTGCAGAAGGTGATCGGTCACTCGCTGGACGCGGCGGTAGCGCTCAAGGCAACGGGCGAGACCGCGGAGCTTCTGAAAGAGGTAGCCGGAGAATTGGCCGGCATCTTCATCGTCTCCAAGGCGACGCTCGTGAACGAGCTTAGCGGCGAGATCTACCGTGCGGAAGGCGTGGAAGGGCTGGAAGTGGCGGTGAGTGCGGCGCCGGGCGAGAAGTGCGAGCGCTGCTGGTGCTACGACGAGGAACTCGGCAAGGACAGCGAGCACCCGACCCTCTGCCCGAAATGCCTGGCGGCTCTGTAGGAGCGCCTTCATCAGGCGCGATTCGCGGCCAAAGGCCGCTCCTACGCAACGCCATTGGGACTGAACTTATGAAATCGAGACACATCATTTTGCTGGCAGTTTCCCTGCTGGTACTGGTGCTGGACCAGGCGACCAAGATCTACGTCGATCACGTCATGCCGCTGCACAGCTCCATCACCGTCATCAGTAACTTCTTCAACATCACCTATCTGCGCAACAAGGGGGCGGCGTTCGGCATCCTGGCGACGTCGAGCTACCGCCTCCCCTTCTTCATCCTCATCTCGCTGGTGGCGGTCTGCGTGATCGTCGCCGTCGTCAACAAGCTGCGCGAGGACCAGACGGTAGCCGCCGTCTCGCTGTCGCTCATCTTCTCCGGGGCGCTCGGCAACCTGATCGACCGCATCCGGCTGGGCGAGGTGATCGACTTCCTCTACTTCCACTGGTACGAGCACTACTGGCCCGCCTTCAACGTGGCCGACTCGGCCATCTGCGTCGGCGTCTTCCTTTTGGCCATCGACATGTGGCTGGAGGAGCGGGAAAAGAAGAAAGAGCTACACCAATAGTGAGACCAGCAACTCCCTGAGTTCCTGCGGGATGGAGCGCGCCTTCATCCCCTCCCCCACGCAGGCGAGCGCCACGTGCGCGTCCACCAGAAGCTTGTCGTCCGCCTTCCTTTTCACCTGCTGGTGGGCGACGAACGAGCGGTTCTTCACCTGAGCGATGCGGGTGGTGACCTCCAGCAGGTCGTCCAGCCGGGCCGGGGAGCGGAACTTCACATCAATTCCCACCACCGGAAAGATCACCCCCTGGTCGTGCAGTGCCGCCACCGACTGTCCGTGTTGTCTAAGGAACTCGGTGCGCGCCCGTTCCAGGAAGTTTATGTAGCGCGAGTGGTAGACCACCCCGCCCGCATCGGTGTCCTCGTAGTATATCCTGACGTCCATTTTAAAACCCCTTTGAAACCTAAAACCGGTACACGGATTTTCAAGGTTTTTCTTCCGTCCCCAATATCCTTTCGTACACAGCCCGCACGTTGCCGGTGACCCGCTCGTAATCGGCCATCAGCGCCTCGCCCGGGTTTTTGAGCATCGAATCGTAGCCGAGCCTGCGGGCCAGCTTGTTCAGGTACCTGAGCGGCCCGCCGAGATCGTTCATCGAGTAGTCGTGGATGATCCGCAACCGGTTCTCCAGCCGCCGCAGGAAACGGTACCCCTCGTCCAAGGCCCGGAAATCGTCCCCGGCGAGGATATCCAATCGCTGCATCGCCTCCAGGGCGGTAAGCGTGTTGCAACTGCGCACCTCCGGGAAGACAAAACCGTTGGAGAGCTGCAGGAACTGGACGATGAACTCCACGTCCACCATCCCGCCGCGACCGGTCTTGATGTTGTAGCTGCCGGCGCTCTCCCTGGCGAGCTCGTTTTCCATGCGCATGCGCAGGCGGTGGATTTCGCTGCGCACCATGGCCTCGGCGCCCCCCCCGTAGACGGTCGATTCGATGACCGCCTCTACCGCTGACTTCAGCTCCGGCGGCCCCAGGATGAGGCGCGCCTTGGTGAGCGCCTGCCGTTCCCAGATCTGCGCCTCGGTGGCATGGTAGTTCTGGAACGACTCAAGCGAGGTGACCAGGGGACCGGCGTTGCCGGACGGACGCAGCCGGGTGTCGATCTTGTAGACGTACCCCTCGCGGGTCTGGGTGGTCAAAACCGAGATGATCTTCTGACCGAGCTTGGCGAAGTACTCCCGGTTGGTGATGCTCTTCTCGCCGTCGGTCGTCCCCTGGCCGTCGTAGATGTAGATGATGTCCAGGTCGGAGTGGTAGTTAAGTTCGTACCCGCCCAATTTCCCCATGCCGAGCACGGCAAAGGATGCCTCGTGCTTGCAGCCGTCCTCCTCGAAGACGATCGGCCGGCCGAAACGGCTGAGGTCGGCAGCCGCCATCCTGCAGGCCGCAGCCAGGCAGACCTCCGCCAGGTCGGTAAGCTGCAGCGCCACCTCGGGCTGCTTCATCTTGCCGTAGATGTCGTTGATGCCGATCCTAAGGAACTCCTCGTGCCGGTAGCGCCGCATGGCGTCGAGCTGCTCCTCGAAGTCGTCCGCCTGCGCCAAAAGGGCGTCGAGTTCCGCCCCCATGGTCGCCCGCTCCTTCTGCAGATAGGCGTAGCCACGGGTGATCATGCTGTCCAGAAGCTCCGGGTGACCGATGAAGATCTTGGAGAGGAACTCGGACATGCCGAACAGCGAGGCAAGCAGCTTGAGGATGTCCCGGTTCTCGGCCAAAAGCGCATAGAAGGAGGAGCGGGTGCTGATGGAGCAGAGGAAACGGTCCAGGTTCGCCAGCGCGAGGTCCGGGTCGGGGGTGGCAAACACCTCCTGCAAAAGAAGGGGCGCGATCTTCTCCAGGATGCGGCTGCCGCGTTCGGTGAGCGAAAGCTTGGGGGGACCGTCGCGCAACACCAAAAGGCTCTGGTAGGCGGCATCCACCTGCTCGAAGCGCCGCTCGGCCAGCATGCCCTTGAGCGTGTCGGGGTCGGCCTTGGGGTCGAAGAAGTGTAGCACCTCGGGCAGCACCTCTTCGCTCAAGCGCTGATCCCGCGACAGGAAGAGATCGCCGTAGATGGCGGCGACGGCTCCGCGATGCCCTTGCAGTGCCTCGGTGAAGCGCTGCAGGCCGTCCTTCCGCAGATAGCCGCAACGCCGCGCCAGCGCCATCATCTCCTCCTGCTTGCGGGGGAGCGCATGGGTCTGGCGCTCCTGCACTACCTGGATGCGATGTTCCACGATGCGCAGGAAACGGTAGGCCTCGCTGAGCGCCATGCAGTCGGCTTCCTTGACGAGACGGGAGTTGCGCAGGGTCTGCAGCGCCTTCAGGGAGTTTCTTTCCCTAAGCTTCGGATTCTTGCCGGCGTAGACCAGCTGCAGCGCCTGGATGAAGAACTCGATCTCGCGGATGCCGCCGCGGCCGAGCTTGATGTTCACCTCCCCCTCCTGCGAGCGGGCAAGCGAGGCGTCGATCTTCTTCTTCATCCCCATCATGTCCTCGATCAGGTTGTAATCGAGGTAGCGCCGGTAGATGAAGGGCTCAAGCGACGCGAGGATCTGTTCGCCCAGCTCCAGCGAGCCGGCCACCGGGCGCGCCTTCATCATGGCGGCCCGCTCCCAGGAGCGTCCCCAGGACTCGTAATAGACCTCTGCGGAACGCATCGAGGTGGCGAGGTCACCCGCCTTGCCGTCGGGCCTCAGCCCCATGTCGACCCGGAAGACGAAGCCGTCGCCGGTCACCTGGGAGATGGCGCGGCTCACCATCTCGGCCAGCCGGACGAAGAAGGCGTGCAGCGAAAGCTTGCCGGTCACGCCGCCGCGGCCGTCCGGTATGCCGGCGGACTCGCCGCGGTCCGAGGAGAAGAAGTAGATCAGGTCGATGTCCGAGGAGAAGTTCAGCTCTCGGCCGCCGAGTTTCCCCATCCCCATGATGGTAAAGGCGGCCTCCACCGGGCCCTCCGGGGTTTCCTGCATGGGGCGGCCGTGCTCCGCGATCAGCTCGGAGAGCGCCGCTTCGTAGGCAACCTGCAGGGTGGCCGAGGCCAGCGAGGCAAGCTCCGCCGTCACCTCTTCCAAAGGCGCGAGCCCGTTTAAGTCGCGGGCCGCGATACGCAGGATCTCGGCGTACTTGAAACGGCGCAGATGGGTGAAGGCCTCAGCGTAACCGACGCCTTCGGGGATACGGCCGCGCAAGGTGGCGAGCATGTCCGGCTCGCTGCGCCGGCGCATGATCTCGCGATCCAGGAAAAGTCTTTGGAAGTAGCTTGGGTCCTTGCAGATGATATTGGTGAGGAAGGGGGAGGAGCCGCAGATGTTCATCAGCTGTGCGAGCTGGGAGCGGCGGAAGCAAACGTCGGTAAGCGCCTGATGACCGACCACCGTGCCGATGCGCTCGATGCCGTTCAAGGCCATGTCCGGCAACGGCGTGGTCAGGGCGGCGACTGCCAAATCCGGCAGCCAGTTCTGGGGGAGCATCCCCCCCAAAAGGCGGAGATTTTCCGCCGAGCGCGCGCCGTAGGTGAAGCCGGCCCGTTCGAGCACGCGCGCCAGCTCACCGCCCCCCTCGGCGGTGAACGCCTGAGGGGGCAACGCTGCCAGCTCTGAGAGGTGGCTCATTGTCCGACCAGTGTCTTCAGTTCACGCTCGTAGTCGCCACGCACCACGCCTTTTTCGGTAATTATGCCGGCAATATAGCGGGCAGGAGTCACGTCGAACGCGGGATTGCGCACCTTCACCCCCTCCGGTGCGATGACCACGCCCTGCACACGCGTCACCTCTTCGGCGGCGCGCTCCTCGATGGGGATCTGATCGCCGGAAGAGAGCTTCAAGTCCAGCGTGGAGATGGGGGCGGCGACGTAGAAGGGGATCTTGTTTTCCTTGGCGAGCACCGCAACCGTATAGGTGCCGATCTTGTTGGCCGTGTCGCCGTTGGCGGCGATGCGGTCGGCGCCGACCACGCAGCAGTCGATCTGGCCGTTTTTCATCAGCCAGCCGGCCATGTTGTCCGAGATGAGCGTCACCGGGATGGAGTCCTTCATCAGCTCCCAGGCGGTGAGCCGTGCCCCCTGCAGCCAGGGACGCGTCTCGTCGGCGATGACCTTGATGTTCTTCCCCGCCTCGTGGGCGGCGCGGATCACGCCGAGCGCGGTGCCGTAGCCCGCCGTGGCGAGCCCGCCCGCGTTGCAGTGGGTGAGGATGGTGGCCCCTTCCTTGATCAGCGCGGCGCCGTGCCTGCCGATCTCCTTGCAGATCTTAAGGTCCTCCTGCTCGATGCTGATCGCCTCCGCCTTCAGGATTTCGCGGATCGACTTTAAGTCCAATTCGCGGTGCGCGAGCGCCACCCGTTTCATGCGCTCCAAGCCCCAGACCAGGTTAACCGCGGTGGGACGGGTGCGGGCCAGGTGGTCGCAGACGTTTTCCAGCTGGCGGAAGAAGGATTCGAAGGTATCGGCGATGATCTCGCGCGCCCCCAGGGCGACCCCCATGGCGGCAGCAATGCCGATGGCGGGAGCCCCGCGCACCACCATGCCGCGGATCGCCTCGGCTACCCCCGAGTAATCGGCGTACTCGCGATAGACCTCCTCGACGGGGAGCCGAGTCTGGTCGATCATGATGACCTTGTTGTCGCGCCATTCTATAGTTCTAAAGGACATCGTTGTCTCCTTGACCATGCCCGGAAGTCAAAACCGGCACACGGATTTAACGGATTAGACGGATAAAGGCAGGTTAAGGCAAAGGCTGTTCTGGGTAAACCTAAAAACGCTTTTGGTTCGTCTGCCTTTATCCGTTAAACCCGTTAAATCCGTGTGCGAGGGTTTTCCCGTATGTCACCCGTTCAGCTTCTTGAGCAGCAACTCGTTGACCACGCCCGGATTCGCCTTACCCTTGGAGGCCTTCATCACCTGGCCGACGAAGAAGCCGAAGAGCTTGTCCTTGCCGCTGCGGTACTCGGCCACCTGGCCGGCCTCGCGCGCCAGCACCTCGTCGATGATCGCCTCGATGGCGCCGGTGTCGGAAACCTGCACGAGGCCTTTTTCTTCTACAATAGTTTTTGGATTTTTCCCTGTGCTCCACATTTCTTCGAATACAGTTTTCCTAATTTTCCCCGAGATAATCCCTTCTTCCTCTAAAACGAGAAGCTCTGCACCGTTGTCTGCAGAAATTGGGCACTCATCAATCGTCTTCTTCTCTTCATTGAGTTTTCGTGAAATGTCACCTAAGAATAGATTTGCCAGTTTCGTCGCAAACAAGTCGTTTCCGAAATCCAGGATGGTTGCGTTCGGATTTGTTTTTCTATACTCATCAAACTTATCGTTGAACTTGCCGGATTGCTGCACGACTGAAGCATGCATTTTCTCGAATGCCTCAGCCAAGTTCTTCGAAACTGTTAGCAGATCTGCATTGTACTCGGAAAGCCGCAGGTCCGTGATGTATCGCGCCTTTTTCGCTTCCGGCAGTTCGGGGAGTCCGCCCCGCACCCTTTCTATCCAGGCCGTGTCCACCACCACCGGCACCAGGTCAGGGTCCGGGAAGTAGCGGTAGTCGTGCGCCTCTTCCTTGCCGCGCATGGAGCGGGTAGTGCCGGTATTCGGGTCGAACAGGCGGGTCTCCTGGATCACCTTGCCGCCGTCGTCCAGGATCTCCGCCTGGCGCTCCATCTCGTACTCGATCGCCTGCTTGATGAAGCGGAAGGAGTTGATGTTCTTGAGTTCCGCGCGAGTGCCGAAGACGCTGGCACCGACCGGCATCAAGGAGACGTTGGCGTCGCAGCGGAAGCTTCCCTCTTCAAGGTTGCCGTCGCAGATGCCTAAGTACATGACGATCTGGTGCAGCTTCTTCAGGTAGGCGATCGCCTCGTCCGGCGAGCGCATGTCCGGCTCCGAGACGATTTCCAGAAGCGGCGTGCAGGCGCGGTTCAGGTCGACGCAGGAGTCGTTGCCGACGCCCGGCACGTCCGCGTGCACGAGTTTGCCGGCGTCCTCCTCCATGTGGATGCGGGTGATGCCGATCCGCTTTTGTACCCCGTCGAGCTCGATGTCCAGGTGGCCGTTCTGGCAGATGGGGAGTTCGAACTGGCTGATCTGGTAACCCTTGGGGAGGTCCGGGTAGAAGTAGTTCTTGCGGGCGAAGATCGAGCGCGGCGTGATGGAGCAGTTGGTGGCGAGCCCCGCCTTGATGGCGTTTTCCACCACCTGCTGGTTCAGGACCGGCAGGGCACCCGGAAAGCCCAGGCAGACCGGGCAGGTCTGCGAGTTGGGAGGAGCGCCGAAGCGGGTCGAGCAGCCGCAGAAGATCTTGGTGTTCGTGGTGAGCTGGGTATGCACCTCAAGCCCGATGACTACTTGGTATTTCATAGTAAGAGCTCCAGAACCGTTAAGCCAAAACCTTCAGCCACGGAGAAAGTCTGAGAACATCGGAGAAAAACAAATAAAGTCTTGGTTACTGCAAAAACAATAAAAGCAGATCCTTCACTTCGTTCAGGATGACAACCATACCGCTTTCAACGTTTCCCTTCGTAAAAGGGCTAAATCTTTTGCACTGGCAGAAAATGGCCTCAAAGCGTCCCCTCCCCCCTGGCGGGGGAGGGAGGAATGGCAAAAAGCAAACTGGACAATAATGGGCTTAACCACGTCGTTCTCCGATTTACTCAGATTTTCTCCGTGGCCAAGCCTTGCCTCTAAATTACCGCCTTCCTCTTATGCCACTCCGTTTCCCTCTCGAAAGCGTAGGCGGCAGTGAGTATCTCCGCCTCCCCGAAAGGCTTGCCGATCAGTTGCAACCCGATGGGAAGCCCAGCCTCGTTGAAGCCCGCGGGGATGGACATGGCGCAGGTCCCCGCCAGGTTCACCGGGATGGTGAAGATGTCCGAGAGGTACATCTGCAGCGGGTCGCCCACCTTCTCCCCCAGCTTAAACGACGGGGTCGGCGCCACCGGGGTGAGCAGCACGTCCACCTCCTGGAAGGCGTTCAAAAAGTCGCGCTGGATCAGGGTCCGAACTTTCTGCGCCTTGAGGTAATAGGCGTCGTAATAGCCTGAGGAAAGCGCGTAGGTGCCGAGCATGATCCTGCGCTTCACCTCGGCGCCAAACCCTTCGGCGCGGCTCTTGGCGAACATGTCGGCCAGCCCCTTGGCGGTCTCGGTGCGGTGCCCGAAACGGACGCCGTCGTAGCGGGCCAGGTTGGAACTCGCCTCGGCGGTGGCGACCAGGTAATAGGTGGCCACCGCGTACTCGGTGTGCGGCAGCTGCACCTCGCGGATCTCGGCGCCAAGGCCCTTGTAGAGCTCGATGGCGCGGTCCATCGCCCCCTTCACTTCCGGGTCGAGCCCTTCGATGTAGTACTGCGCGGGAAGGCCGATCTTCAGCCCCTTGACGCCCGCCTCCAGGTTCGCGAGGTAATCGGGAACCGGGGTGTCGACCGAGGTGGAGTCGCAGCGGTCGTAGCCGGCGACCGCCCCCAGCATGATGGCGGCGTCCCGCACGTCGCGGGTGAGCGGGCCGACCTGGTCGAGCGAGGAAGCGTAGGCGATCACGCCGTAGCGGGAAACCCGCCCGTAGGTCGGCTTCAGGCCGACGCAGCTGCAGTGGGAAGCGGGCTGCCGGATGGAGCCGCCGGTGTCGGTGCCCAAGGTCGCGGTCGCGGTACGTGCTGCGATAGCCGCGGCCGAGCCGCCGGAGGAGCCGCCCGGGGTGCACTCCAGGTTCCATGGGTTGTGGATGGCGCCGAAGTAGCTCGACTCCGAAGAGGAGCCCATGGCGAACTCGTCCTGGTTCAGCTTGCCGACGATCACCGCCCCTTGTGCCTTGAGCCTGGCGACGGCGGTGCCGTCGTAGGGGGGGATGAAGTTTGACAGGATCTTCGACCCGCAGGTGGTGCGGATTCCCTTGGTGACGAAGATGTCCTTGAGACCGACCGGGATGCCGGTGAGCGGTGCGCCGTCGCCAGCCGCGATCCGCTTGTCGGCGGCCTCGGCCTCGGCCAAAGCCTGTTCAGGGGTGACGGTGATGTAGGCGTTCACCTTCTGGTCGACCGCCTCGATGCGGGCCAGCATGGCGCGGGTCGCCTCCACCGAGGAGAGTTCCTTGGCCTTTAGCTTGGCCTGCATTTCGTGTATGGTGAGATCGAAGATTTCCATTACTTAGGGCTCCGGGGATGTGACTATTCTATGACCTGCGGGACGGTGAAGAAGCTCTCGGCGTGGTGCGGCGCATTGGCGAGGGCATCGGGAACGTCCAGCGACTGTCCGGGCTGATCCGGGCGGAAGGCGTTTTCCATCGGCACCGCGTGGGAGGTGGGGACGATCCCGTCGGTATCCAGCGCGTTCAGCTTCTCCACGTAGTTGAGGATGGAGTCCATCTGCGCGGTGAACGTGTCCAGTTCCTGCTCGGAAAGCTCCAGACGCGCCAGGCGCGCTACGTGCTCCACCTCGGCTCTCGTTATCTTCATGACTGCTCCTATTGACGACCCAACGGCGCGAAAAAGCGCCGCTAGCGATGATTACCCAGCCTTCGGTTATTATCATGAACGGCAGGAAAAGGCAAGGAGAGGTAGGGAGTTAAGGGGATGACACCTACCGGCAGGCCGAGTCCCGGCCGCTCCGCGGCCGCACCCGAGGCAATGGGGCGGTCTCCGGGAACTTCGGTGGCAATCTCCGAAACGGCGGGTAAGGTTTCGGAACTTCAGCGGCAATCTCCGGAACGGCCGGTGAAGTTTCGGAACTTCGGTGGCAATCTCCGGAACGGCCGGTGAAGTTTCGGAACTTCGGCGGCAATCTCCGGAACGGCTGATGAAGTTTCGGAACTTCGATGGCAATCTCCGGAACGGCTGGTGAAGTTTCGGAACTTCGGTGGCAATCTCCGGAACGGCTGG
>Ga0209415_10001372_pt1 | contig 46587 bp, 45 predicted proteins | sample PeaSoiSIISIP2007_FD_187696 | JGI IMG/M metagenome (GOLD analysis project Ga0209415, IMG submission 187696) | Peat soil microbial communities from Weissenstadt, Germany - SII-SIP-2007 (SPAdes) (version 2) | ecosystem: Environmental > Terrestrial > Soil > Wetlands > Peat | place: Germany... | reverse complement strand
GACCGGTGGATGGTCACCACTTTCAACGCGCGAACGTCCTGTTCAGAGGCTTGTCACCAATCCGCGCGGCCTCTTAGAGGATCTGTCGACGTCTCTGTGACGTGAGCACTGGCTCGGCCCTTTTCAACAGGTCGACGCCAAGCCGCCGTCGGCGGTGCGGCAGCCGACACGATGGCCACCGAAGACAACGAGCATGCGAAACATCCCAGAATCCATCCCAGAATTTTCGACGACTTGCGACGGCAGGGGACGACACCCGACGACATGAGCAAGAGAAATCCCTGGCCAGACCTACTGCGGCCGTCACTCCCGCGCCCGGGCGACCAGGATCCATGATCTCTAGCCTTGGGCCATGCCCAAGAGAAAACCATCGCTCCAATCCATGCTGGCCATCGTTGACTCTCAGGGAATCTTGATACTCGGAGACCTGGATGGTCTTTCCGGGTACCACCAGAGCCCCGTGGCCAAGCGAGGTCCGACAAGCGAGAGTCCGCCGATCCACCGTCGAATTCGGACACTTTTCGTGACGGTCGGAGGGCTGGCTGTCGTTGCCGCTGTCCTCTGGAGCCCTTGGCAAGCCGTGCGATCCGAATTGCATCCCAAACAGAGCCATGACACATGGGTGGCGCCGACTCTACTGATGACGGCGCTCTTCGCCTTCACTGCCATTCTCATCCTCGTCGTCTCGCGCTTCTACTTCGGCAGGACGGTCCGGGAGCTCGGGAAGGCGGGACGGCAAGCGACACGGGTGGCGGTGGTGACGACCGGCTTGGGACTGCTCTTTGCCCTCGTTCTCGCTGTCGTGCACATCACGGGAATAACCGTGGGGAGCTCGGCTCCACCGACGACAAGTGCGCAGACGACGGGTGCGCAGACAACGGCCGTCCCGACGACGAGCCCTCGGCCAGGGCCGGTCGTCACGAAGACCTCCGTTCCCTCTCTGGTCGGAATGACCGAGGGCGAGATGACTGCGGCACTTCTTCAACGACGACTCGTTGTCGCACCGTTCTTCGTAGCGGTCAGCAATGTGCCAGCGGGGCTGGTCGCCACCCAGTACCCGGCCGCAAACACACGTGTCCCCGTTCACTCTGTCGTGACCGTCGATCTCTCGGAGGCGAACGTCATCCCGGTCACGGGATGACGTCACCGACCGCCCGATGCGGCGGCGGTGAACCGGCGTGCCGATTGCTCCTCCCGTCGGTCGATCGTGGAGGGCCCACCTCGGATGGGTGGATACTGGAGTCTCGAGGGACCGCTGAAACAGGGAGCCTGTCCATGAGCGACACGCAACAAGGGCCGGGGTGGTGGCAGGCCACGGACGGACGGTGGTACCCACCCGAAACCCATCCCGCCCGGCAGGTCCCCCCGCCTGGCCCGCCCCCGGCCCCCGGTGTCCAGATCCCGACGGCGGGTCATCCGGTACCGCCGACCGCCTACTCGGTCCCCGCCGCCGGCTTCACGGTGCCGCCGCCGGGACCTCCGATGCCACCGGCGGGACCTCCCCCGTGGGGAAGCCCCTATTCGCCCTACGGTGTCGCCGGCTCGGGGCCGCCGTTCACCACCACACCGCGGACGAACGGCTTGGCCATCGCCTCTCTGGCCTGTTCGGTCGGTGGGATCATCCCCTTCTTCTTCGGCATCTCCTGCGTCGTCGGGATCATCCTGGGCTTTGTCTCGCTCGGACAGATCAAGCGGACCGGTGGGGTTCAACAGGGACGCGGACTGGCCATCGCCGGGATCGCCGTGGGCTTCTCGCTCATCGCCATCTTCCTCCTGATCGTGATCCTCGCCGTGGCGACGGCGCACAACAATCAGGGCGCCTGACGAAGCAGGAGGTCCCTGACGGCACCACCGACGGCGGTGACAGTCCGCTAGACCGAGTCGGTCAGACGTTCCCATCCTTCGGGTGGGGGGGCGAGCCGCCAGTACTGTTCGGGGACGTTGGCGGCCAGGCGTTCGCTCAGGACGTGGTCACGTTCGAGCGGTGCGACCTGGCTCTCGTAGAGGGCGATGGCGGCCCGCTTGCGATCCATGTCGGGCTCGATGGCCACGACGGCCGGGGTCGGCCACAGTCCGGCCTTGAACAACTTGGTGATCCGCCAGGCCAGGATCCCGGGGATGTGCTTGTAGCCGTGGTCCTCGTAACAGAACCACGCCGGTCCACCCCCGGATCCGGCCCGCTCCGACCGCACCATCAGACCGGCATCGTGGGTGAGGACGTGGTCCGGATTGGCCAGACCCATGGGAAGGAAGACGGCGGTCGCCCCGGCAGCGTCGACAGCCGATCCGAGCGCCGGCGCCACGTCCGCCGGCCGCGGCCGAAGATCCTTGGACAGGTACTGGTGGTCGGCGAACTCGAGCCAGACGGGTCGCGCGCCGACGAAGTCCATGGCGGCGCGATCCTCCTGGCGCCGTCGGGCCACCACGTCGTCGCCGGCGACGAACCCTCCGCAGGCGTCCCAATCGGTCGGCTCGGACGGATAAGCCGGCGGTCGGCCGCCCAGAACCGTGACCACGGTGCTGCCCGGATAGGTGGCGAGCAGGTGGGCGGCCCCCAGGATGGCGTCGTCGAAGTGAGGTGAGACGACGACGATGCGGCTCAGGAGCGACGGCTCCACCAGACCCCAGGTCACGTCGTCGGCCACGGATGCACCGTACCGCGAGGTGCCCGACCGCGAGGTGCCCGACCGCGAGGTGCCCGACGTCGGCGGCGAGGCGCCGCCGTGACCTCAGGTGGCCGCTTCCGCCAGCATGGCCGGTCCGTCACCGGGCGCCGGAGCGGCGGGACGCTGCTGTTGGAAGTCCCGGCGCCGGACCAGGAGGGAGAACAGGGCCCCGATGAAGACGATGACGGCACCGGTCACCAGGAGGTCGTTGATCCCGGTGCTGAAGGCGGTCCCGGCGGCCCGGGTCAGATGCGCCTGGGCCAGCATCCGGGCATCGGCGCCGTGGGTCCCCTCGGCCGCCACGGCGCCGGCCACCGACTGGGCCGGTTGACCGATGGCATTCGACAGAGAGCTTGCGATCCGTCCTTGGAAGAGAGCACCGAGGCCGGCCACCCCCGTGGCCAGACCGCCGATGCGGAAGGTGTTGCTGATGCCCGACGCCATCCCGCTTCGTTCGGGACTGACGACGCCGAGTGCGATCTTGGCGATGGCCGGGTTGGCGATCCCGATGCCCAGACCGGAGACGAGCAGGCCGGCCAGCAGGGTGGTCCATGACGACGTCGCCGTCACCCCGTGCATGAGGGCCAGGCCCACCGACGACAAGAGAAGTCCCGCCCCGAGGGAGACCCCCGGTGGGGTGCGCTCGGCCAGGTTGCGCGTGGCCAGGGGCACGACGAAGCACAGGACGGTCAGCGGGAGGAGTCGGAGCCCTCCCTGGAAGGGGGACAACCCGAGAAGATCCTGGAGATAGAGCGTGAGGTAGGTCAGCATGGCGAACATCCCGCCACCGATGGCGAAGGTGGCGAGGGACACGCCGAGGAACGCCGGCTTCCGGAAGAGCGAGAGGTCGAACATGGGCCGGTCCTGGTGGAACTCGGCGAAGACGAAGGCGCCGAGGAGCACGGCCGAGGAACACAGGAGGGTCAGGATGAAGGCGCTCCCCCACCCGTCGTCGTTCCCCCGGGTCAGCCCCAGGACGAGAAGGAACAGAGCCCCGGAGAAAGTGGTCAGGCCGGCGACGTCGAGGCGCTTGGTGTCGGGGTCGCTGATGTTCACCATCCGCGTGAGAGCGAGGACGAAGGTGACGATCCCGATGGGGAGGTTGACGAAGAAGATCCATCGCCATCCCAGACCGCTCGTCAAGGCACCACCGACCAGCGGACCGACGGCGACGGCACCACCGACGGTGGCGCCCCACGCGGCGATGGCCGTCCCCCGTTCCGGGCCTCGGAAATCCTGTCCGATGAGCGCCAGGGAGGTGGCGAACATCGCCGCACCACCCACACCCTGGATGGCGCGTCCCACGATCAGGAAGGTGGCGCTGTCGGCCAGGCCGCACAGCAACGACGCCAGCGTGAAGACGGCCAGACCGACGACGAAGATCCGCTTCCGTCCGAAGCGGTCGGCCAGCGAGCCCTGGGTCAGGATCAACGCCGCCAGCGCCAGGGCGTAGGCCGAGATCACCCATTCGAGGTCGGCGAAGCTGGCATGGAGCTGGCGCTGCATGGTGGGCAGAGCCACCTGGACGATGGTGACGTCGACCAGGAGCATGAAGGTGGCGCCGCAGACGGCGATCAAGGTCCACCAGCGGCGGTCCAGTCCCGACCCCCCCTCGGCGGGGGGACCTCCGCCCGTCATCGTCGTCCACCCATGGCGTCTGACACCTTTCAGCCTCCCCGGCAGGGCGCCAAGTCTGAATGGCACGGTCCGCGATGTCCAGAGGGACGCCGGCGGCCCGGCCGTCCACGCCTACCGGACCGGAGCCCGTCGTCGGTAGCGTTGGACCGTGCCCCGCACGACGGCCCGACGCCGGCATCTCCTCACCCACCTCACGGCGGCTGTCGTCGTCCCGGGCTGCGCCGTCCTCTGCTGGTGGCAGGTCACACGGGCGCTGTCGGGAAACACGCTGAGCTGGGCATACGTCTTCGAGTGGCCGATCTTCGCCGGGTACGCGGTGTTCATGTGGTGGAAGTTGATCCACGAACCCCCCGCCGGAGCCACCGACCCCGGCGCCGTCCCCCACCAGGGCACCGACGGCGCCGGGAGCCCGCCGGCCGACGACGAGAGCGCCGTCGTCGGCGCGCCGGACACCACCGGCGACGAGGAGGACGAGGAACTGGCCTCCTACAACCGCTACCTGGAGGCGCTCAACGCCAGCGGCCGCCGCAAGCACTGGTGACCGGGCGAACGGGCCAGGGTTAGCCACCGGCACCGGGGATCGCCGGCGGAGTCACCCGCGCGCGACAGGTCCACGCCAAGATGTCCCCGTGCACGACGATTCGCCCCGGTCGCTCCTGGCCCCTGTCCAGCCCATGCTGCCTCTGGACGTTCCCACCCGGGCGACCCCGCCGACGCCCGGGCCACCGCCGCCGGCCGCCGTTCCCGTCCCGCCCGAGGTGCCGGTCCCGCCGTCCGCCGACCGGCCGGAGGTCGAGGTCCGCGTCAGCACGCGGCGGCGCAAATCGGCCAGCGCCTTCTGGAGCGACGGTCGGGTGGTGGTCGTCCTCCCGGCCTCGATGCCGCGTTCGGCGCGGGCCGAGATGGTGGAGGACCTGGTCCGTCGCGTCCTCGGTCACCGGCCGCATCTCGCCGCCTCGGACGGCGATCTCTCCGCCCGCGCCGCCCAGCTCGCCGACCGCTACCTCGACGGGGTCCGGCCGGCGTCCATCCGGTGGGTCACCAACCAGCGCAGCCAGTGGGGCTCGTGCACCTCCGGGACCGGTGAGATCCGGATCTCGGACCGGCTCCGGGTCGTCCCCGGTTGGGTTCTCGACGCCGTCGTCGTCCACGAGCTCGCCCATCTGGTGGAACCGAACCATTCGCCGCGCTTCCGGGCCCTCGTGGACCGGTACGCGCGGAGCAGGGACGCCGATGTCTTCCTCGACGGGTTCTCCCTCGGACGCGAGTACAGCCCCCGGTGAGACCACGACGGCGGGGGGTTCGCTCGTGAACTGGGTACTCCATCACGACCTGCGGGCCCCGGATTTCGGCACCCCGCGGCCCGCGCTCTATCGCGAGGCCATCGAGATGTCGGCGTGGGCCGACAGCCGCGGCTGCCCGAGGGTGGTGGTCTCCGAGCACCACGGCTCCCCCGACGGCTACCTTCCCTCACCGTTCGTCTTCGGTTCCGCCGTGGCGGCGCGGACCGAGGAGATGAGGATCATGGTCTCCGCTCTGGTCCTGACCCTGCGCGATCCGGTGTCCGCCGCCGAGGACGCGCTGGTGCTCGACGTGGTGAGCGGCGGGCGGCTCGAGCTGACCCTGGCGGCGGGGTACGTCCCGGCCGAGTGCCAGATGTTCGGTATCGACTACGCCGGGCGCGGTGCCGTCTTCGCCGAGAAGGCCGGCGCCTTCGTCCAGGCCCTGACGGGGGAGCCGTTCACCTACCGGGGCCGGACCATCCGTGTGACCCCGGGCCCGGTCCAACGCCCCCGGCCGTTCGTGGTCTTCGGCGGGTCGGCTCCCAAGCGGGCCGCCCGGCTGGGCGACGCCTATCTGCCCCCCGTCCCCGACCAGGCCCTGGCCGACACCTATGTGGCCGAGTGCCGCCGGCTCGGGAAGGGCGACGGGATCCTGCTGTGGCCGGACGGACCGATGTGGGTCTTCGTCACCGACGACCCCGAGCGGTCGTGGGCGCAGATCGGGCCCCACGCCGTCCACGAGACCAACGGCTACGGCGCCTGGTCCGCCCACGACCCCGGTGCCAATCCGTGGCGGGAGGTGACGAGCGTGGACGAGGTCCGTCGGGCCGGGCTCTATGCGGTGGTGACCCCGGAGCAGTGCGTGACGCTCGCCCGTTCTCTCGATCCCCGGGCCGGGCTCAAGCTCAAGCCGCTCGTCGGCGGTCTCGACCCGGCCGTCGGTTGGCCGTCGTTGGAGCTCTTCGTCGACAAGGTCCTCCCCCGACTGGCGGAACCCGGTCCGGCGGTGCCGTGACCACCCCGGCGGTCAGGCGCCGGCGCCGCCGTCGAGGACGGCCGCGGCCACCAACTCCTCGAGGTAGCGCGTGTCCCACCAGGAGATCTGGAGTTGCTTGGCGCGGCGGAAGTACAGCTGGATGTCGAACTCGACGCTGAAGCCGATACCCCCGAAGATCTGCTGGGCCATGGCCGTGACGTCGCGGTAGGTCTGGCAGGCGAAGAGCTTGGCCATGGGGGCGAGCTTGTCCACGGGCCGGCCCACGGCGCGGGCCCAGGCTGCTTCGTGGACGAGGGTGGTCCCCCCGTCGACGGTCGTCGCCGCGTCGGCCATGTAGTGGGCCAACGCCTGGAAGGCCCCGAGGGGCTTGTCGAACTGGTGGCGGTCCTTCGAGTACTGGACGGTGATGTCCAGCGCCTGGCGGGCCCCACCCATGGCCTGGGCGCCGAGGAGGATGCAGCCGTCGTGCATGACGGCGTCCCACGTCCGCCAACCCGAACCGGGCTCCCCGATCCGGTCCCCGGCGTCCACGTGGACGTCGGAGAGGTCGACGCGGAATTGGGCGTCGGACCCGATGGTGTACTGCTGGGTGAGGCTGACACCGGGCGCCGTCGGGTCGACGAGGAACAGGTCGACGTCCCCCGGCGCCTCCCCGGTCCGGGCCAGGACGACGAGACGGGTGGCGGCGGCGGCGAAGGCGACATGGCGCTTGGTCCCCGAGATGCGGAATCCCGCGCCGTCGGGCACCGCCCGGACCTGGACGCCGGTCGGCGCGCCACTGTTCTCGGGCTCGAACCAGGCCGGGGTGAGGATGGCCTCGCCCGAGACGACGGGCCCCAACCAGGTCCGGCGTTGGGCGGCCGACCCGGACCGGGCCAACGCCCCACCGCTGAGGACGGCGCTCACGAAATGCGGCGTGGGGGCGAGAGAGCGACCGAGCTCCTCGTAGAGGACGACCCCCTCGATGAGGGTCATTCCCGCCCCCCCGTGCTCCTCGGGGAGCAGGAGGCCGATGAGGTCGAGCTTCCCGAGCTGTTTCCACAGCTCGGTCGGGTACCCGGTCCGGTCGTCCTCCAGCTGGCGGACGACCGACAGGGGGCAGTGGGTGGCGCACACCCCCCGCACCGTCTCGCGCAGCATCTCCTGCTCGGCGTCGAAGTCGAGATCCAGCACCGTCAGCTCCTCCCTCTCACGATGGCCGCCGTCACGGTTGCCACCGCGCCCCGGTGCGGCTCCACGGATTGTCACCGGTGTCGACGGGCACCGCCACCCGTGCGTCGCACGTCGTCTTCACGTCGCCGCCCACCGACAGGGTGACGTCGATCCCCACCCAGCCGCAGCCGGCGCCGTCCACCGTCACCTCGTCGACCACCCCGGACAGGACCATCGTGTCGCCGGGGAAGACCGACCCGAGCATCCGGAAGGTCATCCTCCCGAGACGCCCGTGGGGACCGGTCCAGTCGGTCAGGAACCGCTCGAACCAGGCCGCCTGGTTGGGCGTGTTCAGGAAGATGTCCCGGGTCCCGTTGCGCTCGACGGCGAAGTCCTTGTCGTGGTGCATCGGGCGCCAGTCGCGACTGGCCAGCGCGCCGAGGACGACGGTGGTGGCGGTGACGTCGTAGGCGAGCTCGGGGAGCCGGTCACCGACGGCCACCTCGCCGAGCAACAGCACCGGGGTGGTCACGTCGGGGCTCACCGCGCGTCCGCCCCGTCGGGGCCGGTGGGCGGGCGCCGGTACCCGAAGCCGGTGTAGGACTCGACCCCGACCAGGGCGCCGGCCTGGTTGGTGTACTCGACGTCGATAACCCAGAACCTCCCCGTCCCCAGCTTCGTCGTCTTCTCGTCGGAGACCGAGCGCAGGACCTGGCGCGTGGTCAGGACGTCGCCCGGCCGGACGGGCTCGTGGAAGACGATCGTGTTGTCGCTCATCACGGCCTCCGGCAGACCGAGGCGCTCCTTCAGGTCGAAGTGGATCTGGAGGGGCAGGTGGGGGGCGTCGCGACCAGGGGCCCAGTGATGGGGTCGGAACCAGACCGACAACATCGTGGGCGGCGCGATGGGCCCGCCGGTGATCGCCCGGGCGGCGGCGTCGTCCCAGAAGAGGGGGTTCCCGTTCTCCACCGACGCACAGGTCGTCCAGATGTAACCCCGCTCCACCGGGAACTCACCGGTCTCCTCGTACTGGGGGACACCGATGAGGGCACGGACCTCGTCCACGGTGGCGGCCGCCGTCACGCCACGACCCCCTGCCGACGGAGATCGACGATCCGCTTCCGGGCCACTCCGGCCGCCTCGAGGAGCTCGTCGGTGTCGGTGACGGCCGCGTCGCGGACGAGAACCGGTGCGGACACCGGCGGCATCCCGGCCAGGACCGGCCCGACCTGGCGGAAGGAGCGCCCGTCGGTGTCCGTCGCCGTCACCACGGCCCCGCGCGCGGTGAACTGGGGATCGTCGGCGACCTCCGACACCGTCTGGACCGGGGCCACGCAGGTGTCGTCGCCGGAGAGGGTGGCCACCCACGTGTCGCGGTCGCGCCGGGCGAAGGCGGCGGCGAAGGCGGCCCGCACCTCGTCCTGGGCGTCGTCGTCGTACTGGCGGTCGGTCCACTCCTCACAGCCGAGCGCCCGGCAGAGATTGGCGAAGAACTTGGCCTCGATGGCCGCCACCGCCAGCCACCGCCCGTCGGCCGCCCGGTAGGTGCCGTAGCAGGCGTAGCGTCCCGTCAACACGTCGTGCCCGGGGCCGGGCTCGGTCCCCATGGCCAGGTACTCGTCGACGGCCAGGGACATGAGCCACAGGGCCCCGTCGGCCACGGACACGTCGAGGAAGGTGCCCGCACCGGTGAGCTGACGGGAGAACAGCGCTGCCGCGATGGCCAGTGCGGCGTGCATCCCCCCCGCCGCCGCGTCGGCGATGGTGGCGCCGGGGATCGGTGGGCCCCCGTCGGCACCGGGACCACTGGTGGCCAGATAACCGGCGACGGCCAGGTAGTCGAGATCGTGACCGGCCCAACCGGACCGGGGCCCGCCCTGGCCGTAACCGGAGGTCGAGCAGTAGATGATGGCGGCGTTGACGGCCCGGACGTCGTGGTAGCCGATCCCGAGACGGTCGACGACGCCGGGACGGAAGCTCTCCACCACCACGTCGGCCCCGGCGGCCAGGGCCAGGAAGGCCTCGAGGCCCTCGGGACGGCGGACGTCGAGCTGGGCCCGGCGCATCCCCCGCTGGGCGCTGTAGGCGAAGAAGGGCGGACTCACCGGAGCGGGTCCGCGGCCGGGGACGGCCCCGACCTTCACCACGGTGGCGCCGTAGTCGGCCAGCAGCCGGGTGGCGCGCGCCGCGGGGCCGACACTGGACAGGTCGAGAACCGTCACCCCGGCGAGGGGGCCGGAGGGGGGGCCCGGTGCGGATGACATCAGAAGTTCTTCGGGAGCCCGAGCTTGCGGCGGGCGATGATGTTCTTCTGGATCTCCGACGCCCCGCCGCCGATGGTGTCGATCACGGTGTAGCGGTACGTCGACTCGGACCGGCCCTCCATGGGGGCGTCGGCCGTCTTCACCCGCAACTGCGCGCCGGGGCCGCCGATGTCCATGGCGGCGTTGGCCAGGCGCTTGGAGAGCTCGGTGGCGTACAGCTTGTAGGCCGACGCCTCGGCCGTCGGGGCGGCGCCTCCCTTGGACGACTTGTGGACGAAGGAGAGTCCGAGGACCCGGGCCACCTCGGCCTGCGTGGCCAGCTGGGCGATCCGCTGGCGGACCACGGGATCGTCGCGTAGCGGCGACCCGTCGCGCCCGGCGTGGGCCACGTAGTCGCACAGGACGTCGAGGCGCTGCGCGATGGGGGAGAAGGTGAACATGGTGAAGCGCTCCAGGTCGAGCGCTTCGGAGATGTACTGGAACCCGTGGTGGAGCTCACCCACGACGTAGTCGTCCGACACCCAGACGTCGTCCAGATAGACCTCGTTGGTCCGTTCGTCACCCATCGTCCAGATGGCCTTGACGGTGATCCCGGGGTGGTCGAGGGGGACGAGGAAGAGAGTGATCCCGGCGTGCTTGGGTACCTCGGGGTCGGTCCGGGCGCCCACCCAGTACCACTCGGCGAAGTGGGCCGAGGTGGTCCACGTCTTCTGCCCGTTCAGCCGCCAACCGTCGCCGTCGCGGGTGGCCTTCAGCTGCATCGACGCCGCGTCGGAGCCGGCGTTGGGCTCCGAGTAGCCGACGGCGAACTCGACCTCGTTGCGCAGGATCTTGGGGAGGAATTCCTGCTTCAGCTTCTCGCTGCCGTGACGGATGATCGTCTTCCCCACGATCCCCACGCCCTTGCCGATCTGCGGGCCGCCCCGGCGGGCCAGGGCCTCGTTCAGGAGGTGCTCGTAGACGCCGTCACCCTCCTGGCCCCCGTACTCCTTGGGCCAGGTGATCCCCAGCCATCCCTGCTCGCCCAGCTGCGCCATGAAGGCGCGGCGGGCCGGGGTGTCGACGATCTGGGCCATGTTCTCCCGGGTGACGTCGAAGACCTCGGGATCGTCGTGCTCGTCGAGGAACCTCTCGACCTCCTCCACGAAGGCGAGCTGCTCGGGCGAGAACTCGAAGTCCATGGCTGGGACCCTCCACCATTCGGCCACCCGTCCCCCGGCCCTTCCGGGCCGGATCGCACCGGGTCGTATCTGACTGGCCGTCAGATCAGGGCGCCATCTTACGGGCGGCGACGCCGGGCCACCAACGCCCCCGGCTACCCGGCGGGCGGAGCCGTCGGGGTCTGGTTGCCCGCCGGGACGTAGGCCCGGCACGGCTCGCCGCGCAGCGCCCCGCAGGCCGGCAGGGTGGCGGTGGGGACGACGCCACCCACCTCGTCGACGACGAGCGTCGAGCCCGCCGTCGCGCCGAGGGCGACGGTGTCGACGACCGCACCGTGGGTGGCCGGCGTCTCGAAGGTCCACGACGGGCGGTCGCCGCCGGGCGCCGAGATGACGATCCGCAGACTGGTCCCGGCCCGGAAGGCGTGGGCGATGGGATCGACGGGGATCCGGACCAGGGTGAAGCGACCGGCCGGCAGGTTCCTCTTGTCCGATCCCAGGTAGGTGGGGACGGGGTCGAGGGCGGTCGACGCCGCCGTGAGCGTCCGGTTCGAGCTCCGGAGGAATCCCGAGGTGACGTACTCCTCCTCGGTCCCCCCCGGCCGGACCTCGGTCACCGTGACCTGGAGGTCGGTGACGGGCGCGGTGGACTTGAGCATCAGGTCGAGGCTGGCGGGACCGACGATCGTCGTCGGCCGGATGAAGGCCGGGGTCTGGAAGGCGATCCCGTTGGCGGCCGGGACCGGCGTCCAGTGGTACGGCGGTTGGGCGGCCCACGCGTTGGCCGACGACGACAGGTCGTCCGCCGGCCGGACCGCAGGGTCGGGACGGAAGGAGGCCGAGGAGGCGCTCCTCGGCGGCGCCGTCGAGAGCGACCCGTCGGGGCCGAGGCTGAAGGAGGTGACCGTCCCCGCCGGCGGCCACGTCGAGAAGCCGGCGGAGAAGGCGGGCTGGAGGGCTCCGGGGCCGAGGCTGCCGCCGCCGTTGTCGAACAGGACGCGGACCCGGGGATCGGACGCCGCGAACGCCTTCTCGGCGGCCGACACCGAGGGTTCCGTGGTGAAGCGGACGGCGGGGACGGGCATGGCCGGCGCCCCCCCGGTGAGGCTCGAGTAGAGCGCCGGGGCCAACAACCCCAGGGTCGGTGCCGCCTTCGGTACCTCCCCGGCGACGTAGATGTCGAGGAACTCGAGCCACCGCGAGATGGTGTCGGGCCCGAGCGAGTCGGTGTGGGTCCCGTTGTCCATCGTCACGTAGACGTCGCGGTCACCCTTCAGGGCGGTGATCAGCGCCGGCCACTGCGGCCCCACCTCCTCGTCCTGGAGGGAGCCGACCAGGAAGACGGGCACCTTGACGTGGGTGGCCCAGACGACCGGCGACCGTCGGTCGAACAACGACGGGGTCCGGGCCAGCCCGGGGCCGACCAGTGTTTCGAGACTCTCGGCCTGGAGATGGAGGCGCTGATTGGCCAGGCAGGTCTTGTCACCGGCGGCGATCTCGGCCCTGGCCCACGGTTGGCCCCCCTGGGGCGCCGGTTCGGCGTCGGAGATCCGCTGGGCGATCCAGCTCTTGGCGAAACCGTCGTTGTAGATCCCCCCGGGGTAACCGGTCGAGAAGAGGTCGTCGGTCGGGCTCAGCGGGGCGATGGCGGCCAGGTCGGGGGGATCGGTACCCGCCACCGGGAACTGGGAGAGTCCGGAGTAGGAGATCCCGACCAGACCCACCTTGTGGTGGAGCACCCAGGGCTGGGCCCCGACGGCCTGGACGACGTCGTAGCCGTCGTAGTCCGACGGATAACCGAGGAGGTCGAAAGCGCCGCCCGAACATCCCGTCCCCCGCATCTGGACGCTGACGGCGGCGAACCCGAGCAGGGGCGCCACCAGGGCGCCGACCACCGTGGAGCTGTCCGGCAGCAGCGGGTCGTTCGACGGTGCCTTTCCTTCTTCGGCATCGATCAGGCTGTGGGGGGCGGCGGTGCCGTACCCCGAGTACTCGATCACCGTGGGGAAGGGCCCGTCGGCCAGTGTCTTGCCCGGTGGCAACCGGACGGTGGCGGCGATCAGGATCCCGTCGCGCATCCTCACGTAGTTGAGGCCGACGTGGAGGCGCTGCGACGAGTAGAACGACGCCGGCGGCGTCGACCCGGTGGTGGACAGGACCGAGAAGCCCGGGGTGGCCCGTCGGCTCGCTCCCGTCCCCTCGTCGAAGCGGTATCCCGACCCCGGGGCCAGATTGCGGACGATGAGGCTGCCGAGCCGGTCGACCACCCCGGACCCCACCCTGGCGCCCGCCCCGTCGACCAGGGTCAGGTGGGTGCGCGGCGGCGCGCCGACGACATAGGCCTCGTCGATCGACCCGTGACCACGGAACGAGGTCAGGACCACCGACGCCCCGGCCGTTCCCGGCGGCGGCGCCACCACCGCGGTGGCGACCGCCGAGACGGTGACCACGACCGCCCCCAGCCACCTCCTCGCCGCGCCCCTGACCGGGAAATTCGCCACCGGACCACCCCCGTCGATCGTCGGCGTCTGCTTGGGCCGCGGTGGCCCGCGGCGACAGGGTAGCTGTGGGCCGACGGTGCGAGGGGCCGGGTGACGCCGGCCGCTCCCCGCTCCCGCCTCTAACCGGCCGACAGGGCGAGGCCCATGACGACCCGGCGGGCCAGGTCCAGGCCGAGGGCGCCGTCGCCCTCGAAGACGGCGCGCAGCCCGGGCGTCCACCGCTCCTCGGGGAGGACGACGAAACCCAGCCGCTCGTAGAAGGGACGGTTCCAGGCGACGTCCGAGAAGGTGCACAACGTCACCGCCGTCATCGCCTGCTCCCGCGCCCACCGGCAAACGGTCCCGACCAGCCGCCGACCGACGCCCCGGCCCTGGAAGGCGAGCCGGACCGACAGCTGGGCCAGGTGGGCGGCGCCGTCGACGCGCTGGACCAGGGCGAAACCGATGATCTCGCCATCATCCGACGTCGACCCGGGCAGGTCGCCGACCGTCGGGCACGCCACCCAGAGCCGACCGTCGCGCCGGGCTTCGTCCAAGGAGGACGGCGCCACCGTGTCGTCGAAACCGACCGGGACCCCGTCGTAGCCGGCGTAGCGGCGATCGCCGTCGCGCTCGACGTCACCGAGGAGGGCGACCTCGGGGGCGAGGGGCGGCCGGATGACGACGTCCACGGCCCGACAGTACGGTCGCGAGACCCGACAAGGAGGCGATGTTGGCCGAGATCGAGCGCCCCGACGATGCCTTCCCCCGGCTCTACGCCGTCTATCTGGGGGGGGATCCCGCCCCGGGTCGCCTGGGCGAGGATCACGAGGTGGTCTTCGTCGTGACCTCCGATCCCCGTGCGGCGCGTCGCGCGGCGCGGGCCAAGTGGTCGGGGTCCGACCCCAAGCCCCACGTCGACATGGTCCAGGAGCTCGACGCCGTCGACGGCTACGAGGTGGCCCTCACCCAGACGGGCCGGGCCAGTGCCAACCCGCCCGAACCCACCTACGAGCCGACCCCGCCCGACGACGCCCTCTGACGGGGCGTCAGAGACGATTACCATCGACCGCCATGCGAGGGATCATCAGTGCCGCCGGTTACGTCCCCTACCGCCGGCTGTCCCGGTCCTCGGTGGCGGCCTTCCTCGGTACCGGAGGCGGGAAGGGCACCCGCTCGGTCGCCTCGCACGACGAGGACACCACCACCATGGGCGTCGAGGCGGCCCGGGCCGCCCTGAGGGCCGTCCCGGCGGCGGCGCCGGCGGCCGTCTGGTTGGCCACCACCGCACCGGCCTATCTGGACAAGACGAACGCCACCGCCGTCCACGCCGCTCTCCGCCTGCCCTCCGAGGTCTCCGCCCTCGACCTCGGCGGTGCCCTGCGGTCCGGCATGGGGGCCCTCATGACGGCGATGACCGGCTCCGGCACCGTCCTCGTCGTTCTGTCCGACCAGCGCGACGGGCTGCCCGGTGGACCGGACGAATCCTTCGGCGGCGACGGCGCCGCCGCCGTCGTGGTGGGCGACGACGGCCCCGGCGCGCCGGTGGTGGCCGAGTTCCTCGGCTCGGCGTCGGCCACCGACGAATTCCTGGACCGCTGGCGCGCCCCGGGCGAACGGCGCTCGAGGACGTGGGAGGAGCGCTTCGGCGAGACCCGCTATCTCCCCCTCGGCCGCGAGGCCTGGGGGCGCGCCCTCAAGAACGCCGGCGTCGAGCCCGCCGGCGTCACCAGCGTGGTGGTCACCGGCATGCACGGGCGGGCCACCAAGGCCTTGGCGTCCAAGCTCGGACTGGCGCCGGGCGTCCTGGCCGACGATCTCACCGCCACCGTGGGCCAGACCGGGGCCGCCCATCCGGGACTCGTCCTCTGCGCTGTTCTCGAGCGGTCGCACCCCGGCGAGGTGATCGCCCTCGTCCACCTGGCCGACGGCGCCGACGCCGTCGTCCTGCGCGTCACCGACGCCCATGCCCGACTGGTCCCGCACCGTCGAGTCGACGACCAGGTGGCGGCGGGCGCCGAGGTGCCCTACGGCCGCTTCCTCTCCTGGCGGCAGATGCTCACTCCCGAACCGCCGCGCCGGCCCGAGCCGGCGCGCGTCTCGGCGTCGGCCGCCGGCCGCAGCGAAGACTGGAAGTTCGCCTTCGTCGGATCGCGCGATCACGCCAGCGGCGCCGTCCACCTCCCGCCGGCGCGCGTCTCCATGGAGGGCGGCGCCGTCGACGACATGGACCCGCTGCCCATGGCCGACGCCCACGGCACCGTGGTGACCTTCACGGTGGACCGGCTCGCCTACTCGCCGAGCCCGCCCATCGTCTTCGCCGTCGTCGACTTCGACGGCGGCGGCCGCTTCCCGGTGGAGCTGACCGACGTCGACGTCGATTCCCTGGCCATCGGCGACCGGGTGGAGATGACCTTCCGCCGGCTCTTCACCGCCGACGGCATCCACGACTACTTCTGGAAGGCGCGTCCCGTCCGGGACCCGGCGTCGACGCCGGCGACCGGCGCCGACGCGCCCGTCACCTGAGGAGGGACGACCATGTCCTCACACGGGATCAGCGACCGGGTGGCCATCGTCGGCATGGGCTGCACCCCTTTCGGTGAGCTCTGGGACAAGGGTCTCGACGACCTCATCGTCGACGCCTCGACCGAGGCCTTCGCCTCGGCCGGGGTGACCAAGGACGACGTCGACGCCTACTGGCTCGGGACGGCCCAGTCGGGCATGAGCGGGATCACCCTGGCCCGTCCCCTCCAGCTCGAGGGCAAGCCCGTCAGCCGCGTCGAGAATTACTGCACCACCGGGTCCGAGGCGCTGCGGGCCGCCGCCTACGCCGTGGCCTCGGGGGCCTACGACATGGCCATGGCCGTCGGTGCCGAGAAGGTGAAGGACAGCGGCTATCAGGGCCTGAACGCCGTCAACCCCCCGAACGACGGCACCGGGAGGACGCTCACGGCGGCGGCCATGTTCTCCATGGTGGCCCCGGCCTACGCGCAGAAGTACGGCGTCGACGCCGACCAGTTGACCGATGTCCTGGCCACCATCTCGGCCAAGAACCACTACAACGGGGCCCGCAACCCGCGGGCGCAATTCCGCCGCGAGGTCTCGAAGGAGACGATCTGCGCCTCGCCGCGCGTGGCCGGGAGCCTCGGGGTCTTCGACTGCGCCGGCGTGGCCGACGGGGCCGCCGCCGCCGTTCTCGTCCGGGCCGAGGACGCTCTGCGCTACACCGACACGCCTCTCTACATCAAGGCTCTCGGTTTCTCGACCGGCAGCGGCTCGGGGCTGATCGACCCCGGCTACGACTACACCCACTTCCCCGAGTGCGAGATGGCCGCCGCCGACGCCTACGCCCAGGCCGGGATCACCGACCCCCGGCGCCAGCTGGCCTTCGCCGAGGTCCACGACTGCTTCACCCCGACCGAGCTCGTCCTCATGGAGGACCTCGGTTTCGCCGAGCGCGGGACGGCCTGGAAGGAGGTCCTGGCCGGGACCTTCGCCCTCGACGGCGAGCTGCCGGTGAACCCCGACGGCGGCCTCAAGAGCTTCGGCCATCCCGTCGGCGCCTCGGGACTGCGGATGTTCTTCGAGTGCTGGCTCCAGCTCCGCGGCGAGGCCACCCCCGAGCGCCAGATCACCACCGACCGGACCCTGGCCCTCACTCACAATCTTGGCGGTTACCCCGGCGAGATGGTCTCCTTCGTCTCCGTCGTCGGCACCGAGCGCGGCTGACGGGCCCGAACCCGCCGACAGCCCCGCCCGACGCGCCGAACCCGACCGGCACCGACACCGACCGGCACCGACACCGACCGATGTCCGTCGAGGCCGACGACGCCCTCTTCCACCCCGACGGTGAGCGGTGGGTCCCCACCGACTTCGCCCGGGGGCCGTGGTCCCCCGACGCACTCCACGGTGGGCCGGTGGCGGCACTCATCGGACGCGCCGTCGAGGGGTGCCCGTCGGACGACCCCATGCACGTGGCCCGACTGACGGTGGAGCTGCTCCGACCGGTTCCCGTCGTTCCCCTGGCCGTCACCACGACCGTCTCGCGCCCGGGCCGGAAGGTCCAGCTGGTCGACGTCCGCGTCTCGTCGGACGACCAGGACCTGGCCTGGGGCCGCGCCCTGCGGATCCGCCGGTTGCCCGACGGGTCCGCCGCCGCCGAGGGTCTCGCCCACGTCACCACCACGGGACCCGTCCCCGGCCGGGACCCCGCGGCCCCGCCCGGCCCCGACGACGGGCACCACTCCCCCGAACCGGTCGACGGCTACACCGCCTTCCACTCCGACGGCGCCGAGCTGCGCTTCGTGGTCGGCGAGTTCGGTCGCCGGGGACCCTCGACGGTCTGGGTCCGCCTGGCCGTCCCCGTCGTCCCCGGCGAGGAGCCCTCGTCGCTCGAGCGCGTGGCGTCGGCCTGCGATTTCGGCAACGGCGTCAGCTCGCTGTTCGACTTCCTCAGCTATCTCTTCATCAACCCCGATCTCTCCGTCTTCGTGCACCGTCCCGCCGTCGGCGAGTGGGTCTGCCTCGACGCCCGCACCTCGCTCGGGTCGCCCGGGGTCGGGCTGGCCCAGTGCGCCCTCTGGGACGTCCACGGCCCTCTCGGCACGTCGATCCAGAACCTCCTCGTCGAGAGGCGTACCCGGTAGTAAAGGTCGCTTGACATTGCAAGGTAGTCAAGGTACCTTGACATAATGAAGAACCGGGTGCGCGAGTTGCGGACCGGCCGGGACTTGTCGCAGGCGGACGTGGCCGCCGCCCTCGGGGTCTCCCGCCAGACGGTCATTTCCATCGAGAACGGCCGTTACTCGCCTTCGCTGCCGTTGGCCTTCCAGATCGCCAGGTTCTTCGACTCAACGGTCGACGAGATGTTCGACGCGTCCCAGGAGGTCCGCAGATGATCGCCACCGCCAGTGCCCGGCTGCGAGTCCCCGCTGTCATGGCGATCGGCGGCTCGGCCATCGCCCTCGGCTCGCTCGTGGGCGCCGGATGGAAGAGCGGCCTCGGCGTCGAGGTCGTCACCGTCATGGCGACGATCGGTTACTACGTACTCGGCGGCCGAGATAGCGACGCTGGGGCTCTCTTCGGCTCTCGACCCGATGAACGACAGGCGGGCATCGCCATGCGCGCCACGACATCGACGGGCAACGTGTTGTGCGTCGTTGTGCTCGGCGGATTCGTGGTCACGACGGCATTAGGTCGTGACGTCTGGCCCTTTGCGCTGATGTCCGTCGTCGGCGGAATCACATTCGTGGTTGCCCTCGTGTACTACCGGCATCACTGATCGTCGGGAGCGTCCGACGGAAGCGCGTTCGCGCCCGAGCAGACGGTGTCAGCCGGGACGGTCGGCCACCATCACGGCCAGATCGCCGCGCTGCCAGGCCACGCTGGCCTCGAAGCCGGCGTCACCCAACCACCGGAGCTGGTCGTCCACGGTGTCGGGCCGGTCGTACTCGCCGTCGACGGGCGTCACGGCGTCGCCGGGCCTGTCGGGCACCACCACGTCCCCGAGGACGAAGCGGCCTCCGGACTTCAATACGCCGTGGACGCGTCCGAACAGCTCCGCCTTGGCCGTTCCGTCGAGGTGGTGGACGGCCAGAACGGAGACCACCACCTCGAAGGGACCGACCGGGAGAGGGTCCTGCAACCGGCCCACCCTCAACTCCACGCGCGCGGCGGGAAGGGCCCGCCGGGCCATCGTCAGCATCTCGTCGCTCTCGTCCACCCCGACGAGGAAGGCGTCGTCGTGCAGGGCCAGCACCCGGTTGGCCGTCTCCCCCGTCCCCGTGCCCAGATCGAGGACACGCCGCGTGGCCACCGGGCGGGTGGCTCCGGCCACGGCGTCCTGGAGCTCCTCATAAGCGGGCACCTCGGTCCGCATCAGGTCGCGGTACGTCGCCGGGTCCCAGTGGAATTGCGCCATGTCCGCCATTGTCCCTCGCCGGTACCCCGGTGCCCGTCACCGGTGGCTGACGGCGGGCCGTAGGCTCACCCGGGTCACGGACCGACGGACGGAGGGTGATCGATGGGAGCCGAACCGCTGCGGGGAGCCAAGGTGGTGGTGACCGGCGTCACCGGTCAGGTGGGCGGGCCGGTGGCCTGCGCGTTGGCCAAGGACAACGACGTCTACGGGGCGGCCCGCTTCCGCGACGGGACCGCCCGGGAGCGGCTCGAGGCGGCCGGGGTGCACTGCGTGGCCATCGACCTCGTCACCGGTGACGTCGGCGCCCTGCCGGCCGACGCCGACTACGTCCTCAACTTCGCCGTCACCAAGACCAACGACTGGGACGTCGACCTCCAGGCCAACAGCGGCGGGCTCGCCTGGCTCATGGAGCACCACCAGAAGGCGCGCTCGTTCCTCCACTGCTCGACGACGGGGATCTACAAGCCGATGGGGCACCACGTCTTCACCGAGACCGATCCCCTGGGCGACAACCACGGGGTCTGGCCCTTCCTTCGCACCTACAGCATCAGCAAGATCGCGGCCGAGGCCACGGCCCGGTGGGCGGCGCAGCGCTTCGCCCTCCCCACCACCATCGCCCGGCTCTCCGTTCCCTACGGGGACGGCGGCGGCTGGCCCGCCATCCACCTCGAGATGATGATCAACGGATCGGACGTCCCCGTCCACGTCGACGCCCCGAGCATCTACCACCCCCTGCACGAGGACGACATCATCGCCATGGTCCCCGGCCTCCTGGGCGCGGCGTCGGTGCCCGCCACCATCGTCAACTGGGGCGGGGACGAGGCGGCCAGCATCGAGGACTGGTGCGGCTACCTGTCGAGCCTGACCGGGGTCCCCGTGACGTTCGCCCCCACCACCGACACCATCGACAGCGTCGACATCGACCTCACCCGCATGCACGAGCTGGTGGGATCGACCACGGTGCCGTGGAAGGAGGGGATGAAGCGGATGGTCCGCGCCCGGCACCCCGAGCTGCTGGCGGACTGATCCTCAGACGGTGGGCGCCGACGGCGGCGACGCACCGTCGGCCACGGTGAAGCCGTCGGCGGCGGCGTTCGGGTCCGACGGCGTGGCGATGACCGTATTGCCGTCGTTGGCCGTCATGACCACGTCCCACAACGTCGTGTCGGGCAGGTCGGTGGTGAGGAGGGCCTCGTTCTCGGGGGCCGCGCCGGGCGGGGCCTCGCTGAAGGACCCAGGGTCGAAGGTGACGTCCGAGGTCTGGGCCAGGTCGGCCAGGTCGCCGGCGGCGTTGCACGGCGCCTTGATGCACGGACGCTCGTGGATGGCCTCGACGCTCAGACCTTTGGAACGGTAGGGGACGGTGCGGACCCCGCTCAGGCCCGTCGTGGTGTCGTCCACCGTCATCGTCCACATGTTCTTGGCCGTCTCCTGCACGGTGACGGTGACGACGTCCCCGGCGGAGATCGTCAGGCTCAGTGGATCCTCGGCCTGGGGCAGGATCTCCGTCCAGGCGCCGTAGGTCACCGTGCTCTTCTTGTCCTTCTTCTTGACCACAGTCTGGAAGCCGGCCTGGACCAGGGTGGGATCGCTGAAGCCTCCGATGCCCACCCAGTCGGCGGCGAACTGGCGCCCGGCGGAGACGGCGCTCACCGTGGGCACGACGAAGGTGTCGGTGACCCCCGTGAACGTGTGCGGCCCCGACGTCTGCGCGTAGCCGGACCAGTTGGTCGACGCTGACGGACAGGGACCCGGACTCGGGCACAACGGACCCGTCGCGCCGGGAGCCTTGGCGGCGCGCATCAGGGGAGCGCTCACCATGGTGGCGGTCCCCGGAGTGCCGGCCGACGCCGACGCGGCGGCCACCACGACCAGGGACGAGCACGACACCACGGCGGACGCCGCGCACAAGATCAGCCGCTTCACGAAAAGGCCCCCTCGACCGGTGTCCCGTCGTGTCGGCCCCGGTCGGCGGCCGGCAGCGCACGGGAACTACCCCAGATGAAGGTACAGCAGCGTCATCAACGGTCTATCAACCGGGACTCAACGGTTGCGCGCGACCGACGGTGCCGCTCACGCGTCTTCCAGCCGGTCGCTCGGGTCGTAGTAGAGCTCCTGTTGCGAGATGAGGCCGTCACGGTAGCGGTAGACGACGACGTAGACCGATCGCAGGTGTCGTCCGCCGGCGTCGAAGTCGAAAAGGATCCGCGTGTAGGCGCCGGCATCGGCGATGACGGCCCGCTCATCGAGCACGTAGTCGATGTTGGCCACACCGGTGATCGTGAGCTGGATGAACTCCAGGGCCCGGTGGCGGCCCTCGATGCGTCGGGGCCAGCCGAAGAGCCGGGTGGTGGGGCTCAGGTAGACGACGTCGGGGTGGTAGAGGTGGGCGGCCCGGGAGATCTGGCCCGCTCCGAAGGCGGCGGCGAACACCTTCTCCTGCTCATCGATGGCCTCGAGGGTGAGGCGGACCGCCGTCATGGCGCCGGGGTCAGAGGAGATGGATCCGCGACAGCGGCCAGAAGCCGAAGACGGCTCGCCCCACGATGAGCGACTCGCTCACCGGCCCGTAGTCCCGGCTGTCGTCGGACAATCCCCGGTTGTCCCCCATTACGAAGATGTCCCCGGCGGGGATCCTCTGTGTCCGGATCGGGGGTCCCGGATCGGCCCGGGCGCTCGCCGTCAACCAGGGCTGGTCGATGACCTTTCCGTTGATCAGGACCTCGCCACGCGGACCGGAGGAGATCGTCTCTCCGGGCAGGCCGATGACCCGCTTGACCAGATCGTTGACCATCAGGACGGAAAGCTCCTTGGGCGGGGTGGCGAAGACCACGACGTCACCCCGGTGCACGGGGTGCAGGTGATAGCTGAGCTTGTCGACCAGGATCCGGTCACCGACCATCAACGTCGGGATCATCGACCCGGAAGGGATCGAGTAGGTCTGGATGACGAACGTCCGCAGCGCCACGGCCAGGCCGAGCGCCGCCACCAGGACCACGGTCCACTCGAGGATCCACCGGTGTCGACGGGTTTTCTCCACGCGGTCCGGCGTCCCCACATCCTGGTCGAGGTCACTGGCCACGCAACGACCAGGGTACTCGGGTGTCGGACCGACCGACCCCCGCCCTCGCTCCCTATCCGGGCTCCTCGGGCCCCACCGCCTCGTCGGCGCGCACCGCCGCGTTCTGCCGCGGCCGGCGTCCGCTCATGGTGGCCATCAGGGCCCGGACGTCCGAAGCACCGCTGCACAGCGCCACCAGGTCGGCGGACTGCTGCAGGTGGACCCGCATCCCCATCATCTCCCATGCTCTCTTCAGACCGGCCTTGGTGGCCAGGATGGTGGTCAACGGCATCTGGGCGATCGTGCGGGCGATGTCCTCCACCGTGGCGTCGAGCTCGGCCCGGGGCACGACACGGTTGACCATCCCCCAGTCGAGCGCCTGGGCGGCGGCGATGGTGGGCGCCAGGAAGAGGTACTCGGCGGCGCGCTTGAAGTTCATGAGAACCCAGGGTTCGATCATCGTCTGCGCGCCGGGGAGGCCGAAACCCTGGGGCAGCGGCATCTGGAAATAGGCGTCGTCCGAGGCGATGGTCAGATCGGTCAGGAGGCCGTAGACCGTTCCGCCGCCGACGCAGTAACCGTGGATCTGGGCGATCGTGGCCTTCGGGAACTCCCACAGGCGTAGCGGTGGCCACAGGAACAGGCCGTAGTGGTGGTGCTTCCATGTCCGCTCCGGCGTCGGCCCCGTGGTGGGATAGACCTCGCTCATCTCGTCGGGACCGACGATGGCGTGGCCGGCGCAGAACCCTTCACCGTTCGCCTTCAGGATCAGGACCTTGACGTCGTCGTCACGATCGGCGAGCTCCAGGGCCTCGTCCATGTCCCACACCTGCTGGGCGGTCTGGATATTGGCCTTCTCGGGGACGTTCAGGACAATCCGGGCCACGGGCCCGTCCTTCTCGTAGACGATCGTCTCGAATGGCACGCGCTCCACAACCACCCTCCCTGTCGTCCCGGCGACCCGGGCCTGGTCGGCCCGACCGGGGCCCTGATGCTACGACGTCAGTATCGTTGGTACATGACCGCCACCGAGGTTCTGGCCACCGACGCCGAACGGCTCGTCCGGTCGCAGCTCGAGGAGCTCCTCGCCACCCACGACCCGGCGTCGACGCCGGCGGCGGCATTCGCCGGCGCCCGCTACGACGCCGGCCTGGCCTGGGTCTGGTTCCCCGAGGGCTTCGGGGGCCTCGGCGTGAGCCCCGACCTCCAGGGGATCGTGGAGCGCCGGCTCCGACAGGTGGGAGCGCCCGACGAGGTCGAGCGCAACGTCATCGGCTACGGGATGGCGGCCCCGACGATCCTCACCCACGGCACCGACGAGCAGCGCCGACGCCTCCTGCGTCCCCTGTTCACCTGCGAGGAGATCTGGTGCCAGCTCTTCAGCGAACCGGGGGCGGGCTCCGACGTGGCCGGCCTGGCCACGCGCGCCGTCCGCGACGGTGACGAGTGGGTGGTGAACGGCCAGAAGGTGTGGACCACCCTGGCCCACACCGCCGCATGGGGTCTCCTCCTGGCGCGCACCGATCCCGAGGCCGAGAAGCACCGGGGGATGACCTACTTCGTCGTTGACATGAAGGCGCCCGGGGTCGAGGTACGGCCGCTGCGCCAGATGACGGGAGAGGCCGAATTCAACGAGGTCTTCTTCAGCGACGTCCGCGTCCCCGACAGCGCGCGCCTCGACGACGTCGGCGCCGGTTGGCGGGTGGCCATGACCACCCTGATGAACGAGCGCGTGGCCATCGGCGGTGGGGTCTCGGCGCGCAATTCGGGACCGATCCACGACGCCCTGGACATCTGGCGCCAACGCGGCGGTGGGACGCCGGTCGAACGGGACCGGCTCCTCCGCCTGTGGGTGGAGGCGGACGTCTCGCGCCTCACCAACATGCGGGCCCGCGAGCTGCGGCGGGCGGGGACTCCGGGGCCCGAGGGATCCGTGGCCAAGCTCATCGGGGCCGAGCTCAACAAGGACATCTACGACCTCTGCGTCGACCTCCTCGGGATGACGGGAACCCTCTACCCCACCCACTACGAGATGAGGCGTCCCGAGCGCGCCGGCAACGGCGGCGACACCCGACACTCCTTTCTCCGGTCCCGGGCCAATTCCATCGAGGGTGGGACGTCGGAGATCATGCGCAACATCCTCGGCGAGCGCGTCCTCGGTCTCCCCGGTGAGCCCCGCGTCGACAAGGGTCTGCCCTGGTCCCAGGTACCCCACAGCTAGCGCCCAGCAGGCAACGTTGCCAGAGGCCTGGTCCGTCCTGGCCATTGGTTGGCAATCTGGTGGTTGGAAATCTGGGGGGGGTGTGGCTACGCGATCTCTGTCCACGTCGTGCCGTCGGTGGTCCGCCAGAGCCCGTCCCCGGTCGCTGCCCAGCCATGGGTGGCATCGAGAAACGAGACAGAGGGCGGACCGAAGGCGTCGGCGTCCGGATCGCGAAAGGCGAACTGCCAGTCCAGCCCACCGTCGGTCGTGACCAGGAGTCCGCCCCGATCCTCCGCCAGCCATGCTCGGTTCGGTTCTGAGGCCAGGACGCTCAGGGGCCCGAAGTCCCCGGTCGAGAAGATGTGGCCGGTTCGCTGGTCAGGATCTCCGAGGGTCTCCGAGGCCATGAGGGTCCAGTGCACCCCGCCGTCGTCGGAGCGGTGGACCCACTTGGAGGTCATGTCGGTCGCCGGTTGGGCGAACTGGACAAGCCACAGGTCGTCCGTCGACAGGGCCACCAGGTCAGACCACTCACTACCCCCGGAGCAGCCCGGGGGGACGGCGAGGGTCTGCCAGGTCTTGCCGCCGTCTTCGGTGCGAGCCAGATCTCCTTGGGGGCCGTTCTGGTTGATCTCATCGCAGCCCAGGACATAGGCCACGCTGGTGTTCACCCGGCTGAGGACCGCCGGACGGGACACGGGCGGTTGGACGGCCTCCTGCCAGGTGGTCCCACCATCGGCGGTGGACTCGAGCACACCCGATGACGAGATCGCCCAGACGCTCGTGCCGATGGGTGACACGGCTCCGCTGCCTGTGCCGACGGCGAGCGACAGCTCCCAGTGCCGACCACCATCGTGGGTGACGTCGAGCCCTCCAGAGCCCCAGGCGTAACCGTCGTCGGAGTCGACGAACTCCAACGTGGAGGCCCAGGCCGGAAGGGGGATGGACGTGGCCACCTGCCAGGTGACGCCACCGTTCCCGGTCACGACGAGCTGCTGGGCCGCCGACAGCCCCGTCGTATCGAACTCGACCAATCCGTAGCCGCGAGATGGGGAGACGAAGGACAGCGGACCCACCCGGTGCCCTGGCACCGGGGTCCCGGCGGCCAGGGGCGGGGAGGCGCTGCGGGTGGCTGTCGTAGCTGGCGGAGTCGTCGGTACCCCCCTCGTCGACGGCTCCGTGGTGCCCAGCCTCTGGGGCGAGGAACACGCAGAGCCCAGCCCGATCAGAAGTGCCGTCACGAGTCCCCGAACACAACCTCCTCGGAGCACGGCGCCTCTCGGAAGAGCCCGACGAAGAGTCTCCACGATGCACTCACGCCTGACGATCGGGAACGGTTTACGTGTGCGGCGTCGTCAGGCTTCGAGCGGCTTCCAGAGGAAGAGTCGTGAACGGCCAGTCGGGTGTCGAGCGGCCCGTTGGCCGAGGCACCGAGAACCGAGATCCTCCTAGACCGCCAGCGCCTGGAAGTCGTACGTATCCTGGAAGTCGTACGTATCGAGGTGAACAGCGTCGCAGCCGCTTGCGACCGCCGTCGTTGGCGCGTCATGAGTGCGCGACCGATGCCCTGTCCTCGAAGCTCGTCGGCCATCCAGAGAACCGGGGTGTCCAGACAGCGAGGAGGATGGGGTGCTCTCGAATCCGGGATGGGCGGATGGGTGGTGCCGTGCGCCCCGCGCACCCCGGGACCGATCGGGTGCCCCGCCGGCAGACGCTCGTCGCCGAACCCGGGCAAGACGTTGCCTGATGTGACACAAAGGACCGGTACTCTTCACCCGTGCACTGGACCGGGGAGGACGTCGTCGACAAGGCGGTGCGCGAGCGCCGGTTCGACGTCACGCACGACGGACGGACCATCCCGGGACTGCTGTGGACACCTCCCGACGCCGACGGACCCCGACCTCTCGTCCTCATCGGTCACGGTGCATCGGGTAGTAAACGCGAGGACTACGTCGTGGCTCTCGGGAGGCGGCTCGTCCGTCACCTCGGATATGCGGCGGCGGCCATCGACGGCCCTGTCCACGGCGACCGCCGGACGGGCCGCGGCTCCGGCCCCGACCTGCCCTTCTTCGACTTCGCCCAGCTCTGGTCGTCCGACGACATGATGACCGACGCCATGGTGGGCGACTGGCGGGCCACCCTCGACGCTCTCCAGGCCGAGCCCGACATCGGCGCCGGCGCCGTCGGCTTCTGGGGCCTGTCCATGGGCACGATCCTGGGCCTGCCGCTGGTGGCCGCCGAGCCCCGGATCGTCGTGGCCGTCCTCGGCCTGATGGGGCTCACCGGACCGACCAGGACCCGGATCTCCGCCGATGCGCCGAAGGTCCGCTGCCCGGTGCTCTTCCTCATGCAATGGCACGACGAGCTCTTCCCCCGCCAGGTGGCCGAAGCCCTGTTCGAAGCGCTCGGGAGCACCGACAAGCGCCTCCACGCCCATCCCGGGAAGCACGGCGACGTCCCCCCGGAGGAGTTCGAGGCGTCGGAGCGTTTTCTCGCCCTCCACCTCAGCCCCTGAACGGACCGGTCAGCCGGACGCGCCACCGGGCCTCACCTGACGACGGGCGTCAACCCAGGAGGGCGGTGGCGGCCCGCGCCGCGAGAGCCACCAGCGTGAGAGTGGGACCGTAGCCGGCGGACGTCACGAAGACCGACGAATCGGCCACCACGACGTTGGGCAGATCGTGCATCCGCCCGAATGCGTCCACCACGGAGGTGGAGGGATCGGTCCCCATCCGCGTCGTCCCCATGACGTGACGGCTGGCCGGAATGGCCGATATGGGGCCGCGGTAGTGGGCCGCGTCGCCGAAAGGCGAGGAGAAAGCGGCTCCCTCGACGAGAGGTGACGTGGTGGTCGCCGTCCACGTCGCCCCCATCTCCTCGAGGACGCGAATGTGGCGCGGACCGTGGTGGTCGGATGCGACGAGCTCGTGGCGGTGGGGGCGGTAGGTGATCCGGGCGACGGGGAATCCCCGCACGTCGCGCACCGTCGGGTCGAGGTCGACCCGATTGGTGGGCTGGGGCAGATCCTCCCCCTGCATGATGAAGGCCCACAACCGGTCTCGCAGCGGTGAGGCCGCCATGAGCTTCTTGTGGGAGCGACCCCACGGGTAGAACTGGGCCTCCATCACGGGATGACCTCCTCCCCCGTGCTCCACCATGCCTCCGCGGATCCACGGCAGGCCGGCCGCTCGCGCCGTCAGGCGGGCGTCGTCGTCGACGAGCATGCAGTCGTCGTGGACGTGGGTCACCGACCGCCCCTTGTGGGCGTGGAGCCGTTCCGGCAGGATCCCCACGTTCATCGTCTGGAAATGCATCATCAGATGGCGTCCCACGAGAGGGTGCTCGATCCCCGACAGCAGGAGCAGGCGCGGTGTCTCGATGGCCCCTCCGGCCACCACCACGTGGCGGGCCCCCAGTGTGCGCTCGACGCCGTCGGGACCGATGACATCCACGCCGGTCGCCTGACGCCCGTTGGTCCGCAGGCGCGAGACGAAGGTCTCCGACAGCAGCTCGGCCCGGCCGGTGGAGAGGGCGTGCTGCAACATGGCCACCGGATCGCCCTTGGCGTGGATCGGACAGCCGAAGTAGGCGCAGTGCCCGCAGTTGTTGCACGCCGGACGCCCGTCGTAGGAGATGGAGTTGGCCGCCGTCGGGGCGGCATAGGGATGAAGGCCGTGGCGCTCGGCGGCCGCCGACGACAGCACCGCCCCGTACATGGGTGCGCCCGACGGCATCGGGTAGGGACCCGACCGCCAGGCGGCGAAGGGATTGGCACCCGCCGTGCCGGCCACGCCCACGAGCCGCTCGACCTCGGCGTAGAACGGCTCGAGCTCGTCGTAGTCCACGGGCCAGTCGGCCACGGCGGCGTCGTCGACGGGGCCGTAGGTACTGTGGAGCCGGAAGTCCTCGGGGCGGAAGCGGGGCACCTTCCCGTCGGCGTGGGTCCCGCCGCCCCCCACCGTGGACGGTATGGAATTCACCTCTCCGACGTGAGTGCGTTCACCATCCTCGATCCTCGTCCGGAACGTCCGGGGCTCGATGAGGGGGTCCGGCCCGAGGAAGTGCCGGTGCAGGAACTTGAGCTCGTCGTTCGAGTAGTCCTGCGCCAGCCGGCTCGGGTCATCGGGGTCGATGAGATGGTTGCGGCCCTTCTCGATGATGGTGACCGTCCATCCCGCCCGGGTGAGGACGTCGGCCACGGTGGCACCGCCCGGTCCGGAGCCGACGATGATGGCGTCCACCGTCACGGGCCGGAGACCTCGGCGTCGGTGAACCCCCGGGGCTGGACGTCGCCCAGGAACTCGATGGCCTCCCAGGCCACCGTCGCCCGGTTGCCCCCGTACTCGGGCGCCCCGTACATCCCTTCACAGCAATGCCCGTACAGGAGCACCGTGAATTCCTCCTCGGCCCGCAGTCGCTCGTCCTGCTCCTCGCCGCTCACGTCGCAGAAGTCGGGCCCGAGGGCGGCCAGTCCGTCACGGTAGAGCTGCTGCCAACCGACCACGGGACCGTTGAACTCGCGTTCGGGGATCCCGAGCGATCCCTCGATCCGCATCCGCCAGGCCAGCTCGTCGAGGGCACCCAGCCGGTGGAAGGTGGCGAACCCCGGCGCACCGCCGAAGCGTCCCGACGTGGGACCACCGGCCCAGATCCGCGGGGGATCCACGGCGAAGGCCCCGAGCAGGCCGTCGATGTAGTCGGGCACGCCGGCGTCGGTGGCCCCGGCCGTCTCGTCGGAGGGGATGAGCCGTTCGCAGGCGGCGGTGAGCGTCCGGTATTCGTCTTCGCTCAGCCAGATCGGCATCAGCGGTTCCCGATCCCTGACACGAGCGTCACCGTAGCAGCGGCCGCCGCCCGGTCGGCATTCCTGTCTCGCTCCCGCGGCGCGACCTCGGTCGCTAGTCTCCTCGCCATGCCATCGGCGCACCGGGCCTGACGGTGCATGTCGCCGCGTTGGAGATCGAGCTCCACCTTCCCGGCAGCGGCTCCCTCAAGGAGAAGCGCTCTGTCATCCGCCACCTCCTCGAGACGTCCCGGCGACGCTTCGGAGTCTCGGGATCCGAGGTCGATCACCACGATCTCCGCCAACGGGCTTCTCTCGGATTTGCCTTGGTGGCTCCCACGGCGGGGCGGGTCGAGGAGGTGCTCGACCGCGTCGAACGCTTCGTCTGGTCCGATCCCCGGGTTACGGTCCTCTCGAGCGCGCGACACTGGCTCGATCTGGATCCCTGAACCCTCAACGTGGTGACGCCCCCGTCGGCGAGCCCGGCGCGACCGGCGGGTGCGCCCCGGCGGGGCGCGACCTGGCTGGCGTCGTCGATGCACGGATACCAGCGGGCCTGGCTGGGTGCCGACCTGGGAGCCGGCGTGATGCTCCTGGCCATCGCCGTCCCCGAACAGCTGGCCACGGCCCGGCTGGCGGGCATGCCCCCCATCACCGGCTTCTTCGCCTTCGTGGCCGGAACGGTCCTCTTCGCCCTGCTCGGTTCCAACGCGCTGATGTCGGTGGGAGCCGATTCCACCATCGCCCCGCTCTTCGCCGTGGGCATCGCCCATCTGGCCCCCACCGGTTCGGCCCACTACATCGGCCTCGTCGGGCTGGTGGCCGTGGAGGTGGGCGTCCTGGTGGTCCTGGTGGGCGTTCTGCGCCTGGGCTGGATCGCCGAGTTCCTCTCGGCGCCGATCATCTCCGGCTTCCTGGCCGGAGTGGCCGTGATCATCGTCGTCCATCAGCTGCCCGACCTGTTCGGCCTGCCCTCCGTGAGCGGCACCACCCTGCACCGGGTGACCGACGTCGTCCGGCACATCGGTTCCGCCAACCGCTGGACGCTCGGCATCGGCGTCGTCGTCTTCGCCATGGTCCTCGCCGCCGAACGCGTCGACAGGCGCCTCCCCGGTGCCCTCTTCGGCCTGGTCGGCTCGACCATCGTGGTGGCCGCCGCCGGCCTCCGGACACACGGCGTCGCCGTCCTCGGCACGGTGGCTCACGCCGCACCGCATGTGGGGCTGACCGATCTGACGTGGTCGTCGCTCGGTCACGTCCTGCCCGTGGCGGCCGTGGTGGCCCTAGTGGTGGTCAGCCAGTCGGCCGCCACCACCAGCGCCTTCGCCGCACCTGGCGGCTACGAGGTTGACGTCGGTCGCGACTTCATCGGCGTCGGTGCCGGCAGCATCCTCTCCGGACTCGTCGGGTCCTTCGCCGTCAACGCCAGCCCGGCCCGCACGGCCGCTGTGGCCTCGACCGGAGGCCGGACCCAGGCAGCCGGGCTGGGCGCCGCCGCCGTCATGGTGGCGTTCATCCCCGCCGCCGGGCTCCTCACCGATGTCCCGCTGGCCACCCTGGCCGCCGTTCTCATCTACGTGGCCACCCGCATCTTCCACGCCAGGGACCTCCTGCGCGTCCTGCGCTTCGACACCTTGGAGTTCGTCCTGGCCCTGCTGACGCTCGTCGTCGTCGCCGTGGTGGGCGTCGAACAGGGCATCGCCGTGGCCGTGGGGCTCGCCATCCTCGACCGCACCCGGCGCAGCGCCCGGCCCAAGACCTTCGTCCTCGGTCGCATCCCCGGGACGACCAGCTGGGAGCCGACGGAGCGACCCAACAAGGCCGCCGTCGTCCCCGGCGTCGTGGTCTTCTTCTTCGGCGCCCCTTTGTACTTCGCCAACGCCGGTTTCTTCCGCATGGCCGTGCACTCCGCCTTGGCGACGGCGTCGCCCCCGCCACGCCTTCTCGTCCTCGACGCGGTGGCCATCGGCGACATCGACTTCACCGGTGCGGTGGCCTTGTCCGGGCTCCTCGACGAGCTCGCCGGCTCCCATGTCGACGTGGCCGTAGCCCGCGCCATGGCCGGCGCCCCGGAGAACCTGGCGCGCAGCGGGCTCCTGGACCGGATCGGGCGCGACCATCTCTTCCCGTCGGTGGACGAAGCCGTTCTGGCTCTCGGCCCGGGGACGCCGGCGCCCGGGACTCTTGAGCCCGGGACTCTTGAGCCCGCCGACCCGGGTCCTCCGGAGACGCCCCCAGGGCACTGACGAGAGCATGGACCGCACCTCCCGGGGGTCCGGTCCGTCGATCCCGGGGATGCCGTCGAGACGTCAGCGCGGGGAGGTCTTCCATTCGCGTTGGTAGACGACCCAGATGAGGCGCCGGCCTTCTTCACCCGGAGCTTCGGGCTCGTGGTCCTCCGAGCCCACCATCCGGTAGCCGAGCTTGGCCGGCACCGCCGCACTGGCCACGTTGGCGGCGTCGCAGTGGATCTCCATCCGACGGATGCCGGGGAGCGCGAAACCGATGTCGGTGAGCGCCCGCGCCGACGTCGAGGCGATGCCCCGGCGGACGTGGTCGACGTGCACCCAGTAGCCGATCTCGAGCGCGCCCGGACCGACCCGGCGATGGAGTCCCAGCGCACCCACCAGCCGGCCGTCGGCCAGGAAGACGCCGTACCCGTAGTCGCCGTCGGGCGCCCACGACCACGCCGGGCCTGACATCCGCAGGCGCTGAGCCTCGACCGAGACCCCTTCGGCGGTGGCCCACGGCATCCACGGCCGCAGATGCTCCAGGCTCTCGTTGGCGGCGGCGGAGACCGCCGGCGCGTCGCTCACCGACAACCGCCGCAGGATGTACCCGGGGAAGTCGATCCGTTCCGGGGGGACGATGCGCCGTGCGCTTCTCCTCAGGATCAACAGCGCAGCTCCCCAACCGATCGCACCCCGTGCAGCCGGAGCTCGGCGAAGGGACCGCACTCGACCGACGAACCTGCGACCGCCACCGGTTCGCCGTCCACGGATGCCGTTTCGGCCACGAGCCCGTGGAGTACCACCCGCACGACACTCGGCGGCGGGAAGTCGCCGCCGCGATCCCACGTCAACACCGCCGATCCGCCGGCGACCGCGCCCGTCAGGCGCAGCGTGTCACGGCGTTGGGCACCGTACCCGTCGCCGGCGTCGTCGACGCACGAGCCGGCGGCGTCGCCGCCCTCGGTGGGCCAGCAGTGGAAGGACAACCGCCCTGGCGCATGATCGAGACCCAGGATCTTCGGGGGCCCTCCGCCGGCGCCCTTGGGGCGAACGTGGTCGTCGCCGAGATCGCCGTCGGCGTCGATCCCGCACCCGTCACCGTGGCGGATCCAGCCGTCGTCGAAGGGCACGATCGATCCGTCGCGCACGAGGACGGGGGTACGCCCGGCGGGGGCGTCGAGACGGACGACGGTGCCTCCCGCACCGCCGCTGCTGTCGTCCGCCCACAGGCTGCCCCATCGACCGCGCGGCAGCCCGACGGTCCGCTCGGTGGCTCCCGGGACGGTGACCGGCGCCACCAGGAGGGCCCGGCCCAGGAGGAAGGCGTCGTCCACGTCGTCTGCCGCCTCGTCGTCCTCGGCTCGTCCGGTGGGTGCCCCACCCCCGGCCGGCGCGTCGGCGCCGCCCTCCGGCCACCACAACGGACGGACCAGGGGCGCCCCGCTGGTCGTCGCCTCGTGGGCCAGCGTGTACAGGTACGGCAGGAGGCGGTAGCGCAAACGCAGCCAGGCGACGATGATGCTGCGCGCCGGCTCGTCGAAGCGCCACGGCTCACGTGCCGGCGCCCCCAGGACCGAGTGGGTCCGGCAGTAGGGAAGCAGGACGCTCATCTGCAGCCACCGGGTGTAGAGCTCGTCGTCGGGCACGCCGCTGAACCCGCCGATGTCCGGACCCGAATAGGGCACCCCCGACAACCCCAGCCCGATCACCGTCGCCATCTGCTGGCGCATCGACCCCCACGTACTGGCCACGTCGCCGGTCCAGTTCCACGCCCAGCGCTGCATACCGGCCCACCCCGAACGCGACACGATGAACGGTCGCCGTTGCGGGCGGGCCGCGCTCAGGCCCTCGTGGCCGGCCCTGTTCATGAGCAGTCCGTACAGATTGTGTCCCTCGGCGTGATCACCACCGCGACCGTCGAAGTCGTGACGCGTCGACAGCTCGAGGGAGGGGTCGCCGAGCAGGGAGATCGATGCGGGTTCGTTCATGTCGTGCCAGATCCCGGCGATTCCGGCGTCGGTGAGGAGACGGTAGTACCCGGCCCACCACCGCCGTGTTCCAGGGGCGGTGAAATCGGGGAACGCCACCCGTCCGGGCCAGACCACCCCCTCGACCGTCCTTCCCTTCCCGTCGACACAGAACCGTCCGCCGTCGAGACCCTGGCGGTAGACGTCGTAGCCGTCGTCCACCTTCACCCCGGGGTCCACGATCGTCACCAGGCGAACCCCCGACGCCGCCAGGTCCGACGCCAGCGCCCCGGGGTCGGGGAATCGTGACCGGTCGAAGGTGAAGACCCGGTAGCCGTCCATGTAGTCGATGTCCAGGTGCACGGCACTCAGGGGCAGCTCGAGAGCCTGGTAGCCGTCGACGACCTCTCGCACGTCGGCCTCCGTCTTGTACCCCCATCGGCTCTGGTGGTAGCCGAGCGCCCACCGGGGAGGCAGTCCGGGGCGGCCGGTGAGCTCGGTGTAGCGGTCGAGAACGTGGGCGACGTCTCCGACCATGACGTAGTGGCGCAGGACTCCGCCGGCGAAACCGACCGATGCCGTGCCGCCGACGGCGCGCCGCTCCGCCGGCACTCCGGGCTGTCCCGGCTCGCCGAAGGTGAAGACGCCGCGGGTGGAGTTCTCGTAGAACGTGAGCGTGTCCCCGTCCGGGTGGGTGGCGACCACCACGGGGATCCCCAGGTACAGGGGCCCCTGGCCCGAGCTCCACGAACCACCGGCGTCGGTGTTCCACAGCACGTGACGCCCGCCACGCAGGTCGACACGGCCCGACTGCTCTCCGAGCCCGCTGAAGCGCTCGCCGGGCCGCATGCTGTGACGCAGTTCCCATGCGTCCCCGCGCCGGACCGGGGGCGCCTCGCTACGCAGAACGGTCCCGTCGGGTCGCGACATCCGGACCGACCCCTCCCCGTCGACGGTCACGACCAGCTCGGCACCGCGCAGGACGAGTCCGCCGTCGGCCAGCGCGCCGGTGGCCACCTCGGGCTCGGGCCAGGCCGCCTCGTCGACCACGGCGTAGGGGACCGGCATCGGGCCTGGACCCCACGACAGGCGGACGACGTCGTCGGCCAGGAAGCGGACCTCGAGCTCGGCGTGCTCGAAGACCAAGCGGGCGCCGGTGGTACCGGGCACCACCTGGCACACGCGGCCCGGCATGCGCCCGACGGCCGTGGCACGCCCGGCCAGCGCGCCGCGCCACGCCGCCACCTGGCGGCGGGCCGAGTTGGCCGCCACCAGCCCCACCGTGGAGACTCCCAGCTCGGTGACCGTCCGGGTGACGAGCCGTCCCCGGGCCAGGGCCCGGCGGTACGAGAGTCGCAGGTCGCCCATGGGGCCGAGGCTATGTGGCTCAGCCACCCCGGTGGCGCCCCCGGCCCGGCCCCGCTAAACCTGGCCTCCCTGCAGGGAGGCCCCAATGCGTACACGACTCACCCAGATGCTCGAGATCGAGCACCCCGTCATGCTGGCCGGCATGGGCGGCGTGTCCTACCACGGCCTCGTCGCCGCCGTGTCCGAGGCCGGCGGCTTCGGATGCCTGGGTGCATCCACCATGTCGACGGCGGGCATGGTCGAGGAGATGCGCATGGTCCGCGAGCTCACGGCCAAACCATTCGGGGTCGACCTCCTCACCGCCATGCCGGGGGACATGGCGGACCCGGTGGAGAAGATCATCGAAGGCGGCGCGTCGGTCTTCGTCGCCGGACTGGGAGTCCCGACCGAGGTGGTGGATCTGTGCCACCGGCACGGCCTCCTGGTGATCAACATGTGCGGCCGTGTCGACCATGCCCGACGTGCCGTCGACGCCGGTTGCGACATCGTCGTGGCCCAGGGCACCGAAGCCGGCGGTCACACCGGGCTGATCGCCACCATGCCCCTCGTCCCCCAGATCGTCGATGCCGTCGGTGACCGCGTCCCGGTGGTGGCCGCCGGTGGCATCACCGACGGAAGAGGCCTGGCCGCCGCTCTCACCCTGGGAGCCGACGGGGTCTGGGTGGGAACCCGTTTCATCGCCACGCCCGAGGCCCGCGCCGTGCTGGGCTACAAAGATGCCCTCCTGGCCACGGCCGAGGACGGCACCACCATCAGTCGGGCGTACTCGGGCAAGACGATGCGCGTGGTCCGCAACACCTACACGGCGTACTACGACGACCACGGCGAGGAGCTCGAGCGGTTCCCGGCCCAGCTGGGGCGCTCCATCGCCGAGAAGGCCTTCCACCTCGGTGGCGACGACACCACCGTCGGGGTGGACCCCACCCGTGAGTGCTACCCCGCCGGCCAGGGGGTGGGCGCCATCCACGAGCTGGTGCCGGCGGGCGACCTCGTCCGCCGGTTCGTCGCCGAGGCTGAGGACGCTCTGGCCCGGGCCACGGCCGTGACGACGGGTGCCTGAGAGTCAGATCCCCGGGAGCCCAGGGGGTGCTGCAGTAGCCTCGGAGCTCGTCGCCATGCGTCTCCCTGCATTCACCTCTCGCGCGGGCCAGGACCGGGCCGACCAGTCCCCCACCGCTCACCACACCGGCGGGGTCTTCTCGTGGGGGCACGGGGCGGACCGCACCCGGGAGCCTGTGGAAATGGTGCCGGGCAAGATCATGGTCGAGGACCGCCGGATGCGCTACGCGGTGACCGACAACGAGGAGGCCTTCGGTCCCGAGGGTCCCGGCAGCGCTCCCGTCTGGGCCATCAACCTCCACGGGTACTTCGCCGGCGGTGGCATGTACTGGCGCGAGAGCATCCACCTGGCCCACACCTTCGGGTGGCGCGTCATCAATCCCAACCTTCCGGGATTCGCCGGGAGCGACCCCCTGCCGTGGGAACGGGTCTCGATCCGGGGGTTGACCAACGAGATCATCCATCTCCTCGACCATCTCGGGGTCGAGCAGGCCGTGCTCCTCGGTCACTCCATGGGCGGGGCCGTGGCGGTGCAACTGGCCGCCGCCCACCCCGAGCGCACCCTGGGGATCGTCTACCGCGACGGGGCGGCCACACCCGAGTGGAAGCAGCGGCACGGCATGCTGGTGTCACTGCTCTCGCCCGTCGTCCCTGACGTGGCCGGCGTCGCCGACCTGATGCTGGCCGTCCTGCTCGACACCCCCGGCCTCCTGATCGGACGGAGGCTGCCGTCGACCCTGCGGGGACTGTGGCCCGACGCCAGCCGCAACCTGCGCACCATGGGACGGTCGCTGCCGGTCGGTTCCATGATCATGACCATCGACCTCCGCGACGAGGTGCGTCACATCGTCGACGAGGGGGTCCCCATCCTGCCCGTCTGGGGCTGCTTCGACCGGATCGTGAACGCCGCCACCGCCCACGAGTTCTCCGAGCTCGTCCACCGCGACGTGGTCTGGGTTCCCGGGGGGCACTCGTGGATGCTCCCGCGCCCCCAGGCTCAGGCCGACATCCTCCGGTACCTGGGACAGGGTCGCACCTTCTTGGAGGAGGTGGCCGAACGACGGCGGAAGCTGACCGGAGCCGGCGCCGTCCACCGACCTTCGGTGGTCTCGGCCACCCGCTGACCCTTCTGCCCGGGTGCAGGCGATCCGGATCTGCGCCCCGTGCGTCACCACCCGATCGTCGGCTCGCTGCCGGTGATCCCGGTGAACGTGAGATCCCGACCGCGTCGCACGGTCGGGGCACGACAGACGAGATCGCTTCTGTCCCTGCCGCTGCCGAGCCGGTGGTGCCCGTCGGACGACCTCCCCTAAGCTCGAAGCGCAGGGCGATGGTGGTGCGACTGTCGACGGCAGGGTCGCTGCCGCCACGTCGCCCCGAGCACCGTGGCCGTTTCAGTGCCGCGGTCCGGTACCGCCGTGAGAGAGGGAGTCGAGAACATGCGCTGGGAGATCGAGGACACTCCCGAACGGACGGCGTTTCGATCCGAGTTCCGCGCCTGGCTGGGTGAGGCCCTCCCGGCCACCTGGATGGACCTGGTCGACGCCGGAGACGACGGCGCCGTCGAGCGGCTGAAGACCGACAGCGGGTTCAACCCCTTCGTCTGGCAGGGAACCATCGGACGCAGCCCGTACGCGGCGCCGCTGTGGCCCAAGGAGTACGGCGGGCTGTCGGGCGAGACGTGGATGCAGCAGGTGATCCGATCGGAGCTCGTCCGGTACCGCCTCCCCACGGTGTCCATCAATCTCCTCGGCGTGGGACTGGCCGGTCCCACCATCATCGAACACGGTACCGAGGCCCAGAAGGAGCGGTACCTCCGCAAGATCCTCTCGGCCGAGGAGATCTGGTGCCAGCTCTTCTCCGAACCCGGTTCCGGCTCAGACCTGGCGTCACTCTCGACACGCGCCGTGCGCGACGGCGACGAGTGGGTGGTGAACGGTCAGAAGGTATGGACGACCATCGCCCAATTCGCCGCCTTCGGGATGTTGCTCGCCCGCAGCGATCCGGACGTACCCAAGCACGAGGGACTCACGTATCTCATCGTCGACATGAAGGCGCCGGGAGTGGAGATCCGGCCCTTGCGGCAGATGACGGGGTCGTCGGAGTTCAACGAGGTCTTCCTGACCGACGTCCGCATCCCCGACGCCAACCGGGTGGGCGATGTCGGCGACGGCTGGCGTTGCGCCCGCACCACCTTGATGAACGAGCGGGTGGCACTGGCCGGCGTCTCTCTGGATCCCGTCTCGTTCACCGGGGGCGTCCGCCGCGACGCATGGCAGACCTATCTCGATCAGATCCCCGACCGGACCGACCGGCGCGTCCGCCAGAGCTTGGCCCAGTTCTACATCGAGTCGGAGGTCAAGGAGATCACCGCCTTCCGGGCCAACTCCGCCCGCATGCGGGGACAGCAACCCGGACCCGAGGGAGCGGTCAACAAGGTCTTCAACGCCGAGTACAACCAACGACGGTCGAGCTTCGCCGTCGACGTCAACGGCATGGCGGGGATCGCCTGGGCCCCCGACGACGGGCAGGCCCAGGCGCGGGCCACGACGTTTCTGCGGGCGCGCGCCAACACGATCGAAGGGGGCACCTCGGAGGTCTTGCGCAATCAGATGGCCGAGCGGATCCTCGGCCTTCCCCGCGACGTCGAGGCGGACAAGGGAGTCGCCTGGGCCGAGGTCACCCGCAATTGACCGCTATCGAAGATCCGAGCGCCACGGCCGGCACCGACGGTCCCGGGACCCAGGTGTCGCCGGCACGGCTCGCCGCCGCCGCCGCCATGCGCCGGCTGGGGCACGCCATCGTCGGACACGACGTCGAGGACGAGGCGTTCGACCGGTTGACGATCACCGTGGAGGAGCTTCTGGCCCGGGTGGAGGCGTCGCCACGTCGCCGGCGCCCGACGTTGAACATGAGTCGCGACCTCTTCGTCGTGCCGCCCCCGCAGGGGAGCACCAGGGGCAGCCATTTCACCGACTGCATCGTGACGGGTCCCGCCAACCCCATGGGGGTCGCCGCCAAGGTTCTGCGTGAGGGCGACGACGCCGTCCTGCGCAGCACCCTCGGGGAGGCCTTCGAGGGAGCCCCGGGCCGGGCCCATGGCGGCATCGTGGCCGCACTCTTCGACGAGGCCATGGGGTTCGTCCTGTCGATCACCTGTACCCCGGCCTTCACCGGGCGTCTCACCGTGACCTACCGGGCCTCGGTCCCGATCGGGGTGCCTCTGGAGTTCCGGGCCCGCCTGACGGGCCGGGACGGCCGGAAGCTGCTGATGGCGGGCGAGGCCAGCCAGGACGGCACCGTCCTGGCCGAGGCCGAGGCGCTGTTCGTGGCCGTCGATCCCGAACGGTTCGCCGCCGGACAGGGTTGAGCACCACCCGTCTGCCGTCTCACGGTGTTTTCAGGCGGTTCCCCCGGTCACGGAGCGGTCGCCCGCTCGCAGACCGGCGATGATCGACCGGTAGGCACCGGCGGCGTCGGCCCCCGTGGCGTCGGTGTCCAGGACGCGCACGCCCCGCTCGCGATCGACTCCGTGGATCCCGAAGCGCGGCTGATAGCTCCCCCCACTCGTAGTTGTCGGCCAGGGTCCAGTGGTAATAGGCGCCGAGGGGTACCCCGGCATCGAGGGCTCGAACCAGCGCCGTCAGGTTCTCGCGCAGGTAACGGATGCGGTCCCAGCCGTCGAGGCGCGGATAGGACCGACCCCGACGAACCCGGTTGCACACGCCGTTCTCGACCATCCACAGGTCGAGGCCCTCCGTGGTGTTGGCCCGGCAGTAGCGGGTCAGCCCGGAGGGGTCCACGAGGTCGTCCCACAACTCCCGCCCCGGCGTCCACGAGCGGCCCCCGGCGGTGCGGGTGCCCGGGATCCGGACATGGTGGGAAGCGACGGGGTCGTAGTAGTCGATGCCGATGACGTCGAGCGTGACCTCGTGCGGACTGGACCAGACGGCCTCGAGGGTGGTGCGGAAAGCGGCGGCGGGATCCTTCGACGCGCGCCTGCCCCACCGGCGCAGGATCTTCTCGAGCGGATCCGGCGCCGGTAGCGCCGCATACCACGAGGCACGCCGTTCGGAGAGGTACGTCCCGACGTCACCGGGGGCGACCCCGGCGCGTCGCATCAACAAGAGGTCGACCAGCATCCGGTCCACCTCGTAGACGCTGACCGACGCGTTGTTCGTCGTCACCGTCGCCTGCGGTTGGATCCGGTGGAGCACGTCGTAGGCCGCCACGTGGGCGGCGAGAAGGTTGTCGAAGGCCCGGATCATGTCGGGCACCGCCAGGGAGCGGCCGGGTGGGAACATTCCCAGAAGGTACGAACCCATTCCCATGACGTTGATCTCGTTGAGGGTCACCCAATTCCGACAGCGCGAGACCAGGCGCCCGGCCACGAGCTCCACCCAGTCGGTGAAGCGGGCGGACGAATCGGTCGACAACCAGAAGTCCTCGCCCAGCCAGGCCGGATGCGTGAAATGGTGCAACGTGACGAGTGGTTCGAGGCCCCGCTCGTGACAGGCGTCGAGCACCGTTTCGTACCGGTCGAGGGCGGTGTGGTCCACGACGCCCGGCGAAGGCTCGACCCGCGCCCATTCGACGCCGAACCGGAAGGCGTCACAGCCCAGCCCCGCCACCCGATCCAGATGCTCTTCATACCGGTTCCAGAAGTCGACGGCGATACCCGACGGCTCCACCCGTCCGGCGCGCTCCCACCGGACCCAGTTGTTGGCCGGTTCGCCCGGACCGTTGAACCCGCCCTCGATCTGGAAGCCGGCGGTGGCCACACCGAAACGGAAGCCCTCGGGCAGGACTCCCCCGCCGCCGGTATCCGGTTGTGCCCTCGCCGCCCGGTCCGCCGCTGACACACGATCAGCATGGCATGGCCGAAGCGGCCTGCCTACCCTGTTCACGTGGGCGGGCCGGTCGCCACGCCGCCACCCCTTCGGACCGAGGAGCAGAGCCCGTGACATCGGACGACCGCCTTCCCGTGGTGGTGGCGACGGGACAGTCCATCGAGCGTACGGACACGGTCTCGGCGCTCGATCTGGCCGAGCGGGCGGCGCGGGCGGCGCTCGACTCGGTCCCCCGGCTCCAGGCCGACGTCCAACAGGTCTCGGTGGTCAACATGATCTCCCCGGCCGGGCTGGCCCCGGCCGCCGATCTGGCGCGGCGCCTGGGGCTTTCACCAACCCGTACCGAGACGACCACGGTCGGCGGGAATTCGCCGCAGTGGCTCGTCAACCGGGCCTCGGCGGCCATCGCCGTCGGCGCCGTCGACGTCGTCCTCATCGCCGGGGCCGAGGCGCAGCGTTCGGCACGCTCGGGCGGACCGGACCACCACGACGCCGGGCACGGCGTGGCTGCCCCCGATCCGGTCATCGGGGTCGACCGACCGCCGGTCAGTGCGGCCGAGCTCCACGCCGGCCTCATAGCCCCCGTCCATCTCTACGCCCTGTTCGAGAGCGTCCTGGCCCACCGGGCCGACCGGACCTTCGCCGAGCACCGCCGGCATCTCGGTCGGCTCATGGCTCCGTTCACCGCCGTCGCCGCCACCCATCCGGACGCCTGGTTCCCCGACGTCCGCACGCCGGCCGAGTTGTCGGACGTCACCCCCGCCAACAGGCTCGTCGCCGAGCCCTACAGCAAGAACATGTGTGCCATGTTCACCGTGGACCAGGGCGCCGCCGTCGTCGTCAGCTCCCTGGGGGCGGCCCGTCGGGCGGGCGTGGACGCCGGTGCCGTGTTCTGTTGGTCCGGTGCCGAGTGCACCGACGTGTGGTTCCCGGCGGCCCGACCGGATCCGGGAACCTCGCCGGCCATGAGGGCGTCGATCTCGGCCGCCTGCGAGGCGGCCGGGGCCGCCGTCGACGACATCGGCGCCTTCGACCTCTACTCCTGCTTCCCCTGTGCGGTGGAGCTCGGGGCCGACGCCCTCGGCCTGGCCCCCGATGATGCACGGGGGCTCACCGTGACCGGCGGGCTCCCCTACTTCGGTGGACCGGGCAACAACTACTCGCTCCACGCCGTGGCCACGATGGTCGATCGTCTTCGCCGCACCGGGGGCACCGGTCTGGTCACCGCCCTCGGCTGGTACCTGACGAAGCATGCGGCCGGGATCTACGGGGCGGATCCTCCTCGGCGCGGGTGGCGTCACGGTGACACGGCGGCGGCCCAGGCCGCCATCGACGCCACCGCCGTCGAGATCGCCCCGGACGCGACCGGTCCCGCCGTCGTCCTGGCGTCGACCGTGACGAGCGCCGGAGACGTCGAGATCACGGCGGCGCCGGTGATCGCCCGCCTCGACGACGGGCGCCACGTGGCCGCCGCCGCCGATCCCGCCGAGCTGCCCTCCCTGGCGGCCCGCAACCTGGTCGGCACCCGGATCGATCTCCACGGCACCCCGTTGCGCTACTCGGTGCCCGGATGATCCCACCACTCCGGGGAGCGCCCCAGGGCCGGGGCCCGGGGCTCGGCCCGGGGGCGGCGCCACCAGCCCGGATGGCGGCGCTGGCCCGGGTGCGGCGAGACTCACCGACGAGGGCGCACCCAACGGCCAAGCCCGGCGCCGTGCCGGCGGCGGTGACCACCGAAGCGACGGACGAAAGGGAACAGAGATGCCAGCAGTCGAACGAGAGCGTCGCGGGCACGTCGAGATTCTCACCATCAATCGGCCCGAGGCCCGCAACGCCATCAACGGCGACGTCAGCCAAGCCATGTCGAGCGCCCTGGACGAGCTCGAGACCGACGACGACTGCTGGGTCGTCATTGTGACCGGATCCGGCGACAAGGCCTTTTCGGCCGGCATGGATCTGAAAGCCTTCGCCTCGGGGGAGGGAGCCTCCATCCTGGGCGCCACCGGGGGATTCGCCGGCATCACCCAACGCACCTTCTCGAAGCCGCTCATCGCCGCCGTGAACGGGGCCGCCCTGGCCGGCGGTTGCGAGATCATGCTGTCCTGCGACCTGGTGGTGGCGGCCGACCACGCCACATTCGGCATCCCCGAGGTCAAGCGGGGGCTCCTGGCCGGGGCCGGGGGCCTGCTGCGCCTCCCCAAGCGGCTCCCGCTGGCCATCGCCCTGGAGTTGGCGCTCACGGGAGAGCCGATCGACGCCGAGAGGGCGCTGGCGCTCGGCCTCGTCAACCGCGTGGTTCCCGCCGCACACTTGATAGAGGAGGCGTTCGCGCTCGCCGATCTCATCGCCGAGAACGCCCCCCTGGCCGTGCGCTGGACGAAGAAAGTCGTGGTCGGTGCGGCCAGCGTCGGGGACGACCAGGGTTGGGCCTTGAACGCCGAAGCGGTGAGCGTCGTCTTCTCGTCGGCGGACGCCATGGAGGGCCCGGTCGCCTTCGCCGAGAAGCGCAAGCCCCGGTGGCAGGGGAAATGACCGGAAGGGATCCGGGGAGATGACCGGACGGGAGAGGGCCGCATCGTGACGACAGCCGGGCCGGCGGCCCTGGCGCCCGCTCTGGACGGGATCCGGGTGTCGATCCACGTGCTCGCCGCCGCCGTGTGGGTGGGAGGTCAGTTGACCCTGGCCGGGCTGGTCCCCACGGCCCGTGGGCTCGGCGAGGGTGCGGCCCGCTCCCTGGCGAAGGCCTTCGCCCGCATCCAGTGGCCGGCGTACGGCGTGCTCCTCATCACCGGGTTGTGGAACGTGTCGGCCACCCACGCCGGCCAGCCCGGGGCCTGGCAGGTGGTGCTCGGAGTGAAGATCGCCGTCGTCCTGGTGGCCGGACTGGGTGCCGGGCTGCACAGCCGGGCCACCACCAAGGCCGGGCTGGCGGCATGGGGGGCGGTCACGGCCGTGGCGTCGGTGGCCGCCCTGGCCCTGGGGGTCTTCCTGGCGGGTTGACCGGCACCGGGGTTGGCCTGCACCGGGGGCCACCCGGTGGACGCCGACACGGGCGCCTGTCGCCGGGGCCGGAGCAGGTCTAACCTGGGGGAGAGGGTCCCGCCCATCCACGGGCTCCGGAAAAGGGAAGGCACCCGTGCACCCAGTCCTGGCTGAAATCTTTGGTGTGGACGGCGTCATCGTCCTCATCGTCATCGTCGTCGTCCTCTTCGGTGGCTCTCAGATCCCGAAGTTGGCCCGATCTCTCGGTTCGGCCCAGTCGCAGTTCAAGAAGGGCCTCGAGGAGGGAAAGAGCGAGACCACCGATACGGGGAGCGACAAGGCCACCTCGGCCGACGGTGACGGGCCGAGCGCGTCAAAGGGATAGAGCTCCCATCACGAACCCGGGCCCGGGCACGACCGCCGGCGCCCCGCGCCGCCGGCGTCCGATCCCCTTCGGTGTCCACCAGCTCTCCGAATACTTCTTCGCCGTCGCCCTCGTCGTGCTGTCCGTCCACATCGGACGCAGCGAGCTCCTGCTGACGGCGGGAGCGCTCCTCGGGCTCCTGGCCCTGACCGCCCGCGGTCCGCTCGGGATCGTCCGGGTGTGCGGATCGCGCCTCCACGCCGTCCTCGACGTGGCCGCCGGCATCCTCCTGGCGGCGTCGCCCCTGGTGCCGGCCCTGCGCCCCGGCGTCCTCGGCATCGTTGCCGTCGAGCTGGTCGCCGTCACGTGGTTGCGAGTGACGATGCTGACCCGCTACGCCGCCCGCGCCGACGCTCCCGTGGCCGCCACCGTGCCCCCCACGGCGACCGTGCCGGGCCCGGCCGCCGGCGGTGTCCGGGGGGCCGGGTCCCCATCGGGCCCGCCACTGTCGGCCATCCGCGGGTTGGGCCGGATGACGGCCGGTGCCCGGAACCGGCTGCCCGAGGCGAGGGCCACGCTCGATGCGGGAGCGCGCCGGATGGGCGGGCACGCCGGGCGTCTGCAGCGCGCCTGGCGCCGCGCCTCGAAGTGAGACACGTCGTCACGGAACGGGCGGCCGGCCTGGTGAAGAGAGCGATCACGTAGGATCGCCCCACCTTGGCGAGACGGGAGGGGCCGTGGCCGACGACGTGCTCGAGGTGGCCGACAAACTGTGGCGCGGCGCCATCGACGTCACCGAGATCCACCCCGTCGGGGGTTACATCGGTGGCCTGGCCGAGATCGCCGACGGGGTGGTCTTCCTCCCGTCCTTCGCCAACGTGTCGGCCTTCTCCACCGGGGACGGACTGGTCCTGGTGGACACCGGTTCGGCCTTCGTGGCCACCGCCGTCCACGACACGCTGCGGGGGTGGTCGGAGCTCCGCCTCGACACGGCGATCTACTCCCACGGCCACATCGACCACGTCTTCGGCGTGCCCGTCTTCGAGCAGGAGGCGGCGGAACGAGGGTGGCCCCCGCCGGTCGTCGTGGCCCATGACGCCCTGCCGGCACGATTCGATCGCTACATCTTCACGGCGGGCTACAACCAGATCATCAACCAACGCCAGTTCGGCGTCCCTGGGCTGCGATGGCCGACGACGTACCGCTATCCGGACCGCACCTACGCCGACCAGCTGTCGCTCGCCGTCGGGGGCCGGCGGTTCGATCTCCACCACGCCAGGGGGGAGACCGACGACCACACCTGGACGTGGGTGGCCGACTCGAAGGTGCTGTGCAGCGGTGACCTCTTCATCTGGGCCTCCCCCAACGCCGGCAATCCCCAGAAGGTCCAGCGTTACCCCCGGGAATGGGCCGTCGCCCTCAGGGAGATGGGGGCGCTCGGACCCGAGGTCCTCCTTCCCGGTCACGGTTTCCCCGTCCTGGGGGCCGACCGGGTCCACCGGGCGCTGACCGACACCGCCGACCTGCTCGACTCCCTGGTGGACCAGACCCTGGCCCTGATGAACGCCGGTGCCCGCCTGGACGAGATCCTCCACACCGTGGCCGCTCCCCCCGACCTGCTCGACCGGCCCTACCTCCGTCCCGTCTACGACGAGCCCGAGTTCATCGTCCGCAACATCTGGCGCCTCTACGGCGGGTGGTGGGACGGAAACCCGGCCACCCTCAAACCGGCGCCGGAGACGGCCCTGGCCGCCGAGCTGGCCGATCTGGTGGGCGGAGCCTCCACCCTGGCCGACCGGGCCCTCGTCCTGGCCGAGTCGACCACCGCCGGTGCCGACGGGGGCAGGACCGGTGCCGACGGGGCGGCGGCCCTGCGTGTCGCCGCCCATCTGGCGGAGTTGGCGGCACTGGCCTCCCCCGCCGATCCGGGGGTGCACAGGGTGCGGGCCAGGGTCTTCACGCTGTGCGCCGAGGCGGCGACCTCGACGATGGCGAAGGGGGTCTTCAGCTGGGCCGCGCGCCAGTCGGATCGGCACGGCCCCGACCACTCCTGAGGCGGATCGACCAACTACTACTTGCGGGGCGCGGTTGGCTAAGGTCGGCGCCGTGAACGCCCCGACCACCGGCTCGACCGGCGCCGCCGCGCTCAGGCGTCACCC